>JAABUW010010229.1_pt1 | contig 10487 bp, 12 predicted proteins | sample 5560081 | NCBI WGS metagenome assembly JAABUW01 (sample SAMN10711882, study PRJNA513363) | rock metagenome | isolation source: Antarctica rocks | place: Antarctica: Victoria Land, Knobhead sud | reverse complement strand
GTCAACGCTTCACCGCCACCCTCACGAGCGACGACGCATGACTCGGGGCCGCCGCGGGTCGCTAGCCCTTCGACGTAGAGCTCTTCCATCTCCTCCTCCATACCGGTTTACCCCGGCGCTCCGAAACCTGAGCCAGAACCAGATAAATCGCCAATTCACACCGGTGATGAGCGGGCCGTGCGCGCTGGTGCGGTGGCGCCGCGTCCTCGACACCGAGGCGATCTTCAAAAGCGTGAAGGTACTGCTCAAGGATGCCGAGGTGGTCACCGCAGCCAGCCACCACCCCTGCCGTGCACCGAAACCCATCGACGACAAGGCACTGGATGCGGTGTTGTTCCCGCCGATCAATCAGTGGGGACACCTGCCCCTGACGATTCGGCCGATGAGCCCGCACTCCACCTCACGGCTCGCTCGGCAGGCCGACACCGGGCTCGCCCACCACAAAGCGCTGCAAGTCGATGACTTTGTCGCAGCTCGAGACACACCAGACCAGATCGCGACCGAACCAGCGCCGGCGGCCGCGCCGCCGGCGTGGGACTGGGACGCCGCCAACCAGAAGAAGAAACAAGCGATCGCCGAGATGGCGACGCTGACCCAGACGATGGGCGACATCGACGCCCGGATCAACGCACTGTTCGAACGCACCCGAAATCTCGAACTCGACTGACCCCGGCCCCGGCTCCGGAAGACCTTCCCTCACCGGAACAGCTCACCGGGCGGTCATACGGGAATGAGCTGGTCAGTGAGGTGACCTGTCCGCCATCGGGACCACAGGGCGCCGATGAACCTTCCTCCGCGGGCGCCAGCCGATTTTTTCTGACGGTGTGAAACGCCCTGTCGTGCTGATGGCAGCGCGCCCGGTCGACTCGGCGTGCGAGGCCGCATCGGGTCGTAGGCGGTGGTCAGATCTGGTTCGCTGCTGCGAGCAGTGTGGCTGCGAGTTCTCGGAGAGCGATGCCGTGGGGCAACCGGTCCCTGCTGCTCCGCGACCCGACGGCACACTGGTCAACCTCTTCACCCCGATCACCGAACAAGCCATCGCAAAATGGGCCACGCGCTGAACAAGCAGCCGGCAAACGGCCTGATCACCTCCCTTGATGCGGCCTATGAGGGGAGCGGCCTGACTGACGATCAGGTCAGGTCGCTGAATCGCCGCTTCCGAAGGTGTGGCGTCGGCCGCGGCCGGTTCTTTTCGCCTCATACATCGCGGCGTCGGCGTTACGCAGGACCTGTTCCGGGGAGTGTGTGTCACGGTCGGCGAAGGCGATGCCTACGCTCGCGGTGATGCTGATCGCCGCGTTCGGCACAGCGATCGGCAGCAGCAGTGCTTGTTCGATGCGGTGGGCTATGATCTGCGCCTGGTCCGGTTCTTGCAAGTCTTCGCAGAGGATGACGAACTCGTCGCCGTGCAGTCTGGACAGGGTGTCGTGAGGACGTAATACCGATCTCAGGCGAGCGGTCAGGCCGACGAGCAACTCATCGCCGGCGGCGTGCCCGTAGCGATCGTTGACCTGTTTGAACCCGTCGACGTCGACGAAGAGCAGGGCTGAGACAGCGCCCGTGCGCCGGCTGCGCGAAAAGGCATGGCCAAGTCGGTCTAGCAACAGACTCCGGTTAGGCAGACCGGTCAGCTCGTCGTGTAACGATCTGTGGTGGGCCAGGTCGGCGGACCTTTGAAGCTCCAACCGGGCCTGCGCGTTGATCAAGTACGCCGCAGCGACGTCGGCAAGGGTCTTGGCGGAACGCAACTCTTGCGGGCTGAGTAGACCGGGGCTGTCTCGGTACAAGCCGAGCGCGCCCAGCGGTGTCTGGCCGTGCTGGAGTGGAAACGCGAACACCGCGGCAAAACCGGCGGACACCGCAGGTGAAGCGAACAGCGGGAACGTGGTGCTGGTGTCAAGATCACCTTCGATCACGGGATGACCTGAGTGGTAGGCCAAGAGGCAGGGCCCTTCGCCGATCTCGATCTGCAGTTGCTCGAACCGCATCGCCAATTCATTCGACGCGGCCACGAAGTGAGGTACCAGCGGCGGGGTGATCAAAGTGACCCCCGCCGCGGTGATGGGGAGCAGATCCACAATGCGGGTGACCAGCCGGTCCAGGATTGTCTCGATGGAAAAATCTGTGAGCATCGTCCGTGCAAACTCGCTGAGGACATCGGCAAGCTGCTCCTGCTGCTCGCTCACCTGCACCCCCTGGGGTCACGGCTAGCGGTGTTTTCCACCAGTTCCTCCGCGGCGGTGACCACGACCGCCTCACTGTAGCGGGCCAGCCAACTCGCACCCACTGCCACCGCCCGGGACGTCGTCGCCGCAGCGACCCGCCGCCGGATGGTCGCTGGCACCGGGACACGCGGCGGCGAACGTGATGACGGTGGCCAATCAGCGGGCAGCGCGCTGTGGCCGGTGGCCGCGCAGCAGTCGGTGAATGACGACCAGTCGCCGCGTACCCGGCCCGGGTGGAAGTGCACAGTGCTGTCCCGCGACGGTCGAGGTCGCGGCATTGCGGAGTTGGGTGGTCACAGGTCCAGTTTGTTGACGGCGTTCCCGGGCCGCATGATCGAGTGGGCGTCAGCTCATCGGGCTGTCGTCTGCCACGATAAATGGCACCTTCTGTACACGCTGTTTGGTACGGTCCGCTCGTCGCCGCGGCACACGACTGGCCCCGTGACCAGCAACAGTGCGCCCTACGGGAAATATTAGAGTCGGATGTTTGTTTGAACAAGATGCCATTTAGCGTGGTCAGAAGGTGCCAGATAATTGGTTCTGGCTCAAGTTTCGTGATCCTGGCTGAGTTGTGGTCGTGCGGCCAAGGGGCTGCACGTTCTCCGCACGACGGCGTCGAGGCGCTGGATGTGCGGGTTCAGGGCACCCCTACCCGGCCTGAACGCTGGCGCTCGGCCACATCTGCAACACCGGTCACACTGTCACCGGGCAACGGCTTACCGCCGGAACCCGGGGGTCAACCTTCGCCGCGATCAACCACCCATCAGCTTCACGAAACCTGTGCCAGAACCAGATAATTTGGCAATTCACAAATCTGGGCCCCGCCGACGAGGCGCGACTGAAGGCGATCCGTGCCCGATGTCCTGAGATCGATGCTGCCGTCAGGCATGTGGCCGGCTTCGCCCGGATGGTCAAGGATCTTTCCGGCGACGAGGACACACTGACCGGGTGGATGGCCGCGGTCGATCATGACCTGCCGGCGATGCGCTCGTTCACCCGCGGGCTCCGCCGTGACCTCGAGGCCGTGACCGCCGGGCTGACCCTGCCATACAACTCCGGCGCGGTGGAGGGCACCGTCAACAAGATCAAGGCCCGCAAGATGCAGCTGTTCGGATGCGCGAAGCCCGACCTGCTCAGGAAACTCATCCTGCTGTCCTGAACGTCGCAAACACCAGTAACCATCGACGCGCCATCGACGCCGCCCCGGGTGACGTCCACGGCAGGACGCGCTCCGCAGTCTGAACAGCGGCCACCGCTGCGATGGTGACGGCCACCGCAACGGCACCCAACCCGTGCAAGGCCCCGGCCGCGTCCGCAGACGGTGCGGCCAGGTGGCTGCGCGTTCTCCGCCGTTCGGCGGGCTCAGGGCATTGGGTGGTCTGTTCCCGGGCACAGCCGTCCCTGATACCCGAAAGCGGTCGAAACGTCACCGGGCACCGTCCACCGCCGGAGCGGGACGCTGATCTTCGCCGCGATCAACCGGCCGCCAGCTTCACGAAACTTGAGCCAGAACCAGATAATTTGGCAATTCACACACACCTCCTACGCCGACGAAGAGTTCGAGACGTGGATCGCCGCTACCAGTGAAGTTGCCGCAGTTCTAGTCCCGAACCGACGGGGATGACTTATCAAGTCAGCTGATCTGCCCACCGGTTGTCGGTGCCGGTTGGTACCTTCCCCGCATCAGAGGCAACCCGACAAAGGGGACGTGTGGCGATCAGCGCAGATGTGACAGCGGGTGTCGGCGACATCATCGACGCCACGTTCAACGTGACCAAGGGGACTGTGGTCCCGAAGACCGAAGATGTCGTCATGAAGGACGGGGCCAAGGAGGTCGACGCTACCTACGTGTACGCCGACCTGGCGGACTCCTCGAACCTCGCCCGCGTGCTCATCAAGGAGGCCACCGCAAAGGTCATCCGGTCGTACATCAACGCATCGGCGCGGATTCTTCGGCACTACGGCGGGGAGATTAGAAGCTTCGACGGTGACCGGGTGATGGCTATCTTCATGGGGCCGAGGAAGAACAACGATGCCGTGCGAGCCGCGTTGGCGATCAACTGGGCGGTGCGGGACGTGATCAAACCCAAACTGGTTGCGAAGTGGAGCACGATCGAGACGCACTGGACGATCGGGCATGGAGTCGGGATCGACACCGGGCAAGGTTGGATCGTCCGGGGCGGTGTCCGTAACCACAACGACCTCATCTCGGTGGGTCGCGCTCCGAACATCGCCGCGAAGCTCAGCGACTTGCGAGGGGAGGGTGCCCGGCTGTTCATCACAGCCGAGGTGTTCAATGCCCTCGACGATGCGCAGAAGACCAGCGCCGGCAGGCCCATGTGGACAAGTTTCGGGACGATGACACTCGGCGGGGCCGGAGTGCACGTCTACGGCTCGAACTACCAGTGGCAGCCGTGACGTTCAAAGAAGAACTCGAGGCAGACATCAGCTCCATCATCGACACGGAGTTGAAGGTGGCCTACGGAACTGTCGTCCCGCACACGTCCAGCTTCAACTTGGGCAACGCGGGCATCCGCCTCGAAGCTGCCTATATGTACTGCGACTTGATCGGGTCAACGAAGCTGGCGACGGAAATGGAGGACACCGTCGTCGCCAAGACCATCAAAGCATTTCTAGCAACGGTGTCGAGAGTGGTCCTGCATTACGACGGTGAAATACGGAGCTTCGACGGTGACAGAGTCATGGGTATTTTCATTGGTGATGATAAATGTGATCGTGCCGTCCGCACAGCGTGGACAATCCACTGGGCTGTGAAAGAGTTGGCGCACCACGCTCTGTGGATCATGGAAGACGCGATATTCCACAGCAACTGGACAATGCGAGCTGGCATCGGCATCGACACCGGTTACGCCTTGATCGTCAGAGGTGGGGTCCGAAACCACAACGACCTCGTCTCAATCGGTGGTCCTCCCAACATCGCAGCGAAGCTCAGCGAAATCAGAAGCCCGGACCACCCGACCCGAACGTGGATCACCGATGAGGTGTTCGATGAGCTGTCCCACCCTCTGAAGTACGGGGAGAAACCTGATGGGGAAGTTATCTTGAAGTGGTCAAACGTCAGGTGGACTGACGTCGGTGGACGTTGGGCGAACGTCCGAAGCTCAACGTATTGGCTGAGCCACAAGTGACCGGCACTCCCGACCCTGTCGACCAGGCGTGGCGCATCCACGGCGCGGTGACGGACTGGACCGGCAAGGTCGACTCGAAGGCCGCCTTCGTACTGACCATCGAGTCGGCTGTCATCGCCGGAGTGGCCACCTTGATGAGCACGGGACATCAACTTGAGCACGTCCACGGGCGATGGAGATTGGTCGTCCTTATCGTAGGATTGGCGGCACTTGCAGTGTCGGTTGTCATCGCAGCGCTAGTCGTGTTCCCGAATGTTCGTAGGAGGCACGTCGAAGCGGAGACAGCAACGAACTGGGTCTTCTTCGGACACCTGAAGAACTGGGATCCGGTGGACCTCGCACAGAAGCTGCGGAACGACGACATACTCCCAGTGCTGTCCCGGCAGCTGATCGTGATGTCTCGGATCGCTTGGAGAAAGCACGCACGCGTACAACTGTCGTTCCTGATCGCGCTCGGCGGTGCAGCACTGGTGCTGACCGCCGCGCTCATACCCTGAACGACCTATCAGGTGCATTCCGCTCTGAAGCGTTGTCGGTTGCCAAATTATTTAGCGATAAGCCGCCAGGCGGGTTCCAGCGGTCGTCGCAACACCAGATCCTTGGAGTTGCGATGTCAGCACCGAAGAAGCGTCCGCAGCCTGGGCCCGGCGCGCCGTTGACGGCCGAGCGGGAGCAATACCGTCGGTTGATGGCTCAGAGACTGAACAACCATCAGGCGTGTCTGCAGATCGGAGTGCACCCGACCACCGGTTCGCGGTGGAGCAAGGGCCACAACATGGTGGACCACACCAGCAAGGCGCGCTACTACCCGCCGATCCACGCCGAACCTGTGCCGATCTCACCGCGGTATCTGTCCGAGGACGAGCGGATCCTGATCGATGACCTGCTCGCCGCCGGCTGCAGCCAACGGGCGGTCGCCGCGCAGCTGCGACGGAGCCCTTCGACGATCAGCCGGGAAATCCGCTGCAACACCAGCAGCGCCGGCAGTTCGGGGCGCACCGCAAAGCCGGCGGCCTCGCCGCCGGGATCGTTAACACCAGCTACCAGATCGGCTCGGCGCTGGGCCTGGCGGCGATGACCGCCGTCGCAGCCGCATTCGGCGCCGACCAGGTCGGCAACCCGGCCAAGCTCACCGACGGGTTCTCCGCCGCTCTGCTCGGCGCGGCCGGCATCGCCGCCGTCGGTGCGGTCCTCGCCGCGGTGTTGCTGAAGAAACCCGCCGACAGCCCTGCCGCTCACAGCACCGACAGCGAGCTCGCCACCGCCTAACAGGAACTGTTCGGATTATTCGGCCGGTTCAATCCACGCTATATGGCGGGTTGACCAATTACTGTTCGAAGTGACAGTGGGTGACCGGCTTGACCTGCAACCATTCGACTCAACGCGCCGATACCGCAATACAATTCGAACCGAACCCGCCCCTCAATTAGATAAACCCGCCAACTTATTCGACAAGTGATACATCATGGTGTAAGGAGAAGCGATGACGGCTCAGGACGTGTTCTCGACGGAAACAGCTGGGCTGCAACGCGTTTCTCCTACCCAGGTGGTTCGACTTCTTGATGGCGACTCGCTCGGCCTCGCCATCAGCCCAGTGCGCAAGAGCCTTGGAACAGCGGAATTGCGGATGCTCGCCTACAACGGCTCGATTCCTGGACCAACGTTGCACGTTCGGCAGGGGTCTCAGATCACCGTCGACACCCGCAACGACGGCGATATCAAAGCGACCGTGCACTGGCACGGGCTGCGGCTGGAAAACAGATTCGACGGGGTACCGCACGAGACGCAGCAGCCGATCCCGGTAGGCGGCGCCTACAGCACTCAGGTGCAGTTCCCCGACGCTGGCTTCTACTGGTACCACCCGCACATCCGCGAGGACTTCGCGCAGGAGATGGGGCTTTACGGCACCATCGTCGTCGAGCCCACCGACCCGGCGTACTGGCCGGCCATCGATCGGCAGGTGACCCTGACGCTCGATGACCTGCTCGTTGAAGACGGGCACATTGCGCCCTTCCATCAGTCGCGGCCAACGTTCACGGCGATGGGCCGGTTCGGCAATGTGCTGCTGCACCGCTTTGGTGTGGTCGCCGGCGACCCGCACCGTTGAGCTACCGGTCGGTAGCGTGGGACATTAGACGTTTCAACTTGTCCAGCGGCGACTGCATGTGTCTGGCCGGCCGAGGCCGCGGTCTGGTCGTATGGCTGGTGGCGCCGAAGGCAGCCAGGGAGGATGACGGTGAGTTCGCTGCCCACGACTGTGACCGTTCGAATCAGCTTGCGGCTGCTATTCAGGCGCAGGCGCAATCGGACGCAAAATCGACCGGCCATTCTGGTGCAGCGCTTGAAGGTCGAACGTGTGCAGTCAGGCCACCCTGAAAGGTGGACTGGGACGACCGCTGGCTGATGTCAGTTGCCACGCTAAATGGCACACTTTCGCCAAATTTATCTGTCCGCTTAGTCTGAGGCAGTCAGCACCTCGTAACCGCCTGAACCGGGCAGATGGGCTCGGAGGTGGATGCCAGCAGTATGGACGCTGAGGAAAGCGGCCATTTAGCGTGGCAATTAGCGGCCAAATAATTTGGCGGTTCACAGTTGTAGTGGACGTTGCGGACCGCACACTTCACCCGGTGCGACCAGCGGATGCTCGGGTCGCTCCCACCGTGAAGGAGTGTTGGGTTGCAGCGTCAGCGCCACTTCAGGGGCTGCGGCTCTGGGCCAGCTGGATCAAGTCCTTGCATGAACGGCGTCAACGCTTGGTGTGTGATGGCGTCGACGTCGGGCATTGTCATCGGCTGCTTGAGCGGGTCGATTTGGTTGCGGTAGGCCCCGATCCAGTTCAGCCAGTCCGGAGCGTGAAGGTCTTGTCCGGCCGCGAGGAGGAACGCGTCGATCTTTTGGACACGTTCCCAGCGTTCGACCTGACCCAGCAGTACCGCAGCGCGTTGGTCTTGGATGACTTGCCGTTCGGCTGCTGCTCGGACCTGTTCCCAGTGACGCCGCCGTTGATCCCGCAGGTCCTGACGGGCGGCTGTCCTGAGGTCGGTCAGCCGAGCGGCGATGGCAGCTTGGTAGTCATCGGCACGCGGCACGGGCCTCGAGTGCCCGGAACAGCGAGGCCAGGACTTCCTCCAGTTGCTGGCGTTGGTGGTCGGTGAAAATGCCGACCGCCGATTCGATCACCAGGCGCCCGGTCGGGATGAACTCCGTGGACTTGGATTGCTGCCAGCGTGGCCGGCGGTCAGGATGGCTATATCCGATGCGTTGACCTCCCGGGCCTGGTCGTTCCTTGATCCGCAGCCAGTAGGTCCGCTCTGTGATCGCCACCATGAACTGACCTTCTGAGAACTTCGGCGACACCGGGTAGGTCTGACCGTTGAAATGGCGACTGACGTCGGAGAGCCGGGGGCGCAGCTCCCACCCACGGCGGGCCGCCTCCCGCGCGATGGCATCCAGGACGCGTAATGCGCGCGGCAGGTGCTCCTTTGTCACCTCCTGGCGGTCGACTTCCTGGCGGTACCACCCCACCGCCGGGAGAAACCGCGTCACCCGCTCCGGTACCGCTACTGGTACGAGCGTGATGCTGGGCTTGAAGTCGCGGTGAAGGGTCAGCTCCGTGCCCAGTTCGCGGTCAGCTCCGTAGTAGGTCCGCGGTTCCTTCAGCGACTCGCCGGGTGCAAGTAGGTTTTCCGTCGAGGCGACTGTCATCAACAGGCGGTAGCGCTCGAGGTCGGTGCTGCTGTCCGGCAGTAGGAGCACGTTGCCCGACATCCGCAGCTCGGCCAACAAATCCCGCGCCGCCTAAACCTCCTCTGGTGCCCACATCTGCTCGGTCGACTCGTCGGGCTGCCCGTCGCCGATGGCGACCAGGCGGATGACGAGATCGCCGTGGTCGCGTCCCCGATGTCGTAGCACGAAGCCGGGCCCGGCCAACCGCTCCTGGTTGATCTGGTGGATTGCGCGTCGGTAGGCCGCCCGACGCGTCGTGGTGAGCACCGTCAGGGCCTCGGACAAGATCAAGGTGCCACCGTGGTCGCGCACGCGCTGCACCAGCTCACCCACATCCACTACCTCCGCTGCCCTTGCCGGCGGCGTCGGTCGTGGCGCTGTGTTAGCCGAGCGGATCGTTCGCGGGCTCTTCGATGAACCAGGTCCGGGCATGTTTGGAAAGACACCGTGCTGCAGGTAATGCTGCCCTGTCTCGGTGAGTGCGGCGGACCAGCTGTCGGCATGTTTGGTGATGGTGATGAGCTTGCGGCCCCGCAGTGCGTTCGCGGTCGTCTTGAAGGTGAAGCCCTCCATCACGCCGGGGGGCCGCCGCCGCCGATCCACCGAAGGACCTCCAGTTGTCGCGGGTTGAGAGGACCACGCGGATTCACCACGTCTGGATTGCACCAGCTTGCCTGCCCTGAGGGGAAGGCGCCGGCCGCCCCGAGCCCTCTCTCGACGGCCGCTGCCTATCGAACGCGTCGAGCAAAGCTGGGGCGTGTCTGCCATAGCTTTGTTGCCCAGGACTCGCAGTGCTTGGTGGTGGGTGTTGCCGCGGGCGCGGTGAGCGTCGTAGAACGCTCTAGCGCCGGGCGATGCGGTCAGGGCGGCGAATGCCTGTTGGTGCAACGCTGTCGGGTGCCACGCTAGACAGAACTTCATGCAGGACCGCTTGGAGAAGCGGCGACCTGAGCCGTGAGCTGGCCCGCCCTGCGGACCCGGGCTGGTCAGACGAAAGCCCTGCACGAGCCCGACTCAGTAAGGAGCTCAAAACTCGTTCAAGCATTGCGTCCGGCCGCCGTGAAGCTGCCAGTAGACCGGCCGATGATGTTGGTCGCTTGCTTATGTGGCACACTTTCGCCATCTCATTTGTCGGCGTGAGGTGCTGATTCGTCTGGGCGCGCCAGCTCTCCGAGTCGGGTGATGGTGCAGGCAGGTTCCGAACCTGGAGGAAAGGTTGGCGATGCTCAGTCCCCATCTGTACAACCCTCATCAGTACGACGCTGTGCCGTTGAGCTTAGGACTCGTGATGAAATAACGTCGTTTTCTGGGGTTGGGTCGGCTACGGTTCTGCTATGGCGGAGCTGGTGGACTCGGTGGCGCGACGGTATGCGGTGCTGCGTCCGCA
>JAABUW010010228.1_pt1 | contig 10487 bp, 8 predicted proteins | sample 5560081 | NCBI WGS metagenome assembly JAABUW01 (sample SAMN10711882, study PRJNA513363) | rock metagenome | isolation source: Antarctica rocks | place: Antarctica: Victoria Land, Knobhead sud | reverse complement strand
AAGATGGATGCATTGTCGCATCTGTTGAAACATGAACAGTAACTGGAAGTGTCGAAATCTTGACACCGAGCACATCGAACATGCGACAATGGACAGGTGGTAACGAAAAGTTCATCTAGATGTTCGGGGTCCGCAATTCTGCAAGCATGCTCGAGACATACCTGGAAGTATCTGGACGAAGAACAAAGAATCATAACACAGCTCCAAAAAGTTCGCGCTCCATGAAAAAAATTAGTCAAACCGTGATTCACATCTGATACAATACCTGAAAATGCGACCTACCAACGCCTAGACCTTCATCTCTACCCTTCCGAGTCCTTCATCGGTCTTGAGAAGCAGCACTTTCGAGTAAGTAACTGAAGGCATGTCCAAGAATCGACCGCGAAGAGCCATTCTGCGGCAGTTTCTTAACGTCATTCTGTTATGGAACCAACGATGCTGAACTGTGTTTGCAACATCCTGGCTGCTACACGCTGAGTGGCGCGCACAATGCCATTGCCCAGAAAAGGCAACAATTGCGCTGTCTAATTACCACTCTCGTAGAGAAAAGAAAAGATATGACAATGCCGCCTGGAACATCAGTATACAAACCCTCTAGACCTCGGCTCAAACCAACCAAGCAGCTGCTTCTTCTATACTATATACACTCTCCTTTGTCGATATATATATATATTATATACACCCCGAACTTAGGATTGGGGATTGCCGTTCCGGGACGGGAAAGGGAGCAGGGCCGCTTTAGAGCGAGCACAGAAGGAGCAAGGGGGAGCAGGGAGGGAGCACGGGGGAGCATCGAGGGAGCACGGGGGAGCATTATAGGGCAGTGCAGGGGCGCAGCAGGTGGGAGCCTGAAATGGGCTTCCTTCGTCTCAGCTTGAGCTGCTCTCGTTGCTTTACTGCTGCCTAGACTTTGCCACTAAGCCTTCCATCAATCAATTGGCCAAGCAAGATTAATCGGATGGTGCTTTCGATAACTCTGGGATCGATGATCGTTCAACGAGCCAATCAGAGCCAATCAAGAGCAATGGCAAAGATTCCGCCGAGACGGACGAAAATGACTTGATCCTTTGCAGTCCAACGGTACCAGGGTTCAATTACAGCCATAACATATGAGGTGGTCACCAAAAAGTTCGAACTCGCTGATTGCGCCTCGATCCTTCGATTCCAACTTCGTTGTTCGCATCGAGTTCTGTCTCACTTCGCTCTCGATTTCAATGTCAGAACGATTGAAAATCCAGAATTTGGCAATATTGACAGCGCGAGGCTACGGCACGAAACTCAGGGAGGTTTATTTCTATGCAGACGTTTGGGCAGAACAAAAATCGGCTCGAGAGCATCTCATTCAAGCTCATTGTACCTTACCCTATCAATAATTTCAAATCTATTTTGCAATGGAGACTTTAATCATCCGTAAACTGATTTCGTGAAACCAAGAACTTTTGACGTGGTGATAGAAAACTGGAGCGAGAAAACTGATGAGGACGGATTCATTGGCCTGCTTTCACTAGCCCTAAGCAGTTCTTTCAAGCTGGCATCGGGCCTTGCACGCTCTTTCGCAGTCATATATATTCTTAAAGTTATAGTTTCTTTAACTTCTATATTTGCTTTAATGTCTTTTAATTTAATGCTCATATATCGTTGTGTTACTATTGCACCTCTCATCGCTTCTAAGAAATCTTCATGGTCTTTTATTCGACCATCATAGGTTCGTTTTGAGCCAGCTAAGGGCGGTTTAGCTATTAAGGGGGGTGAAGAAATTAGTAAACGAGTATTTGGGTCTATTTCTCTTAATGCCATAGCTATAAAAGGTGTGGGGAGCTTTTGTTAACAAATTCGGAAAAGGTAAACATCGAGGGATTTGCCAAGACTATTGTATTATAGCTACCTATCTAATTGGTTCGCTTAACTAGTTCCCGCTAGCGCATTTGATCCTTCAGCTGAAAACTCGAGTACTTGAACAATTATCATTCTAATACTTATTTTTATACTCTCTACCTCGAAACCGCGACCCAAAAATTCTTCAGACGATAGTAACCTTACGAATAACCTGAGGGAACTACATTCGCCATGCCCGTCACATTTGATCAATCTCCGTCAAATCCGCTGGTGATCCCGGAGCTTGTCAGCCGTATAATCAGCTATGTAGATGCTCCTATCGATCTTTTGCATTGTTCCTGTGTCAATTCGGTGTGGAGTATACCGGCGTTGCAGAAGCTATATAGGGGGTCGATGAATGACATGCGCTTTCGCACACCTGAAATCGGCTGGCTCAACTCGCTTTTTATTGCGTCACGGGAGCGCTTCGCCCGGAACGTGGGATTTATAAAACATCTTACCATCGCGCCTGAAACGATCGCGACAGAAGATTTGAGAGGTGTCTGTCTAGAGAAGTGTCGCCCGTTACGTGACCGCAGAAGCGCCGAGCTTCTGCTGCGGCCGAGAGGGAACGGACCCACAAGCCTGGCCATCCCCTTCGAGCTTGTCGAGCAGGATCTTTCCCCTCTGTGCGACCTCATTATCCACCCCGATCTCAAATTCCTGACCATCGACCATGTATATTGCAATCTTCTGAACTTCGATTCCGGCGCCCTCCATGAGCATACTTCTCTGTCCGTGAGTCCACCCAGAATAGCTTTTTTCCCTCCTCCCGGACTCGACTTGAAGAGACTCTCAAATCTTGTAGCACTTTCAATCCACCGGTCAGAGGAGGAACTAGAGATCGAGAAACTTTGCGAATGGCTAGCCCACTGCGATCTTAAAATATTCCAGATAGACCAATTCCAGCAGCTTGAGCATCTCTCGCAACCTCATATGGTACAGCTTCTGCGGTGTTTATGGCGACATCAAAATCTTCAAGCGCTCGCTCTCAGGATAAGTTGCGGTGAAACTGGCACTGGTGAGATTTGTGCGGATTTGGAAAAAGAGATAGGAACAACATGCTGGCCAAGGCTACGGGCTTTATATATCAAAGCGGTGGATCAGTATTGGCTGCAGAAGCTCCCAATGTTTGAGAAGCTTCGAGTTCTCGAACTGCGAGACATCGTGTCTCTGCTACCTGATTTCGTCAAAGACGTCGCGTATAGTATTTCACGCTGTCGATACTTACAAGTGGTTGACCTTGAGTTTCGAAATGTCGATGACTCCGAAATCTTCCCCACTATGGCAAGTGGCTGCCCGCTATTACAACGATTTTGTGTGAGCATTCTCAACCCTGGCCCAGAAATGACAGGAGATCAGTTCTCGCGGCTTTTGCAAGCCTTGCCTCAAGTGGAACTTCTTTCGCTCTCTGTCCGCTTCAGGATGACTGCCTCGAAGCTTCGAGACCTTGTCAATTGCTGTTCGCGGCTGAAGGTCCTCGAAATGGATCAAACTCGGCTGCATCTCTCTTTGGAGTCCTTGGTGGAAGCACCTTCGCTGTCGGGGTTGAGAGAGTTGCGTTTGCGTTCAGTGTGGTTCGAAAACCCTAGTCGCTACGCGCAGCTAAGGAGCCTGCAGAGCATTGCAACAGAATGGAGCAGAGTTTTCCCGCAAATGCGACGATCTCCATGCTCTGCAGACGTGTATGGGCCCGAAATTCATATAGAAGAACATCCATCGAGTAGGGAATCGGATGGTGATGATGATAATTGGAGCACCGATAATGACAGCGAGATGTCCCTGGACGATCCTGGGCTGGACGGTCCTGGGTTAGACTTTGATGAATATGATTCGGACTGGTTTCACGTGAGAAGGCGGCTCTGGAAGTTATTGGGCTATAAAATGGACGATTGCCCGGAAGTCATCACTGGTATAAAACATATGTGGCAAACCAATTTTGAAATTGGGACATTTGACTGGCCCATCATCCCAATGCAAGCGTTTCTGGATCCCCAAACGTACCCCAGGGTAGAGGTAGCAGAAGTGCTGGATCTTACGACGTTTTCGATGTAAGCTATCCTACTCATTTCCACGAGAACTCGTGAGCATAGGACATGGTCTCTATGTTAAGGAAATCGACTACGAGTATTATCTTTGGCTCATCAAGATTGACTCTTTTTCCGGTTCTCACAGCTACATGCATTGTTTTCTTCTGCAGCTCTCGTATAGCCTGTTCTGCTCACTTTGACAATGTCCGTTCATGCATGTTGATACCATGAATCAGAGCAGCATTTGATGGAAAATCGGTCTTCAAATCGAAAAACACTTTAGCACACATGAGATGAGGGTAGGTTGAATTGTCGTCATGTTCATGGCTTATCTGAAGAAAATGTTGTTTTGAAGAGTTTTTGCTATTATCATTGTTTAGGCGAATAGCTGCGAAATCAAGGATTTTTTGATTCTTTTTTGTGGTGATTGCACTAAAGATTTGATATTAAAGACCGATATTTTCAAAAAGGGGTTCCGCTTCACAGGTCTCTTCTATTTAGGAATTCTCATTGCTGATGACGTCTCATTCCAGACTTCTAAGCCGTCACCATCAACCCATTTACCGCCTTGGTCTCTTTCCTAGGATATTCCCAGATAAGCCTGAGTATCTGGCGCATGGAGAGTACACCGGATTTGATCAGCAGTGAATAATCCATTGAAATCTCTCGTGAAGAGATTTCACGTGAGCTAGACAAATTGATGCGTGGGAGATCTATTTTGTAAAAGCAAAGCTCAAGGCGTTTTGAGGGGTACCAGATGCAGCACTAGCATTCAGTCGCTGAAATATTTGGTTATTTGATGATTAAAAATGGGTCGGGCCGATTGCTTCTTTTCCTAGATGGAGAGACAGAAAGAAATTCAGCTCTTAAATTCAAGATATATCTCTACATTGCCTACAGAAATCTCATCATCGTCACCAACCACCGCCATGTACGTCCATATAGCCGTCCCAGTACTATTCATTCACGTCAGAAGCAGAATTCTAGATCGAACCGTAATAGTTTTAAAAGCAAGTGTAAAGTTAAACATTTACTCATTGGCATTCCTTAACTAAACTCCGCTAGCTTCGGACTCGACAGAATACAAATCATCAACTCAAGTGACTAGACGATAATCTAGAAAATTTATCCACTAGCCTGTCATCATCAATTTTAGAATCTGCCTTACTACGCACACTTAAGCTTCAACCCGTCATTTGCTAACAGATATTCGGATGATTCTCGACTAAGGAAGAACGCTATGTGAGGGCTGAAGCCTGCTGGCATGAATCTTTCTGCATTCGCTCTCAACACCCCCCCTTTCAAGCTTCAAGCTTCATATGCCAATCTCCGTCCCTTGACTCTTCCTTTAAACTTTATCGTCCAAATTTTACATCTCTCTCCTCCACGTTTTTCTCGGTCGATACTTCACCATCATCACCCGTGGTCTTAGCTCCTAGATTTTCCCAGGGTTCTAGCCCGTCAGAGGTTTTGCACATGGCATCCGCCTGGTATATTGTCATGAGGCCGACGGTAATTAAGGACAACATGCTGAACATGCTGCAATCGTGACAGCAATGACAACAAGAGCTTAAAAGATGCTTCAAGGTCTTATATTATTGATGAAAGCCTTAGTTTTAGACTGGAACGGTTATGCTTCGAACAGAAATTCTACATTGATCTTGTTTTAAGGTTCGAGATCACATTGTTCGAAGAGAGTATTTTGTAACTAAAAACGAAGTTGGTAGAAACACTTAATGACTGAACATACAACAGTAAATGAAAGTGGTCCGTAGATAGGGACTGATGCACTCACTTTCTACTGCTTTCGAATAATGCTAAGTATCACTAAGCGTTATTGAGGAGATTTGTACGTGTCTTCAGTTGAGGGTTGTACTTTTAAAAATGAGGTGCACATGTAGCAGTATTTATAAGAGTCAAAGTCTGAGTTTAGAAATCAATCAAAGAACTGTGAATCGAAGAGCTTCAGCTCTCAGCTTCTTTGATATTGTATCAAACTTAACAACAGCGAGATATAACTAATCATAATTCGCATCAGTTGATTTCGTTAAACACCAGTTTGACGTCAAAGTAGATGACAATCACTTCTTGCACATCTTCGCTATCACAACACTCTGTTACCTGAACGTTGATCATCACGAACCAACTAAACTGCCTTTTTTTTTGAGTGTAATGAGAAAATCCTTCCTTGACATGAACCAGTCGTTATGTGCGGTTCATTCCCGCTCAGGGAATACCAATGCAAAATCGTATCGAATGATCAATGTCGGAATGATTTTGTACAGTTTCATCAGACCTATGTTCTTCCCAAGGCAAAAGCGAGGGCCCTTGCCAAACTACACGTTATGAATCAGCGAAAATGTGACGACGGTCGTGCGCTAATGAAAGAGGAAGTTCACACCGTAAGAAAGTATTGCTCCATTGAAGATCCGGAGGCACCATCTTTGAGCCAGCGCTGGGGACGGAAGCTATCGGCATTTTCGCCGAAGACTTGAGGGTTTACGTGGGCTACGTTAGGTTCACTCTAACGATGGTCTAGCATATAGCTTAGTATTCGTCACGGAAGGATGTGTAGGGGGGTATACTCCTTCTGGGAAGAAACGGCCGGCCAAGGTAACTCCTCCCTCTGGCACCACACGAGGAAACGTGAGGCCAACGTCAGGATGCATTCGTAGGGTTTCTTTTAAGACTATCTGTAAATAGGGGCATTCTTGAGCTTCTTTGAAAGAGATGGGATCACTCAAAAGTCCCTTGCCCCTTCTCTCATTCAACCCCTGCCGGAGTTTACCTAAGACTCTTGGATGCTTGCAAGGGCTGTAAATGGTAGCGCTCAGTGTTGCAGATGCGGTGTCAGATCTTGCGGCTACTTTTGGAATCGTGTGGTTGAGATTGTCGTTAATCTTGAAACGATCCGGATCCTTGTCGTATATCAAGCTCAAAAAGTCTCCAGCGTTTTGGTTTTCTTTTACTTTCTTGCCTCGCTTCTCAATCAGGTCGATACAGAACTTGATGAATTGCATCAAGATCAGAGACATCGTTGAGACTTAGCTTCTGCATTATTCGATAAACGACAGAGTGTCATTCGCTATAGATCCCAATCACGACGTCATATCTAGCAAAGTTGTGAATTGCTGGCATGATGTCAGAACTATCGAACCCTTTTTTCATGAAGTCAAACGCTCTACCAGGCTTTGTTTGCACATCAGCCTTGTATTTAATTTCTGTTGCGATCTATGACAATACTCACGACGACTTCCTCAATAATGTCGAACGAGTAGAAATGAAGCTATTGATTCATGTGAACGACCTCTTCTGATTCTAAGAATCTTGAAAGCTTATCTAGTAAGATGCGCGAGCAGTCGTCGATTTGGTGCTAAACATTGGCAAGGGAGCTCATTTAGTACATTGAGGCAACTTGTCGTCTTTTTCAGTATGAACCTGAGTATTGCGCTCTTTTGTTCCTGGCCAGGTAGTCCCTAGGCACAATATCGTGATGACTGCTGAGCTTTAGTAACCAAACACATAAGGTGTTTCTTTTGACGAGCCTTGATAAATGAATCTCGTTGCCTGTAAATAATGGCGGCAGCCTTGAGATCATCAATACTGTATTCATTGGGTGCGATTCTCACAATTGCCCCTGGTCGAGAATTAGGATATTTCACCACTAACGATATGGTGGACAGATCGTATCTACGATGCAGATCTACATTTTTCTGCTCAAACGAGCGTGAAAAGATTGCGCGTACCAGCCACATCTGTGTAAACCTAGCTAGCCAAGGGCCGATTGAAAGCGTTCGCTTTTGAAAGTCTTAATGCAAGCTTGAATCAAATTATTTGAATATTACGCGAATGTCCTTCGTAGATCAGTACCGTGCTGAGCTCCCCTTGCACCGAAACGCAAAACTCGCCTCTAAGAAGAAAAGATCTTATGTGGAGTCAGAAATGTCAGTCAATCTCACCCGCCCTGCGATTCTCAACTATACGGTCTACCGAAAGTCCAACTCCTTGATGGTCTTTGTCGACTATCCTGATGAACCGGACAAAGACATCTACAAGCGACGTGCACAACTCAACCGTCCTCCGATTTCCTACATGCACACGCGCTAGCTCCGTCTGCTTGGTTTCCAGACTTCCTAGTGGCCATCAATACCGTCAGTACGAGCCTTTCGGTCTACTCCCACGAAGATGTACACTCCTCATTGGACACAGCTGCACACCATCAAAAACGGTGCTGCGAAGAGCTGAGGAGTATGAGGTAACAGAATATCGAAATAGTAAGATGGTAAAGACAATTCAATAAATAGTAGTTAATAGACAGATGGTCAAAACAGTTCAAAAAATAGTAATCCTTTTATTTTCAACCTTACAACCAATGTAAACATGGTTTGTATCTTTTATACATGAAAATTATAGATGGGATAATATCATATATACTGAAGTATGGTTACTGAAACAGACTTAGGCAAGCGAGGGAATAAGTAGTGTACTCTCAAACGAAGTGTCAAAGAAAAGGAAAGAAATCTTGGTCGATGAAAAGATCGATAGAAGACCTTGATAAGAAATAAAGATTACAAAGATCTGAATATCACCAGAGTACGACGGTAGCACGGAGAGATTCAACAATGATTCTTATAACTCTTTCTCACCCGCAGACGAACTTCAGTCATCGCGAAGTGATGCAGTGTTTACTTTGGCGTCGCATCGCATCGGCATCGTCGCATCGCACACCAATCCCGATCAAGCTCAGCGTATCATGCTTACTCTAACCAGTCCAACTTCAACTTCATATTGATGAATGATGAAGGCAGTGTAATATCTTTATCTATTCGGAAAGCGAATTATGATCAGCTTTAAATTACCCTCGTCAAGAGTGCTTGCCTGTCCTCGGAACTTAACGTGGATTTTGGCTGACTCTCTCAGCCTTGCGGGCAATGGCGTGTCGCATCGCATCGCGTCTTCAGCTTTCAACCGTCAACATTTCAGCTAAAATGTTTCCACTGTATGAGTCTGCAGTCTCTTCATCAGGCACTCTGTGCCTTTGCTGACTGTCTTCCGTTGCCTGCTACTGCAGCGAAGTGCCATTTGTCATTTCAGTCTTAGTACTACGGCCCACAGCCCCTTTCAGTACTACATAACACATCATACTATATATCTCCCATCATGGCCCAAATTCTTCTTTCCGTTTTCCCTATCCCTCGTCGACTACTTGTGTATACCCTTTTCGCAACTGCTCTGTGTCCCTCTCCGTGCTTGCCATTGGTGTGCTTTGCCTACCTTTCCCTAGGCTTCTACTGCGATCTTCCTACAAATCTCCAGCAGTGCCATCCCAACTCCAACAATTTCTCTCTCACATATCGATATGGGCATATTCAATGGTGGGCCAGCGCCCGTGTGCCCGGCACTACCTACCCCACTCAACGGCAAGTAACCGATGTCAATCAAAGGGTACCGAACCAGACACTCACAGTGTTGCCAGATATCTCTCCGATCGCAGGCTCGCTGACGCTCCACCGACTTAGCATGTACATAGCCGGTATTAGCATGGGAGTCGCTATTCTGATATCCGCCACTCTCATCTTCCTTCATGCTACGCACCTAAGCCGCCCTGCGGAGCAGATAAAGTACGTCTTGAGACCTTAACCCTGCCATGCCTATCCTAACCCTTGGCCAGAATAATCCGCATCACCGCACTCATTCCAACTTTCGCACTTATTTACTTCATCACTATTTATCTCGGAGTTTCCGCCATCTATCTCGTGCCATGGGGCAAAGCATGCGAGGCTATCTCTCTAGCGAGCTTCTTCTTCTTAGTTTGCGACTATCTATTCCCGAGTCCGAATGGATCGGATGGGGAAGGCCAGTCCTTCGAAGCAATTGAACACAATTTCAAGTTGGGCGGTGCGGCAGCTTCAGGCGTGGATCTCAATGGCATCAGAGTATGTTTCCAAAACTTTTACGAACACCGACATTGCTAAATCTCATACCAGAGAAACCGCACCCTCGTCTGCCAATACATCGGTGTAGCTACTCTAGTCGCCCTTATCACCGACATTACGCAGGCTACTGGATATTTCTGCCGCAGCTCGAATAGCATTCATTTTGCTCATATCTGGGTAAGGAGGAACCGCGACATCTTCCAACCCTTGTTTTATAGGGTATAGCTAACGTTTACGTAGTTGACAATCATTCATGCTATGTCAGCCGCCGTTGCCATCATTGCTATTATAAAGTTTACGAAGCAAATGCACCCCCGACTCCACCGCCAAAGAATAGTGTCGAAACTTGTTGCATTCAAGCTTATAGTCGGACTCGACTTCATTCAAACAGTAAGGCCTGCTACTCCACATTGTCTCTCTGCTTGGCATAGCTAACATACTACAAAAGCTTGCTTTCTCCATCGCGGGTGCCCGATTCCAGCCAAGCAGCAAGCTCTCCTACCTGGGTTTGACCGTCTATCTCCCCGCCATCATATTCTGCGTCGAAATGACCATCTTCTCCTTACTCTTCCACTTCGTCTATAGCTACCGACCTTATATCACCAATCGCTCGGCAGGCTTGGCATATCGTGGTGGTCCGCTGGGG
>JAABUW010010227.1_pt1 | contig 10487 bp, 6 predicted proteins | sample 5560081 | NCBI WGS metagenome assembly JAABUW01 (sample SAMN10711882, study PRJNA513363) | rock metagenome | isolation source: Antarctica rocks | place: Antarctica: Victoria Land, Knobhead sud | reverse complement strand
TTCTCTAGCTCGATTCTCAGATATTTCATTTCGATCTTCATGTTGAAGATTTCGATTTCCAGACTGTGTATGACTATTTTGTGCCATTTCTCATCTTTCTTAATGCTTTTAACATCAAAAACATGCTCTCATATTGCTCTTTGCGCTAGTAAGACGTCTGCGATGTATTTTTCCGAGATCGTCAAAGCAATGTTGTTTTTCTTTAGCGTTTTGACTATCATGACGACTCTTAGATCGATTTTCGCCTTTTTCAATGCGTTATTCATCGAATCTCGCATTTTCATCGTCTTCAACGTTCAGTTCTCATTTTTGAGATTGACAATGAGTCTTCTTTCGCGATACGGTATTTCTTGTGATTTTGGCGAGGATTTCTTGGTAACCAGGTTTCATTCGCCTGCATTTGCATTCGCATTTGCATTTGTGTTTGCATTTGCATTTGCATCTGTGACTTGAGCTGCTTTTTGCGCATATGTGAGCTTCTGCGTTGGTTTTTGCGAATTTTGCATGACTTGCGACGTTTGCGAAACCTGCGTCTTCTGCAAGGTTTGCGAATTCTCTGTCATTTGCTTTGCATTGATTTTCTTTTTGATGTCTTCAGCATTTTGTTGAATCAATTGTAGAATGATCTTCAGTTTGTTGTTTGTTTGACTTTGAAGTCGATCTATTTGCTTCTGAATCGAGTTTTCTATGCTTTCGTCACATGCTCTTCGAATGTAGATTAAGCTATGACTTATAGTCTCTTTCTGTTCTGATATTGCTTGTCTTAGCTGATTGACTGCGAATTCAATTCTTTCGCGCAGCCTCTTTACCTGCATCTCTTTAGAGATGACATCGTAGCACTTGCTCGTACCAACTTCGATGCTAGCTTCTTTTTGCGAACTTTTCATCGCTTTTCGCTTTTTCATTCCTTTGAATTTCACAATCGCTCGTGTTTGCTCTTTTTGCTGCAAGTTTGCATTTCGCAGATTGATTGTATTCTTGTCGTTATGCGCGTTTGCATGTGAATTTAGCATCAATGCATCGAGTGAACTAAACATGTATTGCGTTTTTCTATTTACTGATGTGAACGATTTTTGTTGATTGCAAAATAAATCAACAATGTCGTTCTGCAGTTGTTTGCTTGTTGACGAACTCATGCTAAGTTCGTTTCATAGATCTGTTTCAACCTCTATCGTTGACTTTTTGATTTCTATCGTCGACGTTTTAAGTTCTGACGCTGAGCTATTGCTTCTACTGAGTTCCGCGTTACTATTCGCGAAACGAAGCGAGAAAGAGCGCATAAAGCGACTCTTTATATTTCTTTTCATAAAGAGTTTTTTCGAGTTTCAAGCTTCAAGCTTCTAGAAAATTCACTTGACATCACTTAAATATTTCTTTAATCTCTTACTCAGAGCGTTTCACGTAGGCAATAACTTTAGTGTAGAGATTTCCCAATTTCTATCTCGAAACCTGCAATAGATCGCCTTCTATTATTGACTTATGCCAGACGAAAATGGTATAAATCTAGCCTGCAAGAGTCTAGATTACTCTTTTTGATAGAAAATGCTTGACGCAATTGCTTTATATCTCAGATATCGAAGTAGTCACGTTACCTCGCTCAGAATAGTAACGACTGATCTCGACTTATTGTCTTGCACATCAAGAAAAGGTAAAACAGATAGTGATTTGATAAGAAATGCTTTACTTCTCTGAAACAACGTTGTTCTCTGCGCGATCTTTGAACGCAAAAGGGTTCGATTTCGATTTTTGCGTCAGTACGCAGTCTTCTGTGTTGTTCTAAAGTCGCTTGACGACTTTATTTACTTAAGTGTTTTGATCTATGTAGATGAAAGCTGATCACTTCGATTAATTAAAGAAGAAATCAACTGCAATATACATGTGTATTGCAAATGAAATGTCTGCAACTCATGCTTAAGAAGTAAACTGTTGAAATCTGAGCAGTGAAAAATCTTGCCTTTTTCAATGTGTTATTCATTGAATCTCGCATTTTCATCGTCTTTAAAGTTCAGTTCTCATTTTTGAGATTGACAATGAATCTTCTTTCACGATACGATATTTCTTGTGATTTTGGCGAGAATTTCTTGATAATCAGGTTTCATTCGCCTGCATTTGCATTTGCATTTGCGCTTGTGACTTGAGCTGCTTTTTGCACATATGTGAGCTTCTGCGTTGATTTTTGCGAATTTTGCATAACTTGCAACATTTGTGAAACCTGCGTCTTCTGTGAGATTTGCGAATTCTCTGTCATTTGCTTTGCGTTGATTCTCTTTTTAATGTTTTCAGCATTTTGTTGAATCAATTGTAGAATGATTTTCAGTTTGTTGTTTATTTGACTTTGAAGTTGATCAATTTGCTTCTGAATTGAGTTTTCTATGCTTTCGTTGCATGCTCTTTAAATCTAGATTAAACTATGACTTATAGTTTCTTTCTGTTCTGATATTGCTTGTCTTAGCTGATTGACTGCAAATTCAATTCTTTCGCGCAGTCTCTTTATCTGCATCTCTTTAGAGATGACATCGTAGCACTTGCTAGTACTAACTTCGATGCTAACTTCTTTTTGCGAACTTTTCATCGCTTTTCGCTTTTTTCTTTCTTTGAATTTCACAATCGCTTGTGTTTGCTCTTTTTGCTGCGAATTCACATTTCGCAGATTGATTGTATTCTTGTTGTTATGCACATTTGCATGTGAATTTAGCATCAATGCATCAAGTGAACTAAACATGTATTGCGTTTTTCTATTTGCTGATGTGAGCGATTTTTGTTGACTGCGAAACAAATCGACAATGTCGTTCTGCAGTTGTTTGCTTGTTGACGAACTCATGCTAAGTTCATCTCATAAATTTATTTCAATCTCTAACGTTAACTTTTTGATTTCTATCATCGACGTTTTAAGTTCTGACGCTGAGCTATTGCTTCTGCTGAGTTTCGCGTTACTATTCGCGAAACGAGACGAAGAAAAGTGCATAAAGCGACTCTTTATATTTCTTTTCATAGAGAGTTTTTCCGAGTTTTGAGCTTCGAACTTCTAGAAAATTCACTTGACATCACTTAAATATCTCTTTAACCTCTTACTCAGAGCATTTCACGTAGACAGTAACTTTAATGTAAAGATTTCTCAATTTCTATCTTGAAATCTGCAATAGATCGTCTTCTATTATCAACTTATGTCAGACGAAAATGATATAAATCTAGTCTGCAAGAATCTAGATTACTCTTTTTGATAGAAAATGCTTGACGCAATTGCTTTATATCTCGTGTATCAAAGTAGTTGTGTTATCTCGCTCAGAATAGTAACGACTGATCTCAACTTATTATCTTGCACATCAAGAAAAGGTAAAACAGATAGTGATTTGATAAGAAATGCTGTACTTCTCTGAAACAACGTTGTTTTCTATGCAATTTTCAAACGCAAAAAAGTTTGATTTCGATTTTTGCATCAGTACACAGTCTTCTGTGCTGTTCTGAAGTCGATTGATGACTTGTTCTTTTCATGTGAGTTTGCTCTTCAATTTATCAATCAAATTACTGTCTGAATTGATGATTCTTTCTTCTGCGTTGATGAACTCTCGTTTCGCCGCCGATTTTGGCCTGCGTAAGCGCGAAAAATTTCAATTTTCGATTTTTGACTTGTGACGCAGTCATCTGTGAAGCTATTGAGTCGAATAAGAGCTTGTTTTGATCGTACGATTGTGCTTTACAACTTGTCGATTGATTTGATATATCATATGCTTTGATAGATCGCTGTCGCCAATTGCAAGATAGTTTATTGATAGTTTGTGCTGATACTTTTTGATCGTTGTTTAGTCTAATCTGTGCTAACTCTTGCTCAATCATGTATGATTGCTTCTTCTTTGCGTTTTGTGCTTTTTCGTTATATATATTGAGCAACAAAATCTCATTCGAAATTTTATCATTCACTATCATCATCGCTTGTATGTCTTTGCTGTTGACTATGTCTGATCTTAATGTGCAGATAAACTTTCTTGCATTTTTCGTAACAAATATCAGTACTTTGACTTGAGTCTTCTGAATATTTGATTTGATGCATATAAACGACGAATGCAAGATTGTTATATTCTCATCTTTCATTCATGATTCTTGCAGAATAACAATATTCGCTCTGATTTTCGCAAACTTCATGCATGTATGCATGATTTGCATTGATCTTGCGCAGTTGTGCTGTAGAATTCGAATATTCAATTCGTTTGCAAAGCTTTCGTCATTTGCAATATTTTGAGAGTTTTCTGATGTGATACTCATTACAATTTCTCGATCAGATGATCTCTTTAAGCGCTAATAGACTGAGCTGTCTGATATGTTTCACATATTACGCTATTTGCAAAGTATGCATTTTGACAATTACAGCACTTTGATATCGCATGTGAACAGCAAGCATTTATGCTTTCATGTTAGATGATTTCGTTCACAAAACAAGCATCTTGATGATTTATTGCACTTGTTCTGCAAATGTTTGAATGTTTGACATCTCTGACACTGATCACTTGATCGATAATTTTGATATTCAATCATTTGATATGTTGATTTCGCTGCTAGAACTCATTTTTTCAGATGTTTTTGTGCTTCGACTTCTGTTTTGAACGTCAGTATTGTCGAAGCATGATTCTTTCTTGCTCTATTTTCATCTTTTGATAATCATATTGAGTTGATTATCAGCTTCAATTCAGAGTTGTACTTCTTTAGCTCAATTCTCAGATATTTTATTTCAATCTTCATGTTAAAGATATTGATTTTCAGACTGTGTATCACTATCTTGTATCATTTTTCATTCTTCTTGATACTTTTAACTTCGAATATATGCTTTCATATATCTCTTTGCTCTAGTAGAGCTTTCGTGATGTATTTCTCTGAAATCATCAGAGCAATATTGTTATCTCTTTGTGTTTTAGTCACTGTAGCGACTATTATGTCAAACTTTGCCTTCTTCAGTGCGTTGTTCACTGCATTGCGCATTTTCATCGTCTGTAAGATTCAGTTCTCATTTTTCAAAGTGATTATCAATCTTCTTTCGCGATATAATATTTCTTGTGACTTTGACGAGAGTTTTTTGATGACTAGATTTCATTCACTCACTTTTGCATTTGCATTTGCCTTAATGTTTGCATTTGCTGATTGAGCTGCCTTTTGTGCATATGTTAACTTCGATGCAAATCTTTGCTTCATTTGCTTATCTTACGTTGTTTGTGAATTCTGCTTCGTCTGCGAGATTTGCGCCTTTCTCATTATTTGCTTTGAGTTGATTTCTTTTTCAATGTTTCGTGCATTTTGCTGCACTATTTGCAGAATAGTCTTTAGCTTTTTGTTCATTTGACTCTGCAACGCATTCATCTGTTGTTGAATTGAATTCTCTATGCTTTTATTGCATGCTTTTCTTATGTAGCTTAAGCTATGCTCGATGATCTCTTTCTGCTCTGACATCGCTGTTTCTAGCTGATTGATTGCGAATTCAGCTTTTTCTCGCAATCTTTTGACTAAAGTCTTCTTGTAGCTGACATCTTGATTTTCATCATTGTTATCTTTATTGCTGACTTCTTTGTGTAAACTTTTCATCGCTTTTCGCTTTTTTATTTCTTTCAGTCTCACAATCACTTGCGTTGATTGCATATTCTCATTTGCATTTCGCCAGTTTATCGATGCGTTGATTGTCAATGCATTTAATGAACTGAACACGATCTGTATTCTTCTTTTCAATGATGTAGATGATTTTTGTTGACTGCAAAACAAGTCATTCATATTCTTTTGTAACTGCTGTTCTGTTGACAGAGTTCAGCTACTTTCAATTGACTTTACGCGTTTCATCATCGACGTTTTGAATTCTTTTCTTGAGCTGTCGCTCATGCTGATGTTCGAATTGATCTCTGCTCTCTGTGAAGATGCGATTGACGAGAGTGAGATGTGCATGAGCACATTCAATCTCAATGCTTCTTGCGAGAGTTCAACTCTTGCAGATGCAAGACGTTCTTTCATTCTTTCTTTTCACTTATATATTTCTTTAACCTTTTATTCAGAGCGTTTCACGTTCTTTATGTGATCTTTGAATGCAAAAGAGTTTGATTTCGATTTTTGCATCAGTACATGATCTTCTGTGCTGTTCTGAAGTCAATTGATGACTTGTTTTTTTCATGTGAGTTTGCTCTTCAATTTATCAATCAAATTACTGTCTGAATTGATGATTCTTTCTTCTGCGTTAATGAACTCTCGTTTCGCCGCCGATTTTGACCTGCGTAAGCGCGGAAAATTTCAATTTTTTCTATGAAGAAGACTAATGACATGTCAATGTCAGTAAGAAATGAGAAGATACTACTAGTGAAAAAGACAATTCAGATGAAGAGTCTGCAAGTTGTGATTACAAATGATTGAAAAATTTGCAACTTATTGACTGCATTGATATTGAAACATCTTCATCACATCAACAATGTTATTAAGTAATTGATGAAAAAATATCAGATAAAATAGTTGTTTCAGATGATGAGTTTGAGAATCATGACTACAATGTTCAAAGAAGTAGTGACTTGTTAATCACGCTGATATACTGAAAGAACTTGAACTCATTTTCTTTACTTAATGTCAAGTCATACATCTACATGAAAAATTGAGAGCTCATGAGAACAATCAGAATGCATTCTCTACTTTCGATCAGAATTATGCATTGAACGATTGTGATTGCATGTTTATACTAACAATCTATTCAACGTTTATGTGACATAAGTCAAATCAAGAGCAGAATAGAATTATTTAATACAATTACACTTTATCTTCTCATTATGTACATCTTTCTTTCATCACATATTTCTTTGCTCAATGAATGACAATCATTAAGCAAGAGAACACAGTTTTCAACATTATAATCAGAAGCATCACTGTCAGAAACTGAGCTAGACTAAAGATACTATTAATATAAAAGACTGATATTATTATTACTTTGATAGAATCTAAATACAAGACAATACATCAAATAATGTACAAGACAAAAGACAAAAAGCAAAAGAAAAGAATGAAAGCTCAACTTTTATATACATGAATCAAGCAGAATCAAGACTAAACAATAGTTCTATTGACTTAAAATTGCAGAAGTTCATGCACACAACTGAGATGATTGAAACAGAATTGCTGAAACTAAATTAAGATGATAATGACTAGATTAATAACTTGATTCATTGAACTGCAAAACAGACTCAATGAATCAAGATTATTTAAGATATCAACAATTTATATTTTAAATTAAGTTAATGATCTGACATTATGACAGTAGCTTCTCTCTTCAAGACTGAGCTTCTGCAAGACAATGAAAAGAAACAAGATGAAATGAGAAAGAATTGAAGATGAAAATTAAAATTAAAACAAAACAAGAATTGATGTAAATACATTTTAATATGATGAAGCACAAATGAGACTAAAATAAATCTGAGTCATTTCTGAATCAAATCTTGACAAGATCTGAAAAACAAGATGAGATGAGACGCATTTTAACATGATAATGCATAATAAAATTGAAACATATTTGAGTCACATCTGAATCAAATTTAAACAAGATGTCTGAGTCAGATCTAGACAAGATCTGAGTCAAATCTGAGTAAAAAAGAGATGAAATGCAGTTTAATATGATGATGCACAGACGAAACTAAAATACATCTAAATCACATTTGAATCAGATTTAAACAGAATGTTTGAAACAGATTTAAACAAAATCTGAATCAGATTTGAGCTGAATTGAGACAATGAAGATTAAACTTAAAGTTCTTGACATTGACATTAAAACATCACACACGACAGTACATGTGATTCTTTGACGACAGAATTGACGAGATGATATTCATTGAGCATTTGCTCACAATTATTCAGAAGATGAAAAGACTCTTAAGTAGAAAAGTAATCTTCTCAATTAACATAATACTTAAGCAGAAATAAATTATAGCATCTATCATACTTGAAGTTTAGTATGCTGTTTACATATCAGAATCTTTTGTCATTCTCAATAATAATGAGTTCTTGAGATTTTTGATGTTGATTTGAAAGAAAGTCACTTGCAATATGATTCAGAAGAATGACATGAAAAATTGAGTGAATCTTCATAAATATTGAAAGATTTAACTTAATGATCAAAGAGTTATTCTTGAAAACATGTTTAATCTTGAAGAAATCAATGTTATGATCATTTAACTTAACAGTGAAGTGAGCAATGCTGAGATTGCAAGCATTCAGTCAGACTTTATTTCTGATAAAGTATTTAAAACAAGAATGACAAGAGTGATTGACATTAAACTTGTAGATGATTTAAGCTATAAGCATCTCATCATGTAAATGTTTAGTTAGTTTCTTCATCTTCTTGATGAACTCTTTGACATTGATTAACTTGTTTCAAGCTTAAGATGTAAGATTCTTAAGCAAAGATTCAGAAAGCTTGAAGTTTAAATGTAAGTTCTGATTCAAATTGATCAAGAAGAATGATGCTAAAGTGATTAATGATGCATTATTAATGATAAATTCAACTTCAGAAAGTTATTTAACTCAGTCATTCTGCATGTAATTGACGAAAACTCAAAAATAATGCTTTATGACAGCATTGACTTTCTTGATTTGATCATCAATCTCAGAGTGATACATCATGAATAACTTAATGTTTATCTTCAGCATTTTACATAAATGCTTTCAGACATTGAAAATGAATTGTATGTCTTGATCAGACATGAAGAACTTGAGTAAATCATGATATTTTCAAACATAAGCATAAAAGTAGTTGATAACTTCTTCAACTTTCATAAAAGTGATGAGAACTAAATGTCTCATTTTGATAAGATGATTGATGAAGATTAGAACATATTTATATGTGATATTCATGAAGATACTGAGCGATAAAGAATTTACATAGTTCATGAAAATATCACGTCAACGATGTTCAAGAACTGAAAGAAAATGCAATCATTCTTGAGTTTATTGTTTAAAAAGCTAGAAACGTGTATATACATGATAGTTTTGTATAAAGTGTTGAACATACTTATAAATGTTTGATCATCAATAGACTTGATTGATCAGTTCATAGCTTTTTGCTCTTTTTGAATGATCATCAATGATACTATCATAAGCGAGCTGAATGATGCAAAGACATAGTTTATCTGAGTTAAGTATATACTTTCTTTCTTGAAAGTACAGATGATTCTCATGTTCTTCACACTCAATTAGAGAGATCTTGTTATGATGTTGTGCTTCATTGCAAAGCACTTTAATTATTTGAACTACGAATTTGTCATTGATTTCAATTTGCTTTCACAATGTCTGAGTGAGAATGTCAGCAAAATCTTCATCAAGATTCAGAATGTTTTGATCTAGTTGAGACTTAATGTTTTCAACATTGAATTCTTCAATTTCTAGATTCATAAAAGCTAGAATTTGCAAGAATGCTGAAATAATTGAAAACAAATGTAACTGAATTGAATCTAAAGCAATGATTTGTGATTAAAGCTTCATGACTTTGATGTTGAAGATATCAAGCGTAAGATTCTCAACAATATCAAGATTTAAAACATAAGTTTTCAGAATTGTCTGATGTTGATATTGATGTCAAGAATCAAATGTATTCTTCTTTTTAAAAAGATTTTCTGAGTAGACTGATCATCAAGTCGAAGTTGAGTTGCTCACATTTTCAACTCAACTCAAGTCAAATTGAGCATATTTTCAACTTGACGTGACTTGACTCGACTAGAAATCAGGTCAATTCAACTCAACTCATCAAGAACTCAAGCTTGATGTCAAGAAAGCTAAATATAGAAATTTTTTCGACTTTTGCATTATCTTTTTGCATTATCTTTTTGATAAAGAGTCATAAGGAAAAACATAAAGATCGTTTGATAGAAAGTCATAAAGAGAAACATAAAGAGAAACATAAAGAGAAACATGACGAAGAACATAAAGAAAAACATAAAGAAAAAACATAAAGATCGTTTGACTTTGATAGAAAGTCATGACGAGAAAACATGGTAGAAAGTCATGAAGAAAATCATGAAGACTATTCAATCAAGCTATTTACATTTATCTAATATCTTGTCGAGTCAAGTTGAGTTTTTGAGTCGAATTATTGAGTCAAGCTTTTCAACTCAACTCGAGTTCTTAAATTCAACTTCTCAACTCGACTCGACACTTTTCCAAAAAAAATTCAATTCAACTCAACACTTTTTGAGTCAAGTACTCAACTCGAACTCAAGTACTCGACTTGACGTGATCAGTCTACTTCTGAGCAACATGTTAAAGCATTCAACTTATTATCGATCTTGTTGAAATGATAAGCGATGCAATAGTTGAATCTAGACAGAAACTCGTTTCAATGAGCTTAATAACAACTCAACTATTTAGTTGACATGAAATACTTAAGATTTTTGTGATTCATGATCATCTTGATAGAATAAATAAAGTCTTCAAGCTCTGATAATCATTTCTTGAAAGTGCAAACAATGATCATGAGTTCTTTATCGTAG
>JAABUW010010226.1_pt1 | contig 10487 bp, 4 predicted proteins | sample 5560081 | NCBI WGS metagenome assembly JAABUW01 (sample SAMN10711882, study PRJNA513363) | rock metagenome | isolation source: Antarctica rocks | place: Antarctica: Victoria Land, Knobhead sud | reverse complement strand
GCGCATACTCCTCCACCGCCTCCAGCTCCGCCCTCAACTCCCTCTGCTCCTTAATACCTTTCGCCTTCTCCGCGCTAAACCTCCCCGTCAACCCCACCTCCTCCAGCATACCCTTTAAATGCTTGATCTTCTCCTTGGAAGTCGAGAAGGGGGCGAGTTCGCGGTGCCAGAGTTTGCGGACGCCGCATTTGAGGAGCCAGGATTGGAGGCGCTTGATTTCTTCTTCGTCGGGGGAGAGCTCTTTGGTGGGTTTCGCTGGTTTCGCGGTTGCAGCTGATGTGGGCTTTGCTGTGGTGCTGGTGGATGTAGACTTGCGCGCGGCTTTCTTTTTGGGCGGTGGGTCGTCGAGGACGGATGAGAGGTCGGAATGGTCGTCTGCTAGTTTGGGTTCTTCTACGTCGGGAGAGGGCTGTTTCTTTGACTTGGTGGCTTTGGCGGCTTTCGTGGGTTTCGGTTTCGCTGTTGAGGCTTTGGGTTTTGTTTGGCGTTTCTTCTTCGGTGGTGGGTCATCTACGACGGATGAGAGGTCGCTCTCATCGTCTCCTGCCTGTGCTACAGCGGTAGTGTTGCCGTTCTCCTTCTCCTCGTCTTCATCCTCATCTTCACCTGGAGGAGACGAAAGAGCGCTGGTCGACACGCTTTTCGGGAGCGATTTCGTCTTTGCCCCCACGTCCTCTGGCTCGGATGCCTCCTTGTCTGCCTCCTCGTCGACTACTATCTCCGGCTCTACGTCTTCTGAATCTGGTATCGCGGCCTGTTTCCTGCGCTTCTGAATTGGGGGTTCCGCCTCATCGGACTTCCTCTTCGCGCCAGCTTTCGGCTTGGGAGCGGCTTTCTTCGTCTTCTCAGGCGACGCCGGCTCTTCAACAGCGTCTTCAATGACACTCTTGCTTCGCGCCTTCCACTCCGAGGCGTTCTTGAAGAAGCCATCCTCAAGTCCCAACTGTTCTTCTGCCCGAGTACGCGCGATCTTGATCGTGACTTCTTCGTCGTTCTTCAGTGCTTCGCGTACGATGGAGCGTAGCGCTTGTTCAATCGCGTGGTCGCTTGGGCGTGCAGCATCGTCTCCGGAGTCTGACATACTGTACTGATTTCTTGTCACCTCGAGACGCGTACAAGTCTTCAATGTCAACACATCCCAAAGCTCAAGCTCGAGCCGCAAATCCTCCCGCATCTCGGCTTTCGGCCGCGTATCACCGAAAGCTTAACCCCACGCGGCTCTGAACCTTGCTTGCCTTGATCGCGTGGGCTACGACGTATCGAAGTGGACCTCATGTCGGTTCCCAGGCGAGCTTGCAGGCTCGATCGCTGACTCTACTTTATCACTCCATGACATACTATTGTACTCCCCTCGCTATCCTGTTTGCTTTACTACATTGCTGTTGCTAGAGGCGTAGCTAAAGTCCGTACACCTTCCACCCCCGTCCTCCACGACGACTACATGAAAACGACATAAGCATGAAGCCTGCGTAAGGTAACGTGAGCTATCTACTCCCCTACGATCAACCAGAGGTTGGGTAGCTTCTCAGTCCGGGGGCATAAAGGGGGCGGCATTGTACTTATTAGGGCATATTCTTAGATGGAGTCGCTATTGAGCCACATCGTTCTTCTCCACTACACATGTGAAGCACTCTCGAGTCGATAAGAGCAAGCGAGGGAGGACAGTTGGTTTCACAGACTACATCATATGCCGAGATAGATCGAGGGATATCAAACAGTGTGAGACGGGCAAACAAGGAAAGACTGAAGCAGCGCATCGTACCTGCCTTCCACAGGCACTGCCACGTTGAACGTGCCTGCCCTGTTTGGTAGCTCGTGACACGCACGTGCTGGAAGTGCGAGGGCCATACCTCATGTAAGCCAGCCAAACAAACTTTTTCTTCTTCACAACTTCACAAACCAAACACAACAACATACTGCACCAAGCCCATCAAACTCTGCCTGCAAGCAATACCAATCTACACCACTCCGCTCATGCAAGAGATACCCGGCACCAACACCTCGAAAGACACAACCGCAACAATGACGGCCACCGACGGCGCAGGTGAAGACCGGCCAGCCCACAACCGCAACAACCGTTCCAGAGCCAAATCGCTTTCGGTCGGCGACTTGCGCTCGCAGAACAGAGGTACTTCCGGATCCTCCACACTTGCACCATCCTCATCTTCACGAACATGCTCTCACAATCCACAATCACGTGCTGACCACATTCTACTGCAGAGGCTTTCGTCCCCGACATGCCAGCCTTCGAAGAGCAGCCCGAGCCGAAGGGCCGCTTGATCATCGTCGCCAATCGTCTCCCGATCACGGTCAAGCGCAAGGAGAATGGTGAGTACGATCTTATCCCCTCCTCCGGCGGTCTGGTGTCCGGTCTCTCCGGCATGATGAAGACGACCGAGTTCCAGTGGTACGGATGGCCAGGACTGGAGATACCAGCCGAAGACATGGAGATTGTCAAGAAGCGCTGCAAGGAGGAGCACAAGGCCATACCGGTCTTCATGTCCGAGGAGCTCAGTGATCGTCACTACAACGGCTTCTCCAACTCGATACTCTGGCCACTCTTCCACTACCACCCTGGTGAGATCACGTTCGATGAGAGCGCGTGGGAAGGCTACACCGAGGCCAACCGCCAGTTCGCGAAAGCAATTGCCTCGAATCTTCAGGACAATGACCTCGTGTGGGTGCAGGATTACCATCTTATGCTACTGCCAGCGATGCTGCGTGAGGAAATCGAGAAGAAAAAGGATGGGAAGCCTAAGAATGTCAAGTTCGGCTTCTTTCTGCATACGCCGTTCCCATCTTCCGAGATCTACCGTATTCTGCCAGTGCGCAACGAGATTCTGGAAGGTGTACTGCACTGCGATCTGATCGGCTTTCACACATACGACTACGCCCGCCACTTCCTGTCTTCTTGTGCGCGGATCCTCGGCCTGGCTACCACACCAAATGGTGTCGAATACCAAGGCAAGCTAGTCTCCGTCGGCGCCTACCCCATCGGCATCGACCCAGAGAAGTTCTCCGCCGGCCTCCAGGAGAAAGACGTCAAGAAGCGCATCGCCACCCTGGAGAGCAAATTCGAAGGCGTCAGAATCATCGTCGGCGTCGACCGCCTGGACTACATCAAAGGCGTGCCCCAGAAACTCCACGCCTTCGAAGTCTTCCTCACCGAGCACCCAGAATGGATCGGCAAAGTCGTGCTCGTGCAAGTCGCCGTCCCCTCCCGCGGCGAAGTCGAAGAATACCAGAACCTCCGCGCCGTCGTCAACGAGCTCGTTGGCCGCATCAACGGCAAATTCGGAACCATTGAGTTCACGCCTATCCATTTCTTGCACAAATCCGTCACCTTCAAGGAGCTCATCGCCCTCTACGCCGTTAGCGACGTCTGCCTCGTCAGCAGCACAAGGGATGGCATGAATCTCGTCTCCTACGAGTACGTTGCCTGCCAAGAGCAACGCCACGGCGTTATGGTGTTGTCCGAGTTCGCAGGCGCGGCGCAGAGTCTCAACGGATCTATCATCGTTAACCCGTGGAACACTGACGATCTCGCCACGAGCATCTACGACGCCGTGAATATGAGCAAAGAGCAGCGCGCGATCAACTACCACAAGCTGGCCAAATACGTTAACAAGTACACGTCCGCGTGGTGGGGCGAGAGCTTCGTCACAGAGTTGACGCGGATCTCCGAGCAGGCGGAGAAGAAGTTGAAGGTGCGCAGGCAGAGTCAGCAGGCGCAGAGACGGCATGTCGGGATTGCCGAGGAGGGTGCCGACGGGAATGAGAACGCCGACCGGAGGGAGAACAGCGGTGCAATCAATGGTAGCTTCGAGGACGATGAGGAGGCTAACAGGGTGACGGAAAAGTATGGCGCCTGAGGCTTATCCTCTTCCCATTTGCGTTTGATGTTGATAGTTGCTGACGGAATTTCTTGTGCGTTCTAGTGGTGCGGCTGGGTATGAGCGTGGGCATGGGTGTGGTATTCGCGTGCCGGTGGAGGTTAGTATGGAGGTGGAGGATGAGGAGGAGGACGAGGGGTTGATGATGAAGACGCCGCCGAATAGGGACTGAGGGCCCTCCGCGACCGTACGACAGAACGAAAAAGGTACGACCGAGAGGTAGATGCGCGCGAGCGCAGTACATGGCTGGAAGGCGTGGAGGTATGTTATGATGCGATGCATGGCGGTATGATGAGAGATTATGTTGCTTGATGATTACAGTATAGCGAGGCGAAGCATGGAGTTATCGAGGTGTTGTGGGAGCTTGCTGGCAAGCATAGACATGGAATTGTGGCATGCTGCTTGCTGATTTCAAGGTGCACAATAGAAGTATCAGCATATTGCAAACAATTTGACCTGGCCGTTCTGATCAGTACATGACTTGACGATGGAGAGTTGCTCGATCGAATGGGTGCCCGCTCATCGGGGTTCGCAGAGAGCAGCCATCTTTCGGTCCCAACTCAGTTGTGGAGATGGCGTTGTAGCGATAATGGTGGCTCTGACTATACGTCGACTATCAAGCTGTATCAGAGGGTTTTCTGACCTCGGCTAACCTGGTTTGAGACAGGAAGGCGCAGCAGCAAAAAGCTGTGGCAAGGTAAAGTATGCCAGGCTGCGAGCTTTGACCCTCGGTCAACGGCATCGGTCTGATGAGAGCGCCAGCTCGTCACGATCGTTAGCTGGAAAGCTGTGCAGCTAGTAAGGATCGTGGCCAATCTCCGACCGAAATTTGGGAACAGGGTCCGGTTATGTGGGGCGTGCAAAAGCCATATCGCCATGTGCAATGCGAAAGTATCAAGCTGCTGTATTAAACAGACCGACTACATGTAGTTTGGTATTGGAGAGTGTCGATGCTGTCAAGCGGACGGCCTTCGAAAGCTTGAACACGGCCAAGTGCTGGATCGTGATGAGGCAGTTGAAACAAAGGGTAGGATTGGCAAATGCTCAATCTGGTATCTAAGTAACGATTGCGCGGGGCGTGTTTTCCCGCGAACGCAGACACCGTAACTAAGCCTGGACACGGCTGTTCGGCCGTGGGCTGCCCTAAATGCGACCTTGCTCTTCAGGACTCGCTCCTCAAGGGGCTGGTTCGTGCATGGATCGCTTGCTGGAAGCCTATTAGGTGGTCCAGCGGTGGGACAAGATACAGGCTCTCGTCGATGAAGATTCTGCCCACACTTCAGCCGACACCGAAACGTCCTAGCGTCTTATATCTCCTTCCGCCTCTTCGATTATATATTGTGGTATTATGCCACACATTCTGCATCGCTCAAACTCTACACCACGCTGCAACGTCGGACGTTTCATCGAGCTCAACGTGCCTTACGATTACTATCCGACAACGCTCGTACGAAAAAGAATGGATCTGGCAGCGTTCTTGCAACTGTTCTTCGGACTTCTTGCAACGGTCATCACGGTCGCTGGTCTCTGGTACAAGTACAAGTTCTTCAGGGGTATATTTAGTTGGCTCCAGCCTTCGAGTCCGAACTGACGATCGAGACACAGCTTGCATCCGCCGTCGCAACGAGCGCAAACCGTTGCTACCGCTCGTCAACCCTGAAAGATCTTCTGCAAGCCGAAGAACATCGTGTCTCATGGAGCTGAACATCGACCAGGACTGGATTGGACCCCATGCTGCTGGTTGGGTTGTTGGCCAGCCGAGAGTGCACCGCATTGTTGGCGGATGAAGGTCAGTCTCACACACGACTGTTGCAGCGTCGCTGTAATTTCGGTTTCGCCGCCAGGACTGACCATTGCCGTATCTTGGACAGGATGGTCGCCAGAAAGTTGATTGATTAGCGTCGAGTCCGGAGTTCGTGTTTGTGTACAGTCGGCGGATTTCGCAGCCGCGATCGACATGTGTTCGGGACAGCCAGAAGAGGACTGGGTGGTAGGTGGACGTGCAGTTGTCATTGGTAGAGGTCGAGGCCGATTCTGCGTCAAAGGTCGCTGAAGTGCCGACATGTCCATCAAGATAAGACCATTGTGGTATCAAGTTGTCGTTGAACGAGACGGTCCACTCTCATCGTAATCCATTCATCCTCTGTGCCACCAGGCTGAAAACTGCCACGGACGACATGAAGAGGACCAAGTTGTAGAACTAAACTGACACGTAAGCTTGAAGCATAGTGAGACGATGGCGAGGTTAACGTACAGCGTTGCGTGAGTACGCGCTCTCTTCTGCCTCAGTTCGAGCTTCAACGAAGAGACGACGAAGGTTCGGGAGGTTCGATGCCTGAGCAGCTTAGCGATTGATCGGAGGGTCCTTCCGCAATCGACGTACCATGTCTGTCCACCCAGACGCCACGTAGTCCAAGAAGACGGAAGCGGTGTGTGGGTTATAGAGCGTGGGATGAGGCGACAAGGCTGGAGGAGGTGAAGTCTGGATAGAGTTCTTGGCAGGGGTCCAGAGCAGCGCTTTCCAGATCGTGGTCCATGCTGACATTTGCGCGGGTGCAACTGGCAACTTCGAGGCATCCAAAGAGGCATCTACATTACGGCCGCATACAACCTTCAACTAGAACTCTGTGCTTGAATTCCACCGTCAATACCTGGCAATACTAGTTCAGCCCTCCACCAGAACATCCATCCTCGGAGCTACAGCGTACGACCCGCTGCATGATCCAACAAAGCCCATAGCTACAACTGCGGAGAGGAGGCCACGATGGCCGTCAACAGACTACGCAATGCGCTCTCAACGCCTCGCAAGGGCGAGACGCACGAGCTGCGATCGGGACTCGTGTCACAGTATGCATATGAGCGGAAGGAGTCGATCCAGAAGACCATTATGGCCATGACACTGGGCAAGGATGTTTCAGTACTGTTTCCAGATGTGCTCAAGAACATCGCAACTCCCGATCTCGACCAGAAGAAACTGGTATATCTCTACCTTATGAACTACGCCAAGTCACATCCGGATCTGTGTATATTGGCGGTGAACACTTTTGTGCAGGACTCAGAAGACCCCAACCCGCTCATACGAGCGCTGGCGATACGGACGATGGGATGCATACGAGTAGACAAGATGGTGGACTATATGGAGGAGCCGCTGCGGAAGACACTCAAGGACGAATCGCCATACGTGCGCAAGACGGCTGCGCTATGTGTTGCGAAGCTCTTCGATCTGAACGCGGCTTTATGCATCGAGAATGGCTTCGTGGAAACACTGCAGGAGATGATCGCGGACTCAAATCCAATGGTGGTCGCCAACTCGGTAACAGCGCTTTCGGAGATCAGTGAGGCGGCACCCGAGACTAAAGCGCTAGTCGTCACAAGTCAAATGCTCAAAAAGATGCTGCTAGCTTTGAACGAATGTACAGAGTGGGGCAGGATAACACTCCTCACTACACTCGCCGATTACCGGCCGACCGACACGAAAGAAGCTGAGAACATATGCGAGCGGGTCAGCCCACAGTTCCAACATGTGAACCCCTCAGTGGTACTAGCGGCTGTGAAGACCGTCTTCCTGCACATGCAGCACATCGACAATCCCACATTACACGCAACATATCTCAAGAAGATGGCTCCTCCTCTGGTCACTCTGGTTTCCTCACAGCCGGAAGTGCAATACGTTGCGTTACGAAACATCGATCTACTTCTGCAGAAGCAGTCGAACATTCTCGACAAGGAGATGCGAGTGTTCTTCTGCAAATACAACGACCCGCCATACCTTAAATTGACGAAGCTGGAGATCATGGTACGGATAGCAAATTCGTCGAACTTCGACCAACTACTGGCCGAGCTGAAGGAGTACTCGATGGAAGTAGATATGGATTTTGTGCGGAAAGCGGTACGAGCGATTGGGCAGGTGGCGATCAAGATCGAGGAGTCTGCAGAGAAGGCGGTCAACGTGCTACTTGAGCTGATCAACACGAAGATTGGCTACGTAGTGCAGGAGGTCATCGTGGTGATCAAGGATATCTTCCGAAAGTACCCTGGGTACGAGGGCATTATTCCGACGCTATGCTCATGCATCGACGACTTGGACGAACCGAATGCACGAGGCAGTCTGATTTGGATCGTTGGAGAGTATGCGGAGAAGATATCTAATGCTGGAGATATCCTTGCTGGGTTTGTGGATGGTTTCAATGAAGAGTTCACGCAGGTAAGCATTAGTCTAGACGCAAAGAGCTCACATTCGCTAACACCATCACAGACACAATTACAGATTCTTACTGCCGTGGTCAAGCTCTTCCTCAAAAAGCCTGATGAATCGCAAGGTCTCGTACAAAAGGTTCTTCAAGCCGCGACTGCAGAAAGCGACAACCCAGATATCCGTGATCGAGCTTACGTTTACTGGCGTCTACTCTCTTCCGATCCGCAGATTGCAAAGAATATCGTCCTTTCCGCACGACCACAAATCACCTCCACAATACCTGTTCTCCCTGGCCCACTCCTTGACTCTCTACTACCGAATCTCTCAACTCTGGCGTCAGTATACCACAAACCACCCCACACCTTCATCGGCGGAGGACGAAGCTCAGCGCTGCAAGCAGCAGCAATCGAAGAAGCGAAGCAGAACGCACGCGAGAATCCTATCGCCGCCGCTGCCGTCTCTGCCGCCATCGCAGGTGGACCAACACCATCGACCGGAGGTAACGCAGAGAATTTACTGGACATCGACTTCGACGGAGCTGCACCTGCATCGATGCAAAAGGCGCCAGCAGTCGGCTCATCTGGCCTGGAAGGTTTGGCCGGAACACCGCAAAGAGTTGCGAGTCCGACGAGCGCAGGTGGTGGCGGTGGCATGGACGACTTGATGGGTATGTTTGGCAACACGAACGGCACGATTGCTGGACAGATGAATGGTAATGCGGGTAACGGCCTGATTAATGGCTTCGCTGGCCTGGACATGAATGGTGGGCAGCCGCCGCCGCCGCAGGACCAGTTGGGTGGGACGGGGAATAAGCAGACGAAGGAGGATTTGCTGGGGCTGTTCTGATGTGTATATGTTGGCAAGAATATGTTTGATTGAGGACAACATCGACTGCACAGACACCATACCACATATGCGAGCCAGCTCCATCTCGGATACCGTCAATCATCACACTTCCAACACGTAAGGAGTTTGCGTGCCGCGAACCGACCCAGCGCTTGTCACCTTAGCCCTCCCGAACCCGGCCTGTCGTCGAGATCCCATGCCCGTCCATTGGATCCGGAGCCGATATACGATGGACGGTTCCGACCATTATCATCAAGACCAAAGGCGCTGGGTGCATTCGCCAGAACGTCGTGGAATGTCTCCTCGTACAGCACCCGCCGTTGGCGATACTGCAGACGTTGGTAGTTGGACGACGATCGGGGACTGTGGTAGGACGGAAGATCATTAGGTCGATGGCGCCATTGTTCGATTTTGGCGAGTATGTCTGGAAGTGTTAGGACGCCGCATTAAATATCCCACAGCTCAAAGTGCTTACCATCCTTGTGCTTGTAGGTAAACCACAATGCCAACAACGCTAAGATGGTTGCGATTAGACCGAAGAGAAGCTCGAAAGTTGTGTCTAGGTCCATCGTCAAGTAGACGCCAGGTCTGTCTTCGATTGGCGTTGGCGCAGGGTGGAAGCCGGGAGGTTTCGATCAATGCCTTGGGGTGCGTTGCCTGTCGATCCTTGTAACGTTACTATCGACTGTTGGTAGATCTTACAAGTCACTGATATAAGTTGCAAATCTAGTGTCTTTGGGCTTGAAAAGGAAGGATCCAAACAGTCATATTGATGGAAGTATGTGCGAGAGCTGTACACCTTTCGTGCGGCCCTGATCACTTTATAAAACCAATGTTGTTGTTAAGGCAGAGAGCCCATGGTCTGCAACCAAGTCCCAAGCATCTGCGCAATGCTTAGAGAACGCCAGAGAATGTCAATGGTGGCGAATTCCGGCCAGAGACGGCGGCGGCGACTGCGACTGCGACCTCAAAGACCTTGAGGACCTCCCTCGCCCCATCGAACCGCCGCGCGCATCTCGCAGGATAATCGAGTATTCCTGAGACTGTGGGGAAGCTGCTCGATCTCGGGGAGTATGTAAGTATGTAATCCGCATTGTGGCTGAGTCCAACGCGACACGACAGGTGACGAACGAGGCAGATGCTATCTCCGCATTCACCTATGATAGAAGATTTGGCAGGCCAGGCTACCATATCATTTCTCAGGCTTGCCATTCCGTCTCGACTATCCGCTACCGTCTCCGTCACCATAGCAGGCACACCCATGTCGTGCTAGTGTCGCAACGTTGACGAGAGGCGTGAACATGAAGATCACGCGTTAACGAATCAAGTATGCTTCCTCCCCTCTCCTCTCCTCTCCTCCCTACATCATTTGCTCTGCTTGCGGTCGAAGTGCCACGCACTTTCCTTCACCTCCGTACTCTTCGTCATCGCTTCACTGTGGTGTGATGGGCCTGGGTATTCGTGAAGAGAATGCCATCAACATCTCAGGGCTGAAACGCTCAAGCACCATGCACAACTCAGTGATTTTGCTGCTTGCGATCGTCCAGCTCAAG
>JAABUW010010225.1_pt1 | contig 10488 bp, 15 predicted proteins | sample 5560081 | NCBI WGS metagenome assembly JAABUW01 (sample SAMN10711882, study PRJNA513363) | rock metagenome | isolation source: Antarctica rocks | place: Antarctica: Victoria Land, Knobhead sud | reverse complement strand
TTCAGGCAAGGAACGAGTGACACGAGGCCTTTTGCCACACGATCTGGCAGCATTGTCACAGGGCAGAACTCAGCCAGCTCACTCTTAACGGCGGAGGGTTTGGTTGAGGCAATGAGTCTGGGTGTGCGCATGACTGTTGTTTAGGCTTGCGACTGTCACATTAAGCAGCAGCATTTCAGGGACGTGTGGAGCAGCCAGAGAATCTAGTGCCAAAGCCAGGAACAGAGTTGACAAACAGACGCCCTTTCAGCAGACTATTGGGTTTGACTAGATATGAGGTGTGTGAAAAGTGCTACATAGATACTGTTAGCGATTGTTTTTGACATGATTTTGCACATACCACGGTCTGACAGCAGTCAAATGTTGCGTGACTTATATTGATAACATTGCACTACAATGTCAGTGCCTTACACGGTGTTGGTGTCTTTCAAACATGATGCAGTGGCCAAGTGAACCAAGCCTTTGCTGTTTTGAGGTGCTAGCAGGCAATATTGTCCGGTGTGCTTGTCATGTTTTCGTGCTTACATTGCTGTGTTTCCCTGCTTCGACTTATCAACAGTCTATGAAATCCAAAATGGCAATGTTTGCGAGGGGCTGTGCATATGAAAGTTTGTGTCAACTTTAGAGCATGGATCACCTGCTGTGAGACAGCCGTATCTGCTCATCCAGGCCAAAAGCCCATACCCAGCTACACATGTATCAGAGCTGTCACCTGAGATGCAATCCTGGCTCTGTCAGACGCAAACCAATGATACGGCATACAGCATCTAACACACTATCTCTATGATCCAGGCAATTTACCAGGCTCTGCAATTCAGTGCACTCCTAACAACGTGTATCTGAGCTCCCATATATCAAGGAAACGCACATCAACAGACTCTGCTCACTAGTACAGCCTTGGCAAGATGCCGTCCGACTTCAGATTTAGCAAACAAATCACATGCTCATTTGTCTCAGCCAGAAGTCAGGTCAATCTTCAAGAGACAGAAACGACCACATTGTAAGCAAGTCTCAAGTCCTGCCTACCATGCATGTGTGCTAACCTCGGGGAAGATATCACAATTATGCTAGCTATCACAATCAAACAGCAGCAAGTATTAGCCCAGGACAAAAGCGGCATTGAGGTCTGACAGCAAGGCGCAGTGCAGTCTTGCACCTCACAACAACATTGTCGAAGCCTGCTTTGTGAGCAGTTGCTGTAGCTGGTCTGTCAGCTTGTCCAACCTTGCCACAATGGTGTCTTGTTTGCTTGGCAGCGCTTCCACAACGTCAAGCAGCTCAGCCTACAGAACAAAGAACAGGGAATATCATCAAGCAGGTTTTGGTGATGGCATGTCAAACAGCTTTTCTGCATTAGCTGGACGCAAGCCATGGCACATCAGACAGATGGAGATACACACTATGTAAAGCACGCTGTTTCTGGTCAACAAATATCAACAAAGAGTGAGCATGCGTGAAAGCAGCTAAGCCATGCAGCTGCATGGCATGAGCGGCCTGAGATGCGCAGCAGGACACATCATTGTCATAGTCATGAAGTAGCCATGCTTGTCATTGTCGTAGTCATGGAACAGCTGTGCAATGACAGAGGTCAATGTTGCATCAGCACGGCATGCATGATGTGATGTCATACCTGATGCTGAGCAAAATGACCAGTGGCCTGCTGCTGTGAGGCTTGCATGTCTTCCCGCAGACTCATCAGCCTTTCCTCCATGACTTGCTGAACAGCCTGTGGCATTGCATGTCACCATCTGACAACTTGTGCTGAAGCTGTGCGCATCATTGTCTGAGATATGGTGTATGAGCGACTGGACAAGGCATTCAGCATGGCAATTCATGTTGACTGCCAAGCTATTGCAAAGGACTGAGGTCATGACTCTTGGGCAATCAGTCTCAATGTAGCTCTCCATCAGCCGTGGTCAGATGCTAGTCATGCAGCTGCAAACTCTGCCATGGAAAAGTCTACTTCAAGCTCACCACAAGCATTGCATCAGAATCTGGTGCTGAGTTCAGCAAGCTTCTATGATCAAAGGCATCCTCCTGCCCATGATCACTTTGCCTTGCTGACTGCTGATGCAGCCGACCTTGCATCTGTGGGGTCTCAGCTATCAACTCAGCCGCAACATCAGTAAACCCATTGCCACTGCCATCGGCCGCAGCAGAGGCTGCAGGTTGAGGTTGCAACAAAGAGTCTCTAGATCTGTTCCAGACCCCGTGGACAGGGCTGCCTGGCAATGCTGGGGGCAAAGCAGGGTTTGCCTGAGGCAGACTTGAGGCAACTGCCGCGGTCAGAGGGCCACCAGACGGCAGGCTTGCTGGCATGGGGCTGCAAGGAAATGCCCCAGGGGCTGGCATGAGCCTAGGAGACTCTGGCTGAAGCACAGCAGGGCCAGTCAGAGTTGGCGTGCGCTGCTGGGGTCTGAAAGAGGGGGTGGGAAAGGTGAGTGTTGGGGTCTCAGCTTGCGCTGACGTCTGAGGATGTGGTGGCTGCAAGTCCAGCTGCAGTCCAGCCATCTGGAGTTCAGATTGCTTGCTTGCACCTGCAGCGTTTGCACATTCAACAAATGTGAAGTCCTGCATCAATGCCACATTTTGTATCACATCATGCACAGCATGCATGCCAGCAAGACAAGCACGAGTTACCAGAACACAGAAAATCTTCATTCATAACAAGTTGTAAGGGCTCAAGCACGATTTTCAGCGCAGGCTGAGTATGACCTGCCAAACTGGCTGCTGGTGGAGCGCTGACTGTATCCACAGGCTTCTTGGACCATGATGCTAGGGCAGCCCTTGGTCCTAAGTTGGGAAATGTGGACAACGGTGTCCCTGCATTGTTGTACTGGAAGCCTGGGATGACGTTGGTGTCCAGGGGCGAGAAGACAGCCATTGCTGCATTGGTTGCCTGCGTGTTTACTCAAGCCTACTGACACTTGGTCTTGACCAAAACAGCAGACGAGAGGTGAAAAACTGTGTCATGCATCAAGACGCTGGTTATCAGGCTCACGATCCTGGGATGATCTCACAAGAGCTTTTCAGGGCCAAGTATGGTGCCTGTTGCAAGTTGTGCAGTCGGGCTGCGCTCCCACTCTCAGACAATATTAGGAAACACAGATAGAAGGTTGCTGCACCAACTTTCCAGGCATGCAGGCAGACAATGACACTCCCACCCTGGCTCGGATGGTGTGCCACAGCTCACACATAACAACGGCAGCAAGTCACACTGACACTGGCGCAAGGTATTGTGCAAAGGCCGGGGGCGTACGTGAGATGTGGGCGCAGGAGTAGCAAGCACTGCTGCATGGTCAGGAGCCGTAGAGGCATGCAGTGGGACACCAGCTTGGTTGTTTGAGCTTCTCAGACTTTGGCTGTCTCTGGTGCCACCCTTGACTGCTGTCCTAGATGATTTGGAAGTGATGGTGTGCTGCCAGTGGAGGTCCCTGATCACTTCATTGCCCGAGCAACTTATTTGATCCCATGGTGTTGCCAGCTTTCTTGGGTCATACAGCAAGACTGTGCCCTCTGCACAGACTCAGCTTCATGGGCTAGAGTTTTTGTGATGCATTCATTCAAGGCTGGCTGGAAGAATTATGACAATGACCATGATCAACCTTTTGAATGCCCTCAAGGGTCTGTGTGAGACAATTTAGAGAACAACGGCCTTTTATGTAAGGGGGGTGGTACTGACCGCAACAGGCGTCTACTGAGCGTTGCAACAAAAAAACAGCCTAACAGGCCAATGCTGCTTATTGAAATCCAGCAGCTAGCATGATTGGTTCCTACCTGACGTGCCAACAGCTATGATGTTGCCATCATCTCGGCATGCCATGGAGTGCAGGGGCTTCTCTGCACTCACTGAAGCAGCCACACTGTTTGATCTTCTGTCCAGCAGCATCAACTGTTCATCCAGCCCAGCAGATGCCAGGACATGTGAGCCTGTCAGAAAATTGACTGAGCTTGCAGCGGCCTGCATGCACATATGCTCTTGGCATAATCAGCCAAGATGGTGAAAGTTGACAAGATGTTGCAGGAGCTTTGCGCCAGTGTAGTTGCTGCAAACAAAAAATGGGATTGTGAGGCTATGAATTTCAACCAGTGTGACAAGTCAATGACTGGGATTCTACCCTCAATGTGCTGATTGAGGCAGCACGACTTGGCAATCTGCCATGACTCCGCATCAGCTTGACCAGCCTCTGCCATGCATGCAAATGAGGCACATCAGTCCGTCATATGCTTGCTTGCACCTTATGTAACATCCTGTAGCTGTCTTGCGCCTGGCAAGTAACAGTATCCCAAGTGTTCAATGAGCCGTCCTCAGAGCTGCTAACCAGCACTGCATCAAGAGGGGAGTACTGTACGCAGAGCTTGCCAATTGGACCATCAGCTGGTAACCTAATAGCAGCGCCCTCATCATGCACACGATGCAGCCACAGCTCTCCACTCAAACTGCACAAAGTTGGCTGATTAGTACTGATAGATTTGATTCATAACTGAAGTTGCTGAAGCACACAGCGACACATTGAAGTGCAATGTGTTTCACGTGTTGTGGCGCATGTCAGATAGTGTGCATTTGACGACAACGCACTACGGATGGTGCACAGTGCTGCCTGGAATGCATCCAGCAGCACAGGTCGCACACCTGGAGGATGCAAAGTGCTTATCATCAGGGTTGCAGTGGATGCTTGTCACAGCTTTGCTATGATCTTTGATGACGTTCCTGACATTCTGCAGAGTGCACAATGACTAAGAGTGGTCCAGGACAACCAGTCAAACTGCTTCTCCATTTTGCATTGTCGATAAACGCTACAAATGCATACCTGGCGTTTCAGGTTCCAAACTTTGATCTCCCCATTGGCACAGCCAGTGGCAAGAAACTTGGAACCTTTGCTGAAACAGACTGTGTTGACTACTGGCAAAGAGCTATCATGTTGCGGTGGCAGTACTCCCATCACAGTCCCAGTGACATAGTTCAAGGCCAGTTGGCCACTGACACCAGCAGTCACAACTACACGATTGTTTTGGTTCCAGCGCGAGGTATGCACCAAGCCATCATGCTTGAGTGTGGAAATATGAGATGCTTGTAGCCCCGGAGCATGCCAGATGAAAGTACAGCTGCCGCTGCTGATGGCCAAATCGGCCTTTTGGCTGAGCGTGCTCGACATTCTGAGCTGCTCAGGTGCGATTGCAGGCCTGCCCTACCCAGGCGTCGCTCCCGCAATTACTATACCTTGTGGTCGGCTCTTTAGTTTGAATACCGCATCACCTTCGGCAATGAGCACTGGCCGGCAACGGGCAGTTGCTCTCTGTCAGCGATCTCTACACAGCAGACTACTGATCCAGCGATATTTATTCGACTCGACTCAGGCTCTCTTGGACAACGCCACTTGTGGCTGCTTCAAAATGTTCGAAAGATATCAAGCAGGCTTAGCCAACAAGCTTCTTGGATGTGTCTTCCGAACAAACCAAATGCGTCTTCCGAGCAAAACAACGCGCCGAACTTGGAGAAGTGAAGAAGACTAAAACGAAGTCTACGAGGTTGTTTCTCATCAACTGCTTCCTCAACTCACCCTCCTCTGCTCGAGCATCGCCGAAATTCGCAGTTGGCATTGGCAATAGACACCATGTGCAGTAAACTGCTGTTCTTTCCGGTGCGCCAGTACCGGTAATTGAAACGTTTTTGTGCTTGTGATCAGTTGTGCTGCGCAGCTGCAGCTTCGCAAGCCAGTGCCGAGAAGCTCAAGCGACATGTCTTTGGGAAGATTCTCTGTAGTACGCAGTATAGCTGCGTTTTGGCGCAGTGCAGGTGTTGCGTCTGCGAGCCTTGCTCGAGGCTATTGCACCGCTAGCCATACGGGCGTATCCAGGCGGACACTGCAGGAAACGGCATCAGACTGGCGATACTGGACTGCGTCTTCGGCAGCAACACTCGCCTTAATTGTTTGGTTGCAAGCTCGAGAAGGGCCTGCACACTGTCTTACTGAACCTACACAGGTCGAAGACCACGTCACGGAGGAGTCGTCGTGTATGCTGCGTCAGTGGCTGGACAGTGTTGGCGCTGATGTCGACGCCATAGACGTTCGAGAGTCTGTAGAGGTATCGTTTTTCTTGACTGGTTGCAAAGAGTTGAAGCTCTGTGGCCTGACGCCTCTGCCATTCTTTTGTAGCATCCAGATGCAGGCCTAGGAGTCTTTGCCTCAGAAGAGGTCCGGAAGACTTTGCAGGTCAGCTGGTGGAAGCAGCCTTGGTACAGATTTCGCAAACCCAATGACGGGATTGTGCTTGCAAGCTTTCCACTGCAAGCTGCCATCACTCCTCAAACCATTCTCTCAGACCCTGTCTTAGGTCAAACATACAAAGAGCTGTTAAACATTGGTATGTGGTACGACATACTGTTCATCATGGAGCTGCTTGAAATGTGTCTAGCATTGCTGCAAACAACGGCACATGCGCCTCACGATGGCCTGCCCTGCTGTAGGAGTCATTGATGAGCGCATGCTGATTATACTCTTCTTAACCATTGAGAGGTGTGTCACAAGCGTCGTTGCTCCGTGTGTAACAGCACCCGCCAAATCAGCACTGCGCTTGATGTTTGTGTACACCTTCCACTTTGTTGAGTTGTTTCAACATGGTTGCAGGCAACTTAGGGTAGATTCAGTGTGGTACCCATGGTTAAAATTGCTTCCAGAGAAGCCACAAACGCCCCTGTTCTACAGGTGAATAGCTTTCTTGCCAAGGAGGTGCTGCTCGTCACCATGGTCGTCATGCAACTGCTTTTTGGAGTGTGACTGATGTTATGAGTTTACTGCAGTGAAGTTGAAATGGCTGAACTAAGAGGCACAAGCCTAGAGCACAGCGTTGGGTGAGACTTCTGCTTACCACAACTGCTCTGTGCTCTATGATCCACTGTGTTGCTTGTTGCCATGCTGCACTCTATAACACAGCAGCAATATTGCAACTAACCCCTTCCCATTCTATTGTCTTCAGCACAGCATCGTGCTCTTCAGCATTAACATGGCATGCCCAACTGGCTTTGTGTCGACTACCCACATTCCACACAGGTTGCAGAAAAGGGGTTTGGCAGAGCAATGGAAGCGTTTGGAGCCTGCCTGCCAAGACTTGCTCAGAAAAGCTGGAGCCAGCACCACTCAAGTGAGCTTTGAGGACTTCATGTGGGCGCATGCCATGTTCTGGTGAGCCTCTAAGCTTCTTCACTGCAAGCTGCACATTTTTGTTTGTGACCCATCATACGTGCATCATGCTTGCACCGTAGCATGTCTGCGCGTATGTGGCTTTCAAGAACTGTGTGTTGGTTTAGTTGATAAGCTATTCCAGCTGACTGAGACATGACATCTCAGTGCACCACTACAGCTTCAAAGCAATCATTGAGGTCAGCCATGGTCTTTGACATTACGTTGATAAACTCTACCTCATTTGGGGCAAGGTGATGAATGACGCTGACTGCCTCTTTTGTTTTGCTAGTTGACAAACTAGGAATATCTATCAAGAGTTTGTCTTGAGGAATGAAGTTTGGTGGAGGTCTGTGTGTCTGGTGTCTGGTGCACAGGAGCCGTCAGGACTGTCTCAACATTGCATCAGGCACTTCGCTCTCTTCCAGCTGCACGGCACACAATCACTTGTGATATATGTGGAGCAGACTGCACAGTTCACTAGAAGCAGATGTGCACAATAGTATCTCTTCAAAGCTTCTGAAGCACTGCAAACCTACACACTGCTGTATGTATGCTGCTGAGGGACTCAGCTCGGTCAAGGCTCAGTCTGATCATGCAATGCAGGTCTAGATCTCAGTCCTTTCCTCGCTGGACTCAAGAAGCAGGAGAGATGGTGGTGAGTGCAGAGGAGGGCATGGTCCCTGGGCTTGACTTCTGCAATCACAAGGAGCACTCAACAGCCAAATGGACCATCTTCGGTACACCAGGACTTGAAGTATACCACTGAACAACATGCTCAGCATGTATGACACACTGTATGCATTTCCACTTCACACAGTCATGTAGGCATAAATAGTAGCAAGCAGTGACTGCTGAGCAGAACTCAGAAAGTTCTGCACATGTACAACAAGACCCCAGAATTGTGGAATCAGCAGGTCTGTCTAGATTGTCGACCAGTCTGCGTCTTGAAGCCTCTGATGGGCTGCTCATCTATGTCTGCATGTTGTGGTGTACAGGTGGACGAGTCAGGCCAGCCAAGTGCAATGCCAACACAGGTAGCCCTTGTATGTCCAAGGCAGCAAGCTCCTGCGCCTGGTCAGGAGATCACCATTGACTATGGGGACAAAAGCAATGAACAGCTGCTACTGAACTATGGTGAGTGCATTGACCCTGCCCGGTCCTGCCCTGCCCTGCCCCTCACAGCATCTGGAATAAACGGCACCCGTCTACAACAAACAGAAAGAAGAATCAGCTCTGTTTGTTGTAAAAAGGACTCCTGCTGCTGCTATTAGCCTCACGGCCATCAGCGCTGTTGGACACTGCCAACTGATTCAGGCTTATTGTCTCCTGGACTCTGTGGCGTAGCCAGTATGCTTAACAGAGCTCTGTGCAGAAGCTGCGCCCTGACAATTGCCTGACTTGCAGGATTTGCACAGCCAAACAACATGAATGATGTGTTGACTATCATGTGCCCGGTATCACCTCCTGAAGACCGCGACGACATCCTGACTGCCAGATTGAATTTGCTGTTGTCACGTGGCCTCATGCCTCGGCTTTTCCTGCCGGCCAAGCTGCTTGATGGCCGGCCTACACGCACAGACAAGGATAGGTAATACATTCAGCTCACAATCTGACTAATGGCTGCTGCTGCGCTTGCAATTGTTGTATCTATTGCCTTGCAGCTGTGGCAATACTAGTAAGCCATGGCAAGCTTCCATGCCATCCTGCTCACTTGTTCAAGCTGACCCTGCATTTTGCTTTACAAATCTGCCTGAAGCTTTGGCATGAATTGCAGCTCAGCAAAAGTAGTTGTCACTCAACGGTACGGTTCTGCACTGCTTGGTTGTACTGTCAGCCTTTCTACCTTTCAGCTCCTGCAACTCATTGCTTTCAGCACATCAGTGTCAAGTAAATGACAAATCCTTGACTTCTTGCCTTTGCGATCTTGCCAAGGCTGTGTGCTTGTCTGCAGGAGTCTGCGTCTCCCAGAAGAGGTAGAAGAGATCCTTAAGATCTTTGTGATGGTGCCAAAGCAGTTGAGCGCAGAAGTGGTTTCAGAGCTGGAACCGGAGCCAGCACAGAATACCTTGGACGCAGGTGACAGAGCTTTTCACACCTTACGTCATGTAAACCTGCTTAATGTTGCTCATTGACTGGATGATGCAGCAGGTGCTACTGGCATTGGATTGGAGCAAAATTTGTTTCCTTCCACCGTCAGTGGATGTGCTAGCTAGCATCATACATGTCTTAAGTCACAAATCAACTATTAAGCCTCTCACAGAATGAGTGATGTATACCTGCTGATGAGCTTTGTCCTAGAAGCCTGTTAACCACCAGAAGATTCAGTTCATGACCTTCACAGCAAACTGCTACAGCACAAGCTGGGGCCAGCCAGATCTCTTGATGCACAACACATCAGCAGAAGACCTCATGCAAAAGCTGTCCATTGCACCTGATGGCACCTGAGCCATACTTGCTGAAGGGCGAAAACTACTCTCTTCTGTGATCACATGCCTGCCTGCAGGTCTGCTGCGAAAAGCACTTGAGTGACAACCTTGTCTGCAGTGACAATGTCTGTGTTACCTGCAGTGGAGGAGTCAGGAGAGCGCATGGCAGTCTTGACTACACTAGCTGGGTTGCTGGAGCTGAAGCACCTGCAGCTAGAGGGAGAAAGTGGTACTGGCTCGCTGGAGGCTGACATGAAGCTCATTGAGGTGACTTGCAAGCCCACTCTATGATAGTGTGTTTCATATGTTGTATGGGTAAAACATGCAGTAACCCCTTTCAGCAAACCCCTTGATAGGAGCTGGACTAGCAGAGCTTGTTGTGTCATGTCTTGCAACTACTGTGGGTGCTGCAGGGTTGATTAAGACTTTGTAGACTGTGTGTTGCACAGACTTCATGCAAGCTTGCTTGACGCTGCTTTCTAGAGACTGCTTTTAGCTTGCTTGGGGACAAGCACCAGGGACTCAGGGTGTGATATAATAGTAACCTCTCATTGACTGCAAATGCAAGCAAGACTGCAAATGCAAGCAAGACTGCAACGGTTTTGTCACAGTATTTGTTATCACATCTTGAGGGTCATGAGGCAACTACATTCTTTGCAACTATTGTATCTGTAGCAACCAGCTCTGCGAGTTATCAGCACCGCTTCTTGTGCACCAGTTTGATTTGACCTGTCACTTTTATTACAGGCTGAAGCAAACAATGAGGGCGACAGGACACCAGATGCCAAATGGGCATGCCTCGTTTACAGATCCTCGCAGAAGCGCATTGCAAGGGAGTATCTGATCAGAGCGCGTGAGGAGCTTGCTGCAGAGATGAA
>JAABUW010010223.1_pt1 | contig 10489 bp, 11 predicted proteins | sample 5560081 | NCBI WGS metagenome assembly JAABUW01 (sample SAMN10711882, study PRJNA513363) | rock metagenome | isolation source: Antarctica rocks | place: Antarctica: Victoria Land, Knobhead sud | reverse complement strand
GAGTGTGATCATGATGAGACGATTTCAAGCACTGCCGTGCGAAAGAGGTTGAGGAGCGGAGGAGACCAAGGGCACTTTATGAGACCACTCCCGAGCGACTTCAGGACATGCTGAGGGGCAACGCGAAACGTGGCTGAACGAATGCGACAAGAGAAGGACGACTTCGAACCAGGATTTCCCATCTGCGATCGCATACACGTATCTGGCGGCCTTCACCATCAACTCCGGACGATTCGATCAAATCACCACTCGCGCAGACTCACTCTGCTGTAGGATTCGACTCTTCGCAATGCGGAAGCAACTCAGCAAGCCACTATGTTTGACCAGCAATTTCCAACAGCGCTCTGGACGTATCTCCACCACCACTTTAATCTGGTCTCGATTCCCTTGAACCGTCATCTTCACTTGCGGACTCGGCTCATTGAGGTTAGGTCCAAAACAAAATGCTCGAATCTGCAAAATGCGGGTCCTTTCGATCGACAGCGGGATCGGCGGGCCTGCAGACCTCGAATTAACAATTCTCGATAAGGCCTTGATAAGAGGCTCTTGGTCTTCGACATTGCCACAATGCATCTCCGGTGATACAAGGTCTCTTATCAGACCTGCCGTCTATATATTCTGGCTCCAGGATTGTACGTGCGACTTCTTCCAGGAGGCAGTCTTTACACTCTGCACTACATCATTAAGCCGCCACCATGGCTCCCGCCCTCCTCACAGCCGTCGATTCCACCAACCACGTACACCTCATCATCGGCTCGAACCCTCTCGCCGGCGCACGATGCAGCAAATCGCTCGAAGTCGGCGCGACGCCTATCCTCATCGCTCCGGAAAGCGAGAACGTACACTACGGCCTTTTGAAGCGACTGGAAGAGCACAAGATATCATGGTTGAAGAGGGAATTCGAAGATAACGATTTGAAGACTCTTGGTCGGGAAGATGTGGATCACGTGGTCGATGCGGTGTTCGTGACATCTGGTTCGAAGACGCCGCTGGCGGCGCACATCTCTATACTCTGCAGAAGGCTACGGATACCAGTCAATGTCACGGACTCGCAGAACCTGTCGACCTTCACAATACTATCGACACATACTACCGGACCACTGCAGATCGGCATCACGACCTCAGGAAAAGGTTGCAAGCTGGCATCTCGAATCAAACGAGAAATCGCATCCTCCCTCCCCCCAAACCTTGGCGATGCTGTCGAGAGATTAGGCACAGTCCGACGACGCATATGGGAACAAGACCACGCCAACGAAGCAGGACTCGACGCAGAAGACGATGACGCAGGCCAGATCTCAACCTTCAACGAACTAATCAACCCCTTCGACATGGAAGCAGCGAAAGCAAGGCGAATGCGCTGGCTGTCGCAAATATGCGAGTACTGGCCTCTCCGCCGCCTCGCCTCCATCACCGACTCCGACGTCGACGCTATTCTCCAGGCTTACAAAGCCGAAACCTCCCACCCTGCCTCTTTCCCCGACACCCCAACCCTGACCCCCTCATCATTAGACGTGAAGAAAAGAAAAGGCCGCATCATCCTCGCAGGCTCTGGTCCCGGGCACCCCGACCTCCTCACCACGGCCACCCTCAAAGCCATCAACTCCGCCGACCTCATCCTCGCAGACAAACTCGTCCCCGCCCCCGTCCTCGACCTCGTTCCCCGCCGCACTCCCGTGACTATCGCGCGGAAGTTTCCTGGCAACGCCGACCAAGCCCAACTCGAACTCCACGCCGCTGGCCTCGCCGCCTTACACGAAGGCAAGACGGTTCTTCGGTTGAAGCAAGGCGACCCGTACCTCTACGGTAGAGGCGCGGAGGAGGTTTCGTTTTTCCGGCAGCATGGGTTTGAAGCGGTCGTGTTGCCGGGGGTGACTAGTTCGTTGGCTGCGCCGCTTTTCGCGCGGATTCCGGTGACGCATCGCGGTGTCAGCGATCAGGTACTTATCTGCACCGGCACGGGGCGGAAGGGGGCGGCGCCGAGTCCTCCTGCTTATTTGTCTAACCAGACTGTCGTATTCCTTATGGCGTTGCATCGGCTTAAGGAGCTTGTGGATTCTTTGGTTGGCGAGGTTACGAGCCCAGAGCGGAATATGGTGCCGTATCCGAAGGAGACGCCTTGTGCTGTTATTGAACGGGCGAGTTGTCCGGATCAAAGGGTCATCAGGACGACGCTGGAGTTTGTGGTGGCTGCTGTGGAGGATGAGGGGAGTAGGCCGCCTGGGTTGCTTGTTGTGGGGTGGGCTTGTGAGGTGCTTGAGAAGAGTAGTTCGAAGTGGACGGTTGAGGAGGGGTTCAAGGGTTTGGATGGGCTGGATGGGTTGGAGGGGTTGGGGGGGCTGGGTGGGCTGGGGATCGAGGGGGTGGATGGGATCGATGTTGCAGCGGGGGAGAAGCTGGCAGAGGGCTTCGCAATAGAGGATGGGCCCAGACCGGATGGCTTGGCTCCCATCGCTGGTGCCGTTGAGGTTGGGGCTTGACACCCTGGTCTATCGTCAGGTCTTTAGGATAGATATGGTACATCTGCTCTACCACCAGGCTCTCTCTCTCTCCCTCTCCATGCGCTACGAGTCATGTCGTCTCCATCGTGGAGTGCTTGATGCAACATCGGATGCTGGTGCCGGAGTCGCGCGGGGATGCTTGGCGTCAACTAAACCAACCTCATGTTGTTGTGAGACGATCTTGCTGCTAAACCTAGTGTATCATGCGCATGGGTGGAGTCAGCACATCGTAGGCAGGTAGTATCATCAAGGTAGAAGATGTTCGGTTTCCTTTCTGGTCTACTTTACTACCTCTCTCTCCCCCTTCTGCCAGACGACTGGCCCACCATGCCTTCCCTCAAATCCCTCCTCGCCACCCTCCTGCCCCTCTCCACTACGACCTTAGCAACAACCGCGGACCTCTCATCATGTCCAGGTTACAGCGCCAGCAACATCCTCACCACCGCCTCCGGCCTCACAGCATCCCTCTCCCTCGCAGCCGCACCCTGCAACGTCTACGGCACCGACCTCAAAGACCTGACACTGACAGTCGAATACCAAACCCCCACCCGTCTCCACGTCCTGATCCAAGATGTCGCGCAGCAAGTCTTCCAGGTCCCTGAATCCGTGCTGCCGCGGCCTGCCAACAATGGCTCTTCCACCGAGGACTCTGAGCTGGAATTCAAGTACGAGGAAACCCCATTCAGTTTCTCTGTCCTCCGCAAAGCGAGCGGGGAGCTGTTATTCGATTCCTCGGCCGCTCCACTGGTATTTGAGGACCAGTACGTGCGTCTCCGCACCGCCCTGCCGGAGCACCCGAGTCTCTATGGCTTGGGCGAGCACACAGATCCTTTTATGCTAAACACAACAAACTATACCCGCACCCTCTGGAACCGCGACGCGGGCGACACGCCCCCGGGGACGAATTTATATGGCGCTCACCCCGTGTACTACGACCACCGCGGTTCGAACGGCACGCACGGGGTTTTCCTGCTCAATAGTAACGGTATGGATGTGAAGATCGATCGGAGTGAGGAGGATGGGCAGTGGTTGGAGTATAATACTCTAGGAGGAGTTTTGGATTTTTACTTTTTGGCTGGGCCGGGGCCGGTGGAGGTTGCGCAGCAGTATGCGGAGGTGGTGGGACGGGCGGCGATGTTTCCGTATTGGGGGTTGGGGTTTCATCAGTGTCGGTATGGGATGCAGGTGAGTTGCAGAGCTGATCTGGGGGAGGGGAACGGTATGCTGATAGGATGGCAGGATATTTATGAGGTTGCTGGGGTGGTGTACAATGTGAGTACAGCTGGGATCAATCCTTGTGCTGGATTCGCTCAAAGTACACCCATACTGACCCGCAGTACCAGTACTCCGTCGCAAACATCCCTCTGGAAACAATGTGGACAGACATCGACTACATGTATCTCCGCCGCGTCTTCACACTCGACCCTGTGCGCTTCCCACTCGACAAAGTCCGATCACTCGTGAACTACCTTCACGAGCGCCAGCAGTACTACATCGTCATGGTCGACCCTGCAGTGGCGTATCAGACGAAAGACTATGCTCCTTTCATGAACGGAGTAGCCGCGGATGCTTTCCTGAAGGAGGCCAACGGCTCGATATACAAGGGTGTGGTTTGGCCGGGCGTTGCTGAGTTTCCTGACTGGTTTGCGCCTGGTACTCAGAATTATTGGAACAGTATGTTCACTGGCCCTGCAGTTGTGATGGGCGATGTGCTGATGTAGTGTAGGCGAGTTCGAGTCTTTCTTCGATCCTGAGACGGGAGTCGATATTGATGCGCTGTGGATTGGTGGGTACCGGACGACACGGACATTGAGGGAAAGCTTGGCTAATCGACAAGCTAGATATGAACGAGGCCAGTAACTTCTGCGACTGGCCGTGTACGGATCCATTTGCAGAAGCTGTCGCACTGGTATGTCGAAACTCTAGAGGTCGGCATGCATTTGTCGAGCTCTTCACTGACAGATTTCCCCAAATAGGGCAATCCACCAAGGCCACCGCCGATCCGCATTGGTAATCCCATTGACCTGTAAGCCTTGCTCTTCGCAAGTCCGAGTTCAGCTGAGTACTAATGTTGCACTACGACCTAGACCAGGGTTCCCATCAGATCTCCAGCCAGAGTGCCACACCCAATTAGAGTTCTCCGTACATGCGAAGACATTCGAAGGCGAGAACATACTAGTGTACGGCAATGCCGTGACGCTGGGAAAAACCGACATTTGGAACGCTCCTGTCCTGAGTGCAGATAACTATCCAACGTGGACAGGCACCATCGATATGCCAGCCAACAAGAAAGTGTCGTATCAGTACATTAGGTTGGAACCAGATGGAAGCTACGTATACGAGGTCAAGAACCGGACCATCACTACTGGTGGTTGCGGTTCTTCTCAGTCGGTCAAAGACAATATCACGACCAAGTCTCCACCCCACGATACTTCGACCAGGAAGCGGGATCTTCGTGCCCCGGAAACACTCCAGTTGCAGAGTCGACAACCAAGCGAAACAGCGAACATGGCCGGACTTCCAGATCGAGACCTCATCAACCCACCATACCAGATCCAGAATGCAGCTGGGTCCCTGAGCAACAAAACCATCGATACTGACATTGTGCATTCCAATGGACTGGTCGAGTACGATACTCACAACTTGTACGGGGCCATGATGAGCGAAGCCTCTCGCCAGGCCATGCTTAGTCGCCACCCAACCTTACGTCCACTCATCATCACTCGATCTACCTTCGCAGGCTCGGGACGCCAAGTCGGCCACTGGCTGGGCGATAATTCTGCCGATTGGGACCACTACCGCTTCTCCATCTCGGGCTTGCTCCAATTCGCCTCCCTCTTCCAATTCTCTATGGTTGGCTCAGATGTCTGCGGCTTTCTCGGAGTAACCAACGAGCACCTTTGCGCTCGGTGGGCCACGCTTGGAGCCTTCTCTCCCTTCTATCGTAACCATGAGGTCGAAGGCTCACCACCTCACGAGTTCTACCGCTGGCCATTGGTGGCGGAGGCGGCCAGACATGCTATCGAGATTCGGTACAAGCTCCTCGACTATATCTACACTGCGATGTACGACCAGAGCATTACGGGAATACCTCTCGTCCAACCCATGTTCTTCCACTATCCGGAAGACTCAGAGTGCAACGCACTTGAGTATCAGTACTTCTGGGGCCCTGGTCTGATGGTTGCGCCAGTCACTGGCGATAACAGCACCATGGTGCAGATCTACCTTCCGGACGATATCTTCTACGACTACTACACGCACGAAACTGTGCAAGGCAATGGCAGCATGATCACGAAGCAAGAAGTAGCTTACACATCTATCCCACTATACTATAAGGGAGGCAATATCTTCGCCCAGCGAGCAAGCTCCGCGAACACTACTACGGAACTGCGAAAGCAGAACTTCGATATCATCATTGCTCCTGGTATCGATGGTACTGCCTCTGGATCTCTCTATCTGGACGATGGTGTCTCTATCGAGCAGGCTTCAACGAGCTACATCAACTTCAGCTCCAGCAAGAACGGCAAATTCGAGATGACAGGATCTTTCGGCTATCAAGCAGATGTGAACATTGAGTCCGTTGTTGTCTTGGGTTCGTCCTCGTCATCACCTGCTGCAGCGTATGGGCAAGCTGCGTCCACGAAGCATGAAAAGGTCATACCACTGACAAGGCCGTTCTCTATGGATATCTAGACGTTAGAATACTGTAGCTGACTATTCATGTGCATTGCTCACATCGCTACGAAACCCTCCCCGATCTCTCCACCAGTTGCTCGGGCCAGATTACGCTTCGGTGCTCGCCCTCGATACTGCACTAGAAGCATTTTCCTTCGGTGCTGACCGCTTAACAGTATGCTCCGGGACCTCGGTGCCATCAAACAGCAGCGTGATCTCTTCCAGAGAGAGACCCTTGGTCTGTTGGGTCGAGATTAGCTAAGTTCTGATTGTTGGGCTCAGAAGACTTACCTCAGGATATGCAAGATACACAATGGTGAAATGGCTGACCAACATACAGCACCAAACGATGTAATACCTCCACCCTATCGCGTCTAAAGCGACTGGATTGACAAAGCCACTGAAGACGTTGGCGGCGGAATCGGAGAACTGCTTGATGACATATGCTTTGTCTCGCAATTCGAACGAGGCAATTTCGCTGAAGTATGAGTCTTGCGTCGTCCCGACCTGCGCCAGGCATTAGCGTGACCGTGAAGTCGTCTACCAGATTTGACCAGTATTGTGCTCACCATCTTGTAGAACGCCCCAAACAAGAAGATCATAGCGACAGACGGACGGCTAAGTCCAGTATTGGTGAAATCTTGAGCCTCGTTGACACCAGCGAGAACCGTCATGGTAAGAAAACAGCAGAACATGCCTCCGAGACCTGTCAGAAACAGTTTTCGCCTGCCCCAGAAGTCGATCGTGCATGCCCAGAGAACGGCAAAGCACCAAGAGCTGATGGTGAGACTGCCGTTGATTATAAGCTGCGTGGTCGAGTTGGTGATGCCGAAAGACTCGAGGAGGAGTTTCAGGTAATATGAGATGATGGCGTTCTATAATCTGTCAGTGACAAGCGTCGAGAGTTGTCGCGGCGGTCCACTCACTCCGCTCCATTGAGTCTAAACTAATGTGTCAGCAGATATTCAGACTCCCGGGAGCATGAGAAGGCTTACGATAAAACCAAGTGAGCCAACAATGACGAAGCGATGGCGATTTGCAGGTCCACGGAGCCAGGCCGACCAAGAGCTCTTACGCTTGTCGGTGTTCAAGACATGAGTAATCTCGGCCATCTCGGGCTCTACAACGCTGGAAGACTTGTCTCCGTCTCCGTGATACCTGTTGTGGTCACAATGGTTAGCATATGCCCCTCAATTGAACGAGTGAGAACATACTTGACCAAGATGTTTCGTGCTTCGTCCTCTCGACCATTGGCAACTAATCTACAACGAACGATCGTCAGCACTCAGTCATGAAGCAATATATGTCATGTACCACATACCATCTTGGCGATTCAGGCACGAAGAGCATCATCACTATCTGGAAGATCGAAGTCACAGCCTGCAAAGCCACTGGAGTTCTCCACGAGAAGGATGAGGACTGCAGCCTGCTTGTCCCGAAAGTGATCCCGGCCGCAAGGATCTGACCGACGCTGCCAGTGCTGTTCATCAAAGCCGTATATGTCGCTCGTTGCGTCTGGCACCCACATCGTTAGCTACCTCAGCCATCAAGACATGCTTCAGGTAGTAGCTACCGGATACGCAAGCTCACTGATAAGTACTGGACATGTGCATATCTGTAGCTGGTTACCTGCTCCAAGTATGGCACGTCCAACAATGAACATCGACACGCTTTGAGCGGAGGCTTGGATGGCGATGCCTTCCAGCATAATGGCAGAGCCACATATCATGGGATATCGACGACCGAGTCTCGTCTGCAGGGGCGACACAAACGGCAAGGAGACGAGTGCTCCCAAACGATTCGCTGTCGAGATCTAGCGAGCGATCATTAGTAGCTGCATGAGCTTGAGAGTTGACTTTGTCTAGGTGAATACTGACGAGACCAAGCCAGGCAGACTCCGGGTTCCCCAAGTCCTTTTGCTAGGTATCGAGTAATTGGAGGCCATTGAGACTGCGAAGCATCAGTTGCCATATGCTGTACTGCAGCCGTTGATTCGTACAGTGAGTTATCATAGCCGTTGGTGACCTGGGATCTTGTGAGGGTTGATCAAACTGCATGTCAAGGTAAGGAAGAACGTACACCAGCACAAAGTGCACCAAGGAGTAACAGATTCAACGTCAGAAGACGGGGACTAAAGATCCATAATCGACGCTGTGGAACGATGTCCTTGAGATTTACACCACCGATACCGGTCGATTTGCGAAAGTTGGTTCTTGTTCTGTAGCGTTTTGGCTGGCTGTTATCACCAGATACTCGGGTGCTTGAGCCGGCTTCTTATATGCTGCCAGTGCATCGTCTTGAGTCGTTATACCGTTCACACTCCTTCGTCCGATCAGGTTGGCAATTTTTCGACCTGGCCAATTTTAGCGAATGCCATTTGTCCTCCAATGCATACAACTGCAGCACCATCCCTGCTGCCACGCCCGTCTGACCGCTTATGACCTACGGGTGCTTCCAGCTGTTAGGTGATGGGTGTAGTCAGCCAGGCATGACTGCATTCAAATACCGCCAACTTGTCTGTCGGTCCAGTGACGCTTTCACCTCCATTCATTCCCTGTAATAGTGAAGATGCTGTCTTCAACTTCAGCCCCACTTCACCACCACCAACATCGATACACCGTCGAAAACGCCCGGTCTCGCTCGGCGGCTTTCTAGCCGAGACGGCACATGCCGTTTTGCCGTGAATACTTGCTTTTACAAGATCCAACCTGGCGCAGAGTAGCTCACATTCGCGTAGTGTTGCATACATTTCTACTACGCGGTCACCAACAATGACCTTAGATGTAGAATCGTGATTACTCCAAGAAAAAAAATCGCCCGGAACTCGCCCACTCGTTCAAATGCCTGCAGCACAGCGGTCAAGGAATTCGGGCCAACGTAGGTTGGAGCTGGTCTCCGGCTTTCCCGCCGTTGGGTGAACTGTGGCATGATGTATGGCCATCCTTATTGGCATGCAGCATTCTCATGCTGAGCCAGCTTGGAAAGCACGCAACGCAGCCACCCGTACTGCCTCGCTAACGTCATTCCTCTCCGAGATGTCCTTAAACTTCTGCATCCAGAACTCCCATCTCGCTTGATTGAAAGCGTGCTGGCCAGTCCATAGCTCACCTTTACTCCAAGGTAACTTCTTCGTGCCGCCATCATAATCGTAGTCTGCGTACGGAACGTCGTTGCTCTTGAGCGCTTTTCCAGCATAGATGACCCAATAAGCGGCTGTGGGGAGGACATCCTCAAGGCGACTTGGTGAAAGCGGCTGTTCGAGAGCCTCGATCATTGCATACAATCCTCGAAGGTCCAGATGAATCAGATCTGGCGTCGCAGTGTGCAACTGTGCCACGAATGCGTTGATGCTCGCCCAAGCGTCAGCTGTCAAGTGTCGTCCAGGCGCTTGTCTCCATGGTGAGTATTCCCAATCTGCACGAGGGATGTTAGGGCGATCCTCGTTCCGTGGGTGGAGAGGAGCATCCGCCTCGAAACTTGAGAGAACATTTTTCAACTTGCTCAGATCCTGATTCATATCGCTGTCAAGAGCACCTGGATCGTTTACTTCGAATCCTTGTACTACAGTTGCCGGGAGAGGCACACATCGGAGTGATAGGACCAGCTTGACGAGGTGGTCTTGCGACGGGGCAGCTGCATCGAGTTGTGTGATGATGGTGAAGAGGATCCCAAACATTACCCGCGATTCGTTTCTGTATTGCTCGACAGACGGGTCTGGAGTGCTTATGGAAGTTAGCGCGTTAATGGTAGAGTCTGCGAAGTGTTGCACACTCGTCGGGTCTGCAGATGCGCTGTTGATGAAGCACACTAGCATCTCGAACACAATGTGATTGCGTGGCTCGACACTGATCCAGTCGGGCTCGTGAAAGTGCATTTTGCTGCGATAGGAACACAACTCGAGTGTGTTGTGCTGAACGTCTTCGGCGTTGACCTGCCGCCAAAAGTATAGAGAAATGATGGGGTACACCTACATTGCTGCGCAGTCGAGTGTTATAGTAGACGTCGCTGCACACCGAGTCTCCGAACTCAGCACCGCGCGTAGCAAGACTCATACGCGCGGTTCGATCACGTGAGCCAGGCTCCAGTTGGAGGGATTCTGGAGGAGAGCATTTCCAACCGCTTTCATAGGCTTGTTCAGCTCTTGACGCCGCATCTGCGCCAAGGATCTGTGCCAATGAACCTCAGATATACTTACGACGGCTCACCATAGGATATTAGAATACCGTTTTGGCAATGCAGCCAGCATCGTACTTCTCGTTGGGTCGCCGTGCGTTGATGCCACACTAGATCATCAGGATATCCGCAAGGGTTTCACA
>JAABUW010010220.1_pt1 | contig 10490 bp, 14 predicted proteins | sample 5560081 | NCBI WGS metagenome assembly JAABUW01 (sample SAMN10711882, study PRJNA513363) | rock metagenome | isolation source: Antarctica rocks | place: Antarctica: Victoria Land, Knobhead sud | reverse complement strand
GTGGAGAAGTTGCCTGCATGGTGTCACCACAATATGGCCCATTGGTTCCTTACTGCGCATCTGTATGCACACATGTTACTGCCAGTCATCTAGTGATGACACAGTCTCTTCTGCTCTGCCCAGACCAGCCCACTGCTCTGGCAGAGCCACAGAGTTGGATGTTTCATGCATCCACCAAAATCTCAAAACACAGATGACAATAGGATGTTGTTAGCAAACAGTGTACCTCACCATAAAATTTGCCATTCTTGACCCATGGCTCAGAGGCATACCCACCAAACAGGTGTCCTTGCTTGTCCTTCACTAGCACCAGTGTTGGCCCTTTGCCAGCTGCACCCATCAGCCCACCACGTATTGATTACAGTCAACAAATAGCATCATGGGCATAAGCAGTTGCACAAAGCTGGGCCAGGTCATATATCCATTGTACCATTTGCAAACATGCAGACAGCACTATCTTTGTGTCCTTTGACATGGAAGCAGCAGCTTGTTTAATCCAGCAGGATCAGTGGCAACCATACTGTAGCTTGAATGGATGACAACTAGCAGAGTGACACTCTCTGCTGTTCTGCTTACCTACTTTGCCCATGAAGGTGTTGAAGCTCTGCCCGTGCTTGTTGCTGTGAAACAATAGCTCCCACACATCAGACTGCAGATCAAAAGCATGACTTGCACCCAAACAGACCCACAGCAATCAAAGCAAATGCCTGCCATCTTCAACACCTGCTGCTGCATTCACTATACATGTCTCCAGTCATGCCGCAGCAAGACCTGCATATGGGCAACTCATGTGCACGCAGCAGTTGTTTGCCCTGTGATGCAGCAGTGCTACTTACAGGACATAAACATGCATCACCTGCTTGGGAGGCAGGCGGGAGCTCAGCAGCCAGGCAAACTGTGGACTTATCAAACAGCTGCTGGAAGACAAATCGCTGTACATCAGGCGTGGCACCTTCACCTGCAATGCAAGCATATCTTCTTCAGACTGAACAGTCAGACCATGTATGGCCTCTCAGATTGCAGGGAAGCTATCAGTATAGTGCTGCTGGCTGGTAACATAAAGCACAGACGTGGCGAATGCTGACACATCTGTTCTTATCACTGCAGCAAGCGTATCAAGAGCAAAAGACAGGAACAAGCGCAAGATGAGCAAATGCGCGGACAGCAAAAAACAGGAAGGTAAGAAAGACAGCACAGCGCGTGTATGCGCAAAAGAAGGAGAATGCAGGAGTGGCGAGCAATGACATGATGTGTAGCAGTAGTGTCTGTCTCCACACTGCCTGCTGCCAACAAGGACTTCAAGCTGGTCAGCAGAGCCGGTAGCTGATTGCTCCATTGCAGGAAGGCATTCAGGCTCAAGCCTTGACTGCTGCCGCCCTCAAAGGCACCTGCAAGCCACATATAACATGGTTGCGCTTGTGCGCTAGAGGTCAGGGCAGCCAAGCCGACACAGAAGCAAAGGCAAGGCCTGTCCTGCCTGGGGACCCTCAGACAGACTGTATTGCTCTCTGTTACACAAGAAACATAGACCACTCTGCATATCTGCATGTTTGCAGTAGCACAGACTTGTTCCATTTTGTTGGCAACCATAACAAGAGCCTCCTGAGGCAGCAGCACAGAAGGTGTGTAGTGGCCCATTGGTGGCAGGGTTAGGTGGCAGGACGTTACCTGCAGCAGTAGCTTCTGCCCACCGAGACTCTTGATTGGTACCTGCCTGCTGATGCAATGCAAGCGCTGCACAGCTTTGAATGGCAGTCACAAAGCTGTCATGGCTCACCAGGCCGCGCCTGCCTGCATCCAGAATGTTGAAGCAGAAGGATGCCGCCTCATCACTAGTTGCCTGAAAACACCAATGTCTTTTGAAGTTATGGTGGGGATGAACACCTGATGTATCATGTTGCAGGAGTTGTGATGCAGATGATGTCTGGCAGCCCTGTGATTGGGTAGAGGAAGGGGCACCTTCAGGCAGTTGGCTTTTGCAATGACCAGCTGGTCAAAAGTGACCCGGTCTTGGCCTTGAGACACAACTGTGAACAGCCGGTCTGCCAAAAAGCTGTCCAAATCTTGGAGACTGAGATACTCCTGCGGGCAGCAGGGGATTTGTTGACATCGTTGGATGAAAGCATCCTGCGCTAAAGTGGAGGAAATTGGTAAAATCGGCGATGACTGCGTCATACCAGAAAGGCTGACTTGTCAAGGCTGTGATCAGAGCCGCAGATCTTGTCAAAACCAGCCTGAAGGCTGGACAGCTCATCTTTTGTGAAGCGTCTGCATGCGGGCAGAAGAGTTTACACAAGTGACAGCAGGCAACAGGGCATAAGGTGCCTTGCGTTGCGCGATCAACCATCGGATGCGGATGTATTGTTATGCTTCGTGCCTGGCGGCCTCTTGGTACCCAGGACCGTGGGAAGAGCTGACCCCGAAGATGCTACCCACGTAAGAAGTACACTGGGCCATCCAGCTGGGCCCTGAGCGTTGGCTCATCACGGGTTGACCACAATAGTTCAAATGCACAGAGAAAACCAAGTCTTGATGTCAGTGAAGACAGGCGACAAAGCTCGACGGAGCTGTACGCGCAACAAGAAAGCACGGCGAGCAACAGCATGCACAAGTCGGTCGGCAGATCATTTCCAAAGCCCCGTAATCTGGATGACCGAGAACGCACGAGGTCTCCCTGTCAATGCAACGCAACAAAACGATGATATCATTGGGCGAGCTTTTGTATGGCTGAATGAGCACGGCACCATAAGCAACGACTCCTTTTTGCAGTGTTTGACTTAAGTTGGACTCTCACGTTGACCGACTCGGGTTGCAGACTTTGCGTCGAACTATGTTATTGACGCCCACTACCATTCCATATTTGCTGTAGGTCTGCTTCACCTCTGTCGTAAGCTGTCTGCCGACAATTTTTTGTTCCGCGGATCAGTCCCACCTTGCATGTCAGTGCTTTGCCGGCATCTTCTCCTAACTCGTAACATCTCGCGTTACCAGAATCCTGGCGATACTGCATTGACATCCTGGCAAAGGTGCGAAGCTGCAGGAATGCGCACTAGCCTCGCCATGCACTTGCTTGACCCCTTGATCAAGCCATGATGGCTGCACTTCACAAGGCAACGAAATAACGAAATCAACGAAAATACATATCTGACGCCGTCGTGTCGCGCAGAAGACGTCACAGCGCAGCCACAAGCAGACAACCCATCAAGGGTGTCATGAGCACAGACAGGGCAGGACTTGGTGAGTCATGGAAACTAGATGCAGACAAGCCCTGGTATCATATTATGCCCCGCTCAGGCTGGCTCAATGACCCCAACGGGCCTATATTCTATGACGGTAGATACCATGTGTAGGTCACTCTACTAGCTGGCCAACCTATTGTGTTGCTTTGGCATCTCCTGCATCTTGACGCCCGGCTTACAAGCACAGCAGACACACTTGAAATCCTTGTCAAGCATTGCAGATCAAGCACATTGGGAGTCTGTGTGTTGTGGTGCAGAAAGGACAGCCATTATTATTGCAATACAACTGCTGGCATAGGTACTATCAGCACATTGAGGGCACAAGTCAATGGGAGTGGAGAATGACATGGGGGCATGCATCCAGCTCTGATTTGATTTACTGGAAGCATGAGCCCATTGCCATCAATCCAACCAAGGGCGGCACCGATGCCTCAGGCTGCTGGTCAGGAACCACAGTGTTGGACACAGATGGTACACCCACCATGATATACACAGGAGTCAGGTCAGCCCCGACCATCATTGTCAACTACAGTTGCACAACAATTGTCATGCTGCTAAGCTTTGTTGAGAGCATTGACTCAGATCTGCATTATGCAGACAACAGCTGGGCCATTTGTATGCAAGTCGCAATCAGCTTTGTGTAGTATAGTGTAGAATTGAGCATGCATTGGGCATTGTTACACTATGCTAGCATTTGCAGGCGGCGAGACAATAAAGACTGTGGGCCTTTGCCGCATGCAGCTGTTGATCTTGGCCTTGACATGATAGAGTGTCAGATGATGGCAACATGCCAAGAAGGTATAACGCTGCCATGCTACGCAACATGTCTCACCAAGACTGTTGCACCTCCACTCCTGTTGCAGTATGCACATTGCAATAGTGCGTAGCAACAACAGACCACCATGCATTGTGATTTGGCTCCTGTGCAAGTTGGCAAATACAGCATTGGCGCTTGACACCGAGCAAGAGTAGTAAGTGCGACGCATTGTCTGGATCAGGTGATGTGGATCTGATCAGGTGGCACAAACAAGAGGAACCCATCATCCCCCACCCCCCAGAGAACATGAAGCTGACAGGCTTCAGGGACCCTTACATCATTCAGCAGGGCCATGGCCAGCAGAAGTGGAAGATGCTGCTGGGCAGTGGCCTTGAAGGCCAAGGCGGAACTCTTCTGGTGTATGAGACCACACACCTGTCCTCAGGTCACCACTCATGTCACCCCTTACACTATACTTCACCTGTCAATGTCTTTCAGCTTTTCGCTTTGCTTGGCGACTTCTGTGGGCATGACTCTTGAGCTCTGTACACCTGAGGCATTTAAGACTGAGGCAAGACATGGTGTTGGCCAGCATGTAGTGCACATGCTGGTTCCATGTAGTACAGCAGCGCACAACCCCTGCATGCCTATATCTGCTTGTGCCACTCCAGGAATGCAATGCAAGGCTGCAGCAAAGCGTGCGTCGCATGCAGGCTGGCAGTACAAGGGGTCCTTCATCAAAGGCAAGTCCAAACCCTTCGGCAAGCATGACCTTGGGGCCATGTGGGAATGCCCTTTCCTAACCCCCCTGAAAGAGCCCAGCAATGCCCATCCAGCCCCTGAAGCTCCCTCTGATTCTGTTGGGCCCCTCCAGCTGAAGGAGGGCCAGCTGTATATGATGTGTGTGTCGCCTTACCCGCACTTCCTGAAGGACCGCTTGACCAATCCTTGCCTCTACTGGCTGGGCCATGTTCAACAGGAGCTATTCATGATTGAGGAGTCAGATGGTATGGCATACAGCATTGTCCACTTCTGACATGCATTGTATACTGCTCGCTTGGTCTTGAGCCTTCAGCAGACATAGTCTGAACACGCTTCCCCTGAATGGCTCCCATCATTCTCTGCAAGTTTGCTATAGCAGATTTGCTTATCAACAGGCCTCTCACTGAGCAGCCACTCACTGGCCAGATCACACATTTGCACCCAGAACAGGGCATGTTTATATAGCATGTTTGTCTGCCATATACAATGAGTCCCATTGTCCTCTGCTCACGTGGCAACACCTGACATACTGATGTGAATCTTAAAAGTGTGGCTTGGGCCTTTGAGTTTGGAGCTATGTGCTTTGGAATAGGGCCACACTTGCTGGATCTGGGGGATGTGCTGTATGCACCCAACTGCTTTCAGGATGCAAAGGGCCGCAACATCATGCTAGGCTGGCTGCAAGAACTGCGCAAAGGAGGTGGCTTTGACTATGCTGGCTGCATATCACTTCCCAGAGTCTTGACTTACAAAGGTAATGAGCTCTGACTCCCCACATAGCACCCCTTCATCCACGTCCCAAGATTGCGACAATAGATGTCTACTTGCAACGCAGCCCATTGCAAGGTGTGATAAATGCGACCTGCAACTCAGCTTAGCGGCGTTCATGTACAGATGGACGATTGCATCAGGAAGTGGCGCCTGAGCTGAAAGCCCTACGGCAGGAGCCGTCTTGGACAGCATCAGACTTACAGATGTCAGTCAGCCAGTCAGTGGCAGTGCAGCATGTGAGAGGGCCCTCCTGGTTTGCTGAGTTCACCGTCAAGCGAGGGGATGCCTCAGCCTCTGGGCTGTTGTTACGTTCCTGGCTGCATGAAGAGCCTGATCAGGCACACCCATGTGCTGCAGCCCTGCTGGTCAACTGGCAGGATTCTCTACTGGAGGTACACTGATTTGCACACTGACTGTACAGGGACATGGGGCTTTGTTCATGCTTGTGTGTAGGCTGTTTGAGGCAGCCCTTGCTTTGCAGTGCTTGAACACTCCACTGGTGCTCTTTCCACTCAGCACGTTGTGTTGCTCGGGCTTCTGCTCTGTACATGCATGACTTGGTCAACCACACACAAACTATGATCCTTGTCCAAAACACTTTGAAAGCAAACATTTGCAGTGCAGGCTGTCCAACTGGGCGGATCACATTCCTGCTAAATCTTGGCATTCACATCACAGGTGCAGCTAGCCTCAAACATTGCCTGTCACAGGTGGTCTTTCCAAGAAAGCTGGACAAGACGAATATGACATTTGATGCTGACTCTGATATGAAGCGCATTGGTGGCCCAGCACATCTGGAGCAACAGGTGACTGTGCAGGTGTATGTGGACCACTCGGCGGTTGAGGTGTTCTTGTCATCTGGGGAAGCCTTGGCCACTAGGTATGTCATGTCACTCTTGCCACATCATTCTTTAGTGTCACAGATTCAGGGTCAAGGTGCCTTTGAAGATTTGGCATTGTTGCACGACGGCAATACATTGTAGACTGGAGTTTGAGTATTTGACTGAATGCAGGGTCTATCGAGGGGCTGTTACTTCCCAAGAAGATTGTGGCATATACTTCACTTCTCATGGAGGCGCCACACACGTTGAAGATGTCCAAGTGCACTCCATGGGGTCCATCTGGACGAAAGCCTCGGATCAGCCAGCAAAGGCATTTGAACCAGCAGCAGGCAAAGGCTTGTGACATTTTGGCAGTGACAATTTTCTTGACAGCTCCCTTGGCCTCTGACTATGATCAAAACCCTTGTATAAACTACAAGGCTGACTGGCTGTTCCTACGAAACTGTGCCAGATTGCCACTGAGTCACAGACCTTTCAAGTGCTGCTTCCTATAGCTGCTCAGATTCATAGTCCATTTTGGTTTCAGAGCAGGTCGGAAGCTTTTAGTGACGACATACTCATCGCGACCATCGCATGCGGTCTCAGGCTGCACTCAGATGCAGGCGATCTTTGGAGGAGCACGAGCAGCATCCTCACATTCGCAGAAAGCAGTGCAAAGTATCGCAGAGTCAGCGTTACCTCTTTGGTCTCGGCAGAGTAGTCAGCTGACATCAGTTTATAGCGCCTCTGGCAGCGCAGTCGGTGCAGCCTGCCTGCTTGCAAAGCGTCACTGCCAGTCCGGCACTTTCACCACTGCTCTGAACACCCATCAAGTTCGACATCTTGTACAGACTGTGTTGACCAGTAATACAGCTGGTCAAGGACGTGGCTTCGCTGCACAAGCTATTGTCAGATCGGGTCCGCAATGCTACTGTTGATGTTTGTCGCATCCTGCCGATCGCTTTTGCTCTGTTATTCGATACATTCTGCATATATGCAGTGCCACGGCTTCAGCGTGTCATCAAACGGAAGCAGTCAACACTCGCAGCAACCTTACCAGGGGCCAATAGTGCAGTCGCGCAGGTGAGCATCTGTCTGTACAGTGTCCCTTCTGTTCATGTCTTTTTGGCCTCACATTGGGCAAGTCTCAATGTCGATTTGTACAGTTTGCTCCTTGCTATTGCAGCAGCAACAGCGACTCTCAGGGGCTTTAGCTCAGACAGCAGGACTGAGCAGCAGTGCGCGCAAGCAAGTAGGCTGGTGGCTGGCAGGATGCTCTGGCTGGGTTTTCAGCATGGTTGTGCTGGGTGGTATGACGAGGCTCACTCGCTCTGGCCTATCAATGACAGACTGGAAGTTCACTGGAGAAAGGCCTCCTCAGTCCTTGGTACATTGATGCGGTGCTAAGCAAGATTTCTGTGCTATTCAAACACTGATGTGCACTTCCACAGTTCAAGCTGTCTCTGCAACACCCATGCTCGTTTGCAGGCTGAATGGCAGGTAGAGTTTGAGAAGTACAAGCAGTCTCCAGAGTACCGAAAAGTCAACAGGTACTTGTCTGACATGACACAACTCTCAGTTGCAAGATTTAAATGCAGTATGTCTTGTCACAATGAAAGTCAAAGATCAACACAAGCTCCACAGTATGATCTGATCACAATGTCAGCAGAGCTTATTGCCGTCTCACAAGCCTGTGTGCACTCTACTACAGGAGGATGAGCCTGGACGAGTTCAAGTTCATTTACTGGATGGAGTATGCACACCGCATGTGGGGCCGTGTACTGGGCTTTGTCTTTGCAGTGCCTGCTGTGTACTTTGGAGTCAGGGGCTACATTAACTTGGCACTGGCAAAAAATTTGGGGCTCTTCTTCCTGATGGGTGGCACGCAGGGGCTGGTGGGCTGGTGGATGGTCAAGAGTGGTCTGCAGGTGGTGCTCCTGCTGCTGCTCGTCTGCATGATCAACCATACCTGCATGTGCCTTTGTCTGGATGAGGCAACAGTTTGTGTAGTGAAGTAACAGTTTGTGCATTTGGCTGATGGTGCAGCATTTGTCATTGCGCTTGCTGCAAATTCATTTGGGTTTACTGCAAACTCTGTGATTGCGCTTGGAGTAGGAACAGGCTAGTTGTGCAAGGTTGTGAGTGCTGTGTGAGAGCCTGGCTAGACAAGCTTGTGTGGTCTACCCTGGCACTTTGGGTTGTGACAGTCCAGCAATGGTGGTGCACAGGGGTGAGTTGCTGGCCATGCTGACTTGTGTTGTGGGAAACAGGAGCCCAAGTCGGAGTGGGAGACGCCACGTGTCAGCCCCTACCGCCTGGCTGCCCACCTCACCTCAGCCTTTGTCATCTACTCAGGTCTGCTGTGGACCACCCTGAATATGTTCTTCCCCACCTCAGCTGCAGCTGTGGCGCCAAGCAGCGCAGCTGCTGGCACAGCTGCCTTGCGCAAAGTGGTTCACCCCCTTGCAGCCCTCATTGCTGTTACTGCCATCTCAGGTATTGCATTCCAGGACCCAATTATCTGTTTATATTGCTCTTTCATGTAGCGCGTGAGGCGATGGTGTTTATAGCGTGCTGGGGTGTATCCGCAAAGCATCATGTGCTCAAAGGTGGCAAGCTACTTTCTGTGGTGCATGCTAGCACTTCTGACGGCAGCTTGATCAGGCTGTGTCATCGCATAGGCGTGCCGCCATGTCTCTGGGGCGTGTTCACTCAACAAACTCGCAGACAGACTTGTCAGGAGCGGTGTGTCCATCCACAGGAGTCTTTGTTGCTGGTATGGATGCGGGGCATGCCTACAATGATTTCCCTTACATGAATGGGCAGTGGGTGCCAGATGAATACTGGGCAGCCCAAGGCTGGAGAGGCTTCTTTGAGAACACAGCTGCAGTACAGCTGCATCACAGGTTGTTGGCCAGTACCACCCTGATCAGTGTGCTTACAACCTGGGCTACGTTTAGAGGCAAGCTGCTACCACATGCTTCTCAACAGCTGCTAAATGGCTTGGCTGCTGTGACAGCTTTGCAGGTGAGATACCAGATGATGCATGCTTTCCATTCGCTGGTCATGTTGATGCATTCTGCAGTTTGCCTGGACGAATGGGTGTGGTCACTCCAATGTCAACCACAGCTTTGTTGCCATGAATGTGTATGCGAAGAGCAATCTATATATGTTATTGCAATGTCCGTATCCTGAGTTGTGTGTCATTGGCTGTCATGCCTATGTCGTTGTGGCATAGCCGCATTACGTGGTAGTGCTCGACACCTGCAACCACTCTAGTGTACCTTCTTTGTACCTGATTATGTAGATAACATGCTCTGAGATCATATTGCAGGTGACCTTGGGAATTACTACTCTGATGACCTATGTTCCTGCCAGCCTAGGGTCTGCGCATCAGGCAGGTGCACTCACCCTTTTCTCTGTGGTCTTGGCGCTTATGCACTCATTGAGAAAGGGCCCATCTCAGCTGCTGAGGCCTCGGTCATTCTTGAAGCAATACAGTATGCCCATGGCAACTGGGGCTGTCTTGGCAGTTGCTGCAGCTGTTACGCTTGAGAAGTAGATACAGGGAATCATAGTCCTTGTATGTCTTTACACAGCACAAGCAGCAGACTGTTGCTGAAACGAATCCGTGTGAAACAAGGCATCAGCAATGCATGATGTTGATAGAGTTGCTAGCTGAGAACATTGTGTTGGGAGCTGTACAGATAGCTCTCTTGTGCTAAATTTGTTAAGACTAGGAAATGGCTGAGGCTGCAGCAAGCAAGTCTGACTTGCTGACCAGCGCATAAGCACCCTGCTGCAACAATTCAACAACAAACAAGACAAACGACAAAATGAATGGAATATCATGCATCTTGGATTATCTGATGAACCAGTTCGCTGACGTCAAGCGTGTCTGATCTGACTGTCACATGCATGGCCACTTCTCTCGTGCTGGCCTCAATGCCAAACTTCAGGCGGACAAGACTGGTTGCATCTCCAATAAAGATGCCAGAGAGCAGAGCAGAATGAGATCGTGCATTTGGTGCAACTGCATCTGTTCCTTCACAAACCTGCAACATTGAATCCCACATCAGACCCTGAAACCTCAAGCTACTCATGGGCTTGACCTACGCATCTGTACAAATATGTTCAATG
>JAABUW010010217.1_pt1 | contig 10493 bp, 12 predicted proteins | sample 5560081 | NCBI WGS metagenome assembly JAABUW01 (sample SAMN10711882, study PRJNA513363) | rock metagenome | isolation source: Antarctica rocks | place: Antarctica: Victoria Land, Knobhead sud | reverse complement strand
AGGGTGCAAAGCTCTGCTACTCTGGAAGAGCGCAATGTTTGTTCATCCCTGATCAAAGCCTGTCTCATGGCTCAGGCAGCTATGTCATGCAGTCTTGGCATGCACACTCAAACGATCTCAGCAGAAGCAAGTCAGCACTTAGGCATGGCCATCTGACATGAGTAGCAGCTTGCAAGACTGTCCAGAGAGTGTTAATGGCTGTCCTTGTCTCCTTGTGGTAGGTAAATATCAGGGGTGCAATTGGTTTGCAGGTTTGTGCTGAAGAGCATCAGAGGTATCTGCTGTTCAGCAGCTTGCTGAGACACACCAGCACCAGTGGCATGACTACTGCTCAGCAAGCAGCCCTGGTAGACTTGGCTGCAGCTGAGGGCAGAGCCCTGGAAGGGGGCCTAGCCTCACCAGCCCTTGTCCTTGCTGTCAAGGTGTGCTTGCCACTGCTGCTGACAACTGACAAGCCACCTCATATGTTTAAAACTCTGAGCTTTGCAAGGCCTCTCCGTGAAGTGTATCTATATGTGTCCTTGGTTGGACAGCAAGTGCCTCAGACAGTGCTTGCTAATAGTGTACAGAGATTCCATGCATGTGTGCAGCAGCTGCTAGCAAGAAAGCATCAGTCGACACTGCAGGGTATCACATACTTTCATAAGGTTTGTCAGGACAAAAGCCTTCCAATAGGATGTCATGCTTGTGCAAAAGAAACTAAGTCATTGCCAGCAGCTGCCTTCCCATATCAGGACGTCTCATCCTCATCTGGCAAGTCCGCATACTTGTTGCTGTGGCATAGTGTGTAGGATCATCAATCCAAGGCTGACAAGGCACAGCTGCGACCCATGCCTTACAGCTGCAATGCGCGCAAGCAGACATGATCTGGCCTTCCATTTGTCTGTGCAGGACCTGTCCCCTATCCTGCCTGGCCCCATTGCACAAGATGCAGCCTTGGTGGCTTTGCGGCAAGCAGTGTTGCAGTGCATATCCGACATGGCCCGCCGAGTCGGGGACAGCCTGCACCTGCTGGAGGCCCTGGGGGGAATTGTGGGCAAGCTGCCTGGCCCCAACCCCCTCACCACAGCAGTGCTGGAGTGTGTTGCATCAGCAGCAATGGCTGTCAACTACTTCTCCCCCAAGGTGTGCTGCTGCTGCTGCTGTTGGAGATGCTTGACACAAATCATGCGTGCCGCAGGCAGCCGCCTGATGGACAGCTTTCCTTTCGCAAGCTATGCATTCCTGTTGCAGGATCACACAAGCAGCAATGGTCAGGTGCATCCACATCTGTGGCCATGTGAAAGTGCAAACCTGGTTTATGCTTTTGTGTAAGATCAACAAATTGCACGGATGTGTGAAGCATTTGATGCTGCTGATGGGATCAAGAGGCTAGGCTGCATTGCATGCGCAGTTGCCTCACATGAAGACCCTCTGACTATTTGCTGCCCGTGAAGATGTTTACACACAACACGCCATTCTGCCACAGGGCAATGCAAGCCTCAGCTTTGCTCCAGCCTCTTTGTTAATTCTGCACATTGACAAGCCTACATATTCCTGCGCAATGTAAAACATCTGACCGCGCCATGCAGCTGTACACAAGACCTGACAATGTCAAGTTGGCAGGCATGTTATGTACTGCATGCTACAGGCTCGGGCGCTACCCAGCCGCACCTTCCCCCAGGTGTTCCTGCACCACATGATGGGCATGTGCTCTGGGTGGGAGCCCTCCCAGCGCCTGCTGGTGCACTCGTGCCTCATCACCCTCCTGCCTGTTGCCACCGACGGCCTCAAGGACACTCAGCTGCATGGCCTGCTGTCAACCATTTGGCATGAGGTCAGCCTTTCTCACAAATAATTAGACCCCTTTTCCCTTCTTCTATGCAGGGCCTAGTAGGTACCTGGCAAAAACGATGAGCTGGAACGCCTGTAAATTGTTATTATTATTATTTTTATTATTTTTATTATAATTATTACGTAGTAAAAGGCTGTACGTAGGTTCAAAACAAACACTTTTGCACATTTGTTGCTCCGTCTCCTGCGTTGGGCAGTGGCTGTGCTGGCTGCATTCATCTGCGGCGCTGTTTGGCGGACGTGATGCAAGCATAGTGTCACACTTGGGGTTGCCCCGGTCAAAATGAAATATACATGCAGCTATGCTGTGCGGCATGCTGTGTGTCATGCAATATTTGCTGCAGGCGCAAAAGCACAGCCTGTTCATTTGCAGTTGCAATGCCCTAGCACGTCATCTCATCCTTCCACGCACTTGTCACCGCCCTTTCACACGGGGAAAAGCCAACACAAACCTGACTTCATGGTATGGTCTCACAGGTGGCCATTTCCAGCAATCCCCCAGGCATGTTTGCCTCGCTTGATGCACTGCTGGCAGCCAGCACCAGCCACTGCTCTGAGATGGCACTGCTGAATGCTGCGCGTATGGTGGTCTCCCTAAAGGCAGATGTCCTGCAGCAGCAGCCGCGCCTGGCCAGCCTCTCTGCACCACAATGCTGCGCGATTCTGCTACTGTATAACAGCAGCCTGGCGCGCCTGGCCATGACATTGCATTGCCCACAAATGCTGCAGCTGGCAGTTGCAGTCCCACTCACAGCGTGCCCTCAGCTCAGGTCAGTGTGTTCTTGCTTGCTTGCTTTATGCCTTTCTTTCTCTTGACTTGTTTTCATTCATTTTTGACATGCTCAATTTCAAAGGAAAACACACTCTAAAGGCCAGTCAGCAATGTTGCCTTATCTGTGTAGCTCAGCTGCAGCAACCTCATATCAGGCTCATTAATCTGGTGTATAACCTCGCTTCAACTTTGTGGACAAATGCAATGCTCTGATCCAATTGCTGTTCATCACTTGCCCTGACATACCCCGTGTCATCATTCAGTGTCCTCAGGTTGGTTACTATGATGTCTGAACCCAAGAGCTCAAGCTGACTTTGCACGAAGCTATGAGCAGCCTCAACATGCTCTATTGCTGCGACGAATGCCAGCACTCTTAGCACATTGTATGCACACAGGGTTGCTGACTACCAGCTGCAGCTTGTCAGTGAGGCAGGTTTCAGCCAGGCAGATGAGCAAAGCAGCCAGGCAGCACTGCAGCAGCTCAGGCAGAGTCAGGTTGGTGATAATAGCCTGCAGAGCATGGCTGAGCTGCTGTGCAGTTCGTCTCAGCAACAGCAGACCGGCACAAACGGTAGTCTGTGGGATGCGGCTGTCAAGCCTTTCGTACCACTGCCACTAGCATCTCTACAACCCAAGATCAAGGTTAGCTTGTGCACATCTTCACTGTCATGCTCATGCCTTGCTGCTTGACTGCATCAAGTGCTGCATCATTCAAGTCTTGCAAGCACAAGGCTACTCGGCTGTAAGCAAGCGATGCAGGTTTTGACACAGCAGCAAATGACCATGTTGTACATGCTGGTCAACTTCCAGAGATGCATGCTATCTCTGCATATGTCATTGTCACCCATGCAGCACCATGCTCTTTGTGACCACACATTGTATTGCTGCTTGCTTAACACAGCCCTTCATGCAGACACCTGTTCATCCTTCCTGTCTTGACTGCACTGCATGCCAAAGTCCCTTACACATAGATAGACAGCATGAGTAAGCTGACTGGCTGATGTGGCAGGCTGGAGCAGCCTGGCCTGGATCCCCAATGGCTTCTGGAGCTGACAGCAGCAGCCGCGCCATGCAGCGCCTGAAGGACATGTATGCACGCAACACCCCCATGCATGAGAGGGACAGGCCTGCACAGCCTCAGGGCGTCAAGCAGCTCCTACAGGTACTGCTCACATGCATTGCCACTGCATTGAGTCTACTGCAGTGAGTCTGCTGCAGTGAGTCTACTGCAGTGAGTCTACTGCAGTGAGTCAGCAGTAGCTAGATAGATGCAGGGCCGGTCCATTGAGGGAGTGTTACCCCGCCTTCTGCTGGGGATCTCAAGAGGAATTCTGCTGCAGCTACTGACAAGCTTGAAAGCCTATCTTGGCTTACTGCTTGTATTCTGTGTGTGTGCATGATGCTGTCACCCTTACTTTGTCAATGGGTGGCATGACCACCGTGACAAGGGCTGGGCTGAGCCTCTCTCTGTCCAGCTGTAAATCTTGATTGTCAACAACCAATGGTCTGGCAAGTACAGCCTGCTGCTGCCAGGTGCACACTTGGTAGTTTTGTTGCATTTTGAGGAAGTGGATTTGGTGTGTACACCCCCCAGGTTGCATGGAGAAAAGAATACACCTTTCAGCGTCATTTCAATGAGAAGCCAAGCATTATATCAGGCTGCCCAGGACAGGTCTCATGGACTTGCTGTGTTTGACTCGTTTGACAAGAGCACTGCTGCTACAGGCATCTATGGCAGAAGCTGAGCAGGAAACCCTGGAGGAAGCCATGACTACCAACCGGGAACGGCACTACATGAATGTGGCTGCTGAGTGTAAAGTATCAAATCAGACGCTGCAGAATTTTCTGGAGGACATTGAGGTCAAAAGCAAGACGGGTGATGTCAGTGCAGCCTCAAAAGGGTGCAATGCTTTTGAACTTTTACCTAGTGCTAGTATACATAGATTGGGGCTGGGCTTTTCTGATTTGACGTGGTGATCTGGCTGCCACAGAGGCTGCAACAGCACAGCTCGAGAGGTACACATGTCTCAGGACTGGACATGTGTCGCTACTACTTACCTGACAATCGACCAAAGCGATTGATGCCACAATGAGCATGCATCAAATGGTTAACTGTGTCGTCATTGCATATAGTGTCAGCAGCTGCGCTCACAGTCAATACTGCTGTACAATGTACACGCTAGATTTGTACACACGAGTGAAGTTCCCCTCCAATATGCACAAGATTGCATTGCGCAATTAAAATGCAGCAGTGCCTGAGTGCGTACTGCGTCACTGAGTCAGACATGACATCCGTGCATTTCACCAGGCCATGCAAATCAGTTCACCCCGGTCAAAGTGTATCTGAGACCCAAGGAATGGTGGTCTTTCAGGCTCAGCCTCAGATCCCTTTACAGCTGACAGCTTGCAATATGTCAGCACTCAGCCAGCCCCTGTATCGGTAATATAGCACTTCCTACATGCGTGTGAAACCCCTTCATGCACACCGACACATTTTGAAGTGACACTCTCTTTGTACCCACTGATGCCGACAGCTCACCGAGCTTTGCAGCAGCTGAAGAGTGCAGTTTCGGGAGTTGGTCATCCGATGCATACCACTAAGAAAATGGTGGTCTTTACACCGGCGGACATTTAAAATGGCCATTTTACATGTCCGCCGGGTTAAATGGTGGTCAATCAGACCCACCACACATCTTCTTGGATTACACCCAAAATAATTGATTGATTGGATTACACCAAAAATGAATAAGGTGTGCACGTGGACCAGTCTTTGCACTCAGCCTGCATCAGCTCTGACCCGAGCTTTGACATCGATACTCGCGGCTGAGACTTTAATGCAGCTTTCGTAAACGAGTTTCTGCAACAAACCCCGTCATTGCAGTGTCGAGAGCTTGCGCAACTGACATCTTTTGAAACACATTTGTTAAATAGGCTCACAAGTGTGTCAAGGTCCTGTCCGAAGCTGGTGGCGCCCTGCGAAATCGCAACAGCAGCGTAAAATTGCATACCAAGCTATCCGTGTGCTTTGGACTTACGGCGCACCTCGTCTGGCAACTCGACATCTTTGGCATGTCGAATGTTGCCGACCGCGAGACCTAACGGCTGATGAGGGTGAGAGTGCGCATTGTACCTGCGACGCTTAGCCTCCGTGTTGCTCTGACCCTCACGCTTCGTCGCAGTTGGTCTTGACACGCTGCCACTCCGGCAAACAGAAGCACATGTGTATACGCTCTGCGACGGCCCCTTCGACAGTCACAGGCCACTGCTGCATGTTGTGAACGGCAGCTCTGCAGCTCACAAAACCTTGTGTGTGTGACCACATTCCAATCAGGCTTGCAGACACGTTTCAGACCTTTGTTCCATATTTGTGATCACAAAGACAACTGCACGGATTCAGAACACCTGTGCAAGTCAGACGAAGCTTAGCTGGTTTGTGTGTCAGCAACTATGCCTGCATAACTCACTCAGGCCAGCTAAGTCACCGGCAATGTCTTCCCCACACTCTGAGGAAGCGGGCTCTTCTGGGCAAGCTGATGCTCCCAAAGTAGCAGCAGGGGCAGAGGCTGCTAGCAGTGATGATATGGTGGGCATAGCACAGCCTAACATACAGCACCAGCAACAAACATGGGTCAAGTATACTTCACTGCAAGAGGGTGAGTCCTGCAACCCAGCTCTGCTGCATTGAGCCCAGCTCTGACACACAGACATATGTCCCTACCCAGCTTCATCTTTAGCAGTACTGCATCTTACTGCTGACATTGAGCTCAGCACAACACGTCAAATCAAGCTTGTACATGAACCGATTGCATACCTTTGTATAGATGCGAAAACCTGAGTATGTTTCTTTGCACATTTTGCAGCTCAGGTGCTGCCGGAATGGAGGCAACAGGACAGTCTACTGGCACAAGCAACAGCTGGCTTTGGCAAACCACACCTGGGTCACATCATGCACCAGGTTGATCCTGCACAACCCTTGTCAGCTTCCCTCAAGATTCTGCAAGCCCCAGCAGCTTACAACAGACCTATCGTCCAGAGAAAGCTCTTCAAGCCTTCCTTTCTGGTAAGCCTAGCATCCTGTTTAGCATCCTGGTCACAGACATCACCATCATTCTGACAGTGGGCATGATGGGCAGAATGCAGCACAACAAACGTTTGCACCTGCTGTTGACTGTGCTGCTTTTGCCTGTCATCATGCATTTCACCTGACTCTGCCCGTGATGTTTGTGTCTCATTCTGCTTCCTTACCTACGCCACATCATATGCTGCATGCAAAGCACCCTCACAACCTTTGCACACACTTGGCACCCTCCAAACATCAGCCGCAGCGTCTCTCAGCCAATGATGCAGGCTTTATACGGCTCTTGTTGCTTGTCTCACACTTCCAGCACAATACTTTCCTGCCATATCCATGCAATTTGGTCGCTCACTGACACTGTCGCATGCGTTGGCATTCAAATTGCATCATGATTTTGCAGCCATGTTGCGTTCTATGAACACATGCACGCCGTGTGTAGGTCCGGCTAGAAGTGCAGTACCAGGGCCAGATGGATCTGACCATCAGCCTGATGGCACATGTGTTGAATGACAGTCAGTACAGCAATCCCGGTGCCTGGCAGCCTCATGTCGGCCCTGGCCAGGCTGACCTGGAAGGACACCTCATCACTCGCCGAATGCAGGTTGGTGTACCGCCATTACCCCTGAATGGTTCAGGATAGTGCACTTTGATAATAATAATAATCATAATAACAACAACGCTTTCCAGCTCATGATGAGCTAGGTACGTGCGGGACAAGTCTTGTCTTTCCAAAGCAGTCTGTCTTGCGCATCTCTATACGGTCTACCAATTCGACTGAATGCACTAACAGTCTGACATGATCTTGTAGAAGTCCAGTCCCCTCTTATACAAGCTGGGAGGTGTAGATAGATTGCGTACACCAGGCAGTCTGTCATGTTTCATTTTGACTGCCAAGAGCAAAGTAGGGATTGTGTCCAAGAGATCTTTCATTTCCATTGTTCTTTGGCTGGACTGCACATGTGCAAGTCTGCATGCAGGTTGAATGACTAATATGCGTAGTGTCAGCACATCTCAGGCTAGTCTGTGTGATGCTTGGAGCCACACAACATTGTGTTGCAGGTTCCTCCTGTGTTCACAGCTGCTCAGCCTGGGAGTGTGTTTCCAGATCCAACCGCACAGAGAGTCCACACCGAGGACTTTGAGTTTAGGGAGCTCAACTTTGTGAAGTCGTCCAGAATGAGCAAACGCTGGCTGCTCTTCAGCTGCATCATCAAGGTGTGCTGACACAGATTGTCAGACTGACAGCATTAGTCATGCCTAGAAAATGAGCTTGCATCATATAGATCAGAATGGCGTGTCAAGCAAGTATGCATGTGTTTGCATGTCAGGCAGCCAACTCATCATTGTTGGCTTCTATCCACTTGCATATGCACTGAGTCATGTGTAGGCACTATATCTATTGTGTCTGCTTGCACATAGGACACTCATATCTGCACAATGTCTCTATGTAGGCACAATATCATGGCCAAATCGTCATCTCAAGCTGACTTGCTCCCACTGCCATAGGAGGAGCTGCTGTTTGTGCTGTACAAGCTGCCTACAGTCGTCATCTCCCGCCGCACAGATCAGTACATTAAGGCCTATGAGTCACTGCTGGGGCGGGAACCGCAGTCGGGCGTCCCCAAAACACGCACAAGTGCCCTTCCCAGAACCACTTCTGGCAATGCAACTGCCTCACAGGAAAGTCCTGTTGATGCTGCTCTCTTTCAGTTGCCTGATTGTGCTCATTAAGCCAGCATGCACAGCCACAATCCTGTTACCAGGCACGCCAAAACTTGACAACACTGCAGCGCAAAGGCAACATGTTTGCCACTGCTGCTTATGCTATATTTTCTATGCAGCTGCTCACCCTTGATGACTGGCAGTCATTGTCACATGCTGTGATGGACTATCACATGTTTTGCTGTATGAAGCCCCAGATGAAGGTGACATATGTACTGCTGCAGAGCACTATCAAGATGGGAACATGTCGTATCAACTTGTGACCTCAGCGTGACCGAAGCCCTTGCCATTTAACCTGTGGTATTGATTACATGTCACTGATGCACAACATGCACTGTGTGCAATCTTGCAAACAGGGGTCACCTGTCTTGCAGGCAGCTTGTGCGCTGCAAACGCTGCATCAGCATCATCACAAGACCCCAGAGGCTACTACTGACTTCACCCAGGCTGATGCTGATGAGCCCCAGCGCAAGAAGAAGACCAGTCCCTGTGATGCAGCAGCAGGTTAGTCACAAGCTGCACTTCCCACACGTGGGAGGAAATGAGCTTGCCTGATCAGGATTGGTGTGGTGGCTCTGCCTGCCCTAACTAGCTAGCAAGTAAGAGTAAGCGTTGTTGCGTTGTGCTAATCTCACCTTGACTGAGTAGCCGGTCATGGCTATGTTCTGCCCCAAAAGACCGAGCCAAGATGCGTCGTGCTTGTACAATCAAATGAAGATGGCAGAGTGTGCCTGCATGTGAGGCAACAGGAAATTGGCAAGCTGCACTTCATGCTAATGTGGTAGCATTTGACAGGCAGTGGTGTGCAATAACAGTGCAAGCATGCTGTAGATGCAGCACCAAGCCAAGCAGCAGGGACAGCTTTGAATCATGCAGAAGTGAATGTTAGGGCAGGCGGATGTCTTCTTTGTGTAGCGTGGAAAAGGCTTTTCGCCCTGGCGCCTGACTCAAGCTTTCCAAAACATGTAGCAGTACTCACAGAACATGTATTTGACCAGACAAGCACAAAGCTGCAGTTTCTGGCATCATCCCAAATCCAGGCCCTGAGTGCGACTGATTCAATGTTGACAAAAGCGGGCTGCAAAGGTCATGGTCGTAGTCATGTCACAACAGATGCATGTGTTAGGTGCAGGACCAAGACAAGAAGCAGGGTCAGCTGAAGACAGGCAGATACAGCAATGGACTGTGCAGCAGTACGCCAGCATGGCGCTCCAAAGGCCCCTGAGTGAAGAGAGCCTGGTGGCTCTGGAGAGGAGGGCCAGGGCTGGCAGCAGTGGCCCTCCCCTGGAGCCTGCTCTGTGGGAGGACTTCAAGGACTGGTTCTCCAAATGTGTCAGGGCACTAAAGCAGGTGCTCATCAACGGCTGCTGTTGTTGTTGCTTCTCATGCTGCTTCTGTTGCTGCTTCTATTGCTGCTGCTGTTGCCGCTGCTGCTGCTGCCGCTGTTGCCGCTGCTGCTGCTGCTGTTGCTGCTTCTATTGCTGCTGCTGCTCTCTCGCGAACCACTCTTTTGGAAGCTGCCGAGCCACGAACGCTGCAGTTGGTGCTTTTGTTGGCTTGCCATCTTTGCCTTGCTCCTGTGATGATTGCTGACAATTGGATTGTTTGGAAGGCATGAGCTTTGAGTGAGAGGGGTGCACCTCTGGTCTGCTGCACCTCTGGCTGTGCCATGTTTTGGAAAGCCATGGACACTTGCATGGACTATCAGGCTGCCAATGCTGTCATGTCAAGCTGCCCTTTCCTCCATGACTTGCTACAGAACACTGAGGCTTCAAAGAGACCTGTCTATCTGACTGAAACCTGACTGGCCACTTGACACGATCAGATGTGGTTCCGTGTCCCCCATACCTGAGGCTTGGTTCCTGCCTGGTGTTTACCCATTCAGTAGACACACTTTGAGCACACGACACAGTGTAATATCAACAGGTCAAGGAAGTTAGAGACTGGCTGTACCCCCGTGCATTGGTTTGGACATAGATTGATCTGCAGCCAGCGCATCTCAGCACTCACTGCCTTGAATCTGACTCGAGGCTCTGACTGTCTGACCTTGTCATGTGCAGATGGCAGACTGGAAGCAAGCTGAGACTAGGG
>JAABUW010010207.1_pt1 | contig 10498 bp, 19 predicted proteins | sample 5560081 | NCBI WGS metagenome assembly JAABUW01 (sample SAMN10711882, study PRJNA513363) | rock metagenome | isolation source: Antarctica rocks | place: Antarctica: Victoria Land, Knobhead sud | reverse complement strand
AGAAGCGACGACCCTCTGCTGCAGAGATTTGTGGCACGATTTGCTCCAGACATTGCAAGGCGGTTCATGTTCCATTGCTTGAGCACCAGTGAGACAGATCCAGTGCCTGGTCTTGAGGTGTGAACAGCATTGCCAGCACTTTCTTCCCGCTTTTACCCAAGGAGCATGTCTTCAGCATCATGAGTGCGTTCAGCAATGAGGCTTTTCTTGTTGTCAACATATGCAAGCGATGGAGTTTGCTGTTTGTCTTTCAAGCACAAAAGAGCACATGCACTGAAATCCTTTCATGTGTCATGCACAACACTTGTCACCTCACATTCTGTGTACAGATACTTGCATGGTCGATGCACATACAGCAAAAGCCAAATCGCGTGTCCTTGCAGGCCTGTCTGGTGGCTATCTTTGAGGTCAAATCTTCATGCCCAGATTTCTTCCGCCTGCCAGACTTGTCCCAGCCATCTGTGCATCATGATCCTGTCCCCTTTCACACAGGCAAGGTATGACAAGTCACATAGACAAGCAATGTCTGGCAGCCTAAGATTCTCAATCATGGTCGCCATGGCTCCAACTATCAGACAGTGCAACTAAGCTGCTCGGTATCCCACCCAAAGACATGCAGCATGATTTGCAGCAGCATACTGGTGCACAGACTGTTTTTCTATCATGACTCTGAGAGGCTGTGTTGCAGGCTGGGTCCAGTCAAGGGCTTGCGCGTCAACAGTCTAGCCTGACACCTGCATCCCCAACTTACAGCATTCTGCCTGCTGGCGTAGCTGCCTTGTTTGGGTCTTCAGCCAAGGTGGGCATAGGTCACTTGTCTGACATCATGTTTGAACGTACACTGCATTGTAGTTCTGCACATAGAGAATGCATTGTAGTGCTGCACAGAGAGGACGCAGTGGTTGTGATGCATGCAGTATGTTATCCGCATATGTGTTGCGCCTGTGCACGGCAGTGTGAAACACTGGCTTGCATGTCTTGTCTACACTCAAGACCATTCAAGACTGGAAGAAAGCATGCTGCCTGCAGCTGGGTCATGCAAAGGTGCTGTCTGGAGTACGGTCCTGGCAGCGTAATGCAGTGGCCGGTGCAGCGTTGCAGTGCTTCTGCTCCTGGATGGTGACCTTCAGTGATGAGGTGATCACTCGCTTTGCTGGTTTAGCTCTCAGCCTAGCAGCAGCTGGCTGTCCCTGGCTCCAAGCAGAAGCCCAGCATGTCCTGCAGGTATGTCACCAACTCACTCAGAACTGTATTGGACATGCTAAACATCAAATGACACGCATGAGCATGTCTATGCCTGATCATAGCGCTCGTTTTTTCAACAGACTAGTCACTCACCCATGCTTTTCACAGCACTCATGACCATCTGGGTATCGTTTTGCATCGTACACCTCCACATGTGGTGTAGTCATACACAAGTTTGCTGATATGATAGACTTGGACATTTGCAGTGTTGCCTACACTTTGTGCTCATTATCATCTGCAGTGTAGCCTACTTCTGCACTCACACTCAAAGGAGGAGTGTGTCAGATTGCTGTGTGCTGGACAGGAGCAGCTACAGCTGGGCAGTCAGGCGCAGACACTGCACTCGCCACAGCCATCTGCAACTCACCGTCTTCAGCTGTCACCTGATGTGGTGGATCCCTTGTGTCATGGACTGGGCCATGCCATTTTCCGTTTGGCCCTGAAAATGCAACAGCGTCCTCAGTCTCCAAGGTCGCCGCATTCAAATCTGGGTGCTGATGCCGATAGCAGTGCAATGCAGCAGTCAAGCATGTCTAGCTTCAATCTGGAGCCATTTCTGGGCACAGTTGCTGGTAGGTTGCTAGATGCAGGCATCAGATTCTGCTCATGCAACGATTTTGTGACGTGCTTTGCAAACATTGATGTCTGTGTGTTGCAGAGGCAGTCGCTGGGTTGCATGTGCGGACCACCTATGACCTCACAGCTGAAGGAGTCCTGCTGACACAATCACTGTTGGCACAGCTTCATCAGCTGTACCACCCTGTCCAAGCCCTGCCATCAGCAAGCAGACCTTCCTTGTGAGTGTTTTGTGTACAGTACACTGCATTAAGAGCCGGAAGCATCAATCAGTATCAGGCCTGATACGCAAGTTGTTATTTATGATTTTGGCTCAGCAAAGTGTGCATGGGTCTCAAAAGCCTGAACGGGGAAGCTTTGTGGCCACTGACTGTGTCTTGTGGTGCACAAGTCGAGCTGTAGTGGTGTGGGGCAAGCAGAATAGCACAAGCTTTGGCCAGGCAACAAGTTTGATTCGTTATGACAGAGCCTTAGCAACTTTGCTAGGTCCCTACCTACATACAAATGTTGGGGCCTCAGATGTTTGAAGGTACACAGTTGCCCGTGCCTTGTGTCATTCATTTGTGTCAATTTAGTATCAATGACCTCCAGACAGACATGCTCTGTCGGCACCATAAGCCTAAGCAAAGGCTAGAGCAAATGCAACCCGCCTGCTCCAAAGGTCACATCTGCACATGAAAAGCAGAGCAATCATCAGTGCTGTGGGTGTATGACAGCTGGCAAAGCATACACAGCGTGGAAAACACATGCTCAATTGAGTACGTCAGCTCCGAGTCCAGCGTCTTTAGGTTGGAGGTTTTGCTTGGGAACACACGGGCTGATCACGTTGGGAGACGGCAGTTACATTGCTATTTTTGAAATGTCTCGTGTCCTTGGACAGCCGGCCGCAAACGTCTGCCACCCTGCCGGCGTCGTGAAACGTGCGTCGTGTTCTTCTTACCACGCTCGGGCAGCCTATCAGAGAAAAGCGCTGCACGCAGGTCCCCACTGCACTGTAACCCTCAGAGTTGACACGCTATGTCGTGCCAGTAGTGCTCGAGCCGACGAGCACCAGCTTGTCCGGCAGCGATCTCAGCCTTGGAACTACAAGCTGGGAGCCGTGTATCAGAATTTGCTGCCAGGTCCTCTGCTGTTTCTCCCGTCTTTACTTCAGCCTGTGTCAACCATCATCTCCCTGGAAGGCGCAGCACATGGGCATGAATGGGTCCATTGGCTGCTTTCTTTGTTGCCAGTTCCTCAGGTGACCTTCACCTTCACCTTCACCTTCACCTGGCTGGGACAGGACTTCTCTTTTCATATCACGGTCAAGGTGCATTGCCGACACACAATTGCTGCATTCAGGTGATAATGCAGTTCCCTGTTCTTGGCTTGGTGGATGTACTATACCAGCAGCATATTGACTTGGCCAACGGGGTGTTGGATGCTGCAATCTCCTTGGTTGGCATCTACTTTTCCTTTGTGCTCATGCCGGCTATGGATGCTGTTCTAGGCACAGATCTGCATCCAAAGTCAATGGTAAGCCTCTTGCATTATCTGGCCCAGTATCTGGTGTACCGTGATGCATTGACCGATGTCGACCATTGCCAAAGATTGGGACACATGTTTACAGGTCGAGCGCAAGGTAGCTTCTGAGGATATGAGGTACAGAGCATTGTTGTGGACGTGGGTCGGCCTGCACTGTGGGCTCTTAGTGATTTGTGCAGATGCAGTTCATGGACACAACATGCATCCTCTGGCGTGTCTAGGTCAGTCATCTTGCACAAAGGCACAAGCTCCCATTCTTCACCTGGCAGAACTGCAAACGTTCTGATCCCGCCACTGGCTTAACTCCCCGTGCCACGCTGGCATAAATCTTCTTGCACCAAGCTGCAATTTCATGCACATATGCCTTGAAGTCATGACAGCCTGCACTGCTCAGCACCCAGACACCCATAAGTACACATGCCTTTGCACATTGGCAGGTCATGAAACAGTTGCTGGTTTCCTTTTTGAGACGGAGTGAAGCTGTCATGCAGGTCTGATGCTGACACTGGGTGCTGAGGGTGCACTAGGATTTGTGGTGTCGCATGAACTGGTTCATGGCCATCACAAGATGGACCAATGGCTGGCAAATGTCATGCTGTGCACCACAGGCTACATGCATTGGAGCGTCAGCCACATTGCTCATCACACCCAGGTCAGCTACTACATGTCACATTACTGTACCAAAAAATGCAGGCCGTTGCTTTTCAGTGAGATACCAAATGCACAGCTGAGTGCCTGTCAGATGGCACATGGGCACTTTCAGCTTGCAATGTTGCAGCTAGCACAACAGTGATTGGCCTGTTCACCGACAACACTTCCACAAAATTCTCAATCATGAAGATAGTAAGTGTGCTTACTTACACAGCAGCACAATATAGTGTTAGGGCACAGCACCACGCTACAGCCATTCAAATACACAGCAGAAGGTCAACCTTATGGACTGCAGGCAGCTTCAAAATCCTGTGTGTTCATAGAACTGCAACCATCAACGGTGTTGCATCAGTCTGTAGAAACTGTAGCTGTTGAAACTCTAGCTGTTGATGCGCGTCAGGTGGCAACCATTGATGATCCAGCATCGGCCCGCCTGGGTGAGAGCCTATACCGCTTTGTGCCTCGGAGTGTAGCCGGCAATTGGAAGGACGCAACTCGCCTTGAGCTGGCTCGCCTGCATACTCAAAATCAGACTCCCCTGAGTGTCCACAACAGGTGTGGAAGCCATGCAGCCTGCCTGCTGTGATGCTCAAACTTGTGGCTGAGACCATAGTTCCCTGAGCTTTACATAGTTTGGTAAATGACGCCAGCACCGGAACACCAGATAGTGTCATCATGCGCACTGCCCAACTCAGCTTGGGCCTCCGCCAGATGCTGATCACGCTCAGTGTCCATGGCACGACTCATATGCTTTGTCAGTGGCAGCTGCATGCAGTTAGCCCGGCTCCTGTGGCCATGAGCATGACAATAGCCTGTCCTTTTTTGAGATCTTCCTTCTTTTTGCTCATCAACTGCATGTACTCATCAATTCATCCCTTCTGTGCCTGCACCTGTCCATTTTATTGTCCATCCACTCATCCTTTCATACATTGTACCAGCCTTCCAGTTGTTCAGTCAGCCATTGATTCATTTTTGGCTGGCCAGGATGTTCACGTGGGCGGCAGCCCCTTTGGGAATGCTGGCAGTGATGGCAAGTGCCTTTGGGGCAGAGGGCATGACCCTGTGTGTGGGCCAGGCGGCCCTCAGTGTGCTCATGCTGGAGGCTGCCAACTACGTTCAGCACTATGGTCTACAGCGCACCAAGTTGGACAACGGCCGGTCAGTATATATTCTGCTACTACTGGCTCAGACCCAACTCAACCTGCCCCCCAGCTCTGCCAAGTGGCAGGCTGAGGAGCCAGGGCCTAGATGGGCACCAGCCTGATCGTGTGCAATGACACATGATCCAAACCAAACTCAGAGTCTGGCTCAGATTTAAGTATCAACCAGAATCGAGTTTCCGGCCCCGAGTATGGGTTGAGTTAGATGCCGCACGCCACAGGAAAATTGGGATCCCAGAAAAAGCTGATGCTTGCTCAGGGATCCCCCTCAGAGGAGGCCCTCTCGCCAAACCATTTTTTTGTGACTACTGACACTGTAACGTCAGGCTAGCAGCCTGTGTCACAGAATTGTCTGTGACCATACATGTGGTGTCACTTGACAGCCAGTCACTGCTGTTCGGCATCACATGTTTGCCATGGGTGATGACGTGCTATTCAGCAAGTTTGCATTCTGTCTTGACAATTCTTTGCTGCTTGTCACTCTGACCCACCTCTGGAACATCAAGATCCTGCATTTCACGCCGCTAAAGGAGGCTCCATTGCAACAGTCTAGCAGTGATTTGACAAACCCTAAGCAAGCTAGTCCTGGCCAAGTAGCTGCATCCACTGGCAATGTCTTGTGTTTTTTGACATTCGTGTCAACAGAAGCAACAGCTCTGATCTGCAATTGATGTAATGTCATGTCAGGTTGCTCTGTGGTGCAGGAAGGTCACCAGCTGCACCACTTGCTGAATGACGTATTATTTCTGAGCATGACTGACCAGAGCCCTTGTACACTGCTGAACTTTGTTGAGTACAGCAACATGAGTGAGCCACCGGCTGTACATGCTTGCTTAGCCAGTCAGTGTGAGTCAATGCTGCTGCGGTCCCCATGTCAGTGTCTTTCTTCTGTTGCAGGTATGAAGGGGTGAAGGCAGAGCACAGCTGGAATGCAAACTGGCTGTTCACTAACAGCTGCATGTTCCAGCTGCCCTTGCACTCAGACCACCACCTGCATGGCGCCAAGCCTTACCAGGTCAGTTTGCTTGGCGCAACTTTGTCTGGTTTAACACCACACATCAGTGTATAGCTATGCTTGATTGTGTTTTGCCGTCTCAGAGCTCAGCATGCGTTTGGTGTGGCATGCTCATGCTGATCAAAGTATGTAAGCTCAGTGTGTGCATGATTTGCTGATGGAACAATATATGATAATGTTATGTCTAGATATACCCTCATGTGCAAACTCATGACTGCTGGATGACTGTGTGAAGGTTTTGCAAGACAAGAGGGAAGCACCGCAACTGCCGGCCAGCTACTCCGTCATGGCATTGCTGGCAATGGTGCCGATTGCATTCTTTACTGTGATGGATCCTCGAGCCATCAAGGCTGTACAGATGCACAATGACCTGGAGCAGTCATGAAGGTGGTTACACTCTCAAGAAAACGTTAGCCATCATGTTGTACCAAATCCTGGCATCTTTTGCTATCACAGTGGCGACGTACTATGGTACTCTCAAGTCTGTGCTTGGCAGCAAGGGCAGCTGCCGCTGAAGTGTGCAGCTCAGTGGCTCAAAACGCAACTGTGGTTGGTATGTACAATAGAGTAAATGTATACTTCAGGCCCCCATTGGCAATGTACAACAGGTGTTGGTGTCACATGACCAGAATGATGCAACGACTGTTCTGAGGCAGCAGCGGCAGCAGATGGTCCCTATGTGTAGAATGCGCTTTTAGGACTGCTTTTGCAAGGGTTTTATGAGTAAGACATGAAAGTGTTTTTGGTAACAGCACACATCACTATGGCTGATGTCAATGGAATGAATCCGACACCAGCACTGGGCAGCAGCTCTCAGTTGATGTGCCTGCATGCAATTTCACACAGCATGCGTGCAGCTTCATAAGGAAATTCAGTTGGCTGTAATCTCTTATTGTGAGCCGCCTGAGCCCAACGGTTTTTCCCCACAAATCTTAAGGTAGGCTGCTACAAACAGTGTAATTATAAGTTTCAAGACACAAGCAGTATATGCCTATGCTGTTTGGTGCGTTTGCTGTTGCAGTGCTGCAAGTATATCCATACAATGCCCAGTGTTTGTGTCTAGGATCAAGCATTGGCTAGTTCTGATAGCAGCATCACACCCAGTATGGTCAACACCATCAGGGTTCAAGCCAAATGGTACAGCACGCTGAAGCAGCTTACATGTACTGGACACTTGACTGGTTGCTACTCTGGAACCGTGGCGCATCTGCCAGAGCTCAAGTGCCTGGCGCCTTGGCGCATACAGAACAAGATGCAAGCTGATTGGCTTATCAACCTTAGTGTTGCTGTCTTGCAGTCCATGCGATGATGACTCTGCATCTGCTCGTCGCCGTTTGCCAGCATGTGGTTGAGGCTGCAACAGTTGATCCTCTGTGGTGTGTGACTGCTGAGATGCCCTCTGTGGCCAGCTGCACATGATCCATCCAAACTGAGCATCCCTGTACGATTTCCAGATCCGTATCACAGTAAGGCTCACCACATCTATGAGTAACACACGCCCAAAAGAGTCACTGGCCACCGCCACAGAACCCCTAGACAGCACAGCAATAGCTTCAGGACACAGAGCCAACAAACCGTTCATGTAATCTGCGACATACACAGCAAATGACATAACCAAAACAGCACGCATTGCTTGGGTTTGTCCAACAAGCAGGCTCTGCTTACACCTGAACATGTGACATGATGAGTTGAGTTCAGCCCAGGCACACAGATCACAATTGCTACAGGTATGTGAACGCAATCATGCGCAGTGCTCCAATACCTTGGGGCAAGCAACAGCTGATCAACAGCTCTAGGGCCATCCCTGAGGGATCTGAACAAGGTGACAGGCTCTCCCTTAGGCAAGTCCTCATCTTTAGTGCCTCTAGGCGATCCATCTTGGTCCAAGCTCACCTTTGCAGCCACCCAATTCCTGATTCCTGCATCGTGATGACTGCATTGCTTGGTATATGTGTAAGCCACGCATGACACTCACTGTGGAAAAGCATTGCCTGGTAACGACATCGTTTGTGAATGACATGCTCTAACAGGGAATCAAGCATGCCAGGAGCTACACGTCTGGTTGAACTGGCAACAGCAGAACAACAACAGTCACTTGTAGGTTGTATAGTCAATGTCTGCAGCCAGTGCATGAAGCCAAAGTGTCAAATGGGCTTGGGCCTGATGACATTGGCCAAGTCTGTATGTCTAATGTATCAACGTGTTGATAAGGCTTGTGTTGGTTGGCTTTAGCTCAAGCATGTATTGGCAGTATGTGGGTGCAACCTGCCCTGTAGCCAGCTTGACGGCCCCAGGCAGCAGCTTTGGCCACCCCTAATACTCCATTGGCCACAGAAGATGCCAAGCTGCTTACAAATGCCAGGCTGCCTCTCTGCAGCACTTCTTCTGCTTCATACGCAGCTAATGCTGGTTCCCTACAGTACCAGTGACTTTTGCACAGATAGATAGGGCCCAAAGTGCAACATCGCATTGTATGCGCGTGCAATGAGTGGTGCCAAGCTGCTCAAACGTCTTGTATGCACATCTGGCTTGTGCAAAGTACTTTTCCTTTGTGGGGTGCGCAAAATATCCTCATGTCAACAAAATGCTGCCTATGATACTGGGATACTGTAGCCAGCAAATGTATTGCAGCCTGCATGCCTTGGTAGACACATAATGCAGAATGCACGACATTGCAGAAATGCGGGCTGCCTATTAGCACCGGCAGAGTACTGGTAGAAGATGCAGCCATATTGCTGATTCTGATCACAGCTGGAGCTACCTGCCAGATGTTACAAGCAGCAGCTTCTGGTTGGTGTCTCGGCCAGTCAGAGAGCCATACAAGCTTGGTGGTTTGAGGCCAGCACAGATGCCTGCTGATCGTGGGCCAGCTTTTCTCAAGTCCCAGATATTGTATGAAATGGGACTTGGTATACTAGCTTCACCCCATCTTCTGCTGTGCTGCTGCTGTCGCACAACAGACCGGATAGACAGTGATGATAGCCTGACTATGGCATCTCTGAAGGTAATGGTTATGTCTTCAGACCGGTCATCAGGTTTCAGACCTGGATTCAAATTTGATGCAATCAGGAAAGCTAGGATAATTAAGCACAGCTGAGACAAGAAGAGTGATGAGGCATGCAAAGTGGCTTTTGACATGTACAGACTTGCTGATATGCTGTGCAACAGGCCTCACCCATGCCAGAATTCCGGGCTTGTATGCTCTGAGCCTGGCTTGTATGTATTCTCTGCCTGTGTAACAGCTGGCCATCTTCAGCATGCAGCTGTAGGTAACCGGAAGAGGTGCCGAGCAATAAGGAGCAATCTTGCAGATGCGGCGAATCTCCTGAGGAGGGCAGAAAGTCAGTCCAAGCTGGTGTGTCAGAGATAGAAGCATCGCAGGCGAACGTGCCATGACGTTCATGTGCAGAAACGCGAAAGCTGAGTGATGTAGGACCTGCATAGCCCGCCCAGCAAAGGGTCGTGACCTGTTCCGGAAAAGTGCAAGCATCGAGGGGTAACGCCGACTGAAAATCGAGCTCAGAGCTTTCAGTTGGCAAAATGGCCAGACGCTGACTCAACGCTAGGGCGACTACATTCCTGCAAGTACGGAGTGCAGGTAAGCACGGGGAAGAACTTTGATGTACACAACTTAAGTGTTCAAAGTACGCTGAGCGACCTTGAAGGGTGGAGAGAGCATGATGCTGCTGCCCAAAAAGACTCAGCAGACTGAGCTCGGTCGTCTGCACTACCGAACGCGAGTGCTAGCGATGACGCTCGGAGTGCCATGAGTTGTTGCTTTCCTTGAATGGAGAGCACATCCTTAGGCTTCGTGCTAACGGAGCACGGAGTCCGTAAATCAATGATGCTCAAGCAATGCTCAAGCAATGCTCTGCACAAACTTGAAGCGAAGCGTGCAGCTTGGTTTCAACAAGCCCGTCCCTGAGCAGAATGCAGCTCGCAATAAATCAGCATGACTGGGAAGTACAACCGCTCAGCCATGTGGCAGCAAAGGCATTTGTGAAACAGCACCGACATGTGTGCACTAGCTGCAGAGTCGTCAGAACCAGCACTTGGCAATATCCAATCACACCTTGCATGAACAGAGATCTAATGAGATATGGCCATACCATACACCCTACCTGGTCGCATAGGCTGCGTTCCTGAAGTAGCAGCGTGTTCATACGCGCCTTCCAGACAGCATGTAGAGACAGTTTGGAGGGCTGGACATGTCACCAGATTTGTACTGTGACATTAAGTGTAATGCAAGCCACAGCACGTCTCTCTACATGGATGCAGCATGTACATGGTTGACGCTCATATATACTTGTTACACTGAGGTCATTAA
>JAABUW010010204.1_pt1 | contig 10500 bp, 12 predicted proteins | sample 5560081 | NCBI WGS metagenome assembly JAABUW01 (sample SAMN10711882, study PRJNA513363) | rock metagenome | isolation source: Antarctica rocks | place: Antarctica: Victoria Land, Knobhead sud | reverse complement strand
CCGTGTGGAGGCTGGCTGCTGATGGCAGCACAGCAAGAGTGCTATTGGTAATTGCAAGCTTAGCAAAGCCACTCTTGCTTGTTGCAGGGTTGTCTGTCACAGCTTCAGCCTCAGTCTCAGTCTTACGTTCAATCTCAGTTGTGGCTTCAGCCTCAGTCATAGTCTCGGTCTGAGTCTCAGCTTTAGCCTTGTTTGTCCAAGATGAGGATAGGGTTCAAATACGTTTGAACACGAAAACTGACTAGTCATGGTCTCAGCCTCAGCCCAAGCTGCAGTCATGACCACCTTCACTGCCACGGTCAGGCACTTCGATCCATCACTTTACTTCTAAACTTTAATCATAACGTAGTCACGATCAGCTTCACAGACATGATAATAACAATAAATAATAATTAAAACGTTTTCCAGCTCATGATGAGCTAGGTACATGCAGGACAAGTCTTGTCTCTCCAGAGCAGCTTCACAGACATGGTCAAACACAAACAGGGGGCCTGCTTGTAGGTCTGAAGGAGGCCCATGGGAATGGTGGCGCCGTCATGGCGCTTCAGAACTGGGGCCCTTTGTTGCTGACTGCAGCGGCACGTGATGGCTTGCTTGGCTGGGACCTGCGCGCCGACACAAAGGCCTTCAGCTTGCCGGGCACGCCGCACCAGGTGAGGCCTTCTAAATGCAGCGCATACTTCACGCTGCCTGTGATCTGGCTGTTGGTTGGTGTGGAGCTCCTTGTTGCTGACTGCAACAACGTGCAGTTGCCTGTGTGGCTGGGACTTTAGGGTTTTGGTGTAGGGTTTGAACCCTAAACCTGCTCTGAACAGAAAGGGTGGCCTGTCTGCAAGGCCACATCAGTTGCACTTGCAGGGGCAGTGTGTGTGGTGCCCTCATCATCCAGCCCTAATAATATTTTGCGTGCTGTGGTTGTTCTGCAGACACTGAAACTGATGTTCCTGCCTGTGCAGCCTTACACAATGTTCCTCTTGGCATGAACACATTTCTGGTGATGACAGCTTTGCTGTGAATCAGCCTGATGACTGATGCTGAGGGTATGCATGCAGGGTCTGCTTCAAAGGCTAGCATGTGACGGTCCAGATTCCCCTTGGCTGCTGACTGGGACCTCCCGAGGCCACCTTACCCTGTGGGACATGCGCTTCCAGATTCCCCTCACCCAATGGGCCCACCCCCTAGGGCAGCCGGTAGAGGCCCTGGCCCCTGCTGTTGCCCCTGTTGGGCATCTGGGCCTGAGGGGGGGTGGCCGGGGGTCATCCCCCCTAGTATACATTGCAGCAGGAGGGCACGAAGTTGGTCTCTGGGATGTTGAGGAAGGTAAATGCCACCAGGTAAGCTGCAGGCTTTTGTCTTTACAGATAATCTGCTTTGGATTGGAAACATGCTGACAACAGTGTTGCTCTTTAAGCCCAGCGTATGCATTTATGGATGCTGAGGTGTGTCAGCACAGATGTGTTGCAACAAATGACACCTCTTCCACATCAGCAAGGTGAGCTTGCCTGGTGTGACTGAACTGCCACTTATCTGGTGTGACAGTCCTCATGACAGTGTCATGCACAAAGCAGCACATCAACGCTTGAACTCTTGATGTGCCTGGCGCAATATCCATGAAGACAGGAAATCTCAGCTGTGTGCACACAACATTGGTCTTGTCCATCTCTGATGCCCCATGCCTAAGTGTCATTCTGCATGTCATGTCATTCTGCATGTCATGACAACCTGCATGTCACCTCATTCTGCATGTCACCTCATTCTGCATGTTAGTGTGCATACATGTACAGGTGCTGAGGTGTCAGCCGGAGAATGGGGCAGTAGCCCCTGACCAGCCGCCTGCAGCCCTTATGCGGCGCAGCCCCATGGGGTCACCCTCCCCCCTGGACCCTTCAGCCCTGAGTCAGCATCTGGCAACTCAAGAGCTGCAAGCTCCTAAGGTCTCCAGTGCAGGGTGAGTCACCCAGTATACCTATCCTGTAGTACATTTTGCTGGGTTTCATGTGTGGGCGTTGGACAACAGGTGATGTGGATGAGCAATGTTTTCAGCTGCTCATGCAGACATTCAGGCTGTTCTGGACTGCCAATGTACTGTTCTGTTGAGGTTCAGGGTTTATGGTTTAATCCCTAAACCCATCCTTCAAGGCTGTTGCACGCTCATCTGTGCCACCACCTCTGCATCACCATTGCATGTGTCTGTTGCGCAAAATGCTAGATGGAAAACAAGTGGCTGTATGATTTGCGCGCTCAAAACTGTTTAGTGCTCTAATGTTCTCTATGCCTGCACAAAGGGGCGCTGTTTTGTCCAGGTGCCATGCTTTACTGCCAACAGGAGCTGGACCCTTGCTCACAGGAAGCAGTGACCGCTGCATCCGCCTTTGGGATGCAGCCTATCCCCAACAAAGCTACATAGTGGCTGGTCCTCCTGCCGCTGACTCAGCCACCGCTTCTTCTCCTCAGCCAGCGGTGGCCACTGCCAAACAGCCTGTATCACACAAGTACTTGCAGCACACTGTACAACAGGTATCAGTTGTAGATGAGGTTTGCAGACCAAGTGTAAGTTCCCTGTCAGGGCAGAGTGGGACAACTATTCCTAGCTATACAGACAGAGCATTTGCTCAGAGCCATCGAGATACAGTCAAGTGTTTGCTGCCGCTGTTTGTGAGCGAACAGCTGTTGCTTTCTGCTAGTCAGGATGGTGTCATCAAAGCTTGGAAGTGACATTGCATGAAGCTGGCATCATGTGCTGCTATTCCCATGTTCAGTCCATTGTATGTTATAGTCAGAGGGGGCTGTTTGCGAGCTTTCTTGGTCTTCTTTAGGAGCTTTGTGTTTCACCTCCTGTTTCTCAGCAACGCATGATCAGTTGTCATGCGGATGCGTTGATATGAAATATTGCAACATGCATTGTCTAATGACATTTCAGAAGCCCCCAGCAACGCCGTATGCATGTGATTTTGGCGGCTGCTTCAATACTATGTGATTTCAAATGCGTGTCGGTTGCATGCACCGACCATGATCAGCCAGCAGACGCAACACGTTATAAAAGGTGAAGTGCACACTGATTTTCCTTCAAAATTTAGGAGCTAGACAAAAACGACAGAAAATTCTGCATGCACAACATGATCAAGAGAGGGCTAGAGCGGGATGCTTGAGCGGCCTGAGAGTCACTGGCAGAAGTCGGTTTCAAGTGGTTTTTGTAGAATGAACAGACACCATCAACAAGACACGCTACAGCTGGTGCTTCTGCAGAACTGCCTAAACTGACTTGCCCAAGCTCATTCCAAGTATGTCAGTCTGACTGACACTCAGGCAGGTCATCTTTGTCTCCACCACTGTAAGCATCGTCACTCCCACAAAGATGGGTCAAGCATGCTACCTGGTCCTCAGCTGCATGAGTGTTGAGGACAACATCTTCTCCAAGAAGGGTGAGTGGGGTTGGTGGGGGTCAAGGCATCCCAGCCATGTCAGTGTTGGGCCCAGATGAGCAGGTGGCAGGGACAGCATCTTCCCTGATGTCCACAGGGGTGCCTCTGTGAGATCAACTCCAGTGGAGCCAGCAGGAGTAGGAGTGGGTCCAGAGAGGGGGGGTCGAAGCTAGGGTTTAAACTACAGGATAATCCCCAGGGATGCCAGAGCCAGTCCCAGATGAGCCAGACATGCCTCTATGCAACAGAAATTGTCTGCCAGCATGTCTTAACCTTTTGCTGGAGGTGTCTGGCTGGGCCTCATCCTGCAAGAAGAACAGAAGGACATGAGCTCATTGCAGATAGCAAAAGCTGTTGCACACAAAAGCATCTGAAGTTCTTGGACGCTTGCAATTTTGGAGCAAAAAATGTGCCAGCAAACATCACACTTTTGAGCACAATGCATACACAAAGAAGCTTTTGGACAGAAGCAGACAGGACAGTGCAGCTGCCACATTTTTCGCAAGCATGCTTGCAGCCCACAGATGTTCACAAACAAATGCCTGAATGTGTGTTTGCTTCATGCAATCAAGCACAGTTCAGGCAAAACTAAATCCAGCAGTTGGCAGAGGGCTGACACAGCAAATGCCATCCAACTCCTACATCCTCATGACACAACCAGAAGAAACTGACAAGGCATGCCAATGGCTCTGCAACAAGCATATCAGCTGTATTCAGTTCATCACATGATGGCCTTCAATATGGCACCTGAGGAAACAATGTGTACATGTACGGTTGAGTCGCATAGTACAAGGCATCCAATTGTGGTAAGTGTTTGTTACCTGCATGCTCCAGAGAGCCAGCTGCTTCAGCTGCTGGGCAGCTAACACTAGACGCCACACGGTCCACGACCACATCATGGTAGCCACCACAGTGAGTCCACCCAAGTCTGCATGGCCACAGCTGCCAGTCAGCAACAAGCAATGGGCCAGGCACAGGGCAACCAAGTTGTTGCTGCTGCAGGAAGGCTAGTGGCGGAGTGTTGTGCTATTGATCAGCCTGCAGAACTGACAGCTAAGTCTCAGAAACATTGCAGCTGCCAGTAGGATGCGTTGATTGTGCTGCCCACTATACCGGTCATGTCACGCTAGATGCTGAAAAATGTGGGAATGACCTGCAGCAAAAAGGCTTTGCATGCAAAGCTGTCTATACCATGTCCAGTGCTTGCATAGCTACGCTCCTCTGGTGTAGGGTGTACTTGTGGGCAGCCGTGCAACACACAATTGAGCAGTGAGGGCTCACCTATGGCTGAAGGTCTGAAAGACTGGTATGTGCAACTTCTGTTGACAGCAATGTTGCTGTTCTCCTATCAGCATTTAGTTGGCAACAATGTTGACGCAGCATATGTCTGGTGATCCAAAGTCCAATATGTTCTGGGTTTCGCAATGACATCCAGTTAATTTACCAGTTGTCGGTGGCAGTGTCAGCATGTGCACAACCTTGGCAATGTTGGCATTCATGCTCTACCTCGCTCACAACACGTTCGGTCACATTGTACTCATCTGCCGTTCACCAGCAGACACACACACTCCAACTTCACCTCTGCAAAAGGCCATTGGCACAGAGTTCTGCCATTTACAATCACGGTTTTTGGCAGCTGGCATCAATGACAACCTACAAGTCATTGATGCATGCAAGACTGTGCAATGTAAATCATGTACTAAGCTGAACATCTTGTACAGGCATCAGCACACATTGTAAGGCACCAGCATGAATTAACACACAGCATCTGCCTGGACCAGTGGCACCAACTTTGATAAGATTTTTCTGAAGCAATAGATCTGCACCATCTGTGTATGGTGCCATGCAGCACCATGGCATTTACAGTTCTATGCTGAAGTGTAACAATTGGTGCAGATTGGTACAAATGCCATGTCATGCAGACCTGCACCCCTCTAAAAGCCTTTCGGTGCCTTTCGGTAGCCGAATCGGCCGGCTCACCATTCACTGTTAGGAGATTAGTCACTACTTCCAGCTCTGCTAGCCTGTCTTGACAGCCTCGCATCAGCACGGCACATTAACAAGTAAAGACTCACAGGTTTGCGCTGTGCGCACCGATCATATGAACATGGGCTGTCCAGCAGAGTTCATTTGTCCGATAACTCAGGAAGTCATGACTGACCCGGTGATGGTTAGTGAGACAGGACAGGTAAGGTCTGGGAGCAGACGCACATCTGTACAGTATCTGTCTCGAGCCTAGAGTAGTCATTACATCCACGGCCGTTGCTGTAAATAATTGTTATAACTGGAAGCGATCAGACCAAGCTCTGGGTCTGACTGGCTGTCTCTTACCGTTTGTAGACCTACGAGAGGGCAGCTATCTTGGACTGGTGGGCTCGTGGACATCGCACTTGTCCAGCAACTAATACCAGCCTAAACAGCTTTCAGCTTGCTCCAAATTATGTCCTCAAGAGGTAAGCTTGCCTGCTCTACTTGGTAACAGGAGTACAACCGCTGTTCTCCAGCAGTTCCTCAAGCAATTGGCTACTGTACTTTTGCCTGTGCAGTCTCATCCAGCAGCAGCAACCGAGCACAAGCTATGTACCATCACCTCCACAGTATCCAGGGGCTGACCGCATGTACCCAACACTTGCACACCAGCCTCAGACGCACGAGCCAGACCAGTTACAGCAGATCCTCCAGCGCCTGTCAAGTGCAAGCATGCAGGTTCCAGCCTACCGCTCAGGCAGCAGCTACAGTCTCTGGCAGCTCAAAGAGCTAGTCAAAGATCCAGAAACACATTCACATGTCATGCAAGCACAGCTTCTGCCAACTCTAGTAGCATTGCTGCTGGACAGCAGCTTGCCAGAGTGCCAAGTCAATGCAGCAGGCATACTGCGGCGGCTTGCTGTGCGCAATGCATCCAGCTGTGAAGCCATTCTCAAAGCAGGCGCCGTCAGTGCTCTTGTTCAGCTTCTATCAGCAAGTAACACAGAAGCCAGAGCTGCAGCTGCTGGCTGCCTATGCTTACTAGGCTGGAACAGCTCCCACGTCAAATCTGAGATCATCTTCACCATGTGCAAGGCTGCCAAAGATCAGACTGGTCAGGTCAGCACCATTCATGCTATGCTGCCTCTGTTCAACAGCAGCACGCCATCAGAGGTAGAAGCAGCATCAGCATGCCTGCACATGCTCTCAGAAGCAGCCTCAGCAGATGTGCTGGCCACTTTTGAGCTCAGAGACAGTGGCATAGCTCAGCACCTCTGCAAGACAATTGACTCAGGGTCACCAGTGGCCACCTTTGCTGCTGCAGAGACCCTAAATAACCTCATCCAGCTTCCTGCCAATCGAGTGGAAGTCATGCAGCAGCTGCTTGCATTGATGGAATCTGGAAGCCCTGCTGGTCAAGCAGATGCAGCAAACCTCTGCTGGGAGCTGTGTTGCACGAGTGCAACTGCTCACAACCTCCACATGACCACGCTTCTCAGCTCACAGCCCAGGATGCTTCCCTCCCTCAGCTGTGTTTTGAGCAGCACAGACCCTGGGGTGGTCAGAGCAGCCCTAGGGCTGGTGCACGTACTGGCCCTGGAGGTGTCCAAAGCGCAGAACTCATTTGCCAATCCTGTGAATGTCGACCTGGTCAGGATACAGCTGGTGAAATACACACCAGTTCTGGATGCTATTTTGTCCATGCTGCTTGCGCCAGGCAAGCCAGAATTCTCACAATACTGCCTCAAACTTACACACTTCAAATTCTGCGTGCATTAGACACCTGCTGTGCGCTGTCTCACGCTCACATTTGCCTGCAACGCCTAGAGGACACTCACTGACAGCTATAAATTCATTGTCAAGTGCACTCAAAACAGAAACAGCACACAACACATATGCTGCTTGTGCCTGTCAGAAGCCTTTGTGGAGTTTTGCTTGACCGTGATATTAGTTGCTGTTCGGCTCAGAACTGTCTGTTTGAACTGCAGATGCATCAGGAGAGGTTGCCGCAGCAAATGCAGCCACCAACCTAGCAGCGTTCAGGTCTGGCGTGTGCAATGAGTGTGACAAATCATCCCCCAGCTTCAAACAGCAGCCCAGCCGCAAGCGAGATTTCTTTCGGTTTGGCAAGTTACTTGATGAGTCTGACCCCTCAAGCCCTATGGGTGGGTGCCGGCATACCCCTAGGGGCCTCATGGCTGGGAACGGCATCATAGGCAGGCTATACACACTTTTGGAAAGCGGGGATGCAGCTGTCGTCTCTGCAGTACTGACTGCGTTGTACAACATCAGTGCCACCGAGAATCTAGCTGATGGGGTTTTGCAAAATAAGCTGCTGCAGCTGCTAGGTTGGAAGGCATTGTCTCCAAAAAGCAAAGAGGCTGCGCGCATGCTTCTGCAGCGACTTGACATCAGGGATGGACGGGATGGCATGAGCTTCACGTTTTGAGTGCTTTCTCTTTGCCACCAGCTCGCTCACCAGTCTATCTTGATCCCTGAGGTATTCGGGCAACAGCAAAATCTTTGTTGTAAATGAAAAGTAGTTATTTAATTGATGTGCACCTTCATGACGATTTTCAATGGTTTTGCTATGCCTGCAGCTTGCTTTCCCAATACAGTAAAAGCTCCCTACAACGACGCTTACACTGACAATCGCGTAACAACGACCAAAATGGCGAAAACGGTTGGTTTGCACTGCAAATTCCCTCCCACGACGCCCGATACTATGACCAGCCAAATTGGCAAAGAGTCGCTGTATAGCAATCTGCCATTGGCGGCAAAATGCGCTTGTAGGCCGTTTCTGCTGCGCTTAGGTGCATCAAACTGCGTCCAATCAGCCACACAAGAGCACAGTCATTTCTTGCAGCCCGTGCCGACGCTAGAGTGTCCTGAAAACGTGTGCAGCTGAGTGATAACAGATCTGTCATCTAGCTGTTGAGCATAAATGCCTGTCACAGGACAAGCTGACTGCACCGCTGCAACCGCAACTAAACAAGCCTGAACTACCCCGTAGTACTGTGACCGGCATGTTGAAAGAGCGTACCAAATGGCTTGCTTTATTTGTTGAGGAGACTATCAAAGCCCCATCATTGCGTGATGCAAGGCAGCAGCTCAAAGGCCTGGCGGTGTTCTTGGCTGACAACTCTCGGTTTTCAGCTCAGATGAAACGCTATTGCAAATGCTGGCAATCAAATTGTCAAAAATGACAGTCTCCAGGATCAACCAAAGCCGTCAGCAAAATATTGCAGCGTTCTTTTCTTCAAGTTGAACAGTCATCTCATGAGCTTCATTTGTAGACAAACCAGCTGTGCAAGTGAATGCCTTGTCCATGACTGGTGTCAAAATTAAATTTGGGTGAATCCTTAATGACTTATGGCCATCTTTCTATATAGTGACATTTGACAGTCATATGTCGTTATATTGCTTCAACAACAATGCGCTACAGTGACCAAACTGCTGCAGACCCGTTTGGTTGTGGTAAGGATCTTCCACTGTATGTGTTACCAACTGTCATGCAAAAGCACACTATTTGTCATGGGCTTCTTGTTCTGATGCACACCGCCCTTCGTGACATCCTGTGCGCCAGGCAACCTGAGACCCTTTGTTCAAAAGGTGTTTGTACTGCTTCCTCTCATGATCCGCTTCAGTGCAAACTGCTTTCATATGCATCAGTGCTAAGCGACTCCTGTGCAAAGAGCTCAAGCTCAATCAACCACCTTCGATGATGATGTGGCGAGAGAGCAATTACAGTACATGCATTTGACAGTTGCAGTCAGTTGCTTGGTGCTGCCACTGACACATATATATAATGCCATGTTCATTGTGTATTGGCAAGCGCTCTACATTACTTGTATTGTGTGCCCGCTGTCAAAGCTGCTACAGAGGAAAGACCGCAGAGGCTTGCATTCAGCTCATCCTGATGTCAGGGCAGCACTTCAGGAATGTCTGCCTAAGGCTTGAGAGTGCACGCCACTGGCGGACAGATGCTGACAGAGCTGTTTCCAAGATGTCATGCAACCCAGCTAAGCGCCTTTGCATGCTAGCACGGCTGGCCTCCGCTAGCAGTATTGACACAGCTTGCCTTTCCCGGGCTAAGCAATGCAGAGATCCAGTTGGCGAGCAATACAGATTGGATGCATCCAGATCTGTGGTTGCCACAGCGACATAGAATCATGAATACGCTGAGCTCATATTCAGCAGCTCATGCAGGAGTGGCCAGAGAGAGAGAGACGGTGAGATGCTTGCTGAATATTCTCGTGTCATGGCTTCTCATGCTACCTCTGCTCGTATTGACCTTTCCTGCGCTTGTGACGGTCTCACACGTCCGTATATGTGCATGTGCTTGCTGCCATGCACTTGCTGCCAAATGCTTGCTTGGTATACTTTGTCTGATGTCTGACATGTTGACCGGCGTAAGTCAAGTGCACAATGCCATGTGCGTTATGCCTGCAGCACCCAGACCCGGCCAGCAACGTCCATGCATGTTCTCTGCATCATGTTGTCTCATCCGAAAATGGTGTGTGTTCCAGGTTGTCCTTGGTAAGCAGATGAGCACCAGTTCCTCAGAGGTTGCAAAAGTTTGCAGCCTCATTTCCTGTACTTATAACACCAATCCTGGTGAAACACTTCACCACAGGCAGAAGGATGGACTATGTTCATCAAGCCGATGAGGCCACATGCTGATGCTTGCATGCCATTGCAAGGGTGTTTGCTCATAGCTCATCATGACGAAGGCTGCAGCACCTGTTGTGTATGACAAGAGTCTTTTGCGTGCAAGCGGCTGGACGTATTGTGTACATGTTAATGCGAGCTTTGTGAACAACATTGTGTGTTGCATCATCTGTACATCACCTGCAACAAAGTTGCGCTGTCATGCACAGGGGCAAACCTGGCACAGCACCACAGGCTTTGGGCTGAATCTCGCTGAGGCCATGCAATTTGTGGTAGCCGCAAGGCACCAATGTTGACACTTCCCAAACCTGGGAAGCCTTGCAGACAGAATACTGCACGCTGGCACATGCAGCAAAACAAGCTGTAAACAGCAGGGAGAAAGACCTACCACATAAGCCCTTGAATAGACGGGTCGATGATTGCAATGCTCAAGATGCCC
>JAABUW010010202.1_pt1 | contig 10501 bp, 12 predicted proteins | sample 5560081 | NCBI WGS metagenome assembly JAABUW01 (sample SAMN10711882, study PRJNA513363) | rock metagenome | isolation source: Antarctica rocks | place: Antarctica: Victoria Land, Knobhead sud | reverse complement strand
TGGGTGTTGAGGTGCTACTGGCCTTTCTTCTGCTCAGGACATAACATTTGACTGCCTTGTGATCAAGTTCAATCTCACAAATCGCAGCCTTTGTGCTCACTCAACTGAGTGACCCACACTCAACTTGCTAGGGGGCAAGTCACTGAACTTGCTAAGGGTGGTAGCCCAGTCCAATAGCCTCAACTATCTATCATGTCTGCAGTCCATACAGACAGAGTCAGGAAGTGACATTCACTAAGCAAGGTGGCCATGCTACGTCTTGTCCACATCACAACTCCCTCTTTCCATGGGTGCAATGACCCAACAGCAGTTGGCTTCTGTCCTTTCAGGCACAACCCCATTTGATGCTGATGCAACCCCCCCAAAACTTAGTCCACCCCAGGCCATTGCTGGGATACCCAAGCTGGCTGAGGCTGAGGGCGGGTTGACAGGTCTAGGAGTGGATGCTGCAAGCAATAACTGCATTGCACTTGGATCACTGGATGGCCAGATAGATGTGCACAGCATTGAGGAGCAATATGGAGAAGTGCAGAAGGTGTGTCTTCTCTATCTGAACCCCACCTATACTGAAGAGGCCAAGAAAGGTTGCTTGGGGATTTACACTTATCATCAGTGTGCTTTCAGGCTTCAATCAATGCCAATGTCAACGCTGTCATGCTAGTCAGGCCAATCAGGCATGCCAAATGGCTGTGCATGTGACTCACACACGACCTGCATGTCAAACCTGCGTGCACGGCGGTAACATGCACCCACCTGTCTCTTTTGTCAATCAGACTTGCACGCAGGTGCTGCTGGCTAGCTATGTGTTATTGGTGAGGCAGTGGGGATTGCATGTAACAAACGGCAGGCATAGTTATCATTTCCCTGATCTTTCTGTGGTCCAGAACAGCTCTTGAACAAAGTTCTTCAGTTCAAACTTCTCATAATCCCCAGTCATGGTAATTTACTCCCCAATGAGTCCCACAGACGGGATACAGAGTCTGATGGCATGAATTGCACACCCTTTAGAGTCTGTCACCCACAGCTATTGCTTTAAGGTCTTCCCTATCTTGCTGACTGTCACATGAGGTCATGCAGCATTCAAGAACAAACCTTTTCATCCTCTTTTCAATCCTTTTTCATTCCCTTTTTCATTCCCGTTTCATCCTCTTTTCATCCTCTGTGACTACATGTTAAGGATATCATGGAGAGTCTCTTGATCAAGCATGTACTTACGCGCTAAAGCATTCATGAGAATACAATAGGATAACGCTAAATTGTGACTTGCGCAGGTGGAGTACACGCCCACTCAGCTGGACTTCTTGGCGCTCCTCTTCACCGTGGTGAAGCTGCTGTACATTGGTGGGGCATTGCCACGCTGTGCTCGAGTGGTGCACCTACTGGACTCAGCTGCTCGAGCCTCAGCTCAGGAGCTTCACAAAACCCTGATCAGAAACGAGGCAGCATACTTTGGGTGTGTGAAGCAGCTGGTTCTGCAGCACCCCCCACCCCCCCAGCCCCAGGCTGCAGGCACCCTGCCTCTGTACCTCTGTGGGGACTCACACTGCCTTTCAGGTCTGCCTTTACAGCCTTGTGATGCCTGTCATGCTTTGCCTTGTAGCTTTGTTTTCTCACACAAGCTGTGCCTTTTTGATCTGCTTGCTTGGTCATGCTGTGCCTGCTGGGCTCGAAATTCCGGCATTGGCCTCTGCTCATTGCCACAAGATACGCATGTTGCTGATAATAGAATCCGCATGTTGCTCATGAGTAGTCACACAGCAGGACTCACTATACACCAGGCATCATCAAAGTTGACGTCATGTTCAGTGTCTGCTGACGTTACACAGTCCTTGCTGTACTGAAACAACAGCAGTGGAACACAGAGACATGTGCATGACCAAAAATCTGTATTGCAGGGGCATGGAATCTAGTCCAGCTAAGGGGTCAGCCACGTGTTCTGGTGCCTTGCCTGTCGACTGGCCTCAAGATCTGGCACATGCGCCAGGCTGGCATCTTCTATCCCAAGCACTCCTTCCTCACCACCATGGCTAACCTGCCAGATGGTGCACAGGTGACCCCTTTCACCACTTGCACCTGCACCACATGCAGAGGTAAAAACCTTTCACCACATGCACCGTGCTGACCATTCCTTCCTTGAGGCCTCACTGTGCGGTGTCTGTCTGAACGTTGTTGCTTGTCCTGGTGAAGCTGGTGTCCAGGAGATTAGTAGCAACCCTGCACCCACCATGTGTCTTTTCTCCCAAAAACTTATTCTGTCAACAGATGGTTGGTCTGTCTTTTGTTTTGTTTTCTGGACTTTATGTTGATGGTGTGTCCTGGACATTCAGTCATCCCCTGAGCATGTCCATTTCAATACCACAGTGCATGCAGCATTGGGGCCTGAGGCAGTGCAAAGCTTCAGTGTCAATCCAAAATATGAGTCATAACAGCCTCAACCCAGTGATGACGGCCGTCCTGTCCAAGCTGCTGTTGTGCTACAGAGTTGTGCTCATCAGTTCTCATTCTGCAACAACTCAGGCAGCATTTGTGATGCAGATCAGTCTGTTTCCGTGGTGGTTAATTGCAAACTTGGTGTGCTGTATGGTACCAGGTGATCTTTATGTCTGGGGAGATCGACTGCCGGGAACTCAGACAGCAGTTATGATGCAGATCAGTCTGTTTTCTTGGTTGATATATGCAGACTTGATGTAATGTATGGTACCAGGTGATCTTCTTGTTTGGGGAGATTGACTGCCGGGAACTCAGACAGCAGTTACGGTGCAAATCAGTCTGTTTCCTTGGTTGATATGTGCAAACTTGGTGTGTTGTATGGTACCAGGTGATCTTCATGTTTGGGGAGATTGACTGCCGGGAGGGGCTGACGATGGCTGTGGACAAGCTTAAATATGAGACTGTGGATGCTGCTATGGATGTGCTGCTTCACATCTACAAAGGTGCTGCTCCGCTCTTGCTCTGATCAACCCCAAAACGTCCATTATAATCCAGAAACGTCATTGCTACACTGGAAATCTTAATAGTGACATGTCTGGGGACAGTAAAAACATGTTTCTACATTGGGGAGATGCTTTAGGGGATACAGAACTTGGGTCCTCCCTTGCATCGCAGACAGACTCCTTTTTTGTAGTTGAAGTTCAAACAAAACCCTGCCTGGGATCGCTATCAGGCTTTGTGATGAGAGGATATGTTTTCAGTGTTTTCGGTGTTGTGCAATTGCTCCTGGATAGGCACAAGCATATACTGCTTGCGATGTGCATTATAGCTTTGGTGAAGATGTGTTTTGATGCAATGCTCATGATTGTGAAAGGCTTACTGTGCATTGCAGCTGCTGCTTTTTGTGGGTTGTCCTGGCAAAAGCAGCCAAACTGAGCTGGCTGTGCGATGCAGATGTGTTGTTGCAGCTAGTGCAGGAGCGGGGATTTGAGATGTTTGTGCACCCCATAGCACCAGTGCTGAACGAAACACGGCATGTGGTCGCCCCATTCAACCATAAGCTACAGCAGCAGGTGCACCCACCACTGCTGAACACATGCACCCACCACTGCTGAACGCAGACTGTGAGACCTGTCAGTGCCCTGTCTTGTTGCTGTGTCAATGCTCGTGCCTGTCCTAGACTGCATCATTGTCAGCCTCAAGCAGAATGAAAGCCATGCGCCTTGAGAACTTACACAAAGTCGAGTATAATCTACCATGCATGTTTGCGCAGACCAAATCATTTTGAGCTGTACTTAGCGACTGATACAGAGTGTGCATTGTGCAGATTGAGATTCTAAGCAGGGCGCCTGAGGCTCAGGGGAGATTGCACTGGCTGGATTTCTTCCCTGATCTGCTGACGCCAGATGGCAGCAGCTTGAATCCTGCTTTGCAGTTTGATGGCACACATATGTCTCCATACTATGTGCACTTTCTGAATGCTCAACTGGCAGCTATAGTTTGAAGTTCTATTCAGCCTGTAAGATAATTTAGGGCAAGCTTACAAGGCATTTCCATGTGCGTCTTAGCTTACTGCTCATGGTATCAATGTCGGATGGTTGCCATCGCTGCACGTTAATCAACATTGCTGCTTGAATCATGCGTTTGTAAGGGTTAGAATATTCTCTTTGGTCCCTCAGCACCCATGCCTACAGCTATAGCCTACACCCTAAACATACCCTGCAGTCACTGCTTTCCTGGACTTTGCTGCATCATCATTGCAGTATACATGTACACGCAAATAGCAGTCTCAATCTGATTCATTGACTGTCTAGACAAGAGTCAGTGATCAGCAGCAGAACCCTCCTAAACACCCCCACTCAACTTGGCGAACACAAGCAACATCACTCCAATCTACCGTAACAGAAACACTGCATTGCTGACGTGCTGCCTGACAAGCTAGTAGCTTCAACATGCTTAGCACCCAGTGTAAAAAGGTGTGGCATCAAGCTCCCCAAGTCCCAACTGCTGTGTCTGTAGAACTTCACAGGTCATTTGTCATGCACTGCGTAGCGTTCTGCAATTCCGCACGAAGAGGCTTTTGGTACTGCATCAAGCAGCTTCTGCCAATTCTTCTTGGCTACAGGGAAACAGCTCTATATATCTGCTGCCCAGTGTCTTGCGGTCTTTAGCCATAGCAGCCTTGGACTCCTCAGCAGAGCCAAACTGGACGTACCCATTCCCTGTTGGCTTGCCACTGCTGTTCATCACAATGTGCACACTGCAGCGCCATTGACACTCACAGTCAGCACTTGTACCAAATGTATGGCAGCAATGCATGCTTTGCTCTGCTGGCAGATGCCCCGCTCAAGCAAGAGTTTCTCAGTTCGGGCAGAGGAGACAGCACTGAACATCAGACAGATATCAGTAATAACCTTCCGACATCAACAGTAACCTTCCAGCATCAACACTCACCTTCAACATCGACAAGAACCTTTCAACATTGACAGTGACCCTCCAACATATCTGGTATGTGGGCATGCTTGAGGCTGCAACGCAGCAGATCTGACTGCTAGCCCTGAAAAACAGATGTATGGCTGCTGACCTGTCCGCATTCAAGCGCGCAATGGGCAGGCCTGAGCTGTTGAACCAGTAGACGATGTCCTCAGGTGTGGCAGCAAAGGGCAGACCCCGCATCTTGAGCACACCAGTGTGCACCTTCTGGGACGGAAGAAGATGGTCCTCATAATCGCTGCTGCCATTGGCTGCGCTCACAGTCATGCTTAGTCAGGGTCAGTTACATAGCCAGCAGGGTTAGTCATGGTCAGTCACATGGTCAGCATGAGCATGTGGCATGCATGGTGCATGAAGCTTGCTTCCGTTCACATTTGTCTTTCACGCAGCTCTGGCATACTTTATCGTTCTAGTAACGCGGATTACGCTGGGGAATCGTCCCCCCATGAAGCTTGCTTGAGCTCAAGCCAGCCTATGCAGGTTGTCATTGATACCAGATGTACGCTTGGTGCAAACAGTTTTTGTGCACAGGCTGCTCTGCCTTGTGTTGATGCAGCAATCTGCCACAAGAAGCAGCTCAAAGACAAGTGCACAGCACAGAAAAGCAAAACAAACACACAAGTGCCCAGCTAGTCTTTGGTAGCATCTGCATCGAGCGCTGTCAGTGATGGCACGCGCTGTATAGCCTGACGACAAAGTTTGAGCTGATGTTACGTACCTTCTATACTCCTGTGTCGGCTGCTGCCCTCATTTCTGCTGCTGTGCTTGCTGCTGTGGCGTCTATGTACAGGGCTTGCATGTCTGGGCACATGATCCCTGTGATGCCTGTCATGTGACTGAGAAGGTGCAGAGTTGTTCTCAGCGTCATCCCGCACCATCACAAAAACGGCTTTGTAGAAATCCTGCAAGCGCATCAGCCATGTTGCTGGTGAACCTTCCTTGCTACTACCTTATATTATGCAGCTTGGTTGCTGGTTTGCACCCTCAATCAGGCTCACAACACTCAATATGGTGTAGAGGTAGTTCAGAGCCTGCTGCCACACTTACAAACGGTATGATCTCAGCATGTTCTGCCTACAAACAATTTGCCTATGTGTAGAGTACACATCAAGATGCAGCTGCTGCATGAGGGGTACAAGATGCTGAACCCAAGTCATGAGAGGCAAGGAGCTCACCAGCTTCTTGGCAAGAGTCACCTCCACATAGCGCTTGCCAATGTATGTTTTGTTCTTCCTCAGAACGAGCTCAACTTGAATCGGCATACGCAGTAGCACAAAGGCTTCACCAGTACTGCGTTGGCCCCTCCTGACAATGATGATGTCCAGGGGCTCTGTTTCCTGCACAGCAGAAATGGGCTGTTTGAGAGGGAGCTTGGTATAAAGACAAGAAAAGAAAAGACTACACCTTTCGGCATCATTTAATGAGAAGCCAAGTATTATGCTGGGCTGCCCAGGAAGGAGCTTAGTAAAGCAATGGGAACAGATGCCGACAGTAACAACATGAACAGCAGACTTTGACCACAGTACATGGGCGTTTTCCCCCACATGCAGGTCCTTTTGCTACCAATCATAGCCAAATCCCTTCGTTGTTGGAGGCCAAGTTCTGAGCTCACATCACTCATGGCTGCTTGACAACAACACTGCTGATGCCCGCTTGAAGACCCTCAACACAAAGGTAGCTTGCCATGGCCCGGCCATGCATTGCCTGGGGATCGCCCCAAAAAACAAGAGTAAAGCAATGCATCCCGAAAACATACCAGCCACACTGCTATGTCTTGCTCAATGGCATCAAACGGCAGTCCCCGCAATTTGACACAGGGAAACCCCTCGGATATACCCATGCCTTGGCCCATGGCTTGACTGAGCCCACCTTGTGCCTCCAAACCCCCACTGGCCATAGACCCCAGGGAGAGGTTGGGATGGCTCATGTTTGAGCCAAGGGAAAGATTGGCATTGCCCATGTTATGCATCATGTTTTGGCCTCCACCTGACCCTATGCTATGAAGTATGCCTGGCCCCACGTCTGGTGCCATGGTGTGGGAGCCACCCATATTCTGCCCCATGTGTTTTCCCACTTGTGATTGCACATTGCTAGTTGTCAAGCCTGATCCTAGGCTATGTCCTAACGCTGACGGCACCCCCATGCCAACAGCCCCAAAGTTATTGTCAAAGCGGGTCCCGCTCATATCGGGCGGCAAGGCAGAGTGCAGGCCGTTGCTATGGTTTAGGTTAGACATGCCTCCCATTCCGCCCGGCAGATTGGGCTGCATGCCAAACTGCATACCATGCTGCAGAGTGGAATCCTGTAGGTGCCCAGAACGCATCTGCCCCATTCCAGCAGCAGCCAAACTCAAGCCGGCAGCGCCTGATCCTGTTGCCGGACCAGGGACACCAAAGTTGTTGTAGCCGTAGCCATAGCCTCCACCAGCTTCATTGTGTACTCTTTGACGCTTCATGCTGCAGTACAATGAGTCACTGTATCCGTACGCGTTGCTTGATCAACTTCCTGCTTACCAGTATGGTGGTGTTCGTACAGTTTAGAGCTAAATCGCCGACAAATTTATGTCATGTGGCCTCCAAATTAGCCCATCAGTCATCGTGGTTTGGGGCTCTGCAAGCTCTGACAACCACCCTCATCAGCGGCCGTCCGCTTCTGCTCTAGCTCTGCCACCGCTCTACACTATTATCGTCGCAGAACGCGACACCCATCACCTGAACTCCCTGCTTGCTGGTGCGACCAACTATGAGGCAACTGCCTCTGCAGCACATACGTCAGCTCTGTTGCGTCCCGTTCCGAGGCGGCCACCTCAACGCGACATCCGCGTCCTCCGGGAATGCGTATTCAATGCATCGAAACTTCGCGCGACAGGCAAACCTGCGATCCACAGTTGCACAAGCTCGCAAGAGCTTGATGTTAAGGGAATTGGCAAGCGGCAAAGCAGATATGAAGGAGGACGACGATGATGGTTCGATACCCTCAGGTTTCTTCTTTCATGCATGTATATTGTTGATTTGCAACACGCACCATTGCCTTGCATGCTGACCTTTCTGTATTCTTACAGCAGTTTCTAAGTTAGAGTGGGAGTCGCCGCTAGACATTGTGCGGTACCCTGACCCTCGACTCAGAGCAAAGAATGCTAGGATAGCAGTTTTTGATGAGTCCCTCAAGCAGCTTGCTGCTGAGATGTTTGGAATTATGTACAGGTGATAGGCTAAATATTTTTTCTAGCTCAGCATTTCACAGATATATCTTGTATTTTAGCTTGCAATGAGAAATGCCTGCCTGCTGTTTACCCTGTCCAATAAAGCCATTTATAAGCCAACTGCTTTGCTGACATGGCATGTAGAGATGAAGGTGTGGGTTTGGCAGCCCCACAAGTGGGGGTCAATGTCCGATTGATGGTGTACAATCCTGAGGGTGAGAAAGGCAAAGGGCGGGAATGGATCTTAGTGAACCCCAGACTGATCAGCAGTGGCAAAGGGACAGAGACTATGGAAGAGGGGTGTCTCTCGTTTCAGGATGCCAGCATAGATCTGTACATACGAGGAGATGTATCGGTAAGTCTATGCCCACAGTCTGTCAGACTTTAGAGGGTGGGCACATTCTACTGTTCAGTTCAGCAAGTCAAGCTCGGATTAGCTGTGCTGTTGGTTTGTGGTTTGCTGAGTGCCATGTGCATTTGGTGCAGAGACCAAACACAGTTAAGATCAAGGCACAAGATGAAACCGGCGCCAAAGTGTCCCTTTCTCTCACAGATTGGCAAGCCAGGATTTTCCAGCATGAGTACGATCATCTACAGGTTGGTAGTCTGATGTTCAGCTAATTGTGCTGGCTTCCTGTTTTGCAGTGACCCAGCTACTGACATGGTTTCCTGTGTGCATATGTGATTTGATGTTGCAGCGTACATACGGCTTTGGCACCAAGGGCAAGATTGACGTTTGTATGTGCAGGGTACGTTGTTTCATGACAGAATGAATCAGGAAGAATTCCAGAAAGTCAAACCTGAGTTGATTTTCATGGAGAAGCTGTTTGAGAAGCACAATCCTGATGTGCGAGTGCAATCAGTTAGCCAGCAGTAATTCGACCAGTCACTTGGTCCTGCAAGCCAACTCACTTTCAAATGAATCCTTGTGAGGCAAGCTACTAGCTGATAGTATAGCAAGCCAGTTATACACCATTTGTTGGATGTTGCTGTATACACATCCTTGCCAAGATGTGCAACCTGTTCATGCCCTAGCTGATTGTCGGAAACGATTTCAGGATCCTTGCAAGGATGCTTCTAATGGTTGACATCACTGAGTCAGTCACCTGATCACAAACATACATTGAGGCACTAGCAAGCTCATCCATCGGGGTACCAGCCAAAAAAGTGTGTATCAGCAACAGCTGATGCTGATATACTCTGCTAACAGTTGGCTGAGGAGGCCAAAGCTACTTGCATGAATGGGTGTGAATGCATTGTAATGTGCTACTTTTGAGCCCTAAGTGCCTGAGGTCAGAATGCTCCTTTGTGTTCCTGACTGTGACCATTTCACCTGTCCGTGTCATGTCCTCTGTTGCTTGTATGAAAAGCTGTGCTCGTGAGTGATTTTGTTTGCTTTGTTTTGTGTACGTATGGCATTTCGGCCAGAGCTTTTAGAAACACTGGGTTGCTCAAGGGCTGTGGTATTCTGACAGGAGCATGGCATTGAGCTTTGTGCTGTTACGCTCTCTCGGAGACCTGCGTGTGCACATCATTCTGTTTCTGGCCAGTGTGGGCCAATACACTTATGCAATGTCCATAGCAGAGACCCTTGTAGGGGGGTGAAAAACACATTACATGGACAGGTAGTACTTCCAAGTGAAATTTTATGAGAGCGCATGCACACCTGGCGCATTTGATGCTGTACTGATGCCAGCTGAGCTTGTAAGGCTTCTTTGGTTTTGTGGTGTGTTGCATCTTGCTGAGCAATGTTCTGGTTCAGCAGAGCAAAGTTGCTGACAACAGCATTTTGCTTGAGCTCTGCTATCATGCTGATGAGGTTCTGGCCAGACAACACCATCTTCTCTGCTAGGACCTCAAGTAGATCTCCAGCAACCCTAGCACCCTACTTGCAACATACTGTTGAGTCAAGCAGGCAGCCACAAAAGCTTTCACCCTAAGCTATCAATCCTTGGCATAGCATACTACTATTGTTGAGTGGCCGACTCGGACCAAGGGGCGCCAAGCGTAGCCGAGCAGCTTTTTTGCAGTGCGGCAGCTCAACTCACAAAGGGTACAGCTCAATAAACGATGACTCCAGACTACCTTGGTGGTGTTGTCATCAAGCGTGTCGACCCGGGAAGCTTTGATCAGGTTCGCAAAGTTGTCAATGAATACAGCAATTTCAGCATCAAGCCGTTGCAGCAAGGTTGACATATGATGAAGTGATGATCAGTTCTTGCTAACTTGTCTGACTCTCAAGCTTCTCGCTAGTTGCCCTGATCACGCTGCAGACCTAGCTCAAGATCTATGCTGGCATGTTACGCATTGCCTTGTCGAGACACATTTGACATCTGACCTAACATCGTTGCGACTTGCTTCCGTGTACACATTGTT
>JAABUW010010200.1_pt1 | contig 10502 bp, 6 predicted proteins | sample 5560081 | NCBI WGS metagenome assembly JAABUW01 (sample SAMN10711882, study PRJNA513363) | rock metagenome | isolation source: Antarctica rocks | place: Antarctica: Victoria Land, Knobhead sud | reverse complement strand
TGCGTTGTTCTCAGCTCATGTGAAAGCGATTTTTGCTGCGTTTTCCAGTATTTTCACATTCTTGTCAATATTTCTTCCCTCAATGTATAGCATCACGTCGTCAATATAGCTGAGTGACTGTAAATTTTCGAACTTTGCGCGAATCTTTGAAAACAGGTATCGAATATAAATTAGAAATAAAATGAGCGAGATAGATGAACCTTGTGATATTTCTGTGCTTATTTCCTTTGGTTTCTGACGTTCGTCGTCAAATGCTAAGCCAATAACTCAATTTTGTAAGAAACATTTTACTCAATTGATTAAATTGACTGATATTTTCAATTTAATCAATATTTTGACCAGCTGTTTCAACGCAACATGGTCAAAGACTTCTTTGACATCTAGAAGTAGACAGGTAAGCGTGTTTTCTCGACTTTTCGCCATTTGCGCATCATGTACTAGGTTTAGTACTGCGTCTATAGCTGATCTTTGTTTTCTGCCTCTCATTTGATCAAAATTCAGCAGCTTATCGTTAATTTCAGCTGTGTAAGACAGTTGCACTGCTATTATTTTTTCTGCTACTTTGTCTAAACAGTTTAGCAGCGTAATAATTCTGTATGCCTTCGAAATTGAATAATTCGATTTGTCTGGTTTTTTCAGAATAATTTTCGTGCCTTCGCGTCATATCTTCGAATGATAGTCGTTTTCAATCAAATCTGAGTACACTAAATTAAAGATTTTCGATATAGTTTTGTACGCTCGCTGTATGATTGCGAATGACATATCGTCTGATTCGAATGCTCTGATCTCGACTTATTGCCTTGTGTATCAAGAAAAGGTAAAACAGATAGTGATTTGATAAGAAATGCTGTACTTCTCTGAAACAACATTGTTCTCTGTGTAATCTTCGAATGCAAAAGAGTTTGATTTTGATTTTTGCGTCAGTACGCAGTCTTCTGTGCTGTTCTGAAGTCGATTGATGACTTGTTCTTTTTGTGTGAGTTTGCTCTTCGATTTATCAATTAAATTACTGTCTGAATTGATAATTCTTTCTTCTGCGTTGATGAACTCTCGTTTCGCCGCCGATTTTGACCTTCATGAGCGCGAAAAATTTCGATTTTCGATTTTTGACTTGCGACGCAGTCATCTGTGAAGCTATTGAGTCGAATGAGAGCTTGTTTTGATCGTACGATTGTGCTCTATAACTTGTCAATCGATTTGATATATCATATGCTTTGATAGATTGCTGTTGTCAATTGTATGATTGTCAAACTTCTGTGCTTGAGACAAACGTCGAAGCATTTACTGCTGAACTGCAGACATTATAGAGCAGAGCAGATAAAGCTTAAGAAAAAAGCTCAGCTCAAAAACACAGACACTATATTGACACTGTTCATCATCAAGATTGAAAGAATTGCAACACTAAAGTATTTGAAAATAACTCGAATTGCAATGAGAAAATGACTATTAGAAACGAAAGAGTAGAACGCGAAAAGTGTGAAGAAACAAAGAAAAACGAAAGTACGATGACGAGAGTTGAGTGAGAGCGCTTGTATGCACAAACTATCGATGTGATTGATCAACGAGAAGATATAAAGCAGCAACTTTGATCAGATTACATGTAACTTAGCATACATACAGCGTCTAGACAGTGTCATAGTCATAAACTGCATGCACTTAATGAAGAAAGAAAAAAAAAAAACTTCTGTGCTCAGTATCTTCATTATCATTTTATTGAATAAATGAAATCTTTGTGCTGAAATTGCATTAATGTTTGCAATGCATTTCTTGTATTTTTTTCATCATTGCTTTCATTGATCTTTGTGATATAATGCTATTATGATGCTATTGCTTATTGAGATCATCATAGAAAGATTGAATCATCTGCATTTAAACTGCATTCTTGCATTTTCTTGAATAAATGTATTCAGAAGCACTATTTTCTTAATGACAGAAAAGCAAAAGATGAGATGATTAATTTTCATTAGTCAAGCGCATATGAGTTTGCATGCTCATTCAGTCTTCTACGTTCTGTCATCAACTCAACTGCATAATGTGACTTTATTCTGCAGCATGTTCAAATAAACATGTAGCAAACTTATGTACATTTCAATCTTTAACGTTTCAATGCTTACTCTTTTAAATGCTTTTGCAATGTAATATAAAATATTTCTTGTTTGACAATTTTTTCTCTTTATCACGTTGATGTCAAACTGATGCTTCAAATGCAATTTCTGATCTTATTACAGCTGAGTACACTTGTCTCACTTTTGTGAAGATTGTTTCTCATGTAAAAACTTCTAAATGACTAAGCGTAAGCATTCTTGTGACGTGACTCGCTTTTATCTGTCAAAGATGCGTGCTGTTTTATCATTATTAACATTTATTATAATTGTAATTCATACACTCTTGTGACATTGATTTAGACTCAACTCATGAGAAACTCTATGCTATTTATATCAAGTAAACAAAATTCTCTGAGAAAGAAAATCACTCGTCGTCTATACAACTGCTTCACGCAGTCGAAACAATGAGATTGACACTGTGTTATCAAGTAATGAATCTATAGCTTCTATTCAGCGTGTGACGCTCAAGTAAACTCTTGATGAAAGTGTCTGTGCTGTTTGATTATGACGCATCATCTTTGCTCTGCTCTTCATTGATGATATTCTATACAACGATGTCTCGATTCGATCTTCGATTCAAAGATGAAAGACGTTTTCTTTACACTCGTGATGCTTGTGATTGTAACGTACGTAGAGCTGTGTTCTCTTACTCAATGATTGTCATTCATTGAGCAGAGAAATATGTGATGAAAGAGAGATGCACATGATGAGAAGATAGAGTGTGATTGTACTGAGTAATTCTTTTCTTCTCTTGATTTGACTTGTGTCACGTAGACGTTGAATGAATTGTTAGTATAGACGTGCGGTCGCAATCGTTCGATGTTTGACTCTGATCAATGAAAGAGAATGCATTCTGATCGTTCTCTTGAGCTCTCGATTTTCCACGTGAATAGATGAATGACTTGACGTCAAGTAAAGAAGATGAGCTCAAGCTCTTTCAGTATATCAGCGTGATCAACGAGTCACTACTTCTTCGAGCACTGTAGTCACGTCTCTCAATACTTGAAATGACTATTCTACCTGATATCTTTTCATCAATTACTCGATGATACTGTCGATGTGATGAAGATGTTTCGATATCGACGCAGTCGACGAGTCGCAAATTCTTCGATCACTTGTAGTCACAACTCGCAGACTCTTCACCTGAGTTGTCTTTTTCACTAGTAGTATCTTTTCATCTCTTACTGACATCGACATGTCATTAATCTTCTTCGTAGATCGATTGTGACTGTTAGGGAAGATGTTGTTGCATGGGTGAAAACTCTGCACGACAACTTTTCTGACCACGCAACGTTCTAACATTGTTCAAACTGCGTCGAATTGAGATCTTTTGACTCTTTTGACTTCTATTCAAACACAGAATAGAATCAAAAGATTCGTAGTCAACATCACGTACAGATGAATCTCGTTGTCAGTCTTAATTAAATAATTATTAACTTTTGTTTCTTTTACAATTCATTACATTGAAGCATTACTTAAATCAATTGTTCATTAATATCAAAAAAGAATTTATCTTCTGTTTCTTTATTTTCTGATTTCATTATGTAACATTTGTTTTTTGATATAATGTTTCATAAAATTAAAACATTATCATTGTGATTTTATTATGATCATGTTACTGTTGTCATGCTTGAATATCAAATCATCATTTTTAAAAAAAGTTTAAAATAATTAGAATTGTGATGATCAAGTTTATTAAATGAATAAATAAAATCTATAAAAGTGATATGACAATGTAATATTCTAAGCAGACACAGAATGAATATATATTATGATAAAGTTAATTATTAAGAAGCTCTTGATAACTTAAGAGAATTGATTGACTATAGAAAGTTTGTCAAGCATTGTCAAGTTGAACACGACATAACTCATGACATATTAAGTCGAAGGTATGACGTGGTCTAAACGATGCCTTGACAGAGTCACAGAGTCTCAGAGCTAACTCAGGTCTGACCTTCGGCCCAGTCTCTGGCCCTAGCCTCTGATCTAACCTCTATGTGTCAATTCATCATGACACTCATTGTACCTTGCCTTGTTGTGAATTATGTGCATCATGTATTGAGAGTTGTACCTGGTCTTGCGAGCATAAAGGCACTTGTATCATGTCATGTGCTGCACCTTGTGTTCGACTTTCATGTAATCGACGCTGCTTCAAAACCCTTTCCTGCGAGCATCAATGTTTAGGTATCTGTGGTAAATATTGTTGTCGAGACTACTGTCACACATGTAGTGGCAGAGACGAAGCCCGAGTAGATCTTCTTGAGATGAAATTATATGGAGGTGCCTGAAATCGTTGGTTGTGCCACGACTGGAAGACGGGTTACGGTGGCGGCGACCTGCATTGCTGGGAGCTCGATGGTGGCGCTTCCGTTGGCGTTCGTTGGAAATCGATGGTGGGGTGAGTATGAGGAAACGCAGAGGTGTTTCTGTTGAAATAGCTGGAGAATGGGTTTTGAAACCAATAATTAGTGGGCGATTTTGTAAAAGAGAGAATTAGCTCACTAGTCTCTTGTCAGGCTTTCGACCGCACTATTACCTTATCTTATGTTATATGTTCGGGCTATAAATAATCATGATAGCACTTTGAGAGATGACAGGGATGCCCAGCGTCACAGCGTCGAGGGCGGGGGAGAGACGCGAGAGTGTCGAGGGCATCGATCAGCCTAGTCCCTGGAACTGGAAAAGCTGAACATGAAACGACGGTGAACTGTGTCAGAAGGTACAAGCAGTATCATGACCTTACCAGTAATGACACTTTCGTTGACGATGTACTTTCCGCTAGACTGGGGAGGAACAACTGGCTCGAATGAAGCTTCTTCGATGCCGTGTTTTAAGTCTTCCATGGGGATGTCGATGGACATTACTACAGCCGAATTATTTTTCCCCCTCTTCGTTATAACCACTGGGATAGGAGATCGTCAGATTTTACGTCTATGCAAGATTGTTTGCAAGTGGTAACCATTCTGTAAGAAATGAATCAGGAAGCAGGCAATGAATACTTCACTCATATTGTGAATTCATGCGCTAACACCCACGAGACCTAGAGTTGAGTCTGGCAGCTGTAACCCGGCGATAAGCTTCGGCTATGATGAGAGAGAGCTTGTGGGCATATTGTCTTCCACAATCTATCATCTGCACGGACATGGCTAGTACAGAGGTGGCCTCAAACGAGACCTCGAACTACATTACAACAGCTTCGCAGAAGGACCCTCATTCGAGGGTAGACGTATGTGCTTGCTATAACTTCGATGTTCTAGTCTTTGAGTGCGTTCTCAAGGCAGGTGAATGCCATCAGTGCTCCTCCCATCCACATGCCGAGTTGGAGCATCCGGAACGATTAAATGCTGATGGCACCGGTGAAGTTCAAGGAACACACTGGATGAGGTATTTAGAATGGCTGCTGGTAAGTGGCGAAGGAACGATGGCTAGATTGTTTGCAACAATGGCACTCTGGTCTTTGAGTCTCCCGTCTCTAAAGAGAGGACGTCTTTACCACAATCTTTCTACTGCTGGGTTAACCTTGCGCAGCATTACCTCAGGTGCTGTAACAGCAGATCGACTCATCCACGCGCATGATAGTTTGAGCTTTACAAGTTGCTGATGATGGAGTTGCACGAATTAGCGAGGTAGCCTTTGATCTGAAAGAATGAGATATGTTAACGATAGATCTGATTGCTTTCTCTAGACCTCAGGTTCCAAAGCCTTCGATAGGGTAGTATAAAAGAAGAAAGAAAACCACAACACCATTGTACCAGCGCTGTTAGGAATCGAACCTAATAATATAACTCTCCAACGACTGTATAGTAACTTGAATCTCCGAGGATAGAACTGCTTAGTTCGATAATAAAATCCCCGTCGGCAAAAGTGAGAAGCGGATCAGGGACTTGACCACCGCCGCCGGAATCTGAGCCGGTCACTCCCGTGAACGTATGATACTTTTAGAAAATGAGGTTAACGTGGCCCAGTCTAGCTAAGTGACTCTCTAGTGAAGCTTGAGACTGCCATTGTGCCCGACCTGATTAATTTGTTCAGCGCCTCAAATTCCGATTGATGAAGCTGTTACTTCAGACCAATGAAAGCAGATATAAATTGCTACTGAATAAATCTGGGCCGATATTCAATATCTCTAATCGCAAAGCCATCTTAACCGCTGTTCTTTCCTAGTCATCACAAATCAATTGGATTCTTCAAATTCAGGGAAATGAGTGTGTCCCTCAAAGATGCCCCTGTCATCCGCGCACGATCGCTCCCAATACGACGCCTCCCATTTCTTCCCCTTCTCCACCATGGGCTTGAAAGTTTCCTCAAAAAGCTCCTTCGTATATGTATTTGCAGCTGTTTGGTTTCTGAAGAGAGTCTCCGGGACGCCTTCCAGGACGCTTCTCATTACTGGACCCTTCCTAGTAGACTATTCTGTGCCGCGCCGAACCACGTGTAGCATGTCAAGCTGGGTCGCAGGAACCTGATGCTTGCACTTCATCTTTGTACTCTCAAACCCAAGCCAGCTTCCGCCTCCGTAGCCTCGAGCTCTAACACACAGGCGGCCGTCCTCGAGAAGCTTCTCCCTGTACTTATCCTCTTGTGAGGCCCGTGTTTCTGCCCTAGGCATCCTTGCGCTGCGTTATTCGCATCCTCGAGGCTGTCATATGTTCCAACTACCGTGTGGTCCTTTTTGTCCTCGCTTTCTCAAATGCAGATCCTCATAAGCACATAGACATCCTCTGTTGTTGTGCCAGCATCATTCGATGTGTGAGAGTCTTCCATGTATACTCTTGCTAGAGATTCTCATCTGCATCCCGCTCGAAGTTACGTCTATCGCCATGTCCATACCCATTCTAGTCATTTCTTTCACCCAGTTCCATAAGCTCCTTCCTAATTTCCGCACCAAGGCGCAGTGTCTCGTTGTTATTAGTGCTTGAAGGCTGCCGCGTAGGTGGCACAGAACCTCGAAGGTCGAGAAGCAAGTGTTCACGCAGAGATAGGCCAGCGTCTCGATCTGTGTTCAGCTGAGCGGCTACTTTTGGACGGTAATGATCTGGCAACTTCACCTTCGCGCCTGAGAAAGCACCTTGGAAGAATTGTTGGTCTGACTGGTGGTGATGGAACGCGCCATGCTGGACAGATGGTGGAAGAAATGGCAAATGTTATAGAGATCTCTCCTTGACAGCCAAGAAAGAAAACATGTGCAAGCTTGAATAGATTAAGACGGGCGAAACCCTAAGCGACTTACCTAAACCTGTTATCTCGATGGTATTTGTGTCCCAGGTATTTACCAGCATATCCAAGATACCGACGGTCGTTGTCAGTTGGACTCGTCTCAATTCCCCGGGTCATGGTCTCTAGCATACTCCAGCCCGCCTCCACTGATTCACAGCTTCGCTAGTAAGCCATCTCCTGTCTGCGTATTTGTGCTAGATATTTACTTACTTATCCGTGGCTCAAAGGAGGTGCCTTCGAAATGAGTACAATCTACCAAATTAAAAAGAAAGTAGAACCAAATAAACAATAGTCAAGGTATATAGAAGCAAGAAGTCTAACGAGGCTGAAGATCGAACTCAGAATCCCAATCAAGAGCCAGAGCAAAAGGCTCATGGACAGCGCACCAGAAGACCGAATGTTTGGCAAGATTCAGCAAACTTCTGAAGTTTGCGTACACTGAAGGGAGAAAAAAAGACTTTGTCCAACACAACTTCAAAATTTTAAACATCTAGGAGAAGTACCTGATTAGCAGCAAGGGAATGAGATCTTGTGGGTCACCGCGCTGATATTCAGACATTGCTTGAATGTCTACGTCACTTCCATCATCAATTAGATGTTCAACGCACAAGGTCTTTATTTCTAGTCTGACTAAAAGTATGAATACCTCCAGAAGACATTCGTCGTGACCGTGACATTGGCATAGTGCAGATACTCATCTAGAGCACGTCCAGCAAACTGCATGAAGATGTCGAGAATCTCAGATCCCAAATGTCTTGTAAAGATGTACAGCGAATGAATGTAAGCTTGGACCCTCGGGGCACCAAAAATATCGACCTGTGTAATCTAGGCTAGATCACAAACCCAAAGCCCTTGGTATGGCGAATCGCTGGCCGCGAGTGAGTTTGCCGCAAAGGCGCATCCAATCTTGGAGTAGCTGGGAGAGTTCAAAATGTCGTGATGGCCAGTGTCGGAGTACACCATGCTTTCGATGTTCTTGACGATGCCACATTGATTTCCGTTGGCCAACTGCGGGTCGCTGGCGACTTCACATAGCCAAGAGACGTAGGCTAGCTCAAAAGGTGAATCGCCACCCATGTCCTTGCCTGCAAGTGCGGTCTGAAGACCCGGGGTGATTACTTGAGCCATGGATCCGGGGTTGAGTTCGTGGTTCTCGTTGACGCCTTTGTCGTCAGTGCCAGTCTTTTGTGCATTGCCCTGGAGGGTGGAGTCCCATGCGAGATCGGACAGACTGTATGCCTTACGCCACTTGTTGACGGTGCTTAGCATTGAGACACCACCCGATTGAGGCGAACCATCCGAAGCTGGGGCAGACGGTGATGAGGAAGGCGCCGCAGAAGAAGAAGTGGAAGACGGTGGAGGCGGGGGAGCAGTGGTGGTGGTTGGAGGCGGCGGAGGAGAGGTAGTGGTCGGAAGAGCACTCGAGGTGGTGGGAGGTGGAGGAGGTGTGGTGGTTGGAGGAGGTGGTGGCGGTGCCGCGGATGAAGTTGAGCTCCAGGTGTAGCCGTCCCAGTTGTTGTTATTATTGTCGTTGGGCACAGCTACCTTCGTAACGGGAGATGCTGACGGGCTCGGGGCCGGGTTGCTGCCAGGCTTGACAGTAACCGTGACGACGACTTCATCCGTGACGACGACATTGTCCGTGACAACATCCCGCTTACGAAGAGGAGAGCTCAGAGCAGTGACAGCAAACAGAGCACAACCGAGGATAGCGAAACGCATTTTGTTGTCGATATACTGGACTTGCCGGTATTTCTGGTGTTTGCTTTGGTTGTCGAGGGCTTAACAGGATCTCCACACCGGAAGGGTTTTTTGGTTTATGAAAAGGAGCGTAGTAGCAAGACCGTGGCTTGCAATCTGTAGAGTGTACGAATGGAGGAACGAGCGAATTGTCTGACAAGCAGAGAAAGGAGTGAAGACCGGCTCTGACACTTGAAAAGAATGAAAGTGTAAGAGAGTTGGTTGTGGACGGAGGAAGCGAAAGGATAAGAAGAAAGGGAAGGGGAGGTCAACACACAAAGGAAGCGCCGTATTATTATTATTAGATCTATTATTAAGGTATTATTAGTAGGGGGGAGGCTAAGGGAGAGCTACAAGCAAAGGCTACATACAACGCTACGGAGGTACAAAGAGTCAAGGCCCAACACTCAACACAAGAGTGAAAATCCGAAATTACGAGTAATCAGGGAGGTGCAAAGAAGGAGGCGTGGGCGGTGGGAGGATCTTTCTCCAAGTGTGACGCACCCGCCCTGCAATTACCGAATCGTGCGAGTCTTTGGTGTCGTCAAGCGGAGACAAGCGGCACCAATCAATGGGTCCGCCCTGTGTCGTCCTCACACACCGTGACACACACGGCCAACACCGACTCGATCATCAGGTATTCCGTCCATGCCAGCGAATGAAGGAAGATGTTGGCAAAGGACGTGGAAGAGACGTGTATTCCATACTACCGCGTTACTCTGGAACGTTCTACATCCCACCGTGGCCAGGCGCCCAACGTTGATGCGTTGATGTGTTTCCAAATGATTGCGGGGACCTGCAGCATTTAAGGTAGAACTAGCGGTTGTTTCACCCTGCCGTCGCCATCGCCATAACCTTGAATCCTTTCACCAACCACTGAACCAACCTTGAAGTCCTTCACCCGTCTCCTCTCACTGATACCGAGTACAGTACGGAATATGTAGTTGTAATTCCAGGGAACAAATAATGAAACGTCATTGAGATCACATAGATCACAACGTTGCCTGAGTCGACGAGGTTGGTCCCCCGTAGTCAGCGGTGACTGCAACAGCTTGTGCCACCGGCTCACCAACAGTTGGTCGGACGGCTCCACCGGCTTGACCGAGATGAATGGTCTCCAGACTCCAGGGGAGTTACATAGGTACCTAAGATTAAGGTATCAATCGTTATCATTAGCGCGTCGTAACCGGTCTCCTTGTACGAGTGCGTCAAGTGCATCCTCACATCATACATGATCCTGTCCTGTACCCCCCCCTGTGACCTGTGATTCAACTGCGAAAGATGTTGTTGACTATTATGGGGGCGACGAGTCTTTAAGTCGCCGACTCGGTGTCAAATCCCTACTGGAGCCGTGGAGCCCTACAGTACTACGGTAGCTAAAAACTATCCACACCCTAGACTTGAAGAGCCGTGAAAACTTGTTAGAGATCATAAGAATTA
>JAABUW010010199.1_pt1 | contig 10503 bp, 8 predicted proteins | sample 5560081 | NCBI WGS metagenome assembly JAABUW01 (sample SAMN10711882, study PRJNA513363) | rock metagenome | isolation source: Antarctica rocks | place: Antarctica: Victoria Land, Knobhead sud | reverse complement strand
GATGTGAGTCCTTGCAGCGCACAGTCTGCAATGTCCCAACTGCGATGAAAAGAAATATACATACCTCTTTTAGCAACAACATTGCCCAAAACACCTGCACTTGGTGTGGAGATTGTATCAACGCTCAGTGTCAAGACCTGTAAGCTTGTCAGAGTCAGGAGCGCCAGGTATGTAGCATTGCTCCATGCATGGCCATCAAGCTGAACCTTTCTCAAGCCTGTGTTGTTGCTCAGAAGGACAGCCTCACAGCAGGTCTCACGAGCCATGCCTCTGTGAGCTAGATGCAGAGCTAGCTTCTGAAGATGGCTCAGCTGTCCCAAAGTTTGTAAAGCTGGACTGCCATGGCAAACAAGATCAAGCCTTGTCAGGCAGCTGAAGGTTGCGATTGAGGCCATGGAAGCATCAGACATGTGGTCATCCCAGTTCTCCACACTGAAATCTGAGACACACAGCTGCTGCAGTGAGGTGGTGGCATTTGACAGGGCCAAGATGTGAGCTGCTGAAAAGCCTGCCCCCCTCAGGAAATCCTCAGTCTGACGCTGTGCAGTCCTCAGCTTGGAGCACTTGACATGTTGTATCATAGGCGCCAGTTGTGCCAGGACATCTGGTGGTGGCAAACCATTTTCAGCTGCAGACGGCTTCAACTGAACAATCAGCTCCACACCCTTCTCTTGGAGTATGGCAGAGGCTTCTGCTATGTTCCTGATGTCTGCTGCCAAGTCGCCATCCAGATCCTCCTGGTATCTCAAGGCCACCAGTAGCCTGCATTTAGGTAGATGCATGCCCTGCACCAAGAAATATCTTGAGCTATTTCAGAGCACAGGCTGCTTTGGTGACATGACCCCAAAGCGCCACTAGTGCTGTGCCTGTTCATAGTCAGCAATTGCATCTGCGCTCCAGTCAGCATCACCTGATCTGTCAAAGGCTCCAGCATTGCTGCACAAGCTGCGGTGTCATGCACCTCCACCTTGAGGCAGCACTGAACTTGGCTATTGCAGATATTCAGGTGACGCAGCCTGGAAAGCTTGACTGGCACTTCGTTCCACGCGGAAGAAGACAGTGACGACACAAGTTTAAGAAGACCAGACGCCTTGGCAGCGGCGGCCCAGCAGTTGCTAGTCTTTCGACAAGTCCATAGGTCGGGATGAGAAATGTTCTTCATGACGATCTCAATGACCTCTCGCGGCAGCTCCGTCCACGTGTTGACCTGCACGCCGTGTTCACTCGCAAAACTACTCACGCGATGAAGGATCCGGGAAGCCAGCATAGGGTATATACATACATGCAGATCATAAAGTACCTCTAGCGGCTCTTCTACACTCCATGACAAAGCCATACTGATGATTGCCAAAATTCAGACGTACAATGGAATCAGTATGCTCAGTAATTTTGGTCGTCGGCAAGTTCTCGAGACCAGTCCCTCCCTCTCTCTCGTTCAGTCGACGTAACGCCAGATCTATAACGCCAGATCGCAAGAGGTCTGGGGTTCAACACGATGTATGCTCCTGATTTGAGAGGCACTCGACTCGTGAAGTATATGCTTGCGTACAGGGAAAGTTGTATAGGCCTGGAAAAGCTGTGCATACACAGGAGGTGTGCATATTCTTCAAGCTTATACGGTAATGAAGCCTTGCGCATGCGTGCCATCAGTATACTGATGATACGTTCTGATAAGCCCTAGCTATCAGTCAGAGCACGTGCCCCGCTACAGATCCGGATCCGTTGTCAACGCACCTCACTTAATTGAGTCATTCACATGCTCAGAGTCTTGGGGCGTGTAACATGTGCACGTGTGCAGGTCATTGTATGACCGTCATACAGTGCTGCAGAGGCTGCCATTCCTACCATGGTCATGACTGTCAACTGCCATGAGGGCCATCATGTCCCTGAATGCTTAGTCCGCTGCTGCACGAAGCTGAACGCAACCACGTGAAGCAGTCCGAAACACACACGCCTGCATTGCAAGCGTCGCCAAACTTTAAGTGCATTCAGGCGACCGCCGGGACTTGTAACTGCATTCAATTGAACTGTTGCGCGTGGTCTCAGCGACTGCTCGAAGACCTTCGATTTCGCAGTCATTGAATGGTGACCGTTTCGCTTTGCCTCTGCACCTGGCTGCGGCTAATGGTAGTTGGAACGTTGTTGACGACTTCGACACTCGCCTCGTCATCGCCACCGGCCAGCCCACCGGCGTTGGCTTCTACAAGCAATGCAAAGCAACAAGCGTTTGCGCAAGCTATTGTTACAAACAACACAAATGCCGCTGCGCAAGCTATCGCCAACGGTAAGGGCCTATCCTCCCAACCTGAATTTACAAGCCCACTGGCAGGCTAGGCTAATTCATGTCATGTTTGTTAACGACGGCGTGCATGCTGCAGTCGATGCTCAAACGTTGGGTGGAGCCATCACTCAAGCAGGCGGGCTTGTTGACAACGACCTTTCACTCACCTTTGACAACGAAGCGACTTTGGCCGGCCAAATTGCCACAGCTATCTCCCAAGCCAGACTCCCTCCTCAAGTGGCTTTGCAAGGCTACGCATACGCACTTTCTTATAGCCAGAACGATTTCACTGCTGAGGCCGTACTCAACGCAGTGATGAGTGAAGGCCAATTGACGCCATTGCTCACGCAGGCAAGGGTTGCTAGCAAGCAATATTGATGACATTGTGCAATACAGTTCATGCATGCATTTTGTACATCATTGACACATGCATTATTTTTGCAAGCTTGGGGTCTGCAGAGCTGGCCACAGAAAGTCTCAGGGACAGACATGCAGATCCCAAGGCAGTCTTTCTGTGCTTTGATGTGGCATCACATGATGCATTATGCATGCATTGCATAGACAACATGTACACAGGTGTACACATGTTGATGCGCAATGAGCACATACGACTGCAGTTCATCAACGCAAGTTCTGGCAGGTGTGTTGTTTGAAATATACAGTGTTGATGCAAGCTTCCATGCCTTGTGGTGATAATACTGCAGGCAAAGGGTTTGGGCGTTGATGCTGCTGAAATATCAGGCATCATCACCGGCCAAGGAATCTTGAACGATGATCAACGAATCCAAGTGGCCATCGCTGCCAGCGATATCTTTGGGGCTTCTGCACAATCGCTTCAACAAGCTTCAGGTCAAATTGCATGGACCAGTTGAATATGACTTGACATCTTGGACAATTAGCCCTTGAGCTAAGTAAATGCATGTGTCCACTGCATGCATGTGTGTGGCACTGCCGTCATGTCATTGTGTATGTCTCTGCACTTTTTGTTCCTCTATCGAATTGAAGCTGTGCCAGCATGCTCAACCACGTTTCTTGCTGGTCGCTCAATTGCTTGTTACACTTTGTGACACATGGAAGTGATCACGAACCCTATTAGTCATGATTGCAGGTAATGTCAGCGTCATTGCGGACAAGATTGGGAACACCGCAATGTTGGCAAGAGCTGGTGGTTATCCCGTCGCAACATTTAACGGCTCTGGAATTCCTTTCAATGCTCCAAATGATCAAAAATTTGCACAAATGATGGTGATGGCCTTGAATCAAGCAGCAGTTTCTCCTGACATCCAAGGGCAAGCTTTTGCTCAAGCTCTTACACAAGCGTTGAACACTGGGGAATTTTCTGAGGCAGCTGACATCATCATTGTTGCTGCAATAGAAGCCAATCAGATCAACAGCATCACAGAAGGCTTTGCCCAGGTAGCATAAGAGAATGCCATAGCAATTGGCCAGTTGCCTTTCTGAGTTGGTGTTATTCCATGTACGGACACACTTTGCCCACTGCCGTATGTTTCACCTTTGCAAGAATCTCATGTCTAAACTTTTATGTCCTGTGAAACTTGTCAATCTGCACATCATTTGTCTCCAAGGCTGTTTGTGAGTGCAGGCGGAACCTGAACCAACTGATCCAACACACTGCCAGCAACAGGTGTTTGCAGAAAAAATCAGTCAAGAAGTGGGACAAGTCACTGCAGCTGCTAGACAGTCTGTGTATGGGCAAGCTGCTGCTGATGCTGCAAAAAACTGCCCAACCTCCCCCTAGACATACACAGCTCAAGCCTTTGCAGCAGAAGCATTTGTCTACCATGAAACACATATCAAACTTCGGGTGGACGTTTGTTTGTTGCATAGTACTTACATGCAGCATGGCAAGAAATCAGGAGGATGCGGTGAGGCTGAGTCTGATTAACTGAAATCCCGACATGTCGGCCGAACATGACATGGCCTGGTCAGTCTGTTTGTGCATGCTATTGCACATGAACAAGTGTGAATATGCCACAATGAGTCATAGCATGTCTCAGCATCAGTATGCTTGTTGCCATGTGACAACAACAGTTGTGAAATACAGTGCACTCATCGTACGATGTCAGCTGGGTTAGTGTTGTTGCCTGAGGAGCAATACCCACGCACAATTGATGATGACCATGCCTGCTGCACCCCCTGCCTTATTATTTCTCTTGGAGGCTGCCATCCCTGGAGCTACTGTAGCATGAATCACTATTGGCTTGCTGCATTGCACACGGACATGTCTGTTGCGGTGCTCAGGCTTTAGGCTGATTCCCAACACAGCAAGCCACAGACCGTATTTGCGTGATTGCAGCCTGTTTTCCTTTCATGCAAAAGCTGACTGTCAAGCGTAGCAACAAGGACAGGTCAGGGCTTGTGGTCAGCTGTGTCAGTCATTGCAACCAAGGCAAAATGAACCCTGTACATGTACCTTTGTACACATGCAGCTGTCATACGCAGCATGGCAGCAAAGAGCTCAGTTGCAAACACTGTGTGTGATTCATAGTGAAAAGACTTCTTACAAGCCGTGCAGCTCAAGAAGATTGTCAGCAGAGGTGTGCGATAGCTGTTTCTCAGCAAACAAACGGGTGGGAAGCTGGTCAAGACGGGAGCCTGTCAAGCAAGTAAGTGAATGTACACGCGAGAGGAAACACAAACAAGTAGCGAAACCGAAGTTTTCGTTGTCACGACAGGACAGGATCCGGAATCGCAACAACAGTCCTCGGGACTCGAAAGATTAGAAGGTCAGTCGGTCCAGTCGGTCAGGCAGGGACTTTACGTCGAATGGAATAGGAAATCGCAGATGCAGAACAACATGATATAAGGAAGGATGACGCCGACCTCTGTGTCAGGGCGTAACGCTCGCCTTCCCGTTGTGCGAGGAGCCTGGCAGCGTCTTGCGCCTCACTCGCTCAATCTCGCGCAGTCCGTCACACAGGCAGCTCCAGTTCGTTCATCCAACTCGGACTTTTGCCTTGTGTGTACAACATATGCAACCCTATCGCCGTATATTCGGTGTGAGATCTTGACTCTCGCCTAGGCCTGATCGCCTGTTCTGCATCGCATACTTCCAGTCGGCATACTTAGACTGCTGTGTGCCGTCCCATGCAGTTTGAAGATCCTGCACCTCCACTACACTTGTCTCTTCAGGCTGCTATACATTTCTCGGCTGGCAACAGCGATAGGTCAGTCCAGTAGTACGCAACTAGTTGAGGCTGTGACGCCCACGGCACTGCAAATCACCTCTCAACCTACGTGCATAGAAATTATGCCGGCTTGAGAGGCTGTAGGTTTTGAACTTCCGGGCCAACCGCAGTATAACGGTCACTTGGCAGGCACGCAGGGCTGCGCCTCTCGGTCTTACCTGGAACATAGGGTGCCTTAAGGCTGAAGCAAGCTACCTCCGTGTGTTCATCCTTTCATTGCAGAACCCACAAGCAGTTCAGGCATGTGATTCTGATCCCAAGCCTTCAGCTGCAGTGCAGCACAGGCCAGCACCACCTCAACCTGCACCTGTGCAAAGCTAGGCACCTGCAGCGTCACAATGCACATCCAGCCACACGTCTGACCTGCAAATGCATAAGCATCTGTACGTTATTTTTGTGAACACTGCCATGTGGTCTGCGCCTGAATAGCCTCTTGTTGCAACCCATATGTCAACCTCAGTGGACATGAAGTTGCTTAGTCATAATCCACAACATGCATTGCTTTTGCAGGCCGCCAGAAGCTGCTGTGCTGGGTGTATCAGAGCTTGACCGTGGAACTCAGCATGCTCTATTTCCCACACCTTGCCAATCCAGCTGCAGCATCCAGTGCCGACAAGTGGAAGTGGAGTGACACTGGTTCAGCCTCGATGATGCATGTCTTTGTCAAGCATGCCTGACTCTCTCACGCTCAATAGGCATTCTCTGCCCATGCAGCAGCAGCAGCAGCAGCAGTAGCACACACGGCAGCTACTCTTCAGTATGCTACTGTAGCACACACAGGCAGCAATACTGAAATTCAATAGCAAACCAACACTGGCAGCTGCAATGTTAGGCAATATCACAGTCTTGAATTGTCTGGTAGTCTTGCGGTGGTGTACTCATGCCTTCTCCCCATCACCCCAACAAAAGCCCAACAAAGCCCAAGGGCAGTCGCAGCAGCAGCAGCGCTGCATCTCCCCATGCAGTGTTTCATCAAATCCATCTCCCGGCATTGGCAGAAAAGGCGTGCCAATGTCTGGATATGCTGGGTTAGCCTTGAAATCTTCTGCTTCACAACGTCACACTGATGGGCCTTTCTTCAGTGAGCTGAAAAGCAACTTCAGGACAATTTCCTCGTCAGTTGCTAGGGCTTGTGTGGGACTACCTCAATTCTTCTCCTCACCTGGGGCTCAGTCCTTGGGAAACATGGGCCCTTCAATGGGGTAGGGGACCACCCATCAGGGGCACTTATAGTACCATTGTGATGCACAAGGTCAGCATTAGTGAAACAAATGCTGTTTAGCCATTGTTTCTGTGATTATGCAAGCCACTCGCTTGAAGTGGTTCTCAGTGTGATTTACCCCAAATAAAGCTGTATGTACGCTCTCTGGATCATGTAGTTTGGGTGCTCAGTCACTCACTTGTTTGCCTCGGGTCTTGCGTAAAGTGGGGTCGTATCATGCATGCTACAAGCTGTGCGCGCTACCCCACCCTCGCTCCTTGTCCCAATTCTTCATGGCATGCAAGCAGGTCGCTTGGCGTTCTGCAACTTGCTGTTCACACTTTTCTGTCTGTTTTAGGTGATGGAGACAAAGACAAGCTGTGCATTCTACATATCTCCTCCCATAGCGTGCAAACAGGTTCCTTCAAATTTTGTGACTTGCAATCCACGTCCATCTGTTTTTCCTAGGTGACAAAGGCAAGCCTCTGGGCCAAGGGCAAGCCAGGCACGGGGGGCACTTGAGCCTGACCCAGATCCAGTTTCTCAGCATGGGCACAGGGGGCACCAGCAGGCAGCAGCAGATGTGGCTGAGCAGTGGAATTGGGAGAATACTCTGCCCAAGGTAGGCATCCGGATCACATCTGACAGGGCCTCTAAAACTAGGTCATTGCACTGCAAAGGGGTCCCTGCCTAGTAGAGGGCATGCCCTGTCTTGCCCTTTCAATATGCATTTGAAAGCCCTGTATATAGTTGATTTGGGGAGGGCTGCCCTAGGGGGCATGATTAGGAATTATGTGGCCAGTCTAAGTTTGAACAGAGCGGCCAACCTGCAGTGTTCGCCATGGCAGACAGGCTTTTGGCTGCAACAGTGGGGTAACAATACTTTGTGACCTTCAAAAGGTCAATGCAGCAAGACAACGCACAACACCAGCAGACGTCAGCTCCCGTCAACACCAAAATCTGTCTGCCAAAGGCTGTGCAATGGCCTGGTCCCAGGCTTGCAGCTTAACTCACATTGCCAGCATGCTTTAGTACAGTGCCCAGCTTTACTGGCACCCTAAAACATGATGTCAGCAGCTGCCTGAGAAGCTCAGGTAGCTGTATATGCAAGCGCGCAAGCTACAAGACATGCTTAGCCTTGCTAGCTAATCTGATGGTGTTGCCAGCTGACAAATTTGGTCTGTACTATCCTCAATTGTCTAGTTTCACGTGGTGCATATGCTCAGTGCACAGGTTTGTCCCCACATCAGCTCTGCTAGCTCATCTGCAGGACGTGCAGAATCAGCCACAGTTTTGAGAAGCTGCGTCTGCATACTGCTGAGATTGTCAGTTGGTAGCTGCAGCAGACCTGGAAATACTCACACAATACATGGGTGGAGTGTGTGCTTACTGTTTATATGCACAAGAATTAGTTTGGTTGACATCTATCATTCAGCTTTGACCAGGAGTTGACACTCTCAGGTCTTGGGTTCAAGTCCTGGTCAAGTCTGGATCTTACCACTTCATCTCGCTGGGAGCCGGCTCTGCCTGGCAGGCCATCTCCCAGTGAGGCAAGGCTAGGATGCAAGTTACAACATTTTGGGTTCCACTCTTTTGCTGATCGGTACCCCATATCAGCTTTCAACATGTCAAAAACACTGCAAGGTTGTGCTGTGCAATGGTGTGTTTGCCAATAGCATATCTGTAGCAATATGCAAGCACGCCATGACTCAGTGAAATTATTCATGGAAATTTTAATGAATTTTTGTTTTCCCCCCATTTTTTGGAGGAATTGTCTGACTGCATAACCACATTGCAGTCATGTCATTGGCATTTTGATGGCTAGAGAGGCTGAAAAGGCCCTTTCACATTGCATAAACTCCGCAATTAGCGTAAAGCAGTTGTGTGCGTATGTCAACAGCTGTTTCCCGCCAAAAACCGTTTGCTTTGGTTTTCAGGTTCAAGTTCACCAAAATGCTGGACTGCCTGCTGGACAGCTTTCCACTCCAGAACACAATTCCATATGGCAAGGCGCAAAGCATTCCATGTGCTTTGGTGCAGTGTCACAATTCACAATACAGCTGTGCTTGTCTCAATCAAGCCTCCTGAGGCTATATGCATTCTATCTATCTGTCCTTAGACCTAGTCTCTTAGCTGGCCTCATACCCTAATGCAGGCCAAACACTTGTTGTGTAATGCCTATCATGGGGCAACCACGGCATCACCAAGTATCCGAGCATAGCATATGTTCTGTTGATGTCAGCTCATGCAAGGCATACTTAAGGCTGGCATGGGCTCAAACCTATGCAGTCTACTTTCTCTACATGGTGGTCCTCGGGCAAGCTAGGTGGAGGCAGCAGACTGCTCAGGCTCGAGCTGAAGTTGATGTTATGTATGCCTTGCATGAGCGGATCACTGTTGCAACAAGTTGACAGCTCAAGGCCAAGCATACACTGCAGCTTAATTAAGCCTGTGCCAAACTCAGCCTCGCTTTTTGATTAGATGGCATTGCCAGTTGACAATCTTGGTCCGCAATATTTTCATTTGTTCAGTCTCATGTCATGCATGTGCTCAGTGCATAAGCCTGTGCCGAGCGTTGTTGGTTGGTAGCTGCAGCAGATCTTGAAATACGCAGACAGTCGATGCAAGGGGTCTGTGTTTGCTGTTTATACACAACTGAATGAATCCGCTTGACATCTCCTATACAGCTGTGGCCAGGAGTTTTCACTCTCAGGTCTTGGGTTCAAGTTCTGATCAACACTGGAGCTTGCCTCTCAGCTTTAACTCGCGGCTTTGCTTGGCAGGCCATCTCCCAGTGAGGCAAGGCTAGGATGCATTTTGAATTGCATTTTGGTTACCATGTTTGTTGCTGAGTTTTGCGTAGGGCACCCCCTATCAGCTTACACTGTGACAAAGATCATTGCAAGCTTGTGCTGTGCAATGATGTGTGTGAAAGACATTTCTGCAGCAATATGCAAATGCACGCCACGACTCTGTGAAATTAGCATCAAACAAAAACAACAAAATTCGATTTCCCACCTGTTTTTGTGGAATGGCCCAACTGCACACTCAAGTTGGAGTCATATCATTGGCTTTTTGATGCCTAGGGAGGCTGAAAAGGCCCTGTCACACTTCCACCATCATTGGCCACATTGCCAACAGAACCTCCCTCCCAGAGTCAGACATTGCCACCAAGGCAAGTCGCCACTGTACGACTCCAGGCTGCTGCCTCAACAGGCTCCCATGATGTTTCCCAGAGGACATAGATCTTTCGTTTTGCCAGCATATGACCAATTCTGATACTGACTGTACCTGACCGGCCTGGCAGATAGGATGCAGCTCTGCTTAGCAGATTCTGGCAAACCCCTTCATGCTGAGTGCACTCTCCCCTCCCCCTCCACCAAGGAAACACCATGGCGTCAGGACTGCATTGACAAAGTGATGGTGCTGCCATTTTGCGAGGGGGCAGGTTGGGCCTTTTGTCACTAGGAAGCACATCATTGAGCACCAACCTGCAGCCATCTCATGCTCAGGAGTGTTCAAAGGCAGCAGTCATCCCCAAGTTTTGCACATGTTGCCTGCATGTGTCATGTGAGCACCACCTCATGTGAGCACCACATGTTGCCAGTCTTGGGTGGTATCAGCAACAGGGATTGGATTGTGTGCAGGTGCCATTGCCACCCAAGCCAGTCAGTGCCAACAGGGCCACAGTAGCCACAAGGGCAGTTAAGCCCAGGCAGCCAATAGCCCTCGGCCCTCAAGGCCAGAACCCAGATGGCTCAAGGAAGCTGGCCAGAAGCTTGGCAACAGTCCCAAGACCTGTTCAGCCGGCA
>JAABUW010010194.1_pt1 | contig 10507 bp, 15 predicted proteins | sample 5560081 | NCBI WGS metagenome assembly JAABUW01 (sample SAMN10711882, study PRJNA513363) | rock metagenome | isolation source: Antarctica rocks | place: Antarctica: Victoria Land, Knobhead sud | reverse complement strand
AGCTAATATCACCCTTACTGCATATCCTGATAAAATATCGGGTACCTGGTGGTGAGCTGGTCATCAGACAGACTGAAGTCGCAGCTGTCCCCAAAGTCAGCCAGGACCACCCCGAAGGGTGGCCGGTCTGTGCTGGGCTGCCAGAACTCCTCTTCTTTGGCACCAGGCAGCTTCTCTAGCAGGATGTTGTGGCCTTTGAGGTCGAAGTGGACGACACCTTCCTTGTGCACCTCCTGCAAGTAACACATGGCAAGTAACACATGGTGCGCACGTTCCCTCGTAAGGTATTCACCCGCACAAGCCTAGGCATGGGTGTTTGCAGAATAACACATACATCTGGGTAATCAGGTCAAAAAACAATATGTTGTTGGTGCTCCTGCACCCAGCAGCTGCAACTGACAGCATCATGTCCGCAGTTATTGCATAGCATGCAAGGGACAGGCAGCACCAATGACCAGTGGCAATGATGTCTCAGCCCGTTTTTGATATACTTTCCGTCCTGGGGACAGGCATACTATGAATAAAATGAGCATCTACAGCCTGAAGCTGCTGTTGTTATGGACATTGAGTGTGTACAAACAAATGCAGAAGCACCCACCTCAGACAGTACAAGCAAAATCCTGTGCTTGCTAGGTGGCAGTGAGTGACAGAAAATATCATTAGCACAACTGCTCAGCAACTTCACTTGCTGGGTCTTGCACAAACTATGCAATTCATTGGGGTTATGGGGTTTAATGTAGTCTACTGTGATTTCCTATACCTGGACAAGCTCTACCAGCTGACAGAAAATGTTCAAGTACAGGTTGAGCTGCTGAGATGGGTTGCCCTTCTGCTTCTCGCGCCAGTCGCGCAGGCAGCAGCTGTACTTAGTCATCACCAGGTAGATGTATTCCTGGTCAATGCCGTAGTCATGCAGCTTGCACACGCCTGGGATGTTCCTGAGGCGGTGCATGATGCCAACCTCTGTGAAAGCAATCAGCTGCAGCAAAGCACACACAGCAGGTGGAAAGCAATATTATTATTATTTTATTTATTTTTATTTTTATTCTTCTTCTTATTATTATTCTTCTTCTTATTATTATTATTATTATTATTATTATTGTGAGTATTGTTGTTATGACTATTATTATTAAAGCACACACACACACACCCACGCACACACACAGCAGGTATTGCAGAGCCCACAGTGGGTGAGAGGCCTGGCCCAGACCATGCAACTCGAGCCTGTTGACAGGAGCTGCTGCTGCCAAGCAGCCAGACAAGGACAGCCAAAAAACCCCGTTCACCCAGCAGTAAGGTGAATATGCCATCAAACAAAGAGTCAAAGAAGAAGCATGCCATCAAGCAAACAATCAAAGAAGACACTAAAGTAGGCAGTCACTAGCGTAGACTTGACAGCAACTTTGGCCTGGTAGATGCACAGTTTGATAAATTGTTTGGATGACAGAGGGATACAAAAGAGCAAGAAGTGCTGCCAAGTTGGTCAAGTCACGTCAGCAAAGCATGATGATGTTGTACCTGGGTCCTCTGGTTGTCACTTCTTGATGGGATTTCTGACACTTTGAGCGCCAGCTGTGCAGAATCAGACTGGCTCTGTATTGACCTGCAGGCATGGACCTGGGAGAAGGCGCCTCCAGCTATGTGCAGTCTGTCCTGGTATGTGTTGGCATCAAACAGGAACCTGCAAGCCACAAGCACAGGTGACTGAGCAGGCTGACGTCTTGATGCCATATCACACGCTGACTGTAGCAGGGTACAATGAGTTAAGGGGCATCCAATGCGCTTTCTTCTGTGATATACTGCTCATACACGACGTTTTCTGCCTTGAATTACATTGACGATGAGTTCTAGAGAAATAATTGGCGAGCGTCAGAGCGGGACCGCAAAAATATACCCCAAGATTTTGGAGCGTCCTTTTTTAAAATTTATGTTCAGCAAAAGAAGATTTCTTTTGAGCAATAATCTGTCAAGAAATTATTTGCGCATTCTGGAAAAATTTGCCAGATTTGGCCGTACAACACTGACATTGCACAGGACCAATTTTGAGGAGGTAGATCAAGAGGGAAGGGCCTATCATGAGGCATTGACAGAAGAAGAAGACTAGAAGAGAGGGAACACAAAGTCAGGGGAGGATGAAAGAAGCTGAAGAAGAGCAGAAAAGATGTGTAGGATGGACAAGAAGAGGAGAGGATTTAGTCAAACGGCCTGACGGGCTTCAAAGACCGTAACCTCCCTGACCGAACAACTGAACACAGGAAGCAAATTGTGCAAAAGCAGATGAAGAGCTTCTCGCCTGCAAGCCAAGCGCAGCAGCCTGGCAGTAGGCTCTCCTGCCTTGTGAGCCCAGTCAGAGAGAGGGCCTGCCAGGTCAGCATTGAAGGCACTGCTGAGGTGCTTCTGGAGGACACTGACATTTTGCTCATCAGAGAGGTCAGTGGCGCAGTAGGCCTGGTCCACCTCCCCTGACTCACTCACTAGTAGCTCCAATGCCAGCTGCACCATCTGCAGCCCACATATTCTTTTACTTATTGTTTGATTTATTGATTTGTTTCTTTTTATTATTACCATTACTGCCAAAAGTATTCACGTATCACTTTTACTCTCTGTCCTGTTGTACCGCTAGGGGACAATACAATACTATGCTGTTTGGCACTGATCCGAGAATAGCCCCAGCATATTGTAGGTTGTGCTTCTCTGGATCGTAGTGCTATGTGGCACAGCTTGGTCATGTCAAGACCAGTAACAAGACACAAAGAAAGACAATGAGAATGGAGGAAATTGTTCATTAAGCATACATCAAGTAGTCACGCTGGGTGCATGTAGTAGTCAGCTGTGTGTGCAGCTATAGCAGCAGGCCAAATTATGCTCAGGATGCAAACAAGCTGATTTAAGCATAGGCACTGCTTGATGCAGATGTAGACTTGCGGCATTGCGCCATGCACTGCAGCGACATGCAGTGCATGGCGCATAGATGCAAGTGACTCTGATGCTGCATTTCATTTTGCCAATGCAGTACATGATCATTCAGTGTGCTGAGTTCACATGCTGCAGTCTTGAGTGTAGCTTACTTGTGAGCAGCCATGCATACAATTTTGGCATAAGGAGAGATCACAGCGTACCAGCAGGTGCCTCTCTGCGTGTTTGTAGATACGCTGCTTTGGCTTCTCCTGGTCTACTGAGTCACCTTCAGGCTCATTGGGCAGCGCAATCGGCGTCACATCTTTCCTGGCTGATGTGCCAGCAATGTTCAGGCCTTGTAGGGTCGCAGGCCTTCTGCTGGCGAGTGATGTATGGGTTGAGCTGGCAGGGCCTGGTTGTGCAAGCTCCTCGTCATCTGAAGAGTTGTATAAGGACTCATCCTCGCTGCGCTCGGCCTTTGCAGCATCCTGGAGCACAAATGTGCATTGGCCTTCTCAGACTGAGCTTACCGATGGGTTTCATGTGTAGCATGGGATCAGTCCTTTGACTGCTGGTACACAGTCCAACAGTATGTGCTGCATGAGCAGCAATCAGCCAGATGCAGCTTATGTACTAAGCAGTGTGTACTGAGAGAGTAATGAGGAAGCGTGTCAGATGTGCTTGAATACCATTTGTGTGAGCTGCAGGCAGTCTTGCTGGCTTATCAGCAGGCAGATTGCAAGCAAGGACGCTGGCATAGCTCCCAGGTCAAGGTCATGCAGAGCATGGACAGTTGTGGAGCCCACCTCCAAAGCAATCCAGGTTGCAACATCCTCATTCACATCTCCAGTGGGCACAAACCCTTCAGGAAAATCTGAGCCACCAAAAGTTGCATCCCTTGCCCCTGGACTGGGCCTTGAGTCAGTGATCCCCAAGGGCCTGTTCTCATCACGATACTGATCTGATGACCGTCTTGGCTGGGAGGGTAAGAAGTGGATCTTTGTTGGCGACTCATCATCGCTCATGTGCCGGGAGCTGAATTGTGAGGACAATGGGTTCAAGGGCCTGTTCACAGGCAGCAGCGAAGGTGCCCTGTTGGCTCCTGTGAATGCCCTTGCAACAGATGGGGATGCCCTGCTGGCAGATGTGGATGCCCTATTGGCAGATGGGGATGGCACAAGCGAAAGAGCCCTCCGTACTGGTGACGGGCTTGCACTTGCTGCAGAAGAAGAGGTAGGAGCACTGGCAGGGACGTGCAACAGGTCCCCTCTGTCAGGAGATGGCTCTGCATTGTGCTCAGCAACAACTGGGACACGCTTGCTGGGGCTAGGTGTGCCTACAGTCCTGCCTACTCTAACAGGGCTACTGCTGCTTGTGCTACCACCAGAAGCGGCAGTGACTGCAGAGGTTGCGCCAGGAGGTCTGTTGGGTGACACAGTCTGACAATTTGAGCGCCTGCTAGGGCTGACTATGCTGCTGTTTGGAAGACGTCCGCTGTACGCATTGGTATGACGTGCCGGCGTTTGTTGTGCAGCCGGTGCCGGTGCTGCTGACTGCTGTTGTGGGGCCAAAGGCAGCACTACAGGGTGGTCTGATTCAAATCGCATCTCACCAATCAGGAAGTCCAAGATTCCTAGATCCCAGAGCTGGCGTCTGATGGCTTTGCCCTGTGACATGACAAAATGACACATTTCATGGCTGCCTTGTTACGCTTCACCTTACAAACAAGACAGCTACTTGCATACTGTTACTGACCCAGAGCGCAACTTGAAGCGACCCATGTTTCCATGCTCATGTACTTGAACACATGAGTGGTTCTACCTTGAGTTTTGCAGAGCCCTGTATTGCCCTTAGGTATCGACAGCAAGCACTGTAATTCTCTTCCTCATCACCATCATCAAAGTATGCCTCAAGGAATTCAAAGTAGACCAACTCCACAGGCTTTGACTCAAGGTGTGAAAGGGAATTATCCTGCATTTTTGAAGTGCATAAGCAGAATGCAAAAGTGGTGGTTACCAGCAAGCGTACTGGAATACTGAACCTGGCTTTGCAAAGAGTCAGAAGGTTCTTCCTCTCTGCTTTTGCGTCGAAGAAGAATGGCTGCAATAGCCAGTGCACCACTGACCAGAGCAACTTTTGCAAGCTCTGATAAGTTATGTTCAATAACATCGTCTGCGGCATGATGTGCTCTCTGGACTTGTAGGGAAACGAGCTGTGCAAGCTGGTGAGGAGCGAACTTGGAAGTTCTGATCCGATCTCTGCTGCTGCGGATTGGGGACTTGTTTGCGGACATTGCGCTGATAGCAACTTGCAAATGACTTCGTGCGTGGCGCAAAGAGACCTGACGGTTGCTTGTGCTTGCTTATTGTTCGGTCACGGTCCCTATTTGACTTGCAAGCACGATGGTCTAACTAGCATTGTAGTACTTTGAACCTGCTACATGGTCTGAAAGGCATGCGTCCAAAATATGTAGTGCTGTGCCGAGGCTGCTTGTCCTACACTGACGTCCGTCGCCGATATCTGCGACGCGCTTGTTTCAGGGCACTGCTGTTTGATTTCGTAGGTGAAAGATTCTAAATGCTGGTAAGAAGAAGATGCATTGACTCCATTGAGATGTTCAACGTGAGGTCAGGTCCAGTTGCTACTCCAAGGCAACGAAATTATTGTATGCCAGAAGCTGGTTGCATCAATATAGCAGCGCCTTGAGCATACTCGAGTCGCCTATAGGCTTGTCACAAGCTTGTGCAAAACAGATCATTCGTGTACTTTCTATGGTAGTGGTCTTGCACAGCTGCAGCTTCGACATGTCGACATGCACATGCTGTGAGAGAAAACCAGCTTTGACTTCACCGTTCACCATGTCATTCTACAATACATTGCAGCACGCCATGTGCATTTTGGCAAACATGTCCTATCACAATCATTTTTCATGCATGAAAATGTGGAAAAATGTAAGTCAGTGTGGATTCCCATAGATGCATCACATATGTGAAAGTGTCAAGACCAAAAGAAAAGCTGTACAAGGTGTTTGTGCCAATACATGTCGTGTAGAAGAGCATCTCATTGACACCACCACAACAAGCAACTGGGATGAGCAAAGGTTACTTAACTCTTCATGATCATCTGAATCCGACATCATGATCATGATCAGCTGGCATCTACACACACATACAAGCGTGCACAGAGATGCGAAACAAAACAATACATCTTACTTCATCTTGGGACCGTCACAGACTGTATAGACTCAGCCATTTGAGAGGTCAAAAATCCTGTTAGTCTCTCAGCCTGATTATCAGCTATCATAGCTGTCCTGATTTTGACGTCAGGCCAGCACACTAATATTTGCTGTGAAAGCCATAGACAACATTGTAGAAGCTGGCAATTGCAATCGGAGCAAATGATCCTACAAAGCCGAATGCCCTGAAGGGAATTGGGGGAATGCTGTCTGGACTAAACATGTAGAACGCGTGGGACAGTCGCGCAAGGAAGAAGCTGCAGCAATAGATGCATGTCAGAGCCCTGGCCATTTGTCAGGTGCGTGCGTGCTGAATTGCAAGACTAGTATAAAAAGACGTACCAGATACCCAGCCCATTCAGCGTTGTGCTGCCAACAACCTTGTTGAACTCCAGCACAGCAAACAGCACAAAGAAGGCTGCATAATACTCCGCAAGATTGCCTTGTGCCTGCGCCGAGCCAAGCACGGTGCCAGATCAGTCGTTGGCAGGCATCTCTACAAAAGGATTGCATGCAACATGCATGCTGATCTGTTTTCGCTGTGCGTACCCCTTACCCGGACAACGCTCTGAAGCTTAGGGGCTGCTGGTATGTTTTGGTCCCCGAAGTAAGCCTTCGCGCCCTTGCTACCACGGTACAGGAACGCTCGCAGTGACAGCAGGGCGAAGAGAACACCAACAGCACCAGAGTACAAGGCTGTGAGCGGCAAGCTGACAGTGGGAAGAGAGGAGGCAGATGTCATCGTGAGATCTTGAGAAAATTTGTACGTAAGGAACGCTACTGTAGGATGCCGGGTGAATGCCTATTGATGGTCATTTGCCAAAATGGTGTGATACGCAGGATTTGAATCGCTCATTTGCTTCCGTGCGTACGGAGGCGCACATCGTGGACAGCAAGAGGAGCCGTTTGCTTGTTGTACAGATTGCTGTCAAGACAGAAAATTTGGAAAGCGACACGCTTATGGTCCTCAGTGGCCGGTCTTTGGTGGCGCACCAATGCGGGCATCGGTCAGCAGCTGACAGGGTCTAAACAGAGTTCGATGGACAAAAAGGAAATCCAGAATGTAGACCTGGAGGAGGTGTTGATTTCCTCGCGTGCCACAGACGAGGATCTAGAGGCTGGACTGCTGAACAGCAGTAGTCATGCGATTGACAGTTTAGGGCAAACCGTCCAAAAGCAGCGTTCATCAGTCAAGAGGAATGTCTCGGAGCTGGGTCAAAGGGTCCGGGAGTCCTTCAAAGGCCAAACCGAAACGCCTGCACCGATCCCGCTCAAGCCCTCAGGTCCTTCTCCTCCAAAGAGTGCAATGAAGAAGCAAGCCGGTACGTTGTTGTACTTGGACAGATAGCTCAACATCAACTTGGTCAAGTATGCCACAGTGCTCTTTTGCTGCTGGGCCAGTACTGGACCAGCTCGTCTGGAAAACTCAGATGCTGCACCAGCTACTGTTGCACAGTAGAAGCTTGACATGTTCATTTGGTAAATGTTGCAGGCTTTCAGCTCGTCAACACCAGCAGTCCTGTAGGATCTGTCACAGGTGAGCATTGCGTCTTCAGCGTGCACACACTGTACAGGCAGCATTGCACAGGTCTCTTTTGCATGCAACTGCTTACAGCAAGCAATTCTTGTGCTTAGGATCGCCAATGGTTGGATCCCCTCTGGACAACCTGCCAGCGGTGCCTCGCAGTGATCACGCCAGATCATTCTTGCCTGCTGTTGGGAAATCCTGGGAAGAAAGACATCAGCAGGTGCTTTGTCCTTGCTCTTGCTGTGACCAGTTGCAGCAACCTTATTTGAAGCTTTGCATACTTCAGCAATGTATGTTCTGCATGAACTGCCGGTTTGTAGCCCCCTGCCTCGCTATCAGGTCACACTGGTGAAGGCCACAGAGCAGGCTTAGCTTCAGTCACAATGCGTCTTACAAGTCATACAATTCTTCACATAAGCATCACAGCCAAGGCCGCTTTACACGTGCTAGAAGCAAGACATACTCGCTTTTTGTGCTATGTAATGAACGACATGCTTTATGCAGGCTGGCAGTGGAGAGGGTGTGGAGCTGAGTACACACACTCGTGAGGCCAAATTTGCGGAGACCTCAGATTCAGCTCCTGCTTTCAGGTACACCATGTTCTAAATGCTGCTGTCAACGGCTGGAATCTGGTGTCAATTACACAATATCAGCGAGCATGCCAATGACAGTTGCATCATTGCTGCCAATCATGCAGCTGGCTGTCATATTCCGCTCCTGTTGTGTCAGTCAATGTGCTTCTGTCACATTGTGCTCCTGTTATCTCATCCATACATTGGCGTACAGCTACAAGTGCAACTTCATCAAGGACAGAGCCTCCGTGTGCAGCCAGGGGCTTCTCTTGAAGCGTGCTGTACTCAGCACTCCCTGAAGTTTGCCTGCATCTTTGCTGGCCCCATTTTTCTTTCATGAATCTAGCATGTACCTGTAGGAGTGTAAGATTATGCAACAGACTTGTGGGACTGCCTGCATCATCTTTGTATACTTCACTGTGGCACGCAGGCCTTGCAGCTGCAGCTGATGGAGCAATGGTCTCCCTGCATTGTTCTGCATACTTCACTGAATCACGATTGTGGCATGCAGGATTGCAGCTGGAGATGAAGCTTCAGACCGCTTGCAGTGTTCTGCATACTCCACTGTACCATGATTGTGGCATGCAGGATTGCAGCTGGAGACAAAGCTACAGACTGCTTGCAGTGTTCTGCATACTCCACTGAATCACGATTGTGGCGTGCAGGATTGCAGCTGGAGGTGATAAGCGCTTCAGGCAAAGCAGGCTGGGCGCAGACGATAGCTTCAGGCAAGACGACGATTCACTGGAGGACAAAGACGACTTTGCAAAGTTTGATGAACCAACAAGGATAGAGGGGGAGGGGGGGGATGTTGACCCTGACCCTGGGGATCGGGAATCGGTGAGGGGTCTAAAGTAGCGTGCATGCTGTCCCTTCCATGCCATACAGCAAGTGGCAAGAGGAGCGTATGCATCAGCAAACACAAATCTTCAGCCATCATGTACAGTGCTGTCCAGCTTAATGGCTTGAGCTTGTATTTGCAGTTTTGTGTTGGTCATGCACACCTCAACAAACATGACGCCACTTCTTCTGCACATGCTGCTAACCAAAATCATCTCCACATGCTCTCGAGCATCACATACATCACATCCAGCCCAATCTGCTCAAGACTTCCACAACAAAACTCAGGCTCACTGAGAGAGCGGAGAAGTTGCAATAGCAGCTGCAATTCAAACCTGCCTGCTGAGTCACACTTGTTTGTTTGATAATGTTGTTTGAAATGCAAGCCTCATACATTGAAGACCATCAGCCTTGTCACATTTGCAGGAGACTGAAGCAGATGATAACAACGAAGAGGACCTGACAGTTACACACCGCAAACACCTGCGCTTCTTTGGCGTGCGCTGGAGATATTTGCGCATGAGCATAGCAGTGCTGATCAGCATCTGTTTTGCAGCGGCCGGCATTGTGCTGCATGACAAGCAGAAGGGTCTGGTAAGCCTCTGTGATAACCTCAATGCCAGCTGGTTTGAATGCTGTAATGTGGCTCCACGGTGTTCCTCCAGAAGCTGTGCTGTAGCAGCCCCTCTGCATTACATAATGACTGAACTCTGCATATGGGTGTCACATCGACACCTGTGACAAGCATGCATAGGAAGCACAGGGAACTCTGTCTCATACGTGACTGCTCATTAGGTCAAAGCCATGACCATCCACATGGCCACATTCTTAGTCATCCAGCAGGGTTATGATGACTTGATATGCTGCGCAGAGAGTGGTTGTCATGAACAAACTTAGTACGCTGACTAGGCACCAGAGTCATTGCTGATGTGACTAGTTCTATTCAGGGACTGGTGTGCTTGCTTCTAGAACATCAGCGAGGCGCTGAGTCATGCGGCAGGGTTACTAAACATGACCAACACTGCTGTGCAGAGAGTGGTGTACTTCCAGCTGTGGAGATGGATGGTCTTCTTCTGTGGCTTCGTTCCCATCTGGTGGACTTCCTTCTACTTCATGCGCGTTGTCACCATCATTGTCGAGTCCCGGTTGTTCCCCTTCAAGCAAGTGCTGTACTACATCATTGGGGTTAGGGTGAGGCCCCCTGAACTATGTTGCGCTGCCTTCTTGCTTCTGCCAGGCACCAACTTGGAGCGGCAACAACTCTGTAAATATACCAACACGCACTATCTTGCGCTGTCTTCTTGCTTCTGTCAGGCACCAACTTGGAGTGACAACAGCTCTGTAAATATACCAACATGCACTATTCTGCGCTGTTATCTCGCTTCTGCCAGGCACCAACTTGGCGTGGGAACAGCTCTGTAAATATGCCATCAT
>JAABUW010010193.1_pt1 | contig 10507 bp, 15 predicted proteins | sample 5560081 | NCBI WGS metagenome assembly JAABUW01 (sample SAMN10711882, study PRJNA513363) | rock metagenome | isolation source: Antarctica rocks | place: Antarctica: Victoria Land, Knobhead sud | reverse complement strand
ACGGCGGCGCCGGCCCGCGCCCCACAGCAGGGCAGGGCCGCCCCGGATGCAGACCCCAAACGGCCCGCACCCGCAGCACCCCAGCCCCGCCAGGGCGCACGCCTCCAAGATTGACCCCCGCCAAGGCCAAGAAGCAAGGCAGCACGCCAACGAAGTAAGCCAGACCAAGCAAGGAGAACCGCACCGGCACGCCCACAGCGCTCCAGCGCATTCCCGTTCCCCCGAATGCCCTTTAATAGCCGCCGCCACCGCATCCGGCTTGCGCCAGGACCGGCAGTGGGCATCCGGGATGCGCGGCCCCGCCCACCGTGGGCCACCCGGCGTCGGCGCCGTTCGCCCTAGCCAGCTCAGCAGGTGCGGCGATGCCGTCCGCAACCAGGTTGCAAACGGGCTCCAACCATCCCCTAGCCGCAGCAGTTCTTGGTGAGATACGCGACGACGCGGTTCATGCCGGCCAAGTCAGCCGCGTAGATGACCTGGCGGTTGAGGCGCCGCTGCGTCACCAGCCCGGCGCGCTTGAGATGCTGGAGGTGGAAGCTCAGCGAAGACGGCGGCACGCCCAGGCGTTCAGCAATCACACCAGCGGCCAGACCGTCCGGGCCGCTCTCGACCAGCAGCCGACACACCGTCAGCCGGTGCTCGTGCGCCAAGGCAGCCAGGGCGTAGACGATGTGCTTGGTGTCCAGGACGGCCTCCAGCCTGTCATGTGGGAGCAGAAGCCAGTGGGCTTCGTGCCATCATAAACGGTTGTATGAGGACTGTGAAAACGTGCTGGCGGCTGCGCCTCAGGTAGGCGCCCCGACGCTTCACCTGAGCACGTCTCGCATGGTTCGGTTATGGGCCGCCTGGTCGCCGTCCCGGGCGTGTCCCCGCCAAGCGGCGGGGCCGGGCTCTATCGCCGCAAGCGCGGCGACGGAGCCACGCAAGCGCGCGTCTCCGCGGCTGCGCCGTAACGATCCCTCACGCAAGCACCTTGACAGTCTTGCCACAGCGCATTCGATTCGCAGATCAGGCCCATCGTGTCGCATGGCTCAGGAGGCGGGCGGGGCAGGACGCGGGTCACTCGACAGCCACGCTTCGCCCGCGTACCTGCTCCAGCTGAGCCTCATGCAGGCCCGGGCTGCTCGCACTGACGACCGTCAACACATGGCAGGCCGCATCCGTCTGGGCAGAGCCGCACGTCGAGGCAGGCTACGAGCCAAAACCCGGCCTACCATTGGACATAATCGAAGGAACGCACCTGGCAGCCGGTGCTGAGGGATTGTTCCAGGGACGAAGATGCCTGGCTTCAATCCAACCATCCTCGCCATTTGGACGAAGCACCCGAAGGAAGCCCGCCGTAGCGCGTGGCGGATCTTCGACAATGACATTCGTTGCCGCAAACCCAGTAGAAAGGGCGGAGCGGGACGGAGCAAGCCGGACAGGGACGCCACTGTTTGGGTCCAGAAATTGCTGAGGCGTCAGCGCAAGCTGCATGCAAACGTATCCAGGCAACGGACGAACCGCATGAATGCCTTGGGCATGGCACACAGCCGAAGGAAACAATGAGACAAGGGCTATCGTCAACAACCAACGCATGATGGACCTCTATGAACTAGAGAGAAGGACAGGAGCGGACGCGGCAGTGGCCCCAATTTTGTTAGTGACGCCAGCGCGCCACTGGCCAACCGTCGTCACGCCCGACGTTATGCCATTTGCAAGAAGTTGCTTGTCGGTGAGACCTCTGATTTGGCTGGACATAAGCGCGCTGTCATCGGCTTGTGCGATCGAGGCCGCGTTACCAGGACCGAAGTTGTAGTATCCGCGTACGTCCAAAACCGTGGGGTTCGCGACTTGGCTTCTTTGCAGCGACACCGCCCCTTGCCGGAGATACTCCGCAGCGGCAATGCTTTCCGTCGCAGGGTCCAGCTTGCCTGCCAGGCCCGGCACGATGTTGGCAGCCAGGCTCGGATTGCGCGCCAGGGCCGAGTTCATCATCGCCGTGTAGGTGCTGTCCAGCATCTGGAAGCTGCCTGTGATCGTCGTGCTGGACGACGCCGGGTTGGTCTGGCACCCGCCCGCCTCAATCTGGCACGTCGCCGCCAAGGCCACTGGCGTGATCCCGACCGTCTGCGCGTTCTGCGACGCGGCCTCGCCCCAGCTCCGCCCCATCATGGACGCCATGGACTGGCTGCCCGAGCCATCGCCGGTGCTGCCCGTCCCCGTGCCGTCGCCCATCGAACCGTCGCCACCAGTGGTGGTGCCGTCCGTGGGGGTGCTCGCATCAAGCGCGGTGGCGCCCGTGGGCATCGTAAATTCCGGCAGCCCGGTTTCCTCATAGGTTGGGATCGGCAGCAGGGGCACGCCGTTCATCGTCTGCGGCACCGGCTGGGCCAGAACCGTGCCGGCGACGGACACCGCAGCCAAGCCGAGCGCCGCTGTAAGCAGCGCGGCACGGGAAGCAGGTCGAGGCTGGCCAGGTCTGGCACTGCGCCGCATGGCGAGTGCCAGAGCCGGGATGCGGCCAGGGTGGTGGGCCGGGTTGGACGGGGACTGCATGGGACCTCCTTGCTGCTGACCCCCGCATCATCCCCGGACGTGGCGCAAACGGCGCACCTCCTTGAATCGCTACTGGCAGACGAAACTGCTGCTGGCCGCTTCCTGTCGGCACGTCCTTGAACCAGCCGAAAGCGGCAACGTCACCGCCGCTTGCGTGCCCTCGTAGCGGCAGACCAAGGTGAGGTTCTCGGCGTTGCTGAAGCGCCAGGTGTTGACGTAACCGTTCGCACCCCCCTGCGTACTGGCCGGGGCTTGCAGCATGTTGTCCTCGGGCCGACCGAGGTAGAGCGAACCGCCGCCCACTCTCCGGAGGTGATGACCGCCGGACGTGGGTGGGCATGCGACCGCTGCAATGGCCGCACCCGCAGACAGCACCTGGCCGAGGCCGAGCAAGACTGGAACGATCAAGCTAAGACGCATGCGAGACAACATAGAACGCGCTCCCTGTATTGGCAGCCGTGGCGCCGGGGTTGTTCCACGGGATGGTCCTGTAGGCGGCCGGACTGCTCGCCCATTGATCCATGACCTGTATGCCCTGGGTGTTCTGCCCAAGGTAGATGGCAGCATGGCTGCTGCCGTTCGTCGCGTTGGCGTAGCGCCCCGTGCTGTCGAAGGTCGCGATGGCGGTGCCGGGACGCAGCTCGGCGTTGCCCTGCACCTGCACGCCCTGTGCCCAGGTCCGCGTCAGGCCCACGTTGGTGTCGGCTGCTTGCACCAGCGCCACGCACTGACCGGAGCCGACGGCCTGCCCGGCATACTGGTTCCAGGACGACGCGGCGCTGCCGATGGCGTCCCCGTTGCCCGTGCCGGGCGTCGCGCCGGCGGTTCCTCCATCGATGCCCGGAGCGCTTCCGTCGCCACCCGCAGGCATGTCGCTGGCGAGTGCGGTCGCACCCGTGGGCATGGTGAACGCCGGTAGGCCGGTTTCCTCATAGGTCGGGATCGGCAGCAGCGGCACGCCGTTCATCGTCTGGGCGGTCTGCGCGCAGGCCAGGCCACCACCCGACATTGAGGCCGCAACCGCAGCGGACGCCAGCACGGCAGCATGGAGCCTTCGCCATCCCGTGCGGCTGTGGATCAAACAATCAGGTGGAGCAGTGGGGGTCAGGGGCATGGGGCTTCCTCGCTTGTGGCCGCACAAGCATCGCCCAGCGTGGCGCAAACAGGATGCACGGACCTGGCCGGACCAGGGGAGCTTGCCCCGGGGGCTGCGAACACCCCCTTGCTGCACCGCACGGCCAGGCCCAACCTCACGAGCGCTTGTAATGCGTGCAAGGTGGCCTCGACCGAACGCCTGGCCGCCCGCGCGATCTCGGTGCAGTGCGCCGGCTTGCCGAGGCAGACCAAGACCGCGTCCCGCACCGGGAAGGGACGGGTGATCGCATCCTTGCCTATGCCTGCCTGTGCCGGATGCGTCCGCTCGTAGCGCCCATAGCCGACGCGGACCGCCACGCCGCGATTGCACATGGCCCTTAAGTGACCGGTTGCGTTTGAAACACTTCGGTGGATGTGGGCCGCCACCTCCCACGCTTGGCGAGGCTCGGACAGGAACGCCAGGATCGCGTCCCGGATCGGCTGCGGACGAGTGTGCGGACCGCTAGCAGTCTCCGGCTGGTTGCCCGGCGCCTGTGCAACATACCGACCATACCCAACCTGGATGACACGACCAGCTTTGACCAGACAGACCATCCTGGCCCTTATGTTGGACCGATTGTCCCCGACAAGTTGAGCAACCTCCATCGGGCTTCGTGGCTCGGCCAACGCCGCGAGCACCTTTGCCATGTTCGCGCTGAGCTCCCGACCATGGGCAACAACGGCGGGCTCGCCTGGCACACCCGGCCATCCGCAGCCGCCGGCTCCGCTCGCATCCGCCGGCGTCAGCGCTGGAGCAATCTTGACATACATCCCGCCCTGGTCGCACCGAACCCGGCCGGCTGTGACAAGCGCGGCCATCGCGTTGGCGGCACCAGACGTCACGCCGGCTCGCCATGCCGCGTCCGCCAGCTGCCTGGGCTGGTCGAGCACCTCAAGCAGCAGCGCCTGCCGAAGGGGAGGCGGCCACGCCACCCAAAGACGGCCAGCCTGGACGACGATCCCGAAGCCGAGCTGCTCGACCTGGCCCGACACCCGCAGACGGTCCAGCCGCTTCATGACGGTCTCGGCATGAGGGTCGAAGTGAAACCTGACCTCGCCAAGACGCCGTGGCTGCGCCAGGAAGGCCAGCAGGGAAGTATCCTCTGCCGCCGCGTCGTCAGCCGCTCCGCCGTCGCTGCCGCCACCATCCAATCCGATCATCTTTGCTGTTCCCCCTCGGCACATCACCTGCGGCCGATGAAACAACGGCGTGGCGCAAACGGCGCGCTTTGAGCCAAACCGCGGAGTGACCAACGCCCGAAAATCCCACTGCACGCTGCACCAGCCCGAACGGCCCGAAGGAGCGGGGTCCTCGGACTGGCGCGCACGGCTTTCTTCTACGTTGGAGACAGCAGCGATTTGAGGGTGCAGAAGGGTTCGCCGGTGCGGGCATCCTTGATCGGGGTTGCCTGGCAATGCCTGATCCGCTCCAGCGCCCCCGCACCCGCAGCAGCCATGGGGTCAGGCGTCCAGGCAGCCCAGAAATAGCCGCCCAGCACCAACCCGATTGCCCCGAAGGCAATCCCCGCCGCACGACCCCACAAAGCATCCTGGTTGCGCCGACGCTCGCGCAGCACCACCGCTTCGCTGATCTGCTTGACGATCTGCGGCGACACGGAGTCCACGAACCTGGTCACCACCTTGCTGACCTGCACATCCGTGACCGCGAGGGCAGTCTGCGCCTGTTCCTGGAGCTTGATCGCCGTTGCGCTCGCCTGGCGCAGCGCCTCAAGGTCTGCGACCGAGGCGGTGCGGTTCTCCTTGGCCGCAGCCTTCAGGTCGGCCGCGGCTGCCTGGATCAGCCGGCCCAGCCAGGTCAACGTGCTCAGCAGGGCGGAGATGAACCGGCCCTCCAGGTGGTCGGGCCGCACGCCCCAGTCCCGAGCAGCGACCTCCGTCTGATGCACCAGGCGCTCCAGCTCCAGCGCGGCCTTCGCCGCTTCGGTCTCAACTGTCAGGTTGCCCTGGGCGGCTACGGTCCCTGCCGGGATCTTCTGCACCGGTTCAGCCATGGGCCGCACCCCGCTTCTTCCTGTCCGAGGCGGGGGGCGTGCCCTCGGTCATGCTTGACGGTTTCAAGGTGAAGCTGGGCATTGCGGGCAGCCACAAGGCTGGTATCGCCGAGAAGAAAGGCGGCAGGTCGCGTTCCCACCATAGCGCCACACGCTCCTGATCGAAGAAGGACAGCGGTGGGCTACCAACCTTGGCCACACTGTTCATGGCATCCGCAAAGGTCAGATGGCGGTCAGTGACCTGCGACATGCAGGACAGCTTGGGCATCAGAACCACCTTGGCACCATTTAGTACGGCCTCGATCAGCGCCGGGTGCTGCCGGACGTTGGCGAACGCGAAGTTGGCGGACCGGCCGGTGATGACGAGGCCGTCGTTCAGGACGATCAGCGTGGCCTCGGGGGCGAGCAGATTCTCCGACATGAAGCGTTCGAGGTAGTCGAGGTCCGCCATCTCCGGGCCGAGGACATGGATGAGCACCACCCGGATGCCGCGCCGCTCCAACGTGCGGACGATCGGCACCTCCTCGACCAACCGGGCCAAAGGAGTGTCGCCGCCGCCGATGTCCAGCACGGCGTCGTAGCGGTGCTCGATGAGGTGGGTGAAGCGGCCCTCAAGCCATGCCTTCACGTCCTCAGAGTCCACCGAGGAGGGTTCAAGCACGTCGGCGGAGAACATGGACAGACTATACGTGCGGTTGAGCTTGTCGGCGTTCCAAACGACGACTTCCCCCCCATGCGCCCGCAAGAACTGCACGGTGGTATTCAGGAAGGAGGTCTTGCCGACACGTTGGCGGCCGACAACGATGGCAACGACCGGCCGGCGGTCCTCTGCCGGGCTGATGACGTCTGACATGAGTTCAGTCCTTGCGCTTGGGTGGGTTCACGAAACGGTCGCGATGGTCCAGCTGGCGATCCAGGGCTGCTAGCGTCGCCCTTGCCTCCTCGGTCAGCTCCCTTGGAGCGGTCCGGACAGGAACAGTGTTCGGAGATGCGTCTCGCGGCGACACGGCTGCCCGCGCTGGCTGGGCCACTGGGGGCTGCCAGGTGGCCGGCAAGCGCGACGGATTGGCAGGGCGAGAGAGCTTCCTGGCCTTCGCAGCTTCCTCGGATAGGTAGTCCTTGCTGACGCGCCCAAAAATGCGGCGGGCCGAGTTTGTGGACAAATGTCCACCCTGCTTGTTGGTCAGTCCTTCGCGGATGAGCATGGCTGCGAAGGCGTCCCAGGAAACCCTGCCACTCACTCCGACCCCGACACCGAGAAACCGCTGATAGTTTGCCCAGATGTACCTGTAAGCGGCTGTGCGGCCTCCACCTCGGTCCAGCTCCAGCTTGCGCAGTTCGCGCGTGGGTATCTTTCGTGTCATCCCCGCCCCCTTGTCGTGCCTGCGCGGAAGATGGCGCGCCGCGGCGCGAACGGCGCATGCCGTCACGCCGCGTCGGCTGACCGTGCCGCGACCGTGGTTCGACCCTGGAGCGGCCATGCCGCGACTGTGGAGGGACAGTAGTGAGGCAGCATATACACCATTGCATCCCTTCGGGATGCGCGGCGACTGTTTCCAACGCTGCGCTCCGTTCAGGCCGCTTGCCCAGCCGCCGCTGGGCACAGAGGGCGCTCTTGCGTCACGGCAAGGAAATAAGACCTAAAACTGTGGTGTGTTTGCGAAGTGCATAGTCGCCAGAGGTAAACGATCCCGTCTGGCAGACGTTGAGACTAGCTCGATCGTTGGAGATAGCACGTGAGTGAAGTTACGACCTGGTACGTGGTGGCTGATGGTGGCAAGGCTCGCATTCTGACAAAGAGCAACGGCGAGATGCACACCCTGAGCCATTTCGACAACAGCGGACATGGTAGTACGGACGAGGATCCAAGTGCCGGCACCAGCCAGCTCAAGGCGCCGAAGTCAGATCCGCATGATCAGGCCAAGGCGCATTTCGCCAAGCAGATAGCTGCCCGGCTTAATGAGGCGGTCCGGACCGGCAGCATCGAGGAGATCGTGCTGGCAGCACCAGGTCATGTACTGCACGACATCCGAGAGGAGCTCAACAAGGCAACGACGGCCAAGCTCGGTAAGTCACTGAGCAAGGATCTGACCAACACTCCTGACCATGAGCTCGCGTCACACTTCTCCTGAGGCAAAGATCCTGGAGAGCCCGATTGGGTTCTTCAGGACTGTGGCAGTGCGCCAGGAGTCACCCGGCAGTCGGCGGGTCCGAAGTTCGTGCAACCAGGGCAACAAGACCTCAGGAAACGGCTTGCCTTCGCCGTGGCGCGACAAAGTCCTTCCAGACCTTGCTGGCATCGCGTCGCAACTGGCCGAACAGGCCTTGGTCGAGGGGTAGCGGTTCATCGGTCATTAACCAGTGTTCGCTGACCGTCGCTCGCTTGTCACGTCGATAACCACCCATGCCGCGCGCCACGACCCACGATCATCTGTCCGCCGATGTGGACGTGTCTGCGGGATCGCGGAGGACAGCCGCTTCCACTCACGGGTGACAGTCTGATGTCGGCACACCAACCTGCCCAGGGCTGCGGCGGCCACACCATCCAGCAGGGCATGATCCGACGGACCGATCCGCTCGTTCCCGCATTACTCCAGCATCGCCACGCTCCTGGACACGTCGGGTCGCACTGGAATGATGCCGCTCTCGCTGTACCAGGTGGCAATCCCCTCCATCTGCTTGAGGTCGGCCGGCGTCACCGCGGTGACAGGAACGGCGTTGGCCGCCCCGATGGCGTCACCCAGGGCGATGGGGATTCCCATCGCCTTGGCCCAGATCCCGCCGGCCTCACTCTTGTGCTGCATCGACCAGACATTGTCGGCGCGGGCAGTGTTCAACAGCACCTGCAGCAGATCGCGATGCTCGGTCGCAAATATCCTGCTGGCCATCAGCGTTACCGCGTTGTCCGAGCCGATCTGCGCTCCGTCTGCCAGAACCCTCGCGCCATAGTTCTGCACTGCGATGGAGATGAACGGGTCCCAGGTCGCCCAGGCGTCAACATGGCCCCGGTCGAAAGCAGCGCCGGCATCCGAGGGCCCGAGATAGATGCGCTTCACGGTGGCCGGGTCGATGCCATTGTGGGTCAGGCCACGCATCAGTAGGTACTCGCCCGTGCCGCCGCGGTTGACCGCGACGGTGTGGCCCTTCAGGTCGGCCAGCGTCTTCATGGGCGCGTCCTGCTTAACCAGGATGCCTTCAGCCGCGGCAGATATCTTCTGATAGGCAAACACCACAAGCGGCACGCTCGCAGCCAGGCCGGTGATCGATGCTGTCGAACTGCCCGCGGTGACGTCGATGGCACCAACGTTCAGCGCCTCCAACGCCGGGGCGGCAGCGGCGAAGGGACCCGCCCACTGCACGGTGGCGCCATGGGCGGCGAGCGCCTTCTCGATCGTGCCGCGGGCGCGGCCCAGCGTGATGTCGTTGGGACCGCGCAGCCAGCCGATGCGGACCACAATCGGGGCTTGCGCCCGGGCAGCCAGGGGCAGCAACGCTGTGAGCTGCAGCAGGGAACGACGCTTCATGAGGGTGGGTCCTTGGTCGTCAGGTGTGGGCATAAACCGCTAACACAGAGGTCCGTCCCGTGATCAAGCGCGTGGCAGGAGGACCAGATCGCGAACCCGAGCCGTAGCCGCCATGGTTGGCAGCAGGCCGTTGTAGCCGCATGACCTAAGGTCAGTGCACGCGCCAGAGTATGGATCCGCCATGATCTTTCCCTCTCCTGACCCTGACCATCTTGGCACCATGCTGGCTGCACTACGGGCGCGGCGCCCGCTGGTGCACTGCCTGACCAACCAGGTCGCTGCCAACCTGACGGCCAATGCGCTGCTGTGTGTCGGTGCGTCGCCGTTGATGGCAGAGGCGGACGACGAGGTCGCCGTCCTGTCGCCGGACGTGCTGCTGATCAATCTCGGCATGCAGACGCCTGCACGGATGCGGGCGGCCCGGATTGCCGTGGCCGCGGCTCGCCGTCAGGGCATACCCTGGGTGCTCGACCCGGTTGCGGCCGGCGCTCTTCCTTCGCGAACCACACTGGCGCTGGAGCTGGCCACTTCTCGACCCGCCGTGATCAAGGGCAATGCATCCGAGATCATCGCCCTCGCCGGCGGCCAGGGCGGGCGAGGCACGGACGCTACTGTCCCTACTCTGGAAGCCCAAGCGTCGGCAGAAGCGCTCGCCCGGCACACCGGTGCCGTTATCGCCATCACAGGACCGGAGGACATCGTGACCGACGGTCAACGGACCACGATCGTGCGGCATGGTCATCCGATGATGGCGCAGATCAGCGGACTCGGCTGCGTTGCCGGTGCACTGATTGCCGCATGCCTGACGGTGGAGACGGATGCAGTGCTGGCAGCGGCGAATGCACTGGCGTTATTGGGTTGGACCGCAGAGCGCGCGGCAGTGCAGGCTGGAGGACCAGGGTCGCTGCAGGTAGGATTGCTGGATGAGCTGTCTCGAATCGGGTCAGAGCCGTCTGCACTCCATGACGTCAGGTAATTACGAGGTGTCAGGAGTAGGCCTTTCCCCTTGGGATGCACACCTGAGGCCTTGGCGGCTCCTCGTCATATACAAGCCACGCTTAATCTTGCCGCAGCAGTGATCCCAAGGGCACTGGTCGGCCTTGCTGAACGGATACATTCCTTTGCGTCTTTTAGAACGGCGCTGCGTTCATCTTCGGAGTGCATAAGGATAGTAGCAATGGCGACCCCGACCAGCCTCAAGGAAGTCTACACCGACGAAATCAAGGACCTCTGGTCAGCGAACGATCAGATGGTCAAGGCGCTCACCACGCTGAGCGAGGGTGTGCACGATCCTAAGCT
>JAABUW010010192.1_pt1 | contig 10508 bp, 16 predicted proteins | sample 5560081 | NCBI WGS metagenome assembly JAABUW01 (sample SAMN10711882, study PRJNA513363) | rock metagenome | isolation source: Antarctica rocks | place: Antarctica: Victoria Land, Knobhead sud | reverse complement strand
ACGTTGTCACTGTCACAGTTAAGGGTGTGCATTACCTTTCATCGATCACTGCTGAACAATCAATCATTGCTGAACAGAAACGTAAGTGCAATGTCTATTGATTTACTGTTGGGATCATGAAATAAGGGAACCGAAAGTATGATTGTTCCATTTCATTTTACAGAAAATGGGCCAAACAAGCCCAAAGATCCCAAATGAGGGAGAAATTGGCAAATTTGTCAGGTAAATTCCTGTTTTTTGAGGTAAGAAAGTTGCTCAGAAATTTGATTTTGCCTCCCTGAGCAAGAAAAGTGGATTGCCACTTTCAAAATTAAAAACAGCCATCCATGGTAATTAGACAGTAATAGTTGAAGGATAAGTTTACTTTGTTACTTACCTATTTGCAGTGTTGCTGGGTTAGTGACAGCAAATTTGAAAACATAGGATTGTGCACACCCCTAGTCACCATGCAGTAGTGCTGAACCAAGATGTTGGCCCTTGTATGTGAAGACAATAGCCACCCACTTCATGTGATACCATCGATCAACGCCACATCTGAACTATACCGAGGCAGCCTTTTGGCTCATCATGCCTTGCAGTCATGCGGCTCCTTTCATGCAACCATGACATGCAGCAACTGACACAGGACAGCACAGTCTTCACCTGATGAGGGAATCCGCTGTGAAGAACACTGTTGCGTGCAACCTCGCACAAGTCAGTGGCACTCAGCTTCCACACCTGCACCACATTACACCTTCAGAGAGCAGCGCAACAGCTGTGAGCCAGATAGGTTGATATGCTTGTGACCAGAGTAGCAGTGCTGTCCAGGCAAGCGTGACAGCTGACAAATATGGCTGCACATAGGGTTGCACTCATACAGCTGGATAAGGCCAAATGTCAAGCCAAGCAGCCCATTTGGGCATAACAAGCTGCAGTTTGAATGACAGAAAGAGGCACCCTTAGAAGGACAGGTGTTGTTGGATCTGAACTTGCAACGTAACTAGTATGTTGCCCCCATAAGAATGGCTGATCTTTGAAAATGCTCAGAGTAGCCAGAGGCACTAAAGCCCTGCCAATCACTCAACATATGATGTCTGCTAGCACGAACATAATGACACATGCAGCACAATGACAGCAAATGGTGTCGGCCAGCATGGAACAAAATGACACATGCAGCAGATGCAGAGCCTGCAAGCAGATGCAAAATGAGACATGCAGCACAATGACCACATATGGTGTGATAGATGACACCAAAGTGACACTCAAACGCAACATATTGTGTCTGTCAGCATGAATCAGAATGACACAAGCAGCACAAGCAGGACTGCCTGCAAGCAAGAGCAGTACAGCAGGTGGTAGTAAAAGGAAACACTGCTGACCTGTGCTGCCACGCTGTACTCCTCCACCAGGGGCTCCTTGGTGAGGTGGATCTGCAGGGGGTCATCTGTGCTGAGGCTCACATTCATCCCTCTGGCAAAGAAGGTGGGGAATGGATTGCGGTGGTAGTCCAGGAACAGACTGTTGTTGGACAGCGGGCTCATGCACAGGCCTACCTGTGACAGCAGTCACAGCAGGTGACAGTTATGGTTGTCAAGGTTTGTGTGATCCTGGCAGGAATTACAAAAATTATTTGGCAATGCATATAAGAGCAAGCCAAGGCTGGCTGCAAGCTTGCAACTAGCAGCGGTGGAGTCACCATACTGCACTGACAATGCATGGCGCACCAGCAGGACATCCTTTCATGCTGACCTCATGCGTGCCATATGCAACCATCATCCGTTGAGTATGGTCGCGATGCATGTGTGGAAGACTCACCTGCTTCATGTAGTAGAGGTACTGCATGCAGGGCGATTTGCGCAGATTGATCCCATGTGCAATGTTCTCGCACAGCATGAAAGCGCTAACCAAGTGATCTGTATCGCCAGCCTCTCCTGCAAAAATTACACATATCATTCGTCTCTGACTTGCTTAGCAAGTGGAAATGTACATTGGCTATTGAACACAATTGCCATCATTGCAGATACAGGTGTCCTGTCTGCAGCAAGGCACAACTGCAGTGGTGGCTCACCAAACCACAACAGACAGAAGCTGATGCCCAGCACAGCAGAGATGCACTGTCCTCAGGCCACAGCCATGCCCGGTCAGTGATGCAAGAACGAGCATTGCAGCCACAATGCAAGAGAGTGAGAGCCCTACCAGCATGCGGTCTGAAAGCAATGGTGTTGAGCCCACGCGCCTCTCGCAGCTTGTTCAAGGTGAACAGGTTAGCGTACACGTAGTATGCATAGTAGGAGTAGGCGGGGTTGTGCTTGAGGTTCCACTCTGCCGGGGTCTGCATGTGCTTGGCTGGCCGCCGCTCTGGCTTGCTCTCATCATCCACCATGTCCAAACCCACAACCTGCACACCAGCATGTTGGCATTACAAGGGGGCTGCCACCTTACAGGCTCCCGTCATGATCGCTAAGAAGTGTAAACTTCTCCTTTTTCTGTTTTCTTTTCATCAGCATGTTGGGCTTACAAAGGGGCTGCGCTGGTGCCTCAAGCGCAGTCGGTATGACTTTATTTGTTGCAGCAGTAGCTTTGCCTCATACTCTTGAAACAGGTGTGCCGGTTATGAGTATGACTACAATGGGCCACAGTTTCATGCAGACAGAGCTGTGACGGGACTGACATGGATGCTGTGACTACTGGCAGCAGATCATGTCAATGCTACTCATATATCTGCACTGTGAAGACCAAAAACTTTGACAGGGCATGTCTTGCACGATTGGCTGAAGCCTGTGCAGCAGGAATCACCACACAACTCAGCTGCCGTTGAATCACAGCGCAAAAGCAAGCTGGCGCATGTTGCATATTGGCACAGCACAGAGCTGCAAGCACACAGCTCCTCAGCAGATCCAGCAAGTGTCAAATGATGAGTCCAAGAGCTTGGCTTACGTTCTTGAGAAAGAGGTGCAGCTGGGGGTGGGAGTTGGGATCCTTGGTGACTTCAAACAGAGGCTGGAAGATGTTGTCTAGCAGCTGCTCAAAGTTTTCTATGATGCCCTGCTCCTTGTACACATTGTACAGCCTTGGCAGCTGCAGCGCATGGCAATTGACTAAGCCACCTGAGCAGAGATTTCTGCAAGCATTTTTGGACATTGTGCTAAGCGGAACATGCCAAATGTGCTTGATTCTGTTGAAGGCTCTTGGCAAACAGTGAAGAAGCAATATCCACTGATTCAGAGGTCTCACAAGACTGCCAGCTTGTCAGCCGCAGACAATACACATAATGTCACGGTCCATTGTATCATGGTGCACAGAGTGCTGATAGATGCTGCTGATGGATGCTGACACTTGTCACTGAATGCAATGCTTGCCCAGTCAGAGCCAGCACTACACAGCTCATCAAACAGCCTGTGGTACTTCTCTCCCATCAGATATGCAATCAGCTGTCCAGGCAAAGCTGTACGAGCACATGCTTGACCTGAGCAGTTTTGAGCAGTTTCTAGCAACACAGTTGACAGCACAACAAGCGATACCTGGATGAGCCAGAGGACATTGTCTGAGTAGAGCTTGTTCTGGCAGTACCAGGCAGCCAGAATGTCCCACTCAACGTACTTGCGGCCATAAATGGAGATGCGGTACTCAGCGTGCTGATACTTGCTGGCCTCCAGATCAACCAGCACCTCCTTGGTCAGCTCTGCCAGGTACCGCCCATGCAGGATGTTGTCCTGTTGCCAATCAACAGTCAACAAACTGTGAGCAATGTGCATTCACCATGCAGGCTGCTGCCATGAATTTGCCCTGGTTAAGGTAGCTGTGACTGGATATGAAGACGGTATATCACATTCAAGATGTGCTAGGTGGCTCCAGCGCACTTCACAAGCAAGCCCCAGTGTGTCTTGAACTGCTAGCAAATGCAGAGAGGCTTGCATCCACCAATTTGGCCTTACCCATGGGTTGAGGTGCAGTCAGCAGCAATATGCAGAGTGACCTCATACAATGTACGTGTTGGCACATCCCCACCAGATTAACCTTGGCTTTGACAAGCTGAGGTGAACTCGGCAGCAATGTGCCGACATGTACATTGTATGAGGTCACTCAGCGAGTTGCCATTGACTACACCTCAACCGGTGAGTAAGGTCAAATTAGTCACTGCGGAGCTGTCTCTGCCTGTACATGTTGTTAGTGGTGACTGGTGCCTGGTGATTGCAGTCAGAATGTCAGAGTGGTGGTACCTGCTTGATGAAGATCTCACGCAGTCTGCTCTGACCAAAGGGGTTGTACTTCAGGTTGAAGCGGTCAAAGCGGTGGAAGGACTCCTTACCGGCATGCATGTCAAGGAGGTCCACATTCAGATCGTACCTGCAGACAGCTGAACACTCTCTGCAAAAGCCATGTTTTGATGCTTTGCTTGTTCACAAGGGAGCTGGTTCTGGTCGTAAGACGTGCTTCTGCGTTGTGCTCTGGCGACAGCAGTGTTGAGATCAATGCAAGCGGCTTGTGTGCAGCTGTTACCTTAATCCCAGCGGTCTCCATTCCCTAACAGCTAACAGTTACTCACAGCTCACAGCTGACACCTATTTTGCACAGCATAATGCTCACACCCATCACATGTAAATTGTCTTTGATCTGCTTCCAATCAAGTGACAGAGGGTCCTGGGTTCACAAGCCTTACCCAGTTAGCTTGAGGGACTCAAAGACTTCCTGAAGGGTGAGGTACTTGCCATCTCTGAAGATGACCAGCTCGCCAGGCTCCTTGCGCAGCTTGCTTTTGATGAAGCGCAGCAAGTGCTTCTGGTGCATGCAGGCGCTGTGATGCACATGGGTGTCCACCTGCACACAAATCCATGCAACAAAACTTAGGCAAATGGCAATACAGTATGTACATCTGAGCAGGTTGATTGCTGCAGGAGGCTGCTGAGAGGGCCTTGCCAAATCCAATCATATACCACTGACGTGAAATTGCCATTGCCAAGGCTGCAGATGAGAGGCTGAGCACAGTGTAGAGGATTGTTTAGCCAGGCGTGGGGTTATGCTGAACCACCTTACGGACATTGTAGAAGTCCCTGTGAGGTGCAGTCTTCTGAGCCAGGAACTCCTTGTCAGCATTGAGCATGACGTGCAAGTTGAACTTTTGCTCCAGCAGCATCAGGCGGTGGTGGCAGAAACTCTTGATGGGTCCCATGGCTGCAATCTTGCACATCCTGCAGTCAGCAACATCAGCATTCACAGGACACCATTCTTTACACAATGCCTGATGCAGCAGATCAGGGAAAGTAGCCACAGGTCTGTGCGTCACATCCACACTCAGGTTGTAACACATGATCAGCTGAATGGTGAAGATGATGCGCATGCAGGCAGCAAAGCAGTAGTTTTGACCAGTGTCTGGCAAGTGACTTGATGCAGTAAACAAGTCATGCTTGATGCCGGGCTTGATTGTAAGTGAGAGACGCACACCTGCTCATGTCTGAGAAGAAGTCAAAGGAGTTGCCAGGAACAGGAAAGGGCTCTGAGGTGTGCGCAGCGTTGTCATACACCCGGAACACTCCATCTTGCATCTCAAAATCAAAGGGCGCCACTGGCTGGGGCTCCCACTTGAAGGGGTCCCCATTGATGAGTGAAGGGGCAGCCACTTCTGGCATGCCTGGGTGCTGCTCTGCTGGAGAAACCCTGGCAGTGAACAGCCATTTGTCCCTGCAGGGAGCAAAGGCGTTGGTTTCCCATCTTTCATGCATTGCACCCTTGATTTGCGCTTGGATGGAAGAGCATTTGACAGATCCCTGCAGCAACAGGGCGTGTTGACACCAGAGACATGTGAGCAAAGCTGTGGTGTTGACCTGCAGCGCAATTGACCTCTTGCTCAAGTGATCTGTGAAGTGCTCTTCTTAGTGATGAGAACTTTCCCATGCATCTACGAGCAATGTTACCCCTTAGGAGAAGTGCCTTTCAAAGCAGTGCCTCTGTGGGGCTGTAGACTGAAAACATTGAGATCGCTTGCCAGAGCAAGGCAAGCAGACTTGACCTGAGTGACGCAGAGCAATGGGAAAGTGAAGGGAGAATGCTTACCTGAGGGCGTAACATTGCTTCAGTAGAGTACACACCTCCTCTGTCTCCTCATTGATGGCGGGCTCTGGAGTGATGACACGGCAGTACTGATCATGCATGGCAGCATCCTCAATGATCTGCACGCCACTGTTAGCTCAAGATGCAGGCCCAGGCTGTTGTGAGGCAATCTCTGCAGACGGTACACACAAGGCAACAGTGCATGCATTATGCTGTCAGGGCATGGTATTACACAGGTGCTGCCAGACAAGATGAGTGCATGGGTTGTTGCCGTGGTACCTTGCCAGTGTTCATGAGGTCCACAGCAGTGCTGAGGGTGTGGGCGGGTGGCGGCGCTGGAGGGGGCGCCTGGTGAGCATATGCCGGAATCGTGTGTGGTGCATAACTGGTGCTGACCGGGACGTATGGAGGAGGAGTCGCTACCGCTGGACCATTTGTCTGCAAGCAGAGACCTTTGTTTGTGTTCTGTTGAGTTGGAGCGTTCAAACAATGCCCTCAAGGTTGTGAGGCAGTGAGGCAGTGCGGAAGTGCATGGCAGAAATAACGGCATTTGACATGCAAAAGAAACCAGCCATGAGCTGTGTGGCTTAGTAGCGGTCTCAGCAGGCATGTGCTGACAGTCAAAGCTGCACTACTGATCGGTACCTTGAAGTGGTCATTTGCATACTCCCGTGCACCATGATTGCTGCGGTCTGGGGACCCTTTGTAGGCATGCGCAGGCTTGCTTGGGTGAGCGCTTTCCTCCTGTGGTCAATGACACTGTTGCATGAGGTCTGCAACTCAACAAAGTCAGACGCTGATAACACTGTGAGGAGGCCGTAAAAACAAGCATACCCCATAGCGTCCAGCTTTGACAATTCCCAAGGGGTCAGAGCGACGTGTGGAGCCCCACTCATCCTCAGTAACCTCGTCACGCACAGCAGCTGCTCGTCTTGGGGACACAGTAGGGTCAGCCACGTCCAGGGATGCCTGTGTTGTGCAGAGGGTATGAGGGATGACGCTGTGAAGCAATACAAGCTGGTGGCCTATGAGACAAGAGTAGGACTTACAGCAGAATCTAGCTTGTGCTGATGTCTCAGCCCATTCTTGTGTGCACTGCCCCTGCTGTGAGGAGACCCGGGCACAGTGTCCTGTTCGTAGACATCCCCGCGGCGAGCTCTGACTCGGCGCGGGCTGTATGACCTGCAAGAAGAGACCAGGTCAGAAGGGGAAACACTCTGTGGAGAGTCTCTGACATAGATTGGCACGTATTGATTCAAAGCCGTGTGTGCCAGTCGTATTCGCAGCCAAAGAACCCTCGACAAACAGTCAAGGTTGAACGAGAGATTGTGCAAGGTCGCAGGACTTGGTACGGGTTACCGCGCGGATGTGCATGGCAACACATCTCAAATGTACGTGCAAGTAGCCGATGATCTAACGATGCGCGATCAAGCCAACAATGCACAAAGCAGTGAAGTCGCGGCTACCTGGAAGCTTTGACCTTGGAACGAATCGGTTCCGAACTGGCACTTGGACTACGCAATAGGAGGTAAGCGACAGCTGCAGCCGTAAAGGTACCAAATAACAGGCCACCAGCAAAGGTCAGCCAGGTGGGCCCCACATCAAAGGAGATTTGCATGTGCCAAGTAAGATCTTTTCAAAATGGACGACTGATCAATTGCATAGGCATCCTCACACCCACGCCGAATCTGCTGTGAATTTGCCGCGATCTTGCGCGCGCTGAAGCCCGTTCTTGCCGCAGAGTTTTTTGATCGCAGACGACAATGCTTCGCCTTAATCGTCTTGTACTCCATGTGATAGGGTCATGTGCTAAATTGTTTCTTCGGGACTGAGCTTGGGACTGGGCGATCATACATGACATCCTTTATAATCCTGGCCCTCAATGTACTGACCCGCTGAGTTGACTCTGTCAACCTTGTGAGCTCTTCGCCTTGGTCCCTTGGCTTGCCCTGCTCCTCTGGCTTCAGAACATGTCCCGCACGCGATCTGATTCTGCTGGCATACGCCACAAGTCCTTTGATCTTGATTCGCAAGTGACATCACTCACTAGTCTCATGACGCCTGTAGCTCTAGATCAGTCGGTTCCATAAGGCTGCCTGTGATGGATACGGAGCTTTCCGGTACGCTGTCTGGTCTGGATGTGAGCACACCTCCGGGTGTGAACGAGATTGGGCAACAGATTGGTCACTCCAACCTGTACGTGAAAAACTTGCCGGCAGATATAGACGAACCTGCACTTTGGCAACTGTTTTCGCGGTGTGGTACGATCGAAGCAGGTGCGCCTCATGAGTACTGCTGATCGCATGATCTGCATGCACTTCCAGATGTGAATCGATACACTTGCGTCGTTAGTCAAGAAGGCAAATCGCTTTTTCGCAAGCCTGCCAGCAGGCCATGTATGGCATTTACCGTCTTGAGTGTTCGCACCCATGGTTGCTTGCGATGCAGCACTCGTTGCTGACGGTGGTCTCGCATCTCACGTTAACTCTCCTATCAGCTTGTTGCCAATTACCGTTGTGATTGGGTATTAGGTCTTGGCGTGCTCGACCGGCACTGAGCAGTTTGCACCAGCTTTTGCGTGTCTGTAAGGTGTATCGCAGAACCCCGTCAATTGTTTCCACTAACCCTTGCAACCTGCCGCCTGCAGCAAGAGTTGTCAGATCGAAGGCTCAGACCAGCAAGGGGTATGGATTTGTGAAGTATCAACACGTCCAACAAGCCATGGACGCCATACAAGCTTTTAATGGCTTCAACTGGAACAGCTATCAGCTGGAGGTCAAGTTCGCAGATCAAGATGCTGGACCTCCTCTATCAGGTGCCTTTCACACCCTTGTTGCTGTCAAGTATAGTCAGAATGGCGACTGCAGTCATTTCCCTGCAGCGGCTGACTGCTGCCAATGTGATACAGGGAGTGGAGCTACACCAAGTGACAACCTGTACGTCAGGGTAAGTCTGTCTGCCATGTACCTCAGAAGTGCTGAGCAGCCACAAGTGCTGTGACACAAGTCAGGATGCTGTCGGTGTAATGCAGAATCTGCCAAACAACTGGGGTGACATGGAACTTGCCCAGTTGTTTGCACAGTATGGGTCTGTCCTGGAGTGTCGTGTGCTGCACAATGGCGACATGACAAGGGGTGCTGGGGCTCTTGTCAGAATGAGCACTTTGCAGCAAGCCTCTGCTGCCATAGAAGCCCTGAACAATGTCAGCAATGGCACAGGACTGCCTCTCCTTGTCAGGTACAATCATCCCCTGCATCATTGCCATCCTTGCACTCTCTGCAAGCTTCATTTTGAGGTATGAAAGGCAGCACCTGTTGCCTTACTTTGTTCATTGCATTACCTGTAGTGTTCAGTGAAATTACAGTAATACAGCCGATCAGATGAACATTGTTGATTGTTTGTATGTTGCAGCATTGACATGACTTGCGATTTGGGAAGCTGAATCACAATGTTGCCTGCTGACGTGCTCGTCAGACAAATGAAACGTATTGCTTGCTAGCAGCGCTGATGTTGCTCACAAAATTCACGGCATTTTGCTTAAGACGCTGAGTGACAAATTCAGGATGTTTGATGATCAAGCCTTGCATTATCAGCAGCATTGTGCAGGTGCACGCTTGACAAAGTTTCTCACTGATTGTGCAGGTTTGCTGACACCCCAGAAGAGAAAGCAAGGAAACTAGCTAAGAAAGCTTGTCTACCCCCTAGCAAATTCTCCTCCTTTGACCTCCTTCAGAGCATTGCTGGTCAGTACCAGCTGTCAATGGATGGCATGCACCCAGGGCTCCCTGCCGGCTTCACAGCATTCACTGCAGCAGGGACGCCAGATGCCAACGGTGCGCATTCTGCAATACCTTATACATTGATGCCATACCAACCCTTGCAAATATGGATATGTTGCCTGCTTTCTGGGAACCTCTTGCAAGGCACCACGCTGAGAGCTCAAGTGAGCATTGACTACAATTTTCAGGCTGCAGGACATGTGACAACAGCATCCTGAGTATACATACACACAGCAATCACCAATGCGCATCACTTGCTCTGTTACTTACAGGACGTCAAAATGCTGTCAGCATGGCTGCCCGGCTTCCTGATGGCTCAATCAGCGCACCCCACCCTGAACAGCCAATGCAGTCCCCTTTCACAGACCATGGTCTGGGAGTCACTACCCCCTCCGGTCATGTTGGGCCCCCGGGAAACTTTGCCAACAGCGACTCCCCGTTCCCTCAATTTGGCCATGACCTCAGCAATGTCCTATCTGATTCACCTGCCTTGGCTGGGCTCAGGAGTATGACACCTCCCCCACCCATGAACAACCTGGGTCTGGGTCTTGACATGTCACTCAGCCAGCACCTTCCTTCACATTCTGTTTCTGCACACGGCAGTGGCAATGCTGTTGATGGGTACTTGAACCCGTGCGCCGGTCCACAGCTGCCATCCCTACACAGTACACCATGCAGTTTATATGTGAAGAATCTGCCGTT
>JAABUW010010189.1_pt1 | contig 10510 bp, 8 predicted proteins | sample 5560081 | NCBI WGS metagenome assembly JAABUW01 (sample SAMN10711882, study PRJNA513363) | rock metagenome | isolation source: Antarctica rocks | place: Antarctica: Victoria Land, Knobhead sud | reverse complement strand
TCGAACTGCAAGATCACCGTCGTCGCGATCACGGGCTTGGCGAGGGGCAGCATCACCTGCGCGAAGATGCGCAGGAATCCCGCCCCGTCCATGATCGCTGCCTCCTCCAACTCGCGCGGTAACTGCGCGAAGAAGCCCGCGAACAGGAGGATGTAGATGACGTGCGCCCCACCGCTCTCCGCCAGGATCACGCCCCACAGGCTGTTGTTGAGGTGCAGCCGGTTGATCAGGTCGAAGATCGGGATGATCGTGTACCCCTCCGGCAGGAAGACCGTCGCGATGAAGGCCGCGACGACGAATTTCTTGCCGGGGAAGTCGTACCGCCCGAGGACGTACCCCATCATGCCCGTCGTGACGACGACGATGGCGGTCGCGCTGACGGCGATGACGACGGTGTTGAGGAAGTACCGCCCGATGTGCGCCTGGGTCCAGGCGCGCTGGAAATTCTCACCGTGGAACTCGGGCGGGATGAGGCCAGGACCTTTGAAGATCTGCGCGTTGGTCTTGACCGCCGCCGAGACGACCCACAGGAAGGGGTAGATCCACAGGAAGCAGATCGGCGTGAGGGCAACGCTCGTGATCGTCGCGCGCAGCCGCCCGCCGCGCAGGATGTGCCCCTTCGTGCGGGTGGCGGGGCGGCTGGTCAGGGTCGGGGCGTTCGCGGTCATCGGACCTCTCCAGTCGTCATGTCGCGGCGGACGGCATTCGCCTTGCGGATCGCCCACCCCTGGATAAGGGCGACGACCATCACGGTCAGCCCGAAGAAGACGCCGACCGCCGAGGCGTACCCCTCGCGTGGGATGCCGCCCTGCACGGAGAAGGCGTTGCGGTAGATGTAGGTCTCCACCACCTCGCTGGCGAAGAAGGGGCCGCCGCCGGTCATCGTCTGCACGAGGTCGAAGACGCGCAGCGTGTTGACGGCGGTGATCAGGAGGATGACGACCGCGAAGGGCTTGAGGAGCGGCACGGTGATGCCCCGGAACTGCTGCCAGGGGTTGGCACCGTCCACCTTCGCGGCCTCGTACAGCTCGCCGGGGATGGACTGCAGGGCGGCGAGCCAGTAGATCATCGAGAAGCCGAACGATTTCCAGACCTGCACCGCCATGATCGTGTAGAGGGCGTGGTGTGGGTCGCCGAGAAAGTCGACGGGCCGGGCGATCAGGTGCAGCGCGAGGAGGGTCTTGTTGACGGGGCCGTTGAAGGGGGAGAAGAGGAAGGTCATCAGGATGCCGACGACGGCGGTGGTGGTGACGACGGGGAGGAAGAAGAGGGTGCGGAAGAGCGACGCGAGGCGGAGCGCCTTGTCGTTGAGGATGATGGCGACGATCAGGGCGAGGGAGAGGCGAATCGGGACGGTGAGCGCCATGAAGAGGAAGGAGTGCCCGAGGGAGCGCCAGAAGAAGGGGTCGCGGATCAGCTCGCGGTAGTTGGCGAGGCCGACGAAGGGGCGGGCGGTGGAGAAGCCGGAGAAATCCAGCAATGAGAAGTACCACGAGGCGACGATCGGCCAGAAGGTGAAGGCGGCGGCGAGGATGAGCGACGGGATCATGAAGAGGTAGCACCAGCGCGCGGCATAGACGCGCTGGCGGAGCGTCCCGCGCGGGCGGGACGCGGATTGATCTGACAATCGCTGGGCGAGGGAGGTAGCCACGACCGCTCCTTATTTCTTCAACGCGGCGTAGTACTACAGCGACACTTCATCGTTCGTACTGCCTTGACGGTCATGGAATGCAGTCATTCTGCCACGTTCGTACTGGCGAAATCGCACGCAAATCCTGAAGTGTCGCTGTAGTAGTAGTCCGCGTCGGTATAATCCTTCGCCGGGTCCCAATTCGGGAAGGTCCAGTCATCCCGCATCACCTTCGCGCCCCTGGCTTGCGCCGCCTCATCATCCTTGCCTCCTTCCCGCCGTCAGCCCGCCTGTGGCGGCAGGCCGCGCGGATGCTCGTCCCAGGGGACGACATCGCTCGTGCGCGTGTACCAATCGAGGAGCGTGCATTCTAATCGTCGCCGAATCGCCGCGTACGCCGTGTCGCCGTGGACATTCCGCGTTTCCCGTGGGTCGCGCGCCAAGTCGTACAGCTCACTGACGCCGAGCGGGCGGTGGATGAGCTTGTGCGTCATCGTGCGGACCATCGCGGCGCGGCAGACGCTCTCCGGGTGGTCCTGCTGCAATCGCCCTTTGGGATAGTAGATCGCGGCGGGATTGGTCGCGAAAGGGGCGGGCGTGCCGACGCGCCCCTCGAATGTCTGCGGCTCGTGCGGGCCGTAGCCGCCCTCCGCGAAGACGGCGCGATTCGGGTCGCCCGCCTCCCCGCGTAGTTGCGGGACGAGGCTGCGCGCGAAATGCGTGTGCGCGGTGGGGATGTCCGCGAGGTGCAGCACCGTCGCCATGAAGTCGAATAGCTCGATCTGCTCCGCCACGACATGCCCGCGCGCCATCCCCGGCACGCGGACGATGAACGGCACGCGCGTCAGGGTGTCATCGAGGGCGCTCGGCCACTTCTCCACGAGGCCGTAATCGCCCGCCCAGCCGCCGTGATCGGAGAAGCAGAAGATCGCCGTGTTCTCGGCATATCCTGTCTCGTCGAGGGCGTCGAGCAGGTGGCCGAGCAGGGTGTCCGCCACGGCGGTCATGCCGAGATAGACCGCGTTGATCGCCCGCAGCACGGATTCGTCCAACCGGTCGAGATGGCGCGTCGCGCGGATCAGCACGTGGAAGTCCGGCTTGTCAGGCAGGTTGGCGGGGCGGAGCGGCGGCACACCCGTCGGGTCGAACATCGTCTGCCACGGCTCCGGCGCGCGATACGGCGGGTGCGGGTACGAGAGGGGGAGATAGACCGCGAACGGCTCCTCCGGCTTCCCCCGCAGCAGTTCAATCGCGCCGTCCACATGGCGGAAGTCCCCCAACGCTTCGAGCGAGTCCGCCGGTTCATAGAGGAAACTGTAGTAGCGCGGGTCGTCCGGCTCCCACGGCGGCGTCGCCAATGCCGCGCGATTGCCCGCGACGGCGCGGCGGGAGCGGTCGCCGAGCCGGTAATCCGTCACGCTCTCCGCGAAGCTCTCCGGCGCGAACAGGTCGTTCTTGCCGCCCCAGTAGATGTGGTAGCCAGACTGCTTGAGGTACTTGAGCAGGTTCGGCTCGTCTGGCCGCAGGAGGTGCCAGAGCGTGCGATGCCCCCGGACGTGCGGGTACCATCCCGTCATGAACGCGCAGCGCGAGGGCGTGCAGACCGTGTGCTGCACATGGCACTGGTCGAACCGCGTCCCCTCCCCGGCGAGGCGGTCCATATTGGGCGTACGGGACAGTGGATGCCCGTAGCATCCCACGCTCTCCGCGCGCAACTCGTCGGGGATGAAGAAGACGAAGTTCATCTTCGATGCACGCTCCATGCCCGTCCTCTACTTCTTCAACGCGGCGTAGTCCGCCTCAGCGTAGTCCTTCGTCGGATCCCAGTTCGGGAAGACCCAGTCGTCGCGGGTCACTTTCGCGCCCTTTGCCTGCGCCGCCTTGATGGCGCGGTCCATCTCCTTGTCGGCGCGGTCCTTGAGGTCCTGCATTGCCTTCTTCGAGTCCGAAATCTGCCCACTGAAAAGCCCGACGAGGGTGTCGTTGAAGTTCGGCGTGATCGCCTTCAACTCGAGGAATACGCGTGCCACGTCGGTGTTGCGCACGACTGCCATCGGGGCGAGCCGGACCTGCTGCTCGAAGAGTTGCAGCGCCCTGCTCGCGTGCGGGTCGAGATTGCGCGATTGCCGCGCCTTCTCGTTCGCTTCCGGGATCAAGGCGCGCAGGTTGCCCTCGGTGGCGACGACGATCGCCGTCTGGCCCTCCGGACTGCCGATGTACGCGAACATGTCCCCGGCGATCTCCTTGTACTTGCTCCTAGCATACACCCACTGCTGGTTCGCCCCGGTCTCCTCGACGCTGAGCGGCAGCGCCGCGCCGCTGTTCGGCACCGGCTGGCTGGTGACCTCGAACTTGAAGTCGGGGTTCTCGCGCGGCCATTGTGGGATGTTCCACGGCCCTTCGAGGACCATCCCTGCGGCGCCCTGCGGCATCCTGGCGCGCGCATCGGAGCTGTTGAGCGAGAGTGAACCGGGGAGGATGCTGCCGTCGGACTTGAGCGCGAGCAGCAGATCGATCGCCGCGAGATACTGATCTGTCGCGAAGGTGTACTCACCCGTCTTATAGCTGATGTGGTCGGTGCCCGCGTTCGCGCCAGTCCCGGCGGATGCGCCGGCCATGCGCGCGAGGTTGCCGACAAATCCGTCGAGGTAGTTCCCTTTTCCAGCGACAACAAGGCCGTAATACTGTCCTTTGCCCTGCGCCGTCATCTTCTTCGCGGCGGCGCGGAACTCGTCCCACGTCAGCAGCTTCGCGGCCGGGTCGTAGCCCGCCCGCTGCATGTAGTCCACGCTGTAGAGCGTCAGCGTGCCGTACCGCTTATTGGACGTGACCGGGAAGGTATATGTCTTGCCGTCGAAGACATGGATGCCCTCAATGAATGAGCCAAACGGGAACCCGCTCTTCCACTGCGAGAAGTTCGGCACGATGTCGTCCAGCGGGGCGACCCATCCCTGCGCGACCGCCTGCGCGCCGGTGAAGTTCTGTGGCACCGCGAAGCAGTCGTGCGCGTCACCGTTCTGTACGCCGAGCGGCACGATCTTGTTGATCTCCGTCCACGGCAGGGCATCGTACTGCACGGTGATGTTGGAGTGCGCCTTGTGATAGGCAGGGAAGTACTTGTTGTAGAAGAGCGCCTTGAGATCGCCGCTGTCGATCCAGCGGAAGGTGATATTCTGGGTCGGCACTTTGAGGCCGGTGTTGGGCACGGTGATCGCGCCCACCTCCGACGTGGTCGTCGCCGCCCCGCCGCCACCCGTCGGTGCAGTGGTCGCGCTGCTTGCGGTCGGCGCGGTAGTGGGCGTACCGCCGCCACACGCGGCGAGCAACGCCCCCATGCCAGCCGCAGCGGCCAGTCGCAGCGCGTCCCGGCGGGGAACGTGTCCGCCTGCTCTGCCAGTCGCTCGTCGTGCTGTCATCTTCCACACTCCTCTTCTCTGCTCGGCGGACGGACCACCGTCAGGCAGCTACTTCTTGAGCGCGGCGTAATCCGCGTCGGTGTAGTCCTTCGTCGGGTCCCAGTTCGGGAAGACGAAGTCATCGCGCGAGACCTTCGCGCCCTTGGCTTGCGCCGCCTTGATGGCGCGGTCGAGCTCCTTATCGGCGCGATCCTTGAGGTCCTGCATCGCCTTCTTCGCGTCGCCGAGTTGCCCGGTGTAAATTCCCTGTACGACCGTCCCGAAATCCGGCGTGATCGTCTTTCGCTCCAGATTGACGAGTTCCACATCCGGGTTGCGGACACTCGGGTTCGGCGCACGGCGCATCTGCTGGTCAAAGAGGGCGAGCGCTTTCGTAATACGCGGATCGATGCCCGTCACCTGATTCGCTTTCGGGAATGTCGCCGGTTCTCCGCCGCCGGAAATTTTTACGAACGTCGCCTGCCCCTCCTCGGTGCCGAGGTAATGGAACATGTCGCCGATGATATCGAGGTATTTGCTCTTCGCGAACGCCCAGAAGTAGCCACCGGTGATGCCGTACATGAGCGGCAGTGGCGTACCGCTATTCGGCACCGGCTGACTCGCCAGATCGAACGTGAAGTCCGGCGCGGTGGATTTCCATCCCTCGATATTGAACGGTCCCTGGAGCATCATCGCCGCGACACCCTGTGGGAACTGCGCGCGCGCCTGCAAGGCGTTGAGCGAGAGCGAGCCGGGGAAGACACTGCCGTCCGCTTTCAGCGCGAGCAGCAGGTCAATGGCGGCGAGGTATGGGTCGGTCGTGTAGTTGTACTCGCCGGATTTCCAGTTCAGGTCATCGGCGAAGCCATCTCCACCGCCCCCGGACGCTCCCGCCATCTGCGCGAGACCGGAGACGATACCGCCCCAGCGATTCGTTTGGCCACCCTCGATAATGACGCCGTAATACTTGCCCGCGCCCTGTTGCGTCAGCTTCTTCGCGGCGGCGCGGTACTCATCCCACGTCAGCGGCTTCGCCTGCGGGTCGATCCCCGCTTGCTTGAGGTAGTCCACGTTGTACAGGAGCAGGTTGCTGTACGTCTTGTTGGAGATGAACGGGAAGGTATACGTCTTTCCCTTGAAGACGTGCACGCCATCAACAAACGAACCGGGTGGGAAGGCCGCCTTCCATTGCGCGAAAGTTGGGATGATATCGTCGAGGGCATGCACCCATCCCTGGCTGACCGCTTGCGCTCCCGTGAGGTTCTGCGGGATCTGGAAGACATCGGGCGCGTTGCTGTTCTGGACACCGAGCGGCACCAGTTTGTTGATCTCCGGCCACGGCAGTTCATCGAGTTGAATGGTGATGTTCGGGTGCGCCTGCTGATAGGAGGCGAAGTACGCCTTGAAGAAGATCCCCTTCGGACCGGGGCCGCTATGCACCCAGTGGAAGGTCAATTTCTCTGTCGGCAGCTTCGCGCCACTCGTCGGAATCGGGATCGCGGTCGCACCGGCGGTCGTCGCGGCGGGAGCGCTTGTGATCCCCGTTGCAGGCACGACGGGAGATGCCGTGGCTTGTCCACTCGGTGGTGGCGCCGTGGCGTTCCCGCCGCCACATGCGGCGAGGATCGCGGCCAGGCCCGTCCCTGCGGCGATCCGCAGGGCATGACGGCGCGAGATTGTCGAATCGGTCCGGTCGTGCGTATCCATGGCCGCTCCCTTCACGCGTGCTGCCATTTGGCCCGCTCCTGTTCGGAGAGGACGATGTCCGCCGCGCCGCTCAACTTGAATGCGTCCGTCTCATAGTCGTCGAACTCCCTGCCACCGGTCTCCGCCCACCATGCATCCACCCGCCGTTCGAGGTCTGCCTTCGTGTCGGCAACGGCGGGGTCCGCCGCGACGTTATGCAGTTCGTGCGGGTCATGCTCCATGTCGTATAGCTCGTCGGTCTGGTCCGGGCCGTAGTATTTGATGTACTTCCAGCGGCGCGTGCGCACGGCACGGAAGGGATGCAACCCCCAATACGCGCCGTAGTGCTCGAAGAACACCGCCTCATTCTCCGGACGATGCGCGCGGCGCAACATGGGCAGCAGGGAACCGCCCGCGAATTCGGAAGGTGCGACGATCCCCGCCGCCTCCAACAGCGTGCCGGGCACGCTGACATTGACGGTCAGATCGTCCACGACCGAGCGCGGGAATTGGGCGCCGGGTACGCGCACAAGGAGCGGTACGACGAAGACCTCGTCGTACGGCAGGGTCCCCTTGAGACGCATCCGGTGCGCGCCCATCATGTCGCCGTGATCGGACGTGAACACGACGACGGTCTCCGCCCACATCCCCTTCGCTTCCAGTGCGGCACGCAGTTCGCCGAAGCATGCGTCCATATGGGAGATCATCGTGTAGTACTGCCGCAGCTCGTGCTTCAGCGCCGCCTCGGCGGTCGCATCGCCGTGTTCGCGATCCCGGTTGCGCACCCGCTGGAAGGGTGGCTTGCTCGCGAGATCGTCCGCGTAATAACTGACGGGAAGGGTGATCTGCTCCGGCGGATAGTGATCCACGAATTCCTCCACGAGCGCGAACGGCGGGTGCGGCTCCTGAAAGGAGACGGTGAGGAAGAGCGGTTGATCGGGGTCGTGCTCCGCGAGGAAGCGGCATGTCGTATCGGTGATCGCGCGATCCACGCCGCTCATCGGCGCGACCGCTGGGAAGTCCGCGCCGATGTCGTACCCCAGCGCCGGGAGCGCCGCGCCGAAGTGTGTCTTACCGAAATAGGCGGTCGTGTAGTCGTGCTCGCGGAAGACCTGTCCGACGGTGCGATGGCGCGCATTGAGATGCGCGGTATGCCCGTGGAAGCCGTAAATGATCATCACGCCCAGATCGTGCGGGTAGCGGCCGGTTTGGAGCGAGGCGCGCGACGGGACACATTGCGGGTTTGCCGCGTAGTGGTGCGTGAAGCGCACGCTCTCCGCCGCCAGCCGGTCGAGATGGGGCGTATACGCGGTCGGGTCCACCACACCAAGCCGCTGCCCCTGCATCTGATCACAGATCACGAACACTACATGCGGACATTTCATGCATCCATCCTCTGCCTCATCAGTGCTCCGTCGTCAGGTAGGCGTCGCCGAGCGCCCGCGATTCTGCCCGCAGTCGTGCCAGGAGCGCCTCCTCCTGCTGCGCCACCTCTGGCCGACCGGCCAGATTCTCCATCGCGAGTGGGTCCGTATCGAGATCGAAGAGGAGCGTGACTGCCCCTGATTGATCCGTGGCGAGAAGCCGGTCGTGCGTGCGCAGGGCGCGCCATCGGTCCGGCGGGAGTTGGTGCATCGGCCGGTTGACCGCCTCCCACTCCGGGCTACGCTCGACGCCGCCCTCGATGTAGACCGTCTGGCGCGGTGAATCGGCCGCGCCGTGCCAGATGGCCGAGAGGTCATACCCCTGCACATGCGCCGGGATCGCTGCATCGCAGCAGGTGAGCAGTGTGGGTGCGATATCCACACAGGCGAAGAGATGGTCGGTCACCGTGTCGGCCGGGATCCGGCCCGGCCAGCGGACGATACAGGGCACACGGGTGGCCTCGTCATAGGGAATGCTCTTGCGCAGCAGGCCGTGCTCGCCGAGCGAGTCGCCGTGATCCGAGGTGAAGAGGACAATCGTCTCTTCCGCCATGCCGAGCCGGTCGAGTGCGGCGAGCAGCCTGCCGACGTTGTCGTCCAGCGCCGTGACGAGGCCATCATAGCGGGCACGCTCGGTGCGGGCCCGTTCCGCGAGGGCGGGCGGGACGCTGGCGGGAAGCGGCATCACCTGTGGATCGTAGGTGGCGCGATACCGCTCCGGAGGCTCCAGCGGAGTGTGCGGCGGCCCCCAGGAGATCATCAGGCAGAAAGGCCGCGTGCGGTCCGCCGCCGCTTCTTCCAGAAACGCAACGGCGAGGTCCGTCTGGTGGTCCGGCTCGAAACCCGGTGTCGGAATCTCGTCCGGCGTGTCACGGAAATAGACACCGTCGTAGTAGCGATGCCCGCGGTTGAAGGCGGCCCAGTGCTGCCACCCGTGACGGCGTTCCGGCGGGACGAAGCCGGGGCGCGGATCGCCGTCGAGGTGCCATTTGCCGATGTACCCCGTCCGGTATCCCGCCGCACTGAGGGCTTCCGCAAAGCAAACCTCGTCGGTAGGAAGCGGGTCATTGTTGCGCATCACGCCCGTCGTGTGCGGATACCGCCCGGTCATGAAGGCGCCGCGGGAGGGCGTGCAGAGGGGGTTCGCCGTGAAGGCGTGCGTGAGCCGCACCCCCTGCCGCGCCAGCCGGTCGAGATGCGGCGTGTGCACGACGGCATCGCCCGCGCAGGCTAGCGTGTCCGCGCGCCACTGGTCGGGGTAAATGATGAGCACATTCGGGCGATCCGCAGCCAACCCGTACCTCCTGTAGTAGTCAGTAGTCAGTAGTCAGTAGTCAGTAGTCAGTGAAGTCAGTGTCCTTACACTCTTTCACGGTCGCTGTGTCGCCAAAGATAGCGCTGCCATTGTTGCGTAGGGGCGATGCTTGAATCGCCCATAGACATCAAGATAAGGATATGGCCTGTGTACGTACTGCTTTGACGGCCCCTTGTCGCGACGATTGCGGGGGCGAGGGGCGCATCGCCCTGCGGTGTTCCGCCCGCCAACGCAGTCCGTACGTTCCGGCATCGCAGCATTCACCATCGCAGTCGCTCCCATACCGTGCCCAATCTCCCTACGGCGGCGGCGGAATTTGCTTAACTTGATGCCTATGGGCGGTTCGAGCACCGCCCCTACGTATCGTGGGCGTTCAGTCGTTTTTGTAGATTTCGGGCACGGCGAGGCCGAAGCGTTCGCAGAGCAGGCGAACATCGTGGCGGTCGTCATCGTCCGGCTCATAGGCAAGATGACAACGCAGTTGCAACTCCGGCGTCAGGCAGCGCAGCAATTTCTCGGCGATCCTCCCGACACCCGCAAGCCCCTCCGGTGGATAGCGGAATGTCCCGCCGTCCGGCTGTTGCTGGATACCGCCGCTTTCACGGTCAAACGTCACCGGATGGATGTCTATGCGGCGATCCGCCGCATCAGCCAACACGCAGCGCGTCGGCAACTCATCAATGGTCATCGCGTACCCAATCTCATGCAGTGCATCCCGCGCCACATCCAGTTGCGCCGCCGCGATGACGACATCCAGATCATCATGCGGTCGTGTCTGCTCATCGAGCAACGCATCCACGCCCCACCCGCCATCGAGCCACACCGCGACACCGGCCGCTTCGAGGTAGGCTATGACTTCAAGAACATCTTCCGCGCACATCATCTTGCTTAATAGCTTTCGATTCCTTCATCATCGGACACCATGCGGTTGATAGAGCGTAAGTCCGGGGATGCGCTGGAAATGGCGAAGATTCTGCGTCACGAGGGTCAGTGAGCGGTGCATGGCGATCGCGGCGATCATGATGTCCGGATCGCTAATGATCAGCCCTCGCTGCCGGAG
>JAABUW010010182.1_pt1 | contig 10515 bp, 9 predicted proteins | sample 5560081 | NCBI WGS metagenome assembly JAABUW01 (sample SAMN10711882, study PRJNA513363) | rock metagenome | isolation source: Antarctica rocks | place: Antarctica: Victoria Land, Knobhead sud | reverse complement strand
GGTTTTGGGTTGTGTCCGGTGGGGTGCCGTCACCGAAGTCCCAGGACCACGCTGTGGGGGTGCCGGTGGAGGTGTCGGTGAAGGTGGTGTTCACCGGCACCGTCCCCGACACGGGGGTCGCGGTGAACGAGGCCACCGGGGCGGCTGGAGTGCTGGTGGTGGTGTGGCAGGTTCCTGATCCGGTGTCCGTCCAGGTGTTCCCGGCGGTGGGGAGGAACTGCCAGTCGTAGCTGGACTGGTGCAGGACCAGCTTCATGGCGCCGAAGGAGCTGTCTTGGCGGGCTTCTTCGTTGGGTAGTGGTGCGGTGAAGCCGGTGAGGTCCTTTCCTCCGGTGCCCACGATGAATTGCCGCAGCCCGGCCTGGTCGGGGGCGCCGGTCGGGGTTTGGGGAGCGAAGCGCTCGTAGTCGTGCGCGTGCCCGTTTAAGACCACGTCGGCGTGCGCGTTGTACAGGTCTTGCCAGAAGTCTTGGTACAGGCTGTTGCTGCCCGCGCCGCCGGAGGCGAACAGCGGTTGGTGCCAATACGCCAGCGTGCACCGGCCCGGGTTCGCTGCCAGATCGGCTTTGAGCCACGTTTCCTGGGGTGACCCGGCGGCGCATCCGATCTGCGGGCTTTGGGAGCACTCAGAGTTCAACGCGATCAGGTGCCACGCACCAATATTCCACTTGGTACTGCTCATCGCCCAGCGGTAGAACCGCATCGGCCCCGAGGCCCGTCACGACGTCACTCGTGGCGCCCTGCTGGCATGTCGTCGCCGTTACCGTCGACCCGACATCACAGGCAATATCACCCCCCACGACGAGGACCGGATCTTGGCTGGTGGTCGCAACGGCCGTCGCGGCCGTCCTGGGTGTCCCGACACTGGCCTGTACCGCAGCGGTCGGCCCCGACCACGGGACCCCCGTCACGACCACTAGGCCCAGGATGACCACGAGGCCATACCTGCCCGGCCAGGTCAGCCATCGCGGTACCAGGGCGCGCCGAAGTGCCGCCACACGTGTCACCAGAAAAGCGTGCACTGTCCTGCTCCCGCCCATAATCCGCTGACCCCGTCATGGCCCCGACAAAAGGAGTCGCACCGCGATGGGCTAGTGGGAAACGATACGGCACCACTTGCATCTACAGGAGGAATGCTTCTAATCCTGTGGACTACGCTGACGGAAAGCACACTCCTATCAACAGCGAACAGTAATTGATCGCTTGCGTAGCGTAATGAACGATTCGGCTTACCAGATCAGGGCAATGGTGTTGGTCGCCGTCACCCCCGACTACGGTCGACCGGATGGGGCCTCCACGGTCGAGGGGTCGGGTCGGGGCCGGGGTCGGGGTGAGTATGGAGGACGACGGCATGGGATTGTATTCAGCGAAGCCTGCTGGGTGTGCGGTAGCAGGTGTCTTACTGTTCCTGGTCGCCGGATGCGGCAGCGCGGGGACCCCGAGAAGTGCGTTACCCCCCGCACCCATAACGACCGCAGTGCCCCCCGCACCAGTGACGACCACTGTGCCCGCCGGACCGGCACCGGGACCAGCAGCCCTGCCCGGCAGCGCCTCGGTCACGTCCCCGGAGGGGTTTCCTTCCACGCCCACCGCTGGCCCGGCACCTGCCGGGGCGGCGGCTTCTGGCGTGGCCTCTGCCGGGGCGGCGAACAGCACCAGCAGGACGCCGGCGAGCGGAACGTCTGCGCCACCACCCCCCGGGTCCCTGGCCCCGGCCGGACCGGCACCAGGGGGGTACGCCCGTGCCGAGGAGGACGCGTTCGGGGAGCAACCGATCGCGGCTCGCCTCGCCGACTCCGTGGGCTGCGCCGATCTCGAGGTACAAGAACACTTGCCGGCGGTCAGCGAACAGGTCAGCTGCCGCCGAGGGACCGACCGGGTCTACGTGCTCACCTTCGATTCCCCAGCGAACCGCGACACCTACCTCAGCGCGGTGCGCCCGGTGGTGCCCGGTGGTTGGAACGTCATCGGACCCAGCTGGGTCCTCCACGTCGAGACCCAGTCGCTGGCAACCGAGATTCAACAACAGATCGGCGGAAGCACCCACCCGGCGGCCTAGGGCCACCGGGTTCCGTGGTCACGCGTCAGCCGCGCCTTCAACCTCATCTAGCCGACGATGCAGCGGACCAGCCTCCTCAAGTCACTTCGCCGGACTCACAGCAGTGCGGTCGGCAGTGTCAAGCCGTGCAAGCCGACAGTGAGGGTGCCCTGGGGCAGCCCGCCGAGCAGCCCTGGTGGAGTTGCACAGCAACCCTGCGGGAACGGCGACCGGTGGTCTCCGGTCATAACCGATCCATCCAACCCTTGATGGAGAGGCTGCCCCGCCGGTCATCGTCTGGACAGGGGCGGCATCCATTCGCCGAGCAACTCCAGGGCACAGACGGACTGACCGCCGACAAAGGATCGATCCACTGCCCTGCATTGTGATGCCGCCACCGCCCGGCGGGAAGCGCCCCGGTCGGGGTCAGCGTGTGTATCGCCATGGGTGTGTCCTGATTGTGGCCGGGGAAGGCGTCGGGGGTGCACGATCAGCAGATGTCGCACCGCACGTCACTCGCTGCCCGGGTTGCCGCTGCACGCGTTGTCCCGGTACTGCTTGCCGTTGCGCTGCTCACGCTGTCCGGGTGCGGATCCCCGGACACCCCGCCGGCCCCGGCTACCGCCGTGGCCTCGGCGGTCCCGGTCGCCGCCGACCCGCAGCCGAGCAAGGTGTTGGTGGTGGTGGAGGAGAACCACACCGCGGCCTCGGCGCTGCACGACATGCCTTACCTCGCGGCGCTGGCCGGTGATTACGGCCAGAGCACCGACTACCGGGCCGTGGCGCACCCGTCGCTGCCCAACTATCTGGCGCTGGCGGGGGGTTCGACGTTCGGGGTCACCGACGACGCAGACCCGTCCAGTCACCCCATCGCCGGGAACAGCGTTTTCGACCAGGCGCTGGCCGCCGGGAGCACCGCTAAGACCTACGCCGAGGCCATGCCGGCACCGTGTGCCCTGACCTCAGACGGGCGCTACCGGGTCAAGCACAACGCGTGGGCCTACTTCTCCGACCCCACCTCGCGGAACAACTGCCAGCGCTTCGACGTGCCCGCTGGCACCCCCACCAGTGGGCCGCTGCGGACGGACCTCGACGCGGGGGCGCTGCCCACCATTGGCGAGCTCATCCCGGACCTGTGCCACGACGGACACGACTGCTCCCTGACCACCGCCGACGACTGGCTGCGGCAGTGGTTACCGATGGTGATGTCCGGTCCGGACTACCGCTCCGGCCACCTCGCGATCGTGGTGACCTTCGACGAGGACGACGACTCGGGACCCAACACCGTGCTCACCACGGTGGTGGCCCCGCACGTCACGCAGGTGCGCAGCACCAACAGCCTCACGCACTACTCACTCAGCCGCTACTTCGCGGAACTCACCGCGACCACGCCACTGCACCAGGCGGCCGCCGCGCCGTCCCTGCGCCAAGCCTTCGGCCTCTGAGCGTCAACTGGCTGGTGAGGATCTACCGCAACGACCATCCGGCGGTCGCGGGCGGTGGGCCTGGGGCGGTCCGCTGGGGTGTCGCATCATCGACCACACCGTGCAGACACGGAGCCGGCCCTCCCACTCAATCCGGTACCCCCGGCCTGCGTCATAGCCGACCGCCTCGCTGCCGTGGCGACGATCGCGGTCGCGATCTCTCGCTTCCGGAATCAGGCTCGTCCTTCATGTGGCCCCGAGGCTGCCCCGGTTAATCCATGCTGACGGCCGAGGCCGTAGAGCGGTTGGCTTTCGTTCCCCCGACTCACCGCCGAGCGAGTAGAACAGATCAGCGCATTCCCCGGATGCGAGCGGTTAACCCAGCAAACTCTGAGCGATCATCGTCATCAAGCAGGGCGGAGAACTGGACCCACAAGGGTTCGGTCAGGGATGCTGGCAACAGGGGCACGGACCCTCCAGGTGGTCATCAGGACTTCAGCAATCCCATGATCAACTCAGGTCCGTGCCCCACCCTTTACGACACACCAGCACCATCAGTCACATCATTTGCCGGCGTTCTTAAGACGTCTTTCTTCTGAAGGAGCCTTGGCTTCGCTGGGGCCAGACTTCGGCTAACGTTTGCCGAACGTTCAACGATAAGCCCACAACACATCGGCAACTGTGGGTCTGCAGAAGCGGAGTCCACGGACCGCGGGTAGCGATGATCCGCCGGGCGTATTGGTCGCCTTAGCCCGGCGGTGAGCAGAGGCGAAACCGACCCCGCACGACGCGGCAGGGGTTTCGCATGGTGCTTGAGGCTCGCGATTTCATCTCCACAACACACGACTCGGTGACGGGCGACTGTCTGGTGTCACGCGTGATTACAGAGGCCGGCACTCCGGCGGCCTCAACCACACTCGTAGCGTCGGGGACCGTGCGGGTCAGTGTTGTCATTCCGACGTACAACGAGGCCGCGAACCTGCCCCACGTGTTTGACCGGTTACCCGACGGCCTGCACGAGGTCATCGTGGTCGACGGTCGCAGCGTCGACGGCACGGTCGACGTAGCGCGCACCCTGCGCCCAGAAGCGAAGATCGTTCTGCAGAATCGACGGGGCAAGGGCAATGCCATGGCTTGCGGGTTTGCGGCGGTGACCGGCGACGTCGTCATCATGCTGGACGCCGACGGCTCTGCTGATCCGCTGGAAATCCCGCGTTTCGTCGCCGCGCTCACTGCGGGCGCTGACTTCGCCAAGGGAACCCGGTTCGCGGTCGGCGGGGGGAGCTCGGACATCACGCCGCTGCGGGCGTGGGGCAACCGCCGGCTCAACGGCATGGCCAACCTGCTTTTTGCGACGAACTACACCGACCTTTGCTACGGGTACAACGCGTTCTGGACACGGTGCCTTCCCACGCTCGGTCTCAGCGCCGACGGGCCGGGTCGCGATGTGAAGCTATGGGGTGATGGATTCGAGATCGAGACGATCATCAACACGCGGATCGCCAAAGCACACCTGAAGATCGTCGAGGTCCCCAGCTACGAGTCCACCCGCATCTACGGCGCGAGCAACTTGAACACGTGGCGCGACGGGTTTCGTGTGTTGCGCGCCCTCGCCGTCGAGCGAGTCAACGGCAGCTGGTTTGTTTCAGCCCGACGTCGTCCAGGGGCTGCTGCCGCGGCATCCCAGTCGTGCCAGATCGTCCCCGCGGAGCGTGACGACGCGACGAACGTGGTGCACCGCCACGCCAATGAGACCCACAAGAAGCTACGTGCTACGGCACCGTCCACCTCAGTCATCGGCGCGGTGCCGGCCACCACCTCCACCACGGGTGCCTGGTCGTCGCTGTACTTTCTTCGTGTCCGCTGGCGGCGGGCCCTCGCGACCGAAGACTCCTTGATTGCAACACAATCCTGAAGGAGCCTCGTCGGGCGGTATGGACCGCAGGGCGCACCGCTCGACCTACCTCATGATGCTGCGGCTGGTGAAGCGCGAATGCGCCCCACCATCAGCGAAGAGCTGGCGGCGAGCAAGTCCGATGAGGTGCCCGCCGCGCGACCCCCAACGACAACCATGCGACTCTGGCTCTCCGCGGGGAGTCTGCTCTCCTTGGCCGCAGGCCTGGCCGAAGGGCTACGACGGCTGTGCGCGATGGCCGATGTGAAAGCCCACCAGATCGGTGTGCCCGACACCGCCGCGCGGCGGTTGGTGATGTGCCGGCTGCGGGTGGGTGGTGGTTAGAGATCGACGCGAGACGGGTACTCCGTGAAGTCGATGCGTCCGGCCGCTAACTGCCGGACGGTGGTGTCCAGTTGTGCGGCGGTCAGGGGGATGCTTGCCCGGCCCATGGAGGGGCCCATCGACGGCACGGCGTGCTCTTGGGCGGCACTGAGTAACTGGTCGTGGCTCACCTGATCAGTGTGCTCGACGGTGTGCCAGTTGGTGTGCGTGGTGGCGCTTGCCTACGGCATGGGCAACGCAGTCCAAACGGGGAGGGAGGTCCGCCGAGACAGTTTGATGTCGTGCTGGTTTCGGGCACGGGCGCGGGGCGCCCGCTACGACCCTGCGGGTCGTTGTGGCACGGGGGGTGGGGCTGCGTCGCCGGCTGGTTGCCCGTCGGTGCTTCCACCGACTCCCCCACCGGTGTCAGCGACGCTCGGCGACCGCGCCGCCCGCGTTCGGCTCGGGATCCCCTGGAGGCGGCGGCGGACGCGGAATTGGCGAAGCGGCGTCGGGTGGTGGCGGTGCGGTTGTCGGAGGTCGAACATTTGGTGTGGCGGGGGGAGGCGGCGGCGGACAAGCGGGGTCAGTTGGGGGCGTGGACTCGGTCGGTGGTGGCCGCGGAGATCGCCCGCCGCCATGGTGCGGATGTTCCCGACACCGCCCCGGAGAACCTTGCTGGTGGTGTGGTGGTGGTGTTGAACGAGTCGGTGGTGCGGGAGCTGAACCAGCAGTTGGTGCGGGTGGGCAACCTGCTGAACCAGGTGACCCGCCTCGCGCACATCGAAGCCCGCACGGGTGGGGTGGAGGCGGCGACGATGGCCCGGGTGGTGTCGGGGATCGACCAAACCAGGGCGACGATCGCCGCCCTAGACGGGCGCCTCGAGGACATGAGCCGGCGATGACCGGGCGGCAGGTGCTGCGGTGATTGCGTCGATCACCCGCGGCAAAGACGCCGGGGCGTTGGGGATGTATCTGCACGGTCCGGGTCGGCACAACGAGCACGCCTACAACAACCGGGTGCATGGCATGGTGATCGCCGGCTCCGTCGCCGTGAGCGACCCCACGAAGCCGGGGCAGTGGGTGGCGAACATGCGTCGGGCGTATCGGGGCCGGGATGATGTGTCCCGTCCGGTGTGGCAGTGCTCGCTGCGCACTGCCCCCGAAGACCGCAGATTGTCGGACGCGGAGTGGGCTGATGCCGCCCAGACCTTTGCGGAACGCTTGGGGTTTGAGGAGCACCCGTGGGTGGCGGTGCGCCACGCCGACGACCACATCCACCTCGCCGTGTCCCGGGTCGCTCATGACGGGCGGGTGTGGCAAGGCCGCCATGATTACCGCCACGCCCAGACCGCGCGCCGCGAGCTTGAGGTCACCTACGGGTTGGTGCAGACCGTCACCCGCCGCACCGTGGCCTCCGAACGGACACTGATCACTCAGGTGAAACCGGGTGAGTACCGGATGTATACCGAGGCGGGGCATGCCGCGCCGCGGGTGGTGTTGGCGGAGTCGGTGTTGGCGGCGGCGAACACCACCGCCGGTAAAGGTCGGGCGGCGTTCGAAGCCGAACTTACCGACCGGGGCATCCACTTCGTGGTCAACCAAGCCACCACCGGGACGGTGTCCGGGTACCGGTTCGCCGCGCACACCGACGACAACAACGATCTGGTGTGGTTCAAAGCGTCGCAGTTGGACAAGAAACTCGGCTGGCGCCAACTCGCCAAAGTCCTCGAACCGCTTCCGCAGGTGCGGGGTGAGCGGGAGTTCACCACCGAGTACGACGCCGCCCTGGACCGGGCAGCGCACGAGGCGCGGGCAAAACGGATCGCCGAGCGGTGGGCGGAGACCGGGCACCCGCCGGTGGCCGAGGTGAGCGCCACCCTCACTGAGGCCCGTACCCACCTGGACACCCTGGACATCGAGCTGGGCGCTGCCCGGACTGTGGTGGAGGACCAGGTGGGTGCTGTTGCCTCCCAGCTGTACACCGCCCAACAGGCGGTCAGCAGCGCCGGCCGGTTAGGCAGGAGGCGCGCCCAGCACCGCTTCGACCGCCTCGCCGCCACCCACAGCGAACAGTTGGGGGTCCCGGTCACCGGGGCTAATGGGCGCCAACGCAGCTACGCCGCAATCCGCGACGACGTCCTGCACGCCCGACACGGGGACCAACTCGCCCAGCGAGACCACTGGGCACAGACCGCCACCACCGCCTCCCGTCAGCTGGGGGTGTGGGAGACGATCCAGGCCGACAACCCCGACTACGGGGCGCATGGGGCCCCGGCCATGCGGTTGGCCCTTCAGTTCCACAGCGGAGGGAACACCGCAGCACTGCAGGCGTACCGCGACTACCTCACCGCACTACCCGCACCCGCGGTGTACCCCGAACGCGAACCCAACCCCGCCGGAGCCGCCATCCTCACCGACCTCGCCCACCCCCAGCTGCGGCAACAACGCCAACAACGTTTGCAGAACAACCTCAACACCCTCCGCACCTACCAACACCAACGCACCCCACCCCCCGCACCGACACGGACAACACCCCGCACCACCAACACCACCCGAACCACTCCCCCACCCACCATCAGCCGCAACCAAGACCGAGGCCGCGGCTACGGGCGCTGACCGCGCCTGCGTACCAGCCAAGGGCGGTGCTGCCGCGTCCCCGCTCCGCGCGGACTTGCCGCCGGATAATTCGGACACTGGGCAGACGCTGACCGTTGGAAGTACCCCTCATTGAGTTTTCCCAGCCATTCCTCGTCCCATTGCTATACGACCCCCTGCGACACGCCGCGCTGATCTCCCCGCAGTAGTTCCTTTAAGCAGGCATAGTGCACACATGCCACGAGGAGGACCAGGACGATCACGGGTCACCGGTAGAACTGACCTCGTTCCCATGAAGGGACTGGTTCCTGCTGGCACACGCGGGAAAGCGCATGGTGTCGCCGAAACACTCGGCATCACCATGGCCCGTTATCTCGAGCTTCTTATCGAGCGTGACGTGCTCGATGCTCACGGGCGACCTTTGTGGGCAGACGAGGCGGTCACCGCGCGAACTGTCCCCCTACCGGGGATGGAGCGGCATGACGCCGCCTAAGACTGCACGACCGGGCCAGCCAACCGGCTGACTCGGACAGCACGAAACCCCGCACCCGAAGTCACTTTGGCCGGTGTATTGGGTACGAGGTTTCGTAGAGAACTACTGGAGGAGACATTACACCGCCCCCGTTGGGCGGTCATCCCCGACATGCCGTGTCTTTGGCATGCCCGGATGACCTCGCTTACCGTTCTGCGCATGGCCGGCGCCGTCTTCGACGGTGACCGGTCCGGCGGTCACCCGTGATCGCCCTTCCCCCGCAACCACTTCCGATACCCAGCATCCCTCGGTCCAGACCCGGTCTACGGCGTCCTCGTGTCGTCGGCTGCGTGGTGCTGCCCGGACTCCGCCGCGTCTCACGACGCGCTCACTGCCCGGGCATCAGTGCACCGGCGCTGATGCCAAGGGCGGATACAGCTCCCGGGCTCGGCGGTTTCAACGGCGCGTCCACGCTGTGGCGAACGGGGCTGCACCGTGCTGGTTGACGTGCTCAGTGAGGCTGGACCCTGAGCAAGGCGCTTACGCCGGGATCCCCTGCTGGAACGGGCGCACAGGCTGGCTGACGCACGCCGCCACCGTGTTCCGCACCCATTACCCCACCGTCCGTCGTGAAGGCGACGAGCTGTCTCTCAAAGCGTTCCTGGCCGTGGGTGCGGCGATGAGCACCCCAGGGCGGATAGACCCGGCCACCGGACGTGATGCCCGCCAAGCCGTCGCCACCATCGCCATGCGAGCGGGATTTAGTGAGTCCGTGGTGCAACGTGCCCGCCGCTACCTCGGGGTGTTAGGGCTCGGTACGGAGGTGCTGCGGGGTCGGCAACGCACCCGGGATGAGCGGATGGCGTCCTGGCGGGTCGGCGACAAAGCCCGAGGGTGGGCATCGGTGTGGGCGTTGCACCCCCGCCGACCCCAACCCGGCGACCCCCCTGTGGACAGCCATCCCCAGGTCATAGCGTTGATTCAACAAACTGGAACCCCATCCGGTAACGGTCCCGTAGGGACCTCCCCTTCAGTAAGAAATTTGGTTTCTTCCCGCCAACAACCGCGCCCTGCGGGCAACGAGGACGGCGCTCCGCGCCGCGCCACTACCAGAAGAGGTTGGAAACCGGGTCGGACCGCTCCAGACGGTCCGGGGCTAGCCCTAGCGAAGCGGTGGCGGGCACAGCCGAACTGTCCCGGATGGGCCAGACGGTTCAGCGCGGAAATCTGGTCACGGCCACTAGCGGCCTACGCCGCCCACGGGTGGACCGAACGCGACCTCACCCAAGCACTCAACGACGTCGCCGCGATGGGGATCCGGATCTATGACGACCCGCGCCGCCCCATCCCCTACCTGCTGATGTTGCTGCGGCGCAGCAACATCGAAGAACGCCCCACCATCCGCCTCGACGCCCAAGCAGCCGAAGAACTCGCCGAAGCCCGCCAACGGGCCGCCCAAGCCCCGCAACGCCGCGTCGAGCACCACCAGGCGCGGGGGTCGGCGATCGCCGCACTCAACGGGCCGGCGCGAGCTCAAGTGCTGGCCATCGCTGCGGGGGCAGCGCAACGGGCACAACGCCGCCGGCAACGTGCGAGCGAACGCAGATGACGCTGGCAGTAAATCGGTCAATGGAGGTTGACTGAGCTGTAACCAGTAACGGCGCGACGGCACGCCGTCATGCCGTTACACCAGTCAATACTGGATTGATCAGCGGGCTCAACGCTTTGGTCCCCTACCTGCGCGAACTCATCGGTGGGTGACAGG
>JAABUW010010181.1_pt1 | contig 10515 bp, 11 predicted proteins | sample 5560081 | NCBI WGS metagenome assembly JAABUW01 (sample SAMN10711882, study PRJNA513363) | rock metagenome | isolation source: Antarctica rocks | place: Antarctica: Victoria Land, Knobhead sud | reverse complement strand
TGACACCAGTACCGGAAGATCGAGGCAGTGGACGCATCCAGACACCACCACGTTAGTGCGTGATCTTCGGATCTCTATGGAAAGAATCACCATAATGCTTAAGCAAAGGCGCAGGACGGAGCTGGTGGATACACGGCACACTGGAGGCTGTAAATATACAGGGCATATTAACACCTATACAGGGCATATTGATACCAATAAAGCTATTTCCAACCTTTCACTGCCTTCTCCACAAGCGGCCGCACATACTTCCTACCCCCCTCTTCGTACTCGTGCTGCCACACCATCTGACGCCTCCTCAGTTTGTCCGCACCGTGCCACGCCGTAACATTGAGGTTCCTGTCCTCCTCAATCGCGCGGAATACAACATCGAACAGCTCGTTGGCCTGATCATCGTCGACTCGTATATCGTCTCGTACGACGAGAACGATCTCACGGATCTTCTTCTTCTTGCCGTCCTCATCCTTGACTTTGTACTTGCTCAGCGATATGCTGATATCGGTGCCGACTTGAGCGGTCCATGCTGCGTGGATCACAAACCAGTTGAAGGGTTCTTCCCACTCGGTCCGCTTGATTTGCTCGTCCATCCCGATTGGGATAGACGCAAAACCAAGGTGGACCGTGGGTGTTCGTGGTGACGGAGTGTCAACGAAATCGCCTTTCCAATCCCTTCGTAGCAGATCGCGCAGTCCCATGCCGTCAAGATCCTTTTTGGCATCGCCAAGCTTCTCGTCTAGATCGCCCATGACATCGTCGAGATCCTTGTCGGCCCAGCGACTGCGATCCAGAACTCGCTTCGACACAGCTTTATCGGTGCCGGTGCTTTTGTCCGGGTTCAAGCCGTCAGAGTCGATTGCGATTGCACCCAGGATGAGTTGGAGCAGCTCATGTGGCATGTGGTACTCTTCATCGAGTTGCTCGAGCTCATCCAGCATCTGTCGCGCTACGAGTGTGGTACAGCTAGCCACTTTCTCGAAAATACGAGGGCTAGCATCCGGGGCGGCTCCAGCATCCACGTGATGATCGAAGATACTAAGAACCTTAGCATCCTTCCACCTTCGAAGCGGCTCTGCGTGGTCTACCAAAACAATGCCTTTGATTCTGCGGCTGAGCGTTTCGATGTCCTCGGGCAGTTCATTGATGTTGAGCAAATCGCGGTGCTCGCTATTCATGCGAGAATCGTCCAGAGCGAGTTTGTTCTCCGGGCGAAGATCCAGTTGGTCTGATGGAGTTTGGAGGAGGGCGATGACCTTCATCGGCTCCGAGATTATTTGTGACTTGTGCTCCAAGTGGTACGCCCAGGTAAGAGCAGAAGTGATCGAGTCCAGGTCGCCGCCCTCGTTTCCCATAACGATTATCCACTGGTCTACTTTGTCCGATTGCCAGTCGACCAGGAATTGCTTCTTGCTGTTCCGGCTCCATTCGCTGAAGTGGCCAACTCCCGTGTCAGGTTTCCGGACGATTTGCGAGCCAAGTGGTCGCTGCTCTACCGCATGGACTGTTCCAAAAACCGCTAGGGTCATAAGGCCAATGATGTTCCGCATTGTGTTGGAGTACTATACTCGAAGTGTCAATGTAAGGATGTAAAGAAATGTCGAAGAAGAGAGGCGGCTGCAAACCTGGTTTCACATGACGCCAAGTCGAGCTAAAACTAGTCTTCTTTTGGTACGTCATCACGTGAACCTTCCGTCGCGTCTGCAACCCGTCGCGTCTCTTCTTGGCCATGGTGCCAGGTGTTACGATATCAATGATAGCCGACGAAGCTCAGAGTTGGAGAGATACCTGCATCCTGCGTCACCACAGACGACTCCTGGAGCTCTTGGTAGGTGAGACATTACTTCCACCTTGCACAGTAAGCCATCCATGAAGAATGTGGTTGCTCAACGCACGAACGAGAAAGCTCGAATACGTTGTCGACAAGAGAAGTGTCCGCTATGCCATACTCTCGCATACATGGAGCGACGACGAGATCTCCTTCCAGGACATGGTCAAGAATGCGGACTCCCTGGAACTTCGAAAGGGCTATCGGAAGATCAGTGCAACGTGCAAGCAAGCTCTCGAGGACGGCATCTCACACGCATGGGTCGACACCTGTTGCATAAACAAGACGAGCTCCGCGGAGCTCACTGAGTCAATTAATTCGATGTACAGATGGTACTACGCTGCAGAAATATGCTACGCCTTTCTCGAAGACTTACAGTTATCGGAGACGACTTCGCCACTCAGTGGAACTACCGATCGTCACTTTCCGATGCGTCGCAGCGTGAACAGATATATCAAGAACTGTTGCGGCGTTGTAGATGGTTCACCCGCGGCTGGGCGCTGCAGGAGCTGCTTGCACCCAGAGAGGTCATCTTCTTCGACTTTGGCTGGAACCGTATCGCTTCTCGATCCGAGCTAACTAAGGTATTGGCAAGCATCACCAAAATCGACCACAAAGCACTGGAGTCTCGCAATGCCATCTCAACCTACAGCGTATCTAGGAAAATGTCCTGGGCGGCACACAGGAAGACTACAAGGGTTGAAGATCGTGCCTATTCGCTACCAGGTATCTTCAATGTCAACATGCCGCTTCTTTATGGCGAGGGCGATACAGCGTTCACCAGGCTCCAGGAAGAGATTATAAGGACATCTGTCGATCATTCCATCTTCTTGCATCGTCCTCGAGATCCGTTTTCCGAGACTTCCCTCCTGGCAACTTCGCCAGACGACTTTGCCGACGAACCAGCTATCGATTGGTGGCGTGAGATGGAAGACGACAGTTCTTATCAGTTGACCAACCAAGGCCTCAAAATTCATTTGAGATTACATCAGCACTGGTTCAAAAGAAACGTCTATTTCGCAATCCTGAACTGCAAGTACAAAGACGACTATACTAGTCCACTTGCCCTGGTTCTCTCCACCTGCGACAATCATCGGAGCGAACTCGACGATGTCCCAGGACTGCTCTCCACGTCCACAGTGTTCTCCATTGGCTTGCAAGTGGAGCTACTCGGTACCCGAAGGAGAACGTATCAGCTACCCATTGATACTTTGGAGAATGCTGAGTATAGGTTGATCGTGATCCTGAGACATAGCCTCGAAGCGAGCCCATTCCAAACACCACGAAAGGTGTTGAAGACGTGGTTGTCTCCAGCCCCCGGATACCAAGGTCGGTCTCTTCACTTCACACAGCACTATCCACCATGGCGGTGGACCGACCAGAGGATATTCGACTCTAAGACCGATGAACGTGACACTGAGTGGGAACCTGGAAAACTCTGTATAGGGCATGTGGTATGCGATGGACCGATAAGATTCCACCTTGTTATTTTTGTGTCCACGGACGACATAGCCTTGACACTGTTGCAAGCTCCGCAAGACACTGTGCCGACTGACCCTGAGCTGAATATGTTCCCGTTCTTCGAATTTTCCTCTGAGTCCTCTCTCAAGGTTAACAATACTTTGGTGCGGGCATATGCAGTCACCACAAGTATAATGGGGGAGAGCTTTCACAAGATCACGATATCGGTCAAAGAACATACAAGATAACCACTTTTCACTATGCATATCTAAACAGCAAATCCCTTCGGCGAGCACGCATAGTCTACACTCCCTCAGCAGCACCAGTCAAAGCCTCAAGCACACCATCATACGCCGCCTTCCCGACAAGCGGCTTGTTCGCGCCGTGCGGCTGGAGGAAGAGATCTGCGTACCCCTGTCCAGTGAAGGTGCCCGGGACCCAAGAGTAAGTGTCATCAAAGTCCCAGACAACGATGCCGACGCAGCGAGCAACATCCACGCATGACTTGACAGAGTCGTAGTAGTCCTGCACTTGCTAGACTTGCTCAGCCTCGGTTGGTGGAAGGTTAGCGCGAACATCAAGCTCGGTGATAACAACGTCGACGCCGAGCTTGACAAAGGCTCTCTTGGTTTGAAGCTGGGCGTGGTAGCTTGGGGTCTCGCCTGTGGTATTCTGGTTAGACGATGACTACGAGAAGATTGACAAAAATGAAGTTATGCGTACCAACAATGAAATGGCTCTCAAGACCAACACCGTCGATCTGAATACCACGGCCCTTGAGCTGGGAAACCAAGTTCAAAGCAGCGGTGGTCTTGTCGCCTGGCGACTCAATGTTGTAGTCGTTGTAGTACAGCTTGACCTTGAGGCCGTTCTTCTTGATCACAGCCTGGGCAGCCGCGAACGCCATTGGGACGTACTCGGCACCGATTGTGTTGTACCTATAATGATGGATAGAATGGTTAGCAAGTGTCTCAAACAAGGGAGCAGGGATGGAAGATCTCAGAGCGCCGCATAGTGCTTGATGCTGTGGTGGAGAGCACTTCCACCCATCAAATTAACGTACCAGATATTGCTCTGGTAATCTCCGGCCGGAGAGTCCGCAAAGGCCTCATTGACGACATCCCACGAGTAGCAACGATCGCCAAAGTACTCCACGAGCTTGGTGACGTGGTTGACAAGCACCTTGGAGAGAGTCTTGTTGGTCCATGGCACAGCTGGGCTGGTGACCCAGTCAGACAACTCGGACTGCCAGATCAGGTTATGGCAGCGAACCTGCTTGCCAGCGGCCTCAGCAACGTCGAGGAAGTAGTCGCCGCCGGTAAAGTTGAAAGAATTCTGCTGGGGCTCGGTATATTCGAACTGATATAGAAGTTATCGTTTTTGATCGATCTTTAAGCACGACAGCGTCTACGGGCCTTCATTATATTAGCCGGAGTTGCTTCTCCGAAGTCGTGAGGTGACTGGAACTCCCTCATGTAGTACTGGTCCTGGGCCTCGCCGGTGCCAGGGATGTCGACCGCGGTACCGAACCAGAGCTTGCCAGCGGTCTTCGCGGCATCGTTGAGGCCGGAGGTCTTGCTGGTGGCCGTCGCAAGGAGTGTCGTGGTAGTCGCTGAAGGACCCGTGGTCTTCGCCGGTGCCAGTGCAGCAAACGCGGTGGCCGCCAAAGCAGCGACCGTGCCAGAGAGCGGATAGACATGATAGCGTTCGAAGGAGAGGTGTTTGGATGGAAAGGAAGACGACTAGAAAGATGAGCCACGAATATACTTACATCCTGTCCAGGCTAGTTGATGTTGTGGCAAGTATATAGGTCTCGACATTCGATACATCAACGCCACATCAAATGTCCTTTTCCTCGACATCGAGTCCCGGATAAATGAATGAAGCAATGTCAAGACACCACAAGCCACGTGTGTGAAGCTTATTTGGTAAGAAGAAGGGAAACAAGGAGGCAAGCGATGCTTGATCGATTTGCCGGGCGTGGATGAGACCCCCGCAAGCCATGCGAGTGACCAGGAACGGGCGTAGCGTGGTCTCCACGATTCGTCGGCTAAAGTATCTGAGCCGCATCGAGAGGCATGACACAGTGGATGTGTTCGTCGAAGGGTCCTGTTAATTTAATTCCCGTCTAGACGTGGTTGTCGAACGCGTTCGATGCGGCTGATGGTGATAGCGTTACGAAGGTACCGGCCTGTTGGCATATTAGCCTTTATTCCTCGTGGCACAAGTATGGAGACGATTTGGCCGAAGGCGCCAATGAAGCAGACCCACCACCCGGCACGGTATACAGTCTGCATTCGTGCCAAACCGAGGCAAACTGCTGTCAAGCATGGTTGAGCGGCGCTTTCCAGGAGATTTATCATTCTATCAAAGGTGGCGTCCATCTGGAACCGCACGCGTAACTACTGTAGTGGATAAATGGCGTGAAAACCATGTCACAAAACCGAATTGCACCGAACATCTGGCTGGTTGTCGATCACAGTTGTATGCTAATCGACGCTAGCTATCGTGACATGGACCAAGTCGTCGATCACTTGGCCAACCGACTGATGTCGGTGCTGCCAAGCGATATGGCATCGGCAGGCCTGAGCATCATGGGGCTCTCGATCTGTTACGCCTTTTCCAGTTCCTTGGCATCCTGTCCTCCGGTTTGTGGGTCGGTGAGTGAAGATTGAAAGTGCGTGGAAGTAGCGACCGAGTGCCATCTCCAACCAAATCGCGTGCATCGCCTCAACATGCATGTTGTCCAAGCGGCTTGCATCGTCTGTCGTCTGGTTGAGTGCTCATCGCGCGACTCCGCACGGCACAGTGGAGCTCGTGTCCGCACGCGCAGTTACGCAAATAGCCATGCAGCATGGTGCGCTCTTTCAGGACATTGTGGTATGTTTGTCGTCTAGGTATTTCGCAGGGCTGGTCTTTCAAACGATCGGATCGGCAGCTCTGTCGTCACTCGGCTGGCGCATATAGGCATCGATCGCTGCTGAGAACGCTGCGAAACCGGCGCAGCCGATCACCATAGCCTGCGGGCCGGCACTCTTCGCTAGAAAGCCTCCCGTGAAGCAACCAGCCGCGACGCCGTTTGCCAGATCGTTCTTGGCTCGATATCCTTCAATGACACACTCTGATCCTGCGAATAGCGCACCAATGTATCCGAAGTTCTTCGCTGAGCTGAAAGCGCTTTTGCCCATATCCTTGAAACCGTGTCGAAGTTGTTCGCGGACCGGTAGATCTGAGATGGTGCCGACGCCGCCGGGGAGACCGTGTGACATAGGAGTGTCGTAGCGCATACTCGACATGAAGATACCGAACATGCCTCCCAATCCAAACCCCATAGTTCCAGCTATTCCAGTCTTGACCGGACAGGACTCCATTGCTGCTTGCATCTTGTATGGTTCTCAGCATCCACTGGAGATGTGGCTCTCGTGGTACTCACGTATTTGACCATCTGCATCTGTTGCGCCTGCTCCGGGTCCATGCCCTCCTGGCGGCTCCCCATCATACCGCCTGGGAACGCCATAATGCCCGCTGACTGTGAGTGTATCTGATGAAACAGGAAAAATGTGCGGTAACTGATTTCGTAGCAGAAGGAGTTGGGGAGCATTATCGCAGGCAGCGGCGAAGAACCCCATCTGGGTTAGCCGGTTCGGATGTCCTTTCGATGGACTCCCGGATTCTCCTGCACTCTTGCAACCGAACATCACTCCTACCACAACAGCAGACTATCGAAAAGGAGTCAAAACGGAGCGGAATGTAATACAAGCAATATGCGTAATAGGTTCACTTGAAGGACAAGGCCTCCAATCCCTTCAGCTCCTCCTCAGTCCACTGCCACAGCCTGTCCGCCAAGTCCGCATCTCTCGCTATATCCGCCATACCGCCAGACTGCCCCTTCTTTGCTTCCTTCTTTCCCACAGGATCGTAGTACGCCCCATTCGCTATTTGAGCCTTTGGAGCCGTTGCCGCCCACAGCGCATTGTATGCCCCCTCTAATGGACTGGAATACAACGGCAACCAGCTCATCAGCTTCAGGGCACCGGAGATCAACGATCCATCAACGCTGTTCGCAAGCTGCGTTTTCACCAGACCTGGATGGAGCGATACGCTGGTAATCTGAGGGTAGTGTTTCGCCATGCTCTTAGCCAGGAGAATGTCCGCGAGCTTGCTTTGGCCGTAGCGCCGCCACTTTGACCCGGCGTCGGGCGTTCTCAGCTTATCGAACTCGATGCCGCCGGGAGGGTGCATGGTGTGGCCGAATGAACTCAGTACGACCAGGCGTACACCGGCATCTGTATGCGCCTCAGCTGTTCGCACCATGAGCGGACGCAGGAGCTGTAGTATGATGGCATGCCCGACGTAGTTGCAACTGAATTGTATCTCGAATCCCTCGACACTCAAGCCCTCTGGAACGGCCATGACTCCAGCATTCGCTATCAGGATGTCAAGCCGGGACGAGTTGAACTGATCCTGGAACGCCTTTCGGATATTCTCTCGCGTATCAGAAAGATCGCATTTGATGAAGGTAACTACTACATCTTTTCCGCCGAGCTTTGCTTCTCTGACAACCTCTTCCGCTGCTTGCGCGTTTCGGCCAGTAAAGTATATGTGGGCTGGTCTGTGTTTCGCTAGTTCCAGAACAGAGGCTTTTCCAATGCCAGAGGTACCTAAAGGATGTTAGGATGATCATCGACCCTCTGCAGCACCACACTGATACTGCTAACCTCCGGTAACGAGGATGACTTTGCCCGACAGGTTGGGGATATCTTTGCTGGGATTGTACTTCATGCTGTCTGCCTTTCCAAGCGTATAAGAGTTGCAGGCGAGTTAAAAGCACTTTTCGAATGCGGATGCACGTCAATACAATCATGGCATCCCGACATACTTATACTCGAGTTAACGCTGCTGCGACATAGGAGTCTCTCGGGTCGATCAGGATTCGAGATCTTGGCCATCGTTATTGTTACAGCCCTTATAGGCTCATACTTGACAATTGACTGGATCAATGTTACTGTAGGCGTAAAGAAGCTCCGCGAGCCCCGGCACGAGGTTGCCAGCGGGTGTACGGCCGTAGTGAGCGGCATGCGGCGATTTATGATTCCGGAGCCGGCTGGTGCTCGATAGCAACGCACATATTGACGGAATGGTCGTTTGGAGAAGAACACTGTCGCACTTTGATGGGAAGTTATTTCGTTTGGTAGGACGACTAGTAAGCTGGTCCGGCAGAAGTCATATGGCGGATCGTCGTCTGGTCACCGGAGATCGTTCCGCAGCTTCAGCTTCGTACCTTCACTCGCAAGAGATCGGACACCATCGACACAGGCTCGGGGTCAGCATCAAGCAATCACCATTGGCGAGCACGATTTTTGACAGCTTGCCGTGCTGATCATACTCCTGATGTCTGCTGTCGCTACACGTGGTTCTACGCGAGTTCCGCACGTGGCTCGATGGGAAAAGAAAGTTTACCAACGCGAATTGCGTGCTTGCTAGACAGCGTATACGGTGATCAATCTCCACGCATCCTAGCAACATGACGTCCAGAAAGGCCACCAATGCGGCTCTTGAGACCTCGAATCGCGACAGCCCGAACGCAGGAAGAGCTCAGTATAAGAGCCTCAAGGAACCCCAGGATACTAACTTTCCTGGAGAGCATACCTTCTGGACAACCTCGCCATGTTTTCCAAGTATCGGGCCGTGACGCCCTATCTACTCTTCACCGTCTGCGTATACCTGTTCGGTGCCATCTTGTATGGAATGTAAGTAGCAGTGGCCATCGTAACCTACACCACACATCGATGACACTTGAACAGCGACACTGGCTCTTTCGGCTCGCTCCAAGCACTGCCTTCCTTCACGAAGAAGTTCGGCAAGTACGATGCCACTACCGATACGTATGCGCTGCCATCGTCGACTAAAGCGGCCATGAACTCGATACCATTCGCTGGACAGGCACTTGGAGCATTTCTGTCTAGCAACGTGGCGGATCTACTGGGTTACAAACTGACGATGATCGTGCTTGCTATCGTTCAGGTGATTGCGGTGATCAGTGAGTACGACAACTTGATCCCTATGACGAGACTGACCAATCGTTCAGTTGAGCTCACTTGCAAGTTCACTGGCTCCTGGGGCCAATTTACAGCAGGACGGTTCCTCGCATATGGTATCTAGCACCCTCTCCTAGGTCATACTATCTACCAGTCCACTTGTCTTCGATCTAACATACTGTAGTAGCAACCGGCCTTGCTGAGATGGTTGTCACCCACTACAACTCCGAGATCAGCCCAGCAAGCACTCGAGGTCTTCTCGCTGGATCCATGATCCTCTTCAACGCCCTCGGCAATCTGTGGGGTGCCGGCATGAGCAGAGCTTTTGCAACCGAGACGGGAGATCGCGGATGGCTTGTACGTCTCATATTCTCAGTCCTGAATAATCACTAGAGAGGGCTGCCTTGTGTGAAGGCCGGCTAACGGGCATGGATCAGATCCCGCAAGGCGTACAACTAATCCCAGCTGCCGTCATCCTCACTTTGGTTTGGTTTACACCGGAATCTCCTCGCTGGCTAGTGCAGAAGAACAGACGTGAAGAAGCGCTACAAAGCCTCAACAAACTCCGTCCTCGGCGAGACGTCGACAACGGCTTCACGAGAGCGGAGATCGATAATATCGAGCTGTCCATCCAAGAGGCTGCTGGCACCAATCGCGAGGGACGCTGGATGGACCTGTGCCGAGGAAACATGCTTCGTCGAACTTGGCTGGCTTGGTCCCTGTTCGTATTCTTACAATTTTCGGGCGTACAGTTCTGTAACAGGTAAGCTTTGGTACTGAGTATGCTTCTGGTAACCTGCTGACCTAGGCGTGCTTTTCAACAGCTACGCTGCGACCCTATACGTCTCGGTAGGCCTAGCAGGCAAGTCCTTCACGTACATCGTGATTGGCAACAGTCTCCAGGTCGTCAGCTGCCTGTTCCAGATCATCGGATACGACTACTTCGGCAGGAGGATCTTCGCTACCCTAGGTGGCTTCTTCTGCTTCATCTTTCTCACCGTGATCGCCGAGGTGGGAGGAAGTGGTACCAATATTCCGACGGACGCAAGATCTATTAACGCTATAATTGCGAGCGTTATCCTGGTGCAGACATTCAGTCGCTGGAGCGTCTCGAATGCGTTCGTGATTGGAGCGGAGATCGGAGGTGTGAAGATGAGACGGAAGGTGTTGGCGACCTCTGGGGTGGTTAATATG
>JAABUW010010180.1_pt1 | contig 10516 bp, 21 predicted proteins | sample 5560081 | NCBI WGS metagenome assembly JAABUW01 (sample SAMN10711882, study PRJNA513363) | rock metagenome | isolation source: Antarctica rocks | place: Antarctica: Victoria Land, Knobhead sud | reverse complement strand
GGGGGTTGAACCCTGTTCCGCAAATGCTTACTTGAGTAAAGTATGCAGCTGCAGAGCCTGTGCAGCAGCAGATTGGGCCAGACCGGGCTCCCCCAGAGGTTTGTCAAGACTGGTGACCAGGCCAGCGTAGTGGCACAGCAGCAGGCGGGCAAGCAGGCTGGGGTCCAAGCTGGCTGGGGGCTCTGCCAGCCCCTTCTCCCTTGCAAAGGCCACCTCCTGACCTGCACATGTCACCACCAGTTCAGGGCACAGCACAGCAGCCGCTGCAACAGCGCAATAGCTTTGTGTATCAGGTCACACACCTTCTGTCCCTTGCAAGCTGCTGGCACATATAAGAGCTCAGCAGAAGGTGGGGAGGCTTTGCCACTTCCGCATGACAGATGTCATCGTGCTACACTATGCAAGGGACTTTGGACACGCTTCAGCACAGTCATGTCAAATGTGATGCTAGTGAGGGCAACAAATATGCAGCAGCCTCATCAGTGGGTCTACAGCTGCTACTGAGGGCAGCAAGTCTGCAGCAGCGTCACAAGTGGAGCCACAACATGACTGCATCACTCTGTGGGCAGAGAACAGTGAGCAGAACATGAAGAGCGTTGCGGTTCAGTGGGTTTGGACAGCCTGCAAAAAAGCAGATGCAAGAACCTACCCTGCAGCAGCTGGATGGCCCAGGCAGGCACAGCAGTGGCAGTGATGGGGCCCAACACCTGTGGGGCACTCAGCAGGGCATCCCTGCATGTGCCTGATGCAGCAGCACCCTGCAGACAAGCAAGGGCGCCTGGCAAAGCTCCTTCTGCCAGCAACAATGAGGCCAGGTCAAGTAGGGCCCCTCGCAGCAGCCCCAGGCTGGGCCCTGCTGCATCTGTGGTGCACCATGTTATGACCTTCTGCAAGCTGGCTTTAGCAGTGGAAGCCATCTCGCCTGCAAGGACTTTGATACCATGAAACATTGTAACACTGCAAACTCTCAAACATTGTCTGCGTCATCAAGAAAAACAGTGACATGTATAACAAGGAATGTTCTGTCTGCAAATGCTCACAGCTAGCACTGCTTGTACATGGAACCTGAACAAACCCATCATCAAAAAGCTACAGCAGCGCAGCTTTGAGCTCAGGCAATCCAGCAAATGTACAGAAAGTGCACATTTGTTACAAAAGAAGAAAGAGTACCTGCAGCAAGTGGAGGATGCAGCAGGTGGCTGTGAACAGTACAGCAGTGGCCCAGCAGGGCAGCAGCCTGGGCTTGCAGCAATGGCAAGCACCGCAGCTGCTGCACCATGGCAAAGGCTTGCTGCGCTGCCTCTACTGCAGCAGGTGCTTGCTGCTGCCTCAGCAGGCTGACTGACTTGCGCATAAGAGCATGGATGAGCCCCTCTGTGTGCACTGTGTACAGGTTGCGCAGCTCAGGATGGGCCTGCAGCAGCAAGGCACGCTGCAGCACTTCAATGGTTTTGTTGGCTGTCTATTCTTCCCGTGTCACTGTGTCGCATTATGTTGCAAGTTTGAGCTGCTGTCAGGCATCTGTGCATACCATACAGCCAGCAGCAAGCAAGCTGTACCTGACGCTCTTTGAAACCCAGGGCTGAGCACTCTTGCTGGTACACATCCAACGCTTCCTGCCAAAGCTGTTGAGCATCAGCGAAGAGGCCCAGGTCATCTTTCATGTTCCCCAGCACCAGGTACACTTCTGCCAGGCTGCTGCTGGGCAGGCTTGCTTTTTTGTGCTGCTCTATCAGCTGCAGAAAGGCAAAACACTTGTAAGAGATGGCATGATGATTTATCATGTGCCCTGAAGGCACCTTCCTGGATATCATTGTTGTATGACAAAGGATGGCAGCACCAAGACGTTTGCCTTGCACTGTAGTTTGTGTATATAAGATTGGTGATGTATAAGGGTAGGCCGGGTTCAGATACCTGGTGACCCACAACCCAAGCATCAGGCAGAGTACCAGCGGCAATGTGCATGGACAAGTCTAAGCTCCGCATCTGCGCTGCTTGTGCTTTGTCATTTGTCTTGGCTGCCTCTGCAAGACTGACTCCCAGCAGAGATGTGAAAGCTTTGCGCTGCTGCATCTCTTTCAGCACTTTCAATGCCTGCAGGGCCCACATCAGTATGAGCGTACTTACAGCAGCAGCAGCATCAGCATGACAGTTGACATGGTGGGCTGATGCTTTATGATGGTTGATTCAGCCAATAGCAGCCGGCTCAGCTCTGACTGCTGCTCATGAGCAAAGCAGACACGCATTTCAATTTTGCAGCCATGGGCAAAGGCCTGTGTGCTCTGATCTGTTCTGCAACATATGAGCCACCAAGCAAAGTAGACAATGACCTTTGTCAGTGCTTGAGCACATGCGGTAAGCTGCAGAGGTGGCAGCAGCACCATGGCCGCTTTTGTGCAATACGCTCCTGCAACAAACATGAAGTAATGACAAGGCACAGGCAAAGAGGCAACCCACCTGTAGGCGGCATTGCAGCCACAGGTGGGGCTTCAGCACTGGGGTAGGCTGTTGCACACTTGCATCAAGCTGTGGAGCAGAGGCTGCCGCGGTCTGACTTGCCTGGTGGAAGGTCTTCACAGCTGCCATGACCTGCTCCAGTGCCTTTGCAGGCGTCCACTGAGCCAACAAAACCTGCACACATGCACAGCTGTGTTACTGACAGCACATCTTCCTGGCCTCGCAATGACCATAAACCAACAACAATCTTGTAAGTCTTGAGTACAAAGGCTGTGGCACTCTGACATGGACATATACACACCATGTGCATCTGTTGATGAGCAACGCATCTGACACAGGTGACAAGTTGAAGAGCGTGTGTGTGGATGAACCTGTGACAGATGTAGCCTGGCTGCAATGATGAGGTCAGCAGGTGGTGGACCAGCTGGTGCATCAGGGCTGGTCACCGCTTCTGGCTGAGCAGCAGCCTTGACAGGAGCCTTCACTGGAGACTTGGGCCCTGTTGGCTTCCCACTTGTTTTAGGGTCACTCGGTGCGCCTGTGCTCTGAAGTCTGTCCAGGAGTCCCTGTGGCACATGATGAGCGTTCATAACTTGTGCCTCACAGTGACCAGCAAACAGCACACATAGCTGTTCCGGTTGTGTATATGTCTGGCGGCCTTCAAATCAAGCTTTAGAAACAGTGCAATCAATGAACAGATCTGCATCTGTCAGGCGCGCACACTGTGCGCTCAGCTTGCTTGCCATTTCAAGTGCTGAAAACAACCAACCACTTGCCACTGACCTGTAGCAAAGCAGCAGCGCGATCCAAGCAGACGCCTTCAACAGCGGGCAGTCCTGGTGTAGCACCAGGCTTTGCTTTGGCTGCCTTCTCCACAGGTGGTGCCAATGCTGGTGCAGCAGTGTATGGCACAGTCTGCTTCCAGACATCTGGCAACTGCCCTACAACCCTGAGCCAATGAGCCCTTGCTATAGTCAGCCTGAAAGTCAAGGCTGGGCCATACAGAGCAGCTACAGGGGCTGCAACCTCTTGTGTGCAGAAGAAGTCCAGACAGGCCTTGTTGCTTGAGTGGCCTGCATGGCAGTGTAACATATGGTCAAGTCTGCCTCTGATATTTGACACTTTATATGGACTGCCTGTATGTTGGCTGTCAGTGCAGGCATGCAGGCGTGCTTACTGCGCCACTGCAGCGGGCATGCATAAGTAAGATGTGTGGCTGATCTGGTATAAGACCACAGCAGTGCAAGCCTGTAATGCCAATTTCCAGCAGCAGGTTGCAAGGTTCTTTCAGGTTTTTGCAGTATGTTGGAACAATGATGGCCTGCCACTTGAACACAACTCGAGCCAGCAAGGCACTGCATGAAGCAGGATCTTATTTGGGCTTTGTTGAGAGCTCAAGGCCGTGAAGACCAATCCTGGTACATAATTGATGTGGCCATTGATATTTGCCAGCACATGTAGACGTGGCAGCAAAGTAACCCACCTGGCAGCTCAGCATTGTTGAAGGCTGGTACCGGTTGAGCCTTCTGCACAGCTCCACCCGCAGCGCGTACAAGGTATGCCGTTGGACCTGCCGTGTCGGGCAGCCCTTCACCCTACAATATGATCCACAACTAGAACCTGAAACCTTGAGTGTTAAGCTGGGTCGGGCATGCTACACAAAGACTATGTCGCTTGTTGTGCTCAGGCTCAGGTCACCATATGCTGACACACCAGGCAGCATGCAACGGTGTCATTGTGTGGTGTGCATGTGTGCAACAGTAAAGCCATGCGACCTGCATGAGGGCTGCAAGTACAGAGGCAGCTTCTGCCAGCAGGCCCAGCTGGGTCAGGGCCTGGGCTCGCTGCAGGCGCACAACCACAGTGGCGGGCAAGAGCCCCTGGATGTGCTGCGCCAGCCACTCCAGCACGGCGATGAGGGGCAAGGACGCCAGTGCATGCCCATTCTCCAGCAACACAGCAATGATGCAAGGCAGCCCATCCAGCATGTCTGACACATTGCACCTGCCACACATAGCAGCAGTGCTGAGTAAGGTACAAGATGAAACAGTTATCTTTGGGTCTATTGCTGCTCAACAGTCAAACAGTGTAAATAGAAGTGCTGCTGCTTGTTCTAGTTTGCAATGCACTGTGGATGTGACAATACAGGTGTGGTAGCAATGCCCAAAGGTCTTCTTGGTTTTGACGAGATGCATATTGACAGCTGTATAGGGTGTAGGTGAGCCACCTGTAAGGGTCATGGAACAGGTTGCTTCCTTCCCATAGTTCAAGAGGGGTGTAGGTGGCAAAGTCCAGGGGCCGCTGGGGGTGGATGAGGCTGCAGGAGAAGCACGCCCCTACCAGCCGTGCTGCCATGCAGGCACCCTGCACTTGCAATCAGCTCACTACATAAATCCCTTTTCTAATGATCATGCGTCCCTACCTTAACGGCGACAGCAGACTGTACAAATAAAATTGGTGGGCTCAATGACAAGACTTGGCTGCAGAGCTTGAAGAAACAAAACATGCCAGTCAGCACTTTGTGAGCAGGAGACATGGTGCTAGGGTTGTGCACCTCAAGCTGAGTGTGCAGATCAGTAGGAGCTCCAAGTTGAACAAGCTTGCCGAGGATGACCGCGCTACTGATGAGCAGCCCTGGTACACCGTACTGTTGCAGCAGCTCTGTCTCTGTCTTGTTCCCAATGTGTTGCCGCCAGCATTTGATGACCTGTGACAACACCCCATTACAAACGCTTGACTTTGCTGCATGCATCATTACTCTATTATTTCAGGTTGCCGCACAGCAGGCAATTCTGCGTGCAGCTGAAGGTCGATGAAGACAGCAGTCAACTGTTATGCTGTGCACATGCAGCAAGTACGATGTGCAATCTGTGTCATGGACGGCTGCAACAATGGGACAGGCAGCCAGACTGTGTGACGTTGGCAAGTTGACCTGGTAAGGACCCATGATGCAGTCCAGTGCATCATGCCAGGCCTGCACAGCTTCAGGCCAGCTACCAAAGTGGGCATGTACATCCCCCAGCTCATTTGTTGCCTCCACCTGCATGACATTGCAGGCGCAATTGCAGTTGGACAGGACAGAGCTTGACAAACTAGAGGTGGGAGCTTCACCTCTAGGTGTGTCAAGCATGCAAAGCTGGACAAACACAATTGGCATGAGTGGTTGCAAGTATGGTATGTCTGGAATGTCATGCTGTGTGCAAGTGTACACATCTGTGCAGAGACATTTTAGTAGTCATCATGCCTGCAGAGCCTTCTCCCTAGCGGCACCCAGCTGATCTATGACCTTCACATACTCTGCCGGCAGCCGCACCTCTGCTGGCTGGGAGGACCTGCATTCACACTCACACTTCATTGCATCCACATGCCAGGTTGTTTTACAAAGACTCTCAAAACAAAAACTTTAAAAGGCGTATCACTGTAATGTCAATATAACATAATTGGATTGTAGTTGTATCAAAATTATGGATCTACCTGGTCTACAGCCTTGGTTTTGCATGGTCATGAAGGTTGGCAAGCACAGCATGTGTTGATTTGATCAATGTTAGCTTTGACGTAGACATGACTTGGATGCATGAAATGTACGCCAGGCATGTAATGCGCATACCTGCTAGCATTTGTAGCAGCAGTGGCATAGCTGATGACAGAGCCAAGCTCACTCTGGCGGCGCTCCCCCATCACACTGCCCCTCTGGCTCCCTGTCATCTGTGATGCCCTCCTGCACTCACAAGCACACCTGTGCTGCTACACATGATAAGGTCAAGACCAGCATAAAAGCCATGGCAAAGTAAAAAGGAGGCCATGATCTCACATCAGCATTGCCTGCCAGGCCAACAGAAAGCCCTTTCACCTGCACTGATCAGACAGGCTGGTAGATTGCAACGTCATTTGGGATGTGCATCTATGTTTGAGACGCATCACAATTTCATGCAGAAGAGTCACAACTTCATGCAGAAGAGTCACCACTTCATGCAGAGAGATCACATGTTCCAGCAGAGGGCAAGGTGTAACCTTTGGGATAGGCTGGTACTCAGAGCTCGTGATTTGTGTTTGGCCATGCGCTTGCCCGGGCGCTCAGCCAGCAGGCTGGTGTGGCCCACCTTGTCTGCCACCAGCAACCGAACACCCTCCAAGGCTTCCACGGCCTTTACTCACGCAGGCAAAATCTTGGTCATGCTTCAATTTGCATCTTGACGTTGTATAAGATGTTGTATAGTAGAGCATTTGAAATGAGCTGCTCCAGCAAGTGTTGCGCCAGGTGCCTGTTCTATAATGATACTGCCTGATGTGTGCAGACATGGCATAAACAATACTAGCATTACCAGAACAGGTCAAATTCATCAATCTTGAAGCACAATAAGTGGTGACACACCTTGCGCTTGTCCCTGACAGCATTCTGTAGGGCTTGTTGGAAGGGGAGGCGGTCCACCCCGGCAAAGGGGGCTGCTTGCATCAAGAAAGGAGCTATACGCTCTGTGAAGTGACCCTCACTCACCTCCTGAAATGTTCTTCCCACCTGCACAGCATGCTCCCAGGTCTGGCCTGCCCTGCTTGCATGAATGTAGTCAGATAGACTGCTGCATGCTGCAACTAATGATTCCAAAGTAAACCATGGAAACCTTGATATTTGCTTAAACAGATTGCCAAACCGCAAGTGGTCAACACATGGATGCTATGATGCAGTATTACTATCCCTGCCAGTAGGTGAACGCCGGGCATTGGGGCACGAAGAGTGCACCTGTACAACGGTGTGGTATCTCTTCATTCTATGAAGCACAGCCAGTGCCATGCAGGTGAGGTTGCAGCACAGGCCCATGTCCAGGCTGCTTTGCCCTGTGTACCAGGGAAGCATGAGGGCATCTGACCCCAGGCTCACCCCACTACTGCTGGCCTTGTCATCCACGCCTTGCTTCTCGCTGCTTGTGCCACCCTTGGCTGCAGGGAGCATACCTGCAACAAGCATCTTTCAACGTCTGTGATGCAGCACTGTGGAATCGTTGCTTGTCAGTGCAGAAAGTGTGTGGCTAACAGGCGATGTGCTGCCTATGGTGTCAAATGCAGCCGCTTAGCCCATGGGTCTGCAGCCTGGTCTCACGCATGACACTGAAGCCTTTGTGCCAGCACTGTATCTGCAAAGGTGAAGACAGGTGCAGGTACGATGAGGAGGGGTTGAGTACCTGCATGTACTTGCACGCCCTGGCGCATGAGGGCCAGCAGGTGCAGCACGCCCTGGATGGTTGCATTGCTGAAGCGAGCAGCATTGGGACTGCCCCCAACGTACTTCCACCTGCTCATAAGCAGCAGCTGTTGCTTTCTATTTGACACACAGCCATGCCATGCATTGAGCAGCACCAGTGCATAAGGGTTATGAATTGTCAGGCCAGCATGACAGTATGCAATGTACAGCAACATCATGCTGGGCTTGTGCACAAAGGTCACATTCTTGACTTTTGACATCGTACACATTCATACTGCCTTTCCGACGCCAAGAAAAACATAGCCCTTGTGCTAGTGTTGTGTGCTTTGAGCGAAATACCTGACAGGGCCTGTGGGTGCTGCATCTTCAGAGTCTAGGGCTTCTGCCGGCAGTGGGCTAGAGGCTGGTGGTGTTGACACCTGTGTTGCCTGGGCGGCAGCTTTAGCAGTAGCTGCCTTGCTTGCACCTGACTTTGGGGTGGGCTGAACAGGGTCTGCAGAGGGAGGGGTATCCACCTGCCAGCTGGCCTTAGCAGTTGGCTGAGTCAGTGATGGCACCTGCATGCCCATGACCTATCATGACAACCCATCGGCATTGTGTGCAACCTATGCACACTGCAGCCATGCAGCAAGTCTGGCAGCTGCACACTGCAGGTGCCTTCGCATGAATCAAGGCATCTTGTGGCATAAGGTAGTAAACAGACAAGAAGTCTGCTCAGTAGATGCAAAAAGTGACCCGCAGAAATACTGGCTGTGGCTAAATCAGGTAGGGCACCTTGTTGAAGATGGGTCGGGCACAGTTCCACCATATGTTGCAGACATTGGTGAGCTGCAGCCAGGATGCGCCCCTCTGACAGCATTGCACTGCCCTGGCAAAGCTACCCAACACCTGCCACATCAGATACAGCGTCGCACTCTAGACTGCAGCTGTGCAGCAGAGCCAGCTTCAACAAAGCACATGCAAAATTATGGCATGCTGTATGATCTCAGACTCATACAGCATACGTCTGATGGGTGCGAATTCAGAAGACTTGAGGCAATGGCATGCGTGACAGTATGACAATGATACAGATCGCGCAGAGCATGGTATTGCTCAGGCTGCATCACATCGTGGAGCTTAGCCTGGACTTCTGCACTTGGCATGGTAGGCTCAGCCTCAGTAGAGCCTTTGTCAAGCAGTACAGCCTGACAGCCTTCAAAAGCAACTAACGCCTGCAGCACCAAGCAAAGCTGAAGCAGCTGCTAATCTGACATCACCTTCCAAAGGATGGACACTTGGCAGTGTGCAGGAACAGCAAACACCAGGATTGTCGGAGTCAGCTGAGCATGCACATGACGGTTGATGTTACCGTCATCAAGCAAATCAGCAATGCAACAAGCTGGCACAGCAGGCAAGGGTGCAAACCAGGATGCAGTGGAGGCGGGCCAGCCAGGGCCAGGCAGCATCCAGTGCTGCCCTCTGCTTCAAGATCTGCTTGCGCCTGGGCATCAGTTGCCTTGTCCTCTGCTGCAGTAGCCTGCAGTGCCACAGTGAAGCCACCAGATGTACACTTCTTGCACCATTGAGCAAAGGTTGTTATCAGCAGACTGTACGCTGACAGAAGTTTGTGATGTTTGACGCATCGCGGTCGGTTGTTACACGTATTGGCATGCTTATGAAGGCAGGGAGATTTGTACCTGACAGCTGCTTCTGAGCGCTGGGCTTGTGAAGCAGCAGCTGCATCTGCACCAGCCGGCGCAGCTATGAGAGCAGCCGCCTCATCCAACTTCCACCTGAATGGATGTGTATTGAGAACACAGAACATGGACGGATGCTGTCACAGTTTGTGCTGCTTACTCTGTGCAAAATATCCAAATTCTCAGCAGCTGTTTTATTAAGTGTACATGCCAATGATGTTGCCATGATGCAATAAGCTGTTCCTGAAGTATGAGGACACATGCAGCAACAAACTAACACAGCACAGCTGCAGATTGGCTGCAGCAGACAGTGCAGGACATAGTTGAGGTAGAAAGGACAACAGAAAGCCTGCTAAAGACCTGGTCAGCTCTGCACGTGGCATCTTGCAGGTTGCCCTGATGTTCTGCAGCACTGCCTGGCTCCAGGCAGGAATGCTGCTGGCCAAACCTTGCTGCAAGGCAGCCTCCATGACCCTGACGCACATCTCCATGTAGCGCGGGTGCTGTGAGAAGCTCTCGGGTGCAGCCTCACTCCCCTGACCCACTGCTGCACACAAAATGACATGCTGGCAATGTGCTCAGGCAATCATCATGGTGAGCTGGAGCATATGGCTTCGTGTTGTACTTCAGCTAGCAACATCTGGTATGCCCATATCAAATTCTGTAACAAATGATGTAGCTCATCAGCCTCCTGTTGATCTCACACCTGATGTTTCCATGACAAACCACAACAATTCTGATCGTTTGCTGAATCCAGGCCAGCACAATGTTTGCACACATGCAGTATGTTATACGATCAGCACCTGGTGGTGGGCAGCAAGCTTTTGGTCCATGTATGTGGTGACATTCAAATGATACAACTCACCCGCCTTGCCCTTGACAGCGGCAGGAGCCTTTGCAGGGGCGGCCTTGGCAGGCTTGCCACCGGCTGCAGCATCAGCATGGATCAGGCTCCACAGCTCCTGAGGGGGCTTGCTGCTCAGCTGTGTCAGAACTTGAGTCACTATGTCTGGAGAGGCAGCTCTGACAGACAAAAGCTGTGAGGCAGCTGCCTTCAAGGGAGGCTCCGAGAGCAGGTAATCCTCCAGGGCTTGCTGTTCCACTGTCACCTATACATCTTCATCAGCTGAATGCACCAGAAAGCACCAAAGCAGCCATTTGCAGGCCTGTATGTTTGCAAATGGCC
>JAABUW010010179.1_pt1 | contig 10518 bp, 5 predicted proteins | sample 5560081 | NCBI WGS metagenome assembly JAABUW01 (sample SAMN10711882, study PRJNA513363) | rock metagenome | isolation source: Antarctica rocks | place: Antarctica: Victoria Land, Knobhead sud | reverse complement strand
ATACAATTAAACATCGTTTATACGAATAGCTAAAGCTTATCATCACGAAGTCAAAGATATTTTATATCATTATTATCGATTTTATTTTCGCGCTTCTTAAGCTATTAAACGAGTACGATTCTCTCATGTTAATGATAGACAAATTCTTCAAACGAATTACGACAATAACTAAAAAAACGACTTTCTTAATTAAGAAATAAGCAATCAAGCTTATTGACGCTTTCGCGAATTAAGATCTATCTTTAAGTATTATTTTTAATAGAGACAATAAATTCTTGTTCAATTTGTGAAGAGCGATATTTTACTTCTTAAAAATTGATTTACTTTATTTTATCGTCTATTATTCACAATTCGACGATTAATCGAAACGATTTAATCAAATCATAAAAATAGTTTTGCGACATTATCTTATCTTAAATTCTAAAATAGATTAGAGACGTTTCGCGATTAGACTTCGAGACATTCTTAACAATTTTAAGAATGTCTTGACAAAAAAATCCTTAAACGAACTCATCTACGAGAAAGTTCTTCGTAAAGAATTGTTTATGATTGATTTTTATTAACAAGACACTAATTACGCTACTAAGTGAGAAAGAAATCAAAACGAAGTCGCGACGTTAATGACTTTCGCAAACGCGAAAATGAAGCTACGCTATAATAGTTATCATTAATTATTTGCTTTAAGAAAGAAAAATAAGATTTTTCTAAAGTTACATTTAAGATACAAGATTTTAGAATTAAAAAATTCTAAGCTCTTTAATCAAAAAACGAAGTTATTCAAGATTCTAAAAATGTACAATTATTTCGCTTTTAAATTGAAGTTATTTTTGAACTAGAAGATACATTTAGTTGTTTTCATTGCTATGCTAAAGTTTGTTTTAAAGAAGAGCGATTTATACGCAAGAAAAATTGATGCGAATGCGTTTTTAATAAAAAAAGACGAAGATACAAATAACAACTATAAGATTTAGCAACTACTAGATAGACGTGTGACGTTACAAGAACGCGATATTCGTAGAAAGAAAATAGTCTAGTATCTCATCAAGTGGAAGGGCTAGGATTCTGCCCACAATGTTTGGTATAATGAGGCGAATTTGATCGAAGCACAAAACCTTGTGGAAGAACTAGGGTCCTATCCATAATGTTTGGTATAATGAGGCGGATTTGATCGAAGCATAGAATCTTATTAACGATTATCTTGATATCTATGATGCGCAATTCATTAAAGAGTATTAAGTTAAGAGAATCTAAAGAACATGTCTAAGTCAAGACAATAAACAAGTTAGATTAAATGTGCATTTGTTTGTTTATAGAACTAGCGTCAAAAATATTCGATTCATTTCTCTTATCATTGCATTCTCTTTCTACTATAATATTTCTTTTCGCAAAATTATTAAGGAAATGTCTTTCGCGACGTTTGATGTAGCATTACATTATTTATTAGAGAAAAAAACGCGAGTTTGACGACTCACAAAGCAAATCATAACGATAGAAAAAAAGAAACGAGCAAATAAACTTAAAAGACGTCTTTATGATCTAACATTGTGCGACGAACGTACTCTAATCTATGTTGAGACGATTTACGCAACAAAGCTTCGAAATCGTACGATTTTAAATTTAAGTTTAAGAGACGATTCGCAAGATTTGATGACTATTAAAGCTACTACGTTCGCTATAAGATTAAAAATAGCGCTAGAAGTTTTTCAAAAATAAAATACTACATCAATAAAAGTTATCGTAATTTGCTATTTATCTTATTACGACGAAAGTTTGTTAAAGAACAAATTACTTAACATAGTCTATTAACAATTTGACAAGTTTTAAGAAATCTTCGTTAAAACGATAGAAAAAGTAGCTTCACAAATTCTAAATCTTTCGAATTTGATTTTATATTTAAGAAAAAAATCAATTGTTACTTTGATTCTTAACAAGTATAAACTCGAATTATTATCATTGACGAAAAAGAAGTTTATTCGACGAAATTGTACAATTATTAAGAATCGCTACTTGAAGACAATTATAAACGATCGTTAACGCATTTTTGACTTAGTAGAACAAAATAAATATTTAAAGAATAGAGTCAAGACTTTGAAGAAATTGCTTAGAGCGTATAAAGACGATCGAAAAAAGTTAACTTTTGCATTATTAGTGTTGTTCATTTATAATGCGATAACGATCGCGAAACTTTTGCTCTCCCTAATACTTTATTTAGGAATCGAAATCATTGTTTCGAATTTATTGATAATTGATTATTAAGACGAATTTATTAATCTTAAGCATTTTGTTTTCAAGACATAAAAAAAATACTTGACGTATTTTCATCTTTAGAGTTTAAGTTTACTTAAGATTTTTGATCAAAGTAACAATTTCGAAGATCTCGCTCAATTGTTATTTCAAATACATTCGAAAAAAATAAGAATAAAGTCTCTTAAGCGAAAACTCATTATTTTATTGAAAATGAATGCAATTGCGACATTCAAGAAATACGAGATTGCTTTAAAAGCTTTGGCAAAACTAGTGTTTTAAAATTCTTTACTTCGTCAACTAGTTACACACACATATAACACAAAACTAAGAGTTCGTAAAATATTAAACGTGAACAAAAACTTTTATCTATCTATGAGAGAAGCATTTGTCATTAATGTTCTTGAGCAATTTGATCAACACAATGACTTCAAATTAATTGCGATTCTACTTTTTCTTGCGCATTACGATGTGATAGTGACAAGAATTTGCCTACTAAAATCGTCGATAATACGCGTTCTTTTTAGCGCGTTTGTCAAAAGCATTTTATTTATTAAAATCACTAGTAACTTAATGTTAACATTTGAAAGAACTTACAATTTCGCGAATTTCGACATTTTTTCATCTTTTCTTTACATTTGCATCACATTATTAGAATTTAATTTTACAATTTTGAATTTCGATTTCGAAGACTTCGATTGCGAGAATCTTGCTAACTTCGATCTCGCAATATTAAATATATTAATTGACGACAAATTACGCTCTTTCTTTTATGACGCATTAATGTTAGTTGAGCTTAATTTTAATAACTTTTTCATTAAATATTCTTGAAAGAATTGCTTAATTCTATTTGATTAATGACTTTACGAAATTTATAACGTCAAAGTTGCTACGCGAGAACTATATTAACGAAAGACGTTCGTCAACAAAAAGGCAATGAAAGTCAATGTGTCAAATAACAAAAACTTAATTGTATTTACGAATTTATCAATTTAAAAGAATTATTACGCGATAACATACAAAAATATCTAGCTCATTAGAGATCTTCAACGCGTTAAAGATAAACATAGTATTTTTGTTAAAAAGAGAGATAAAATCGTTGTTGATAAATCTACGAAGTCAACGATTTTTCTTAAAGATTTCGTCTTAAGGCAAAAATCTAATGACGACGAAGATAAAAATAACGTGTTTTTTAAAAATAAATTTAACAAAGAAACAACGAAGAAGAAAGCAAAGATTAAGGAAGCAACAAAGAATAAAACGAAAAACAATAAACGCAAGAGTCGCAATTTAAAGAAAAAAGACGTTAAAAAAATTAAGAAAATTAAGAAGAAAATTGTCTTAATCAAGTTCGACATTTCGATATCTTCTAAAAAAAAAAATTTAATTTCGATTCTTTTAATCTTAAAAGCGAATCGCATGATTGCGATTCTAATAAATAGCTACGTTAACATACGCAAGAATTTGCTTCGTATGCAATCACTAATTAAGATAAGCATCATTATTAAATTTTTTAAGAAGAAAATGAAGAATGCAAAGAAATCATGAAATGCGATCAAAAATTTCGCAAACGCATCAATATCAACGCTCATTTATTATTATTCGTCGTTAACTTTTATCAATTTAACAAAGATAAAAGACTCAAATTTTATTATATTTGCAAATTGATTGTCGCACGTTACAATTTATTAACACGAGACAAAATGTAAAACTTTTCTTATAGCAAAATCACACATTATCGAGAAAGTTATAAGCGAAGCCTCTTTCTAATTTGGAATTCTAACAAAGAAACGTATCATCACGAATCTTCTAATTTTGCTCTAGTTGTTTTAGAAATTCTTTCTCTCTTTCTTTAATTGTTTTAATAATTTCGTCGTGTTAACACTACAAGCGATCTTTTTTGTGAGAAACGTATTACCTCGAATTTGCCAATCTTGCTCTAATTGTTTTAGCCCCCTTTCTATGTTAACATTAGGGTCGAACACCATAATATTTTGTTCGCTCTACGTCTATTCTTTCATTTGTCGCCATTAAGAACGATAACATAGCAAAGAGATTAAAAGAAAATGTTACGATCATTGTACTTTTCTTCTGGGCAAGGTATTTCTTTCGTGCTTAGCAAAGTATTCCTTGGCACAATAGTATTTAGATTTGGAGGACTTTCCTCTTCCTAGCTAGTAATACAATCATGATTCCCATCATCAGTGTCCTTTTCTTAGTGCGTTTTCGCACCAATAAGTTTAAAATATAGTATACTTTAGACAAAGATAATAACAAAGTAGACGCACTTAATAGAAAAAATAATTATATAAAAACAAAAAAATCGTTTAATTACAATATACTTAAAATTAACAAAGACGAATTATTATTAACAAATAAATATAAACTAAATACTATATTACAAATATTTCAAAATAATATAAAAAAGTTTCTTATAAAGAAAGAAAAACTCTAGATATCTATTAATAAAATGAACAAATATATAAGAGAATATTATAACAAATTATTGCAAGAGCATTTAGAAGTAACAAAAACTCTTTAACTTTTATATTAGTATTGTTAATTTTTATAAATAAGACAAGTTGTTAAAATATACATTAAACAATGTCTTAATTATTAGTAAAACAAGCATAATATATATACAAACTATAACAAAATTTAATATTAAAAATTATTTAAATTGTTATAAAATAAAGTTACGATAAACTTTATTATTAAGTTGTTAAAATTAATAAATTTAGCAATTGAAAACAAATATAATTTGATATTAGTAATAATTAATAAGCTTATTAACTACTTATATATTATTGCATGCAAAGAAAAATTTATTGCAAAACAACTAAAATATATTATATTAAATCGATTTATACAATATTATAATATATTTAAGAAACTAACAAGTAACAAAGACAAACTCTTTATATTTAACTATTAAAAGACGCTTCTTTTAATATTAAATACAAGACTTTAAATATCTATTATTTATTATCTAATTACAAATAATTAAACAAAAAGAACAAACTAAAGTCTTAAGCAATATTTATAATAATTAAGTATTACTTTTATTTATAATACAATTAGCACTTAATACAAAGATTTCGAATATTACTAAAATAACTTTATTCTTCGTCAATTATAGCAAGAAATCAAATCTCTTCGAAAAAAAACGTAAATATCTATTAGCACAATTAGTTATTAAAAAAATAACAACACTAAAAAAGATATACAACAATATCTTAAAAATGCAAAAAAGATTAATTAAATATTAAAATAAAAAACAAAAAACAATATCTTAACTAAAAAAAAGAAATAAAATATATCTTTTTACAAAAAATCTTAGAACAAAAAAGTTAAACAAAAAATTAAATTATATTAAAGTTAAATTGTTTTTGATTAAGAAAACTAAGAAACTAATTAATTACAAACTTAATTTACTTAAAAATATTAAAATATTTTTAATATTTTATATTTTATTGTTAAAATTAGTAAATTTAATTACGTCTTTATAGAACACATTTTATTTCTATTTGCAAAAAGAAAATTAATTCGAGATTAAAGAAATTCTATAACAAAAAAATAAAAAATATTTAATCAAATAAAAAGAATATTTTATCTTAAAGAACACATAAAAATTAGAGAAAAATCTTAATTGCTATCAAAATCTTTTAAAGAAATTTTATCAAAATAAGATATAAAAACAATATTTCAATTTTAATTAATTAAAAGTTAAAATTGTTCAAACAATATATTAAATAATAACTCGAGAGTCTTTGTAACAAATTTGACGAAATATACTTTATTTATCTTTAAATTGTTAATATTCTTCTATTTTGTCACAATTATTTCTTTTTTCTTATTTTTTAAAAAATTTAGCTATTTTTCTAGTTAACTTAGCTTTGCATGCGTATCGCGCACTTCTTTCTTTAAACGCATTTGTTTTCTATAAATTTGTTTAATTAATACAAAAGAAATTGTTAAATTACAATTACAATTAAATCGCATATATATTACACACTTTTTAGAATTATTATTTACACAATAGATTTTACTAGATATCGTACAATTACAATAAAAACGCATCGCTAAAAATATTGAATTTAAAACGTCAAAAAGATCTTTTTTTCGAAAGAAGAAATTTCTAATATTAATTTTTCTTAAAAACATAATAAGAAGACATTAGATTTCAAAACAAAAACTCTAAAGAAAAAAAATAGTATTACGAGCTTATTAAAGCTATATTAGTAATTTAGATTCTATATTGTTTAAACAAATCTACTATTATATTTATTATATTTGAGAAATAAGCAATTTAAATATAATATTTAATATGTTCGACAAACAAACATTGCGAAAAATTATATTTGTTATACTTAACAAACGAGCAAAACGAATAATTTGTATTTTCTTAGTATATAGAAACTAGAACACGACTCTCTTATAAATTGTGTTCAACTTATTATAGATTTTTACTTATTGTTACTTTAATTTATCGAATCTCTCTTAAAATTTATTGAACATAGAAATTGTCTATAGTTGTAATCTTTGTTATCAAGTAATTGCTTGCATTGTCTAAAGACGTCTACAAATCTCTTCGATAGCACAACTTATTCTAATATCTTCGAAGAAAGTACTAGCGTAATAGATATCTCTTTATTTTAGATACAAATATTATTAGAAATTAATAAGAACAATCTAATTTTTTTAGTATATCTTAGATATATAGATATATGCGTAGATAGATAACTATCGAAGCTTCTAAATATCAAAAAACAGTATTTTTATACAATTCTAGTAGAGATCTGAGAAAAAGTACTTCGAAATCCGTCTACACATTATTAGAAATTTATATATATCCTCAAAGGCTTTCCCAGGACAGAATCAAGAGTAAATCTGAAATTATATTGGGCAAGCGCTAGTCCAAAGCGTCTAGCGCATTAGAGCTAGGGCTTCTATATTGGTCTTAGCGCATTTTACGTATTACGAGGCAAAACCTGCCATTTTACCGTATTACGGTAAGATGGTGCATTTTACCGTAATATAGCATCACTATTCATGGGGGTCCTCTTGTACGGCATCGTCTTAAACCCACACTCCAGATTATGTGGATTAAAGCCCGGACGATGAATCAAAATTCAAAATAGAGAGTAACGGCGCCAACGCTACCTTACTCCATTTCACCTTCCACCCTCACCCACACCAGCCCAAAATTATCAACGGGCCGGCGCAGCCAGGCAAGCACACAAAGGCCTGATTCGTGACTTTCCGCACCAACTGCAGGTCTGGATGGCGATCAGCAAGCTAGCATAGCTGCTTAAAGTACTGCTCTTCAAACGGTTGTTGCCTTTAGCTCCCAATGGACGAGGGCCTAAGCATCCTCTAGGAACGCTATGACGCCTTTAACTATCCTCGGTTTCCTTGGCCATGATAGGGGTTCATTTCCCGGCATAACGCCATCCATATCCACTCCCTTCAACGTCCAACGACCACCAGCATTCCGGTCTGATTGAATCATGTCGGGTCAATCCATTCGTCCAGATCGGCGGGCATGTCACGCAAGCCTGTATGAGTAGTCCGTACAAGTGTTCTACTCTTGGAATAAGCGATTGGAAGCGCAGATTTGTCACTGATCCCGTGAATATTAATGAGTACCAGTGGTGGACTTCCTATGACAAACTGTACACCAACCAGTAAAATAACCAGTGACTTGTAGGGTCAAAAATATACCCGAGCCACAAAAGTGCAATGTTTCTACCCTCTCAAATAGGTGAGTCTCGCAGGTCTCTTGTGTTCCTGTAGACAACAAAAACGTAGTGTCTGTTTGATCTAGGCGAACACGCATTGCATTCCATCAAGCTAGCTATCGCAGAGAACAGGACTGATAGGCAATTTTGCCCAGACAAGCCTCTGTTGACAGATGGGAATAAGATTGCGGTGAGAGCGTTGAGGCTGAAGCCTTCCATCAATATAATCTCATTGCCCATAATAATAGTCCTTCGTCGAGAATGGGTCTTCTTGAAGTGTCAGGGCTGCCGCCATATATGCTAGCATCGTCCCATTCAAATGCTGAACAATACTTACCTTTCTTGGGAGCAGCAGCCCTTGGAGCTGAGATGAAAGAACGTTGAAGTACGCTCCTTCAAGGAACCGAAGTCTATGTGATACAAGATTGCCAGCGAGACGCCCACGGTTGTGCACAGGCATGCCTGGACGCTTCTCAAGTATTCTCTGTCCAGACATGCATTTTCGATGAGAGCACTACGTATTCACATCTTGGCTAGAAGGTTGGTGGCTACAGAAAAGCAATCTAAATACATGTACTACCCGCTCCACAATGCAGCAGCTCAACTCCTGAAGCTTACACATTCGGATCGAGCATGGCAACAACAGAAGAGATTGCTTCATCGGCATCCAGGATCAAGACGGGAACGCAGATCGAAACGCTGTCTCTTATCATGCGACGAGATCCCATCGTGGTAGTGGGAATGAAACCACGAGCATCCGCGGTGCGGCACTGGGGACGGGCTCTCGTGAGTGTTGGGAGTAGTGGTTTTTGATAGGGATAGCCTTCTGTATACCAAGTCGCTGATTTCAATTGCTCACAGTCTTTGAGACCCTTACGTCAAATCCTTCACATTGTATTCCTTGCCATCTATCCTGCTGCTACTCTATATATATGTTCCAGAGCCAACCAAAGCTCACTGGATAGCATTGAAACCGCAAGCTGATAGAGAGTGAACGTCTCCCGAGTGATGCCCAAAACCCATGAAAGGGAATTATGCTGCCTTCGCCGACTCAAACCAAATCCTGCCAACCTCCGAGGAGATACCATGCCGCTGGATTAGCTACAACTCTGAAGGGTTAGGAGATGGAATTGGTTGGTGATGAATTTCCTCCCAAGATTTGTTGGGGGAGATTGGTTGGACGAAGCGAGAAAAAGACAGTCCTAGAGACGACTTACTGCCTGGGGGAGACCGTCACGGGTAGGCAGATGCATGTAGCCTGTGATAACATAGAGAGCCTTACAGATCCTGCATAAAGATACGATCATACGCCTCGTATAGGAAGGAAAGAGTTAGAGTACAACAGATCGTCTCTTTCATCGCTGGACAGCCAGGAAACATATTCCACCAAATCACAAATTGAAATTGAGGAGATTATAGAAAACCCCCCAGCTCATCGCCTTCGATCACATCCACTTAGCGTCACTGTACATCCGCCCTCCCCTTCCCTACCGAACAGTTGCTCCCTTACAAATCCTCACTAAACTTACTATCCCTAGCCGGACTATCACTCCCCCTGCCTACCCCCCCATCACCTAATGTCCTCGGCGGCTTCAAGCCTTCACTATCAAAGGTATCCCTCGCCTCCTCGAACTGCTCCTCCACCTCCTCATCGCTGCTCTCCTTGTCCAGATCCCTCCCCGTGCCCTTCGCCGCAGGCACCGGATCCACAACCACCGCCCCGCCCGCTACGATCGGGCCCACAGGATGTTTCCCTCGCAGCGACGTCCGAAGATTATGCTGGATGGGCTTCGGCTCGCGAGGTAAGCGCGGACGCCCACGCGCTTCGCCCTCGGAGCTCGAGAGGGAGGAGATGGAGGATGAGGAGAGGCTGTGGCGGGGTTGGGCCACGGCCGCGGGCGAAGCGCCGTATAGGTCTTCGTTGTCGGCGCTCGTGGTTATGGGAGCAGATGCAGTGGCGGATGATTTGCCAGCCATGGCGACTTCGCGCTCGGAATTGCCGGTGCCGCTGCGGTTGACGCTGGTGTTGCTTGCAGCAGCGAGATTAGCGCCGCCGATGAAGCCTTTCTCTTGTGAAGGGGCGCTTTCGGAGATGGATTCTCTGCCGGCTTCGGAGGGTTTGGCGGGTTTGCTACTACGTCGGAATTTGGTTTTTAGCCATGAGGAGACCTTGCTTTCGGATTTGGGTTCTTGGGCTTTGGGCTGGCCGGCTGTGACGGTTGTCTTGGAGCTGGGCTGTGCCTGAGCTGGCGGTGGGGCTGACGTGATTGAAGGCGCGATGCGGCTGGTGAGTGACTCGGCGGGTTTGGTGACTGAACTTGTGGGTGAGCTTACGGGCGGCTCTTCTTTTGCAGCTGCAGGCACGCTGGGTTGCAACGTAGCTGGAGTGCTTTCGAGTACATCTTTGGTTCCGGTCGCGGAAGCAAGGAGCTCTGGTAACAGAGGTGATTTCGTACCCTCATTATCAACCGGTGCGGAAACCACACGTTGGGCGATCAACTCAGCGGTCAACGAACCGATTGGAGCTATTGTG
>JAABUW010010177.1_pt1 | contig 10519 bp, 14 predicted proteins | sample 5560081 | NCBI WGS metagenome assembly JAABUW01 (sample SAMN10711882, study PRJNA513363) | rock metagenome | isolation source: Antarctica rocks | place: Antarctica: Victoria Land, Knobhead sud | reverse complement strand
AGATCTACATGAAGGCTTTCAACATCATCGGAAAGTACTTTTCGGACGAAGAAGAAGCTGGGGTGGACATGAACCCCCAGCAGGGCTTTGGCTTCAACCAGCAGCAACAACAGGGTCCAGGCTTCAGTTTCGCCAATGGAGGTGATTCCATGGACATGTAATCAGGGCTAGTACCATGTCCATTTAAAGAGCATAAACATTCAAGGATCGAAAACACCAGCCCCGATTCTTATCAGGACTCGGTGCAATAAGATCTTAGGTCCCCCGTCTCCACACATTCGAACTGGTCAACAACGAAGCTCCGAGATCATCAGCAAATTGCGTGCTATCGGCATCATCACCCTTCTACCCGCCATCACTACGACCCCTTAGACGAGCACGAGCAGCACGATAATACACGTTTTCGACCCCATCCTTTACGACCCATCCGACGAGCACGAGATTCACCGTCATGTAACCCCGATTCCCCGGTACAGCCTGTCTCACCCTGGCATTCCACGTACCACAAGCCTAGCTCTTGTCCAGGTTCAGAATTTGGCTTTGTTGATAGCGGAGAGATTTGAGCGAGCAGTGATACTCTGGCATCTCGATTAGCTTATACACGAATGCCATCAAAAAGATTCACGTCTAATATTCCCAGTTAATGCCTTTTCTTTGCCCCCTCCAGCCTCAGTGGCTTCACAAGATCACGTGACCAACCTCCATTTGGATCAACCTGCTGACATGCCTGGCAGCTGTGCAACCTCTCAACGATCAGGATCATCTAATTCTGCACGCAAACGCATCTGCCGAGTCCTTAGAGCTGACATCTAGGCCATCACTCGGAGGAAAGGTTTACCCCGCAAAGCAGGCCCCGCATTGCCCTCTTCGGATCTCCTCCAAGCATCCATCTCTCAACCCCTGACGTAGGCTTTAAGGTGAGAACATGTCGCTCAAGATATTCTTTTCCAATCTCAGTTCTTTTGTAATCTCAATCTTCCTTAACAACTCCTCACCACAATGTCTTCCACAACAGCCACCATGATGAAAGCAGTTCACTACGAGAAGCCCTTCGAGGTCAGCGTCCGAGAGGTACCTCAGCCACAGATTGAACATCCCGACGACGCCATTGTCAAGGTCACGACCGCTGGTATACGAGGCGCCCCTTGTGATCGGCTGCCCCGTCGCTAACACTGCTGGTTAGCAATCTGCGGCTCAGATCTGCACATGTATCAAGGGCGGACAGCCGCGAAAAGCGGCCTCATATTCGGTACGATCGCCCAATATCCTCCCAAAGATTCCACCGAGGGTCCACCAGCTCAGTCGCTGACCTGGCGAATCTCTAGGTCATGAAAACATGGGCATCATCGAAAAAGTGGGCCCAGGGGTGACACTCCTCAAGAAGGGCGATCGCGTAGTCATGCCGTTCAACGTCGCCGATGGGCGCTGCCTCAACTGCGAAGAGGGCAAGACTGCCTATTGCACGGGCGTCAACCCCGGTTTCGCAGGCGGAGCGTACGGCTACGTCGCCATGGGGCCTTATGCCGGCGGCCAGGTACCATCTCCCTCCGTCTCCACTCCTCAAACCCTTGTCTCCCCAGCCTTCCTCCCCCCCCAACCCCGCAAGCATTTTCATCCCGTTATCTCTATCTCCGACCACAAGTAACACCCTGCCCACAGGCGCAATACCTCCGCGTCCCCTTCGCCGACTTCAACGCCCTCCCCCTCCCCCCCGGCACCGCGCACGAATCCTCCTTCGCCCTCCTCGCGGACATCTTCCCCACCGGCTGGCACGGCCTCACCCTCAGCCACTTCTCGCCCGGCGAATCCGTCGCCATCTTCGGCGCCGGCCCCGTCGGCCTCATGGCCGCCTACTCCGCCTCCCTGCGCGGCGCCTCCCGGATCTTCATCGTCGACCGCGTGCCCGAGCGCCTCGCCTGTGCCGAGAAAAACATCCCCGGGTGCGAGGGCGTGAACTTCGAAGAGGTGAAGGACGCGGTGGAGGAGATTGTGAAGCGCAATGCGGGGAGGGAGGTCGATCGCAGTGTCGATTGCGTGGGGTACCAGGCTACGGGGAAGGAAGGCGGCGAGGTGCCGAATGTGGTTATGGAGTGGTGCATTAGGGCCACGAGGGCGACGGGCGGGATCGGCGTGCCGGGGCTGTAGTGAGTCCTGTTCTGTCATGCTGCAGTGGAGACCTGATCTTCGGGGAACAACATACTAACTGTCCGAAAGCGTACCCAGCGACCCGGGCGCCCCAGACGCAGAAGCCGGCCGCGGCGAAATGAGACTCAGCTTCGGCAAGCTGTTCGAGAAGGTACCTCCCCCCCCCTCCTCCCCCCATCTCACCACCCCTACTAACCCCCCCGCCCCCACAGGGACTCTCCCTCGGCACAGGCCAATGCAACGTCAAGCACTACAACCGCTACCTGCGCGACATGATAATCTCCGGCAAAGCGGACCCCAGCTGGGTGGTTAGCCATGTGGTTGGGATTGAGGAGGCGCCGGCTGCGTATCGGAAATTTGATCAGAGGGTTGAGGGGTATACCAAGGTTTTGATTCGGTTTTGAGAGTGGGATGGAGGGGATATGGGGGGGAGAGGAAGAGGAGGAGAGGGCGCGGGGGGGGGGGATGCGTTGAGATGTGCAAGGGCACGCAGCGTCAAAAGAAGAATGTATAAAAGTCATTGATTGTGGGAGCCTGAATGTCCACAAGGGCCGTAAAAATTAAGACATCCTCATTGGCTATTATGAAGCAAATTCCTATGGCACAGCGGCCTCCGACTTCAAAATATAGCTCGCCGAAATTGCTTATCCATCCGCAAATACACTGAATTGCTCGTTAATAAAGAAGACCTACGAAGATCCAGTCGCCCAGACTTTGAATCATTTCCCAATCTTGGTGGTCTGAACGATCTTCGTTTCAAGCCCATGCAGCTCATCCGGGAACCAGCACTTGTCGCCATAGAAACAAGACCTCTGGCCATCCTGGCTTACTGGGCACCTTAGGTTGACATTAGCAGAATCCCTAATCAAAGGTCTGAAGACCACCTACCTATGACCATATATACAGATCGGATCATCGCACAACGCCCCGAACTTGCAGGGCGTATTGCGGGTGAGGGCTTTTAAAGTGACATATTCGTTTTTGCTGAGTTTGTACTTGTGTTCATGGGTGCAAGTGTCGCCATACGGGCAGTCGTTCCGCAAGAAATGAACGTTGCAGAGCTTGAGCGCACGCATCCGCTTGTAGGCGTCTTTGTCGTAGCTTGAGTTCGGGTCGACGCGCTGCCCGTATTTGTTGCGGTTGATGGTTGGGGCGGCGGGGGAGATTTGGGGTGTAGGGGGTGGAGAGGCGGGATGGGCGGGGGCGGAGAGTGCGGCAGAGACCCAGCTGTTGGCGTTGGGGTTCATTTTAGGGGTGCCGTTGACGGTTGTTGAAGGCGGTCGTTGGGCGGGCTGCGGAGGAGGGGCGGGTTGGACTTGTGTGGGTTGCGGCGTGGGAGCAGACTGGTAATATGATGGATTGGCAGGCTGAGGGGCCGCGGCGTAGACTGCCTGTGGAGGTTGGTACGGAGATTGATAGGCTGGTGGTGGTGCGCTGGTATGCGTAGGCATAGGTTGCGTATATTGTTGTTGATAGATATTGATTTTCGTGGTACGAAATAAACCTTTAAAGTGTGTGCTCCGGTACTTGGCTTGCAAGGCAGCGAGCTCTCGCTCAAAAGGAACTCCCTCCAAAAGTGTGATCCGATCTACGTTTTTGCGGTCGGCAACATCCTCCAGAAGTCGAGCGTATCCATTGTCGTGGGAGCAGCCAAACATAATATGACGGCAATGGCAGTTGTTAATATGGAGCTTGAGTATCTCTATACTTCCGTCAACGACAAGGGACTCCCAGGAGTCTCTACAGCCTTACCTGATATTTTATCATCGGCACGGTCCTTACCCATACCAACGTCGACAAAGTCGAAAAGATGTTTACTGCCAGTCAATCCGCGAGCAAATTCTTCAAGAATAGATGGCTGATGTAGTATTCCCGCTTTATGGCACACATCGCCCAGGCCCTTCAAGTTGGCATAAATCCGCGTCATAATCTTGTGATCCAGTGGCAGATCCGGTAGTTCAGCCTGGACGTAATCTTTCACTGCATCCCATAACATCGAGGCAGCTTCTTTTCCTCCAATTTCTCCCTTCTTTATTAATTCATCGTTGAAGATCATGCCATCGCCGTCGATCAGTACCAAGATAAAGGCTTCGCGTTCCTATGGACCCGTTAGTGGTATGCTTGCAAGCAATGAACCACCCCTTATAGCCATAGTGTGGTATGAGGCTGCTAATCGCCAGCAACAGTGATCCTTGCCTGCGAAAGTCTTCGCAAGCTAGAATTACCTACCATATCATCTTTGTATCCTCGCAACTCTTTCTGAAGTCGCTGCTCACGGAGTTGCACGTCTCGATTGAATTGGGATTCCCGGGCATGATCGAGTTGTTCTCGCTCATAAGCTTCACTGAGCTGATCATATCTTCGCAAAAGCTCCTGTTCATTGTCAGCTGTGAAATGTCCAAAGAATTGGAAACACTGAGCGATGTTCTACCTCAATAAGTTTATTCTTGCGCTGCTCAACACCCTTGAGCATTTCGTACTCCGCATACATTGCGTGAGAATCTTGGTCTGCCATTCTGGGTACTATCGATTGCCCTGAAAACTGCTGATATACAATAGTAAGAATGATGCCAGATGGTTCGGTAGTCCAAGACAAGGAATGATGGATGAATGTGAATACTGGATCGCGTGTTTCGCGTCTGTTGGCGCTGCCTGCAAGCTCCTAGCTGGGCGGCACGCCGGCAAGAACAACCGGAACACCGGTAAATCATCAATCTGTCTCGCTCTCCTGCAGCCAGCCTTCCCCAGTCCGACATATATTCTATATTGCTTCTCACAGCTACCCGCACTCCTGCTTAGTACCTGCTGTTGGCCGAATACTGGCTCCTACGTCAAGAGCTACAAAGTCACGATGAAGCTCCTGAGCATTAGCGCTCTAGGATTGCTGTCCTTGCAGACCCTCACTGCTTGGGCAGAGGGAGATGTACACTCAATGCGCACTTTAAGAAACCCGCTGACAGTACAATAGGTCGATGAAGAGGTGGAATCACCGTCCACATCGCCCAATCTAGCGGTGAAAGTGTCTACCTCGTTCCCGTCCTCCGAGATTTTCGGCATTAAGCTTGTAAACGGCCACTCCACGCAAGCCGTCCTGTCCGTCTCCAACGAAGAAGCGGAAGCAATCAACGTTGCGTTCATTGGGGGAAGCCTTTGGACAGCCGCATATGGCGGTCAATCACCTCAGATCGTTCGCAATCTGACTACTAGCCGCTATAACATCGAAATACCGGCTGGGCAGAAGGACAGCGTCAGCTACAACTTTGTTACGGACCTACATCCACAGGACCTGAAGTTGAACCTCGCCGCTGTGATAACAGACCACAAAGGCGATGCGTATACTTTGCAAGCCTTCAATGAAACCGTCAGCATTGTTGAACCAGACGCAAGTCTCTTCGACCCCCAGATGTAAGTATTCTTGCCTGATGGTGGCTCTTTTGTATTTGATGGCCACGCTGATGAAACCGCAGTATCTTCCTCTACCTGTTCCTCCTTGCGGCATTCTGCGGCACTTGCTACTTTATCTACAGTACCTGGATCACTACCCTGTTTCCCCAGAAGCGTCGCGGAGGAAAAGGCGGTGAAAGAGCCAAAAGATCATCTGGGCAGTCCAGGAAGGTCGATCCAGCAGATCAAGTTTCTGTCGTCGGTGCCGATGGTCCAGCAGTCACTTCTGGTGCTAAAGCATACGACGAGAGCTGGATCCCGGCGGGACACATCAACAGGCCAGATGCAAGAAGAGCTAAGAGCGGCTCTCGGCCTAAGAGCAGGAGTAAGCCAGAGTAGCATGCTTTTCCGTCGCTCCGCTATCTGATACAGACGAGAGTCTTCGGCCTGAGGAGGGCCGTCAATGGCGATCGTCAAATCATACTGTACTGTAGAGTTGTATCTGGGATGAACGTAGTGGCCATATTCTACCAACCTAAAAGTTTGGACTCGCATAGGATACCTCGGAATCTAAGTGCTTGGTATAATTGTGTCTGCGAAGGTTTCAGAAAATTTACCCTCAATGCCCGTAGTAAGTAGCGGTGGAATGCTGGTACATACTGATGGTCGAAACTGTTGCTTCTTTTCCATGCAATCTCAGGCAGGTTTGTAGAGAATTCGCTACATTCTCAAGTTCCACGTGATTGACCTAACATAATTAGGGTCGAGGCTAAGGGTCAGGCTACTTCAACATCAATATAAGTTATCCTCCCCATCTCGCTACTTCACCGTGCACGCCGCCTTCTTTGGATGCGTCGAGGCTACGTGCTCCTAGCCAAACGCAAGCATCTGAAACAGGGTTTTCGAGCGAGTTCTAACATTATGTCACGGCCCATTGAACACAGTCAAGATGCCATCACTGCGGAGGAAATGGCAGGAGCTACAGCAGTCGCTTCTACCAACACTGAACAGGAGGTTCCCAAGCAGAGCAACGCATGTATAATCCTTCCATTGTTTCTCTTACGATGCAAAGGACCAGTTTTACTGACTCCATTTGTAGTCACGACCCTCATGTCACCTAAGAAAGTCAAGCCGCCTCCAGCTTCTTCACCCGAAGTGGCCCCCAAACATCCAGCCACAACAGCGACTACCTTTCTTGGGCGAAAAGGCCTGGGTGCTTACATTGCGTCTCCAGAATCTTTCCCTGCTTCTCGCGTAATCACACATTCCGAGAAGTTCGTCGTCATAAACGACCTTTACCCCAAATCCTCAATTCACCTCCTACTACTTTCTCGAGATCCGGCAAAGAACCTTCTACATCCTTTCGATGCTCTTGGAGACAAGGACTTCCTAGCAGAGGTACAGTCCGAAGTATCGAAGCTGCGAACGCTGGTTGCCAAGGACTTGCGGCGACGCTACGGCAGGTTCTCCGTACAAGACAAAGCCAGGGAGCAGGCAATGGAAGCGGACTCCCTGCCTTCGGACGAGCAGCTACCGCTTGGCAGGGATTGGAGTAAAGAAGTCGTCTCGGGGGTGCATGCTCATCCATCAATGAGTCACCTTCACATTCATATCCTTTCTGTGGACCGAGAAAGCGATTGTATGCGGCACCGGAAGCACTACAACAGCTTTGCTACGCCTTTCCTCATACCCATAGAAGAATTTCCTTTGCCTCCGAATGATAGAAGAAGACACCCTGGTCGGGAAGGGTACCTTCATTGCGATCTCAAGTGTTGGAGGTGTGGGAAGAATTTCGGCAGCAAATTTGCGAGACTGAAAGATCATTTGGCAGAGGAATTTGAAACATGGAAAAGTAAGTGATGTGGATCATGTATCGGATAGCAGGGGGTTCTTGTCGCCAATGCATCAGGAAGTGTGAGACTAATCTGGTGTGATCGGTTACGCCTTCCTGCTAAACCGGTTACTCTAAGTATGCTTAACAAGGCTATCACCATAGCTACTTCCTCTAAACAAGGGCTTCAACACTTAGCCCCATCGTTTGTTGAAAAAATTTCGCCATCTCGTCCAATGGATCCTCGATCATTGTCGACCGTGGCGACTATTAACTACTGATGCATTTTTACGACATTTTGATCTACTTCACGGGTATCTTTAGCTAGCCGAAAACCAAGGTTTAGAGGGACGTGTGTGACACCTCCAGCATTCGATCAACTCTTGAGCTAGAGCGCTTGCGTGTCGGCTATAAAAGTATCAACGCGAGCTATACGTACATATTTCGGTGCCTTCTCGCTCCTGGTTTTATGTCTCACGCTTCGTCAAGGTGTGGAATCCTCTCTAGAACCCAAGAGCCCCCTCCCAATTATCTACTCACACAATTGCTGCAGGAGATCTGCTCACTCAACCGTCAGCAAACAATCTCCGATGTCCGCGAATCCCCCAATCGGCATGAGGGATCATTCAGTCACTGGCTTCCATGTTGATCGTGGTACGGTAAAGCGTCCGATGGTCCACCTTTCGCTGGATCGAAGTGCGATCGCCGATAAGAAAAAGCCCGACAAGCCGTTTGCCTATCTCAGCCTTCCTGGGGAGGTCCGGAACATGATAATCCGGCTCGTTCTTGTGCCTGGAGCAGTGCGTCCACCAGCATACAGATCTCCGACACGTCGTGAGCCGCCCCTTGATGAGCTGATAGAACTGGCTAGAGAAGCCACGAGCTCGAAAGATATTCTCCCGGGCATCGCTTTCTTGGCACTCAATCACCAAATCTACAACGAAGCATCAACCCTTTTCTATTCTTCCAACATTTTCTTTCTTCCCACCGGTCCGTGCGACGAGGCTACAACTTATTTCTCCTTTCTAGCACCCACCCACAAAGCTCAGATCCGGCATCTTGGGATAAGGTTCTCTGTTGCTGATATAACGCCCTCGGCACTGGCTCAATTCAACATCGGTGCCCTCCCAGATGCTACAAATCGCCCACGAGCCCAGTGGTATGGTCATCAAGTCACAACTTGTTTGTCGCGAATGTGGGTAATGAAGTTGATATGGATCCTTCAATTCCATGCGGCGCAGATCGCAGCTGGGGGCAAGGGTCTGGAGACGCTGACTGTCCAGGGGTATCGCTCGAAGGACTTGTTGCTGAAAGGTGCAGATCTACCGCGCGTCTCGCCCATTGCGAGCCGTTCTCGGGGCGAATTTAAGGCTGTGTTGCGCCTTTTCGATCCAGAGGTGCGACATTGTGGGGAAGGGGTTCTGACATTTTCTTTCAATTTCGTCTCCACCATGGTGCTAAATATTGGATGGCCGAGGATGAGACAACTGATGGCAGATGGTCTAAGCGAAAGGATCAAGTAACGAAGCTTGGCGGGTGCGATACGCCCATGTTTTATTGAGGTACGGGAATGCTGTCTCCTAAGGTCATACAGGCGGCTATTAGTCGGGAAAACAGGGCTTGTATGCCTATCTCTTAGATGGCTGTCGATTGAGATATCGATTGTGCATGTTAGCCACCGCACAAATTGTTATGTGGCGCTAGATTTCATATACCTTGTGAGAGAGCGTCGACCGTGGACTCACTGTAGCTACATTGAATGGATGGCGATTGTCACGGAAGCGCTTACTCGAACATGAGTCGATGAGGCACTCCAGACCCGTTCGTCGCCGTCATGTAGCATGCTCCTTGCAGCGTATCCACTTATCATTTCGATCATAAAGTCCTTCATGCTCTTCAAAAGTCTACAGTACTGATGCGTCTTTCCAAAGAGGCGTTGTCGATACCGGCTAAGCGGGTTCTTGGAAGAAAATTGATTGTCTTACGCTGGATCCTTACAAACTACCTTCCTATCACAAGCTTCTGTGAGCTGAGTTGTGCAGATGGGCTCAAAGTACATGCCTACATCAATATTTCGACTCACCGTTCAATGATTTGTGATTGTTAGAACCACATAGCACACCACCTATCGTCTTGCTATTACCAGCTCAAGTGAAGGCATAATGGGCGATGAACGAGGCACAAGTGAGCCGATTCTCGGCCGTGGAACCCTCACCGATGTCAACTCATCCATGGACCTTCGCTCGGGGAAACCAGCGGATCTCCTTGAAAAAGAAGTTTCTCCAGTAACCCAACGCAACATTGAGCGTCAGGAGCCATGTTATCTCCTCACGATGCCAGGCGAGATCCTCAATACGATTGCCCGACTGCTCCTCGTACCTGGGCGAGTCACCGCGTTCACAAGCCATCACCACAATCCCTACGCAACAGAAGATAAACCACCCAACCGCTTTTCGGTTCTGGCGACCTGCAAGCAACTTCATCAGAGTTTCGCGTCGATATTCTACGGCGAGAACGTCTTCTCTCTTCCACCAGGCTCCATCCCGGAGACCGAGCTCTACTTCAGCAAGCTCCTCCCCTCACATCAACTCCTGATTCGCTATGTGTCGATACCCTTCACGACCGTCGATGGCCTCCCTCTCCAGGGATACGAGGCTCCTGAGCAACCATCTCGTTTTGAACAGGCCACGATCTGTGCAGCGAGTTGCCGTCAGGTTTGGCGGCTGAGGTTTCGTCTGATCTGCGCCTTTCATGAACAACAGCTCGTGACCGGAGGCCGGGGACTGGACAAGTTGTCTTTGGAATGGAGTGAAGCCCCAAAATTGCGGCCAATTGTATTGGGAAGGGGCGTCATACCGAAGGGGCTCACAAATCAGGTTCTCCAGGAGTTGCCATTGGGGTTCGAACTCTTGTTCAATGCGGCTGAGCTCCATGTAACGGTCCAGGCTGAGCTCCTTCGAACGATCCAGGTCTTGAAAAGATTTTTGGACGCCGTCCTCGCATGAAGTAAGCGAACTTTGGGAGCAATAACGACAGGAAGTCTTTGTTGGCAGATCCCCTTTTCTAGCTCTCAACTTCTTCGAGGAGGCACAAGTTTCACCGACTCCGATTATGGTTCTATATTACCAATAGAAGCATACGATCTTACAATTCCTGCCC
>JAABUW010010175.1_pt1 | contig 10521 bp, 10 predicted proteins | sample 5560081 | NCBI WGS metagenome assembly JAABUW01 (sample SAMN10711882, study PRJNA513363) | rock metagenome | isolation source: Antarctica rocks | place: Antarctica: Victoria Land, Knobhead sud | reverse complement strand
GCTGCGAAGTTGGAGCACGAGACCGAGCCACTGGATGATGGGCTCGAGAAACTCAAGGCCACGCTGCAAGACAGAATGAACAAGAGAAACCAGAGAGGAAGTGCCGCTAGCCAGGAGAATGCTGGCCACAAACTCAAGGAGTCGCTTGACGAAGTCGTTCGTCTTCTGAGGCATGACCCCCGAGATGTAGCAAACTTGGGCGAGCTCCGTGGTGATCAGGGCGTCGTGGCGAAGGTCGAACATGCGGACGTCGACGCCGAGCGCGCCGCAAAGCTCGAGAAAGCGAACAAGATGCTTCAAGAGGAAGTCCAGGAGCAGAATGCGAGAATGCAAGCGCATGAAGGCAGGTATGCGGATAAGATCCGCTCGTTGCGGACGGAGCTTGAGGTTGCGTATAAGCAGTCTTCTGTGCATGGCGAGAAGCATATTGAGCACATCCGAGCACTCGAAAAGGACTTGGCGGCCGCGAGAAAGAGCGGTACCGAGAGCGTGCCGCTTGAGGCTAAGTACGCGGACAAGATTCGTTCACTACGTGCAGAACTGGACGTCGCATACAAGCAATCTGCTGTGCATGGTGAGAAGCATGTCGAGCGTATTCGAGCACTCGAGAAGGGGCTGGCGGAATTTAAGAAGAGTGATTTCTGGTCTACATCTCAGGCCATCCACATGCCTCAAGCGGAAGGCGACCTCGCGCCCACTGCTGCGGCCTTCGCGGGCAGCGAGAAGTGGTATAAGCAGGCCACTGTGACCCCAGCGAGTATTCGACGCGAGAAAGAGAAGGCGGAGCAGAAGCGGCGGGACCAGAAGCTTGTGAAGGAGGTGCAGGGCATCTATGAGAAGGCTTATGGTGTTATTGATGCGGATCATCAGCAACCGCTGACTGCGAACACGGAGACGAAGAAGGCGACGAACGTGGTTGAGGTGGAGTCGGATGTTGATCTTGGGGAAGCGCTTGCGAAGTACGAGACTGACCAGAAGCAGACGTACAAGTTTCAGGAGGACCAGCTAGAGAACGAGATGGCGGCCAGGGAGAGGGAGGCGAATGAGAGGGTGGACCTTCTTGATACTGGATCGCCTAAGCTCGCACTGGACGCCGTCATCACGAACGCTGCCTTTACTGGCGCCACCAAGCCAGCATCTGCTGTCCCTGATGCTACGCAGACCGAGATCCAGTGGGCCGAACCTGCACTGTACAAAGTTCTCGTCTGGGATGTTGGCAATGTGTCGACTACCACAACCACGTCGAGTTTCACCGGTGCAGAGAGCCCATTGTCGATATCCTGTGTGTTAACACACTTGAAAAACCCTGCCAGTTACTTCTCCAGCATGGGTGAACTGCATGGGGAGGGCTTTCAGGTGATACATGCGACACACGGCTTACTTGTGTTCAGAAAGGCGAAAGATACAAAGCAGGAAGTGGACAGTGGATCGCGTGACTACAACACGTCCCTCTACAAAGTATTGTACCTGGGAGACTGGGGAGCTCTGGAGACCGCCACGATGGCATGGCACTTCGCCGGCACCCAGGACGAGATTTCGATCGCCAGCGCCTTGGCTCAACTGGTACGACCTGAAAAATTTCTGCCCAAGATCGAGGAGCTGCACCAAGACGGGTTTTCAGCGATTCATGCAACCAAGGATTTGCTTGTGTTCAGGAAGACACCGGATTTCAAGCAAAAAGAGGCCAAGGAAGAAGGGCTGAAAAGCAGTCTAGAAGACCATGGCCTCCTTTTAACTACTGCCACGAAATCGGAAACGCCTGCCAATGCCGCAGAAGATATCAGGAGCATTGGTAGTGGAGTCAATCCGGTCGATGGCACCACAGCAGTGCCCTTCGAGCCGCCTCATGCCGAACTCGAACGTCCGTCCGCCGTAGAGCCCAACGAGCAGACTGAGGAGAAAGACTACGACATCCGACACTACCCACGCGTCAGACGGGAAGAGTACCCCGTCTTCACCGGCACGAAGCGAAAGTGGAACAGCAACCACCGCCGGCACGCTCAACGCCAGGAGCGCGACCGCGAGCGCGAATCGAAGGACAGGAAGAAGTCGAGGTGGAGGTGGGTGCTAGGTACCGGGCTTGGAGCGGCTACAGTGGCATATGCTGTTGGCGCCGCTGCGGAGCGAGGGAGGAAGGCGGAGACAGCAGCGAAGAACGCAAAGATGGAGGAAGCGAAGAGATTGGCGGCGGAGGAGAAATATGACATTTCGGATGGCTTGATCTTGGGCACATTTTTTCTGCTGTCGATTGTGCTGTTGCTTTGATTCGGAAGCGATCTGATGTTAGCATTTTGGGACGGATATATGATGGTTGGACGGATGGGTTGATTGACACCGCTCAGTTTTATGGTTTGATGTTTGATGACTTGCATACGATATACCAATCTCCTTCCAACATTTGATCGATATTCCCTCTCCAACTCCACAACTTCTATCAGTTGTACATGGTTCCACAGCATCGTTCTGCACTCCAGATGCCGGAGGAGCCGAAGTCGCCGAAGCTGTGCATTTAAACTTCATGCTTATTCTCGACTCCTTCCCTTTTTGTTTCGCGCGTCATCTTTACATAGAGTCACTGTTCGAGCTTATTCCAGACCATTGTTTGCTTTTCCGAGTACACAGGCCGTGGGGTTTTACATACTGCATATCTCTGCATACCACAAACAAGATCGACACCGAGGAAGAACAACCATCAATGCAGACACGACCTCTCGGCAGCAACGAATATGGCTGCAGGAGCCGGAGATCAGCATGTGGTACCAAGCGGCAGTAAAGTAGAGGAATTGGTAGAAGATGGGAAACCACAACATAAAGTCCAACGTGTGCAGACACCCGCCTTGGATACGAAAGAGAGTGGAGGAGTAATAGGACGAGTTGGGCTGAAGAAGAAGGATGGGGAGAAGGGGACTGGGAAGAAGGAGTGGAACACGAAGAACTTGGGTAGTAGGCTGGCCACGGATGGGATGTGTGCGGCGGCCGCAGGGGGCTTGGTTGCGCCATTGATCACGGTTATTGATAAGTATGGCATTCTAGATCCGTAAGAAGGGGAGGATGTATGAGGGCAATTGGCTAACAGCAGACCAGAGCCATCGTCGAAAACGCCTCCGGCAAACGCCCAATGTATGAATCCTTCAAAGCCTCCCTCGGCAAACTTCTCACCCGCCCCGACCAATTCCTCGTCTCTAAGCCCTTCCGTCTCATCTTCATGCTCTACGGCGGCACGTACCTCACAGCCAACCTGCTGGACACCTTCAAGTCCACCAGCGCCGGTAGATCCGCCTCCTCCACTACAACTGGGACGTCCAAGTTCCTAGCCACGTCAGCAGCCAACGTCAGCCTTTGCCTGTACAAAGACAGCCAGTTCACGAAGATGTTCGGCACCGTCTCTCCACGTCCGATCCCATCGGTCAGCTACGCATTGTTCGCTATCCGTGATAGTCTCACGGTCTTCGCTTCTTTCAATCTGCCACCCATCATCGCTCCATCGCTACCGATGTCGGAGGCCGCAGAACAGGTCATCAGCCGTGCATCTGCCGCGCAATTTCTGGCTCCGGCAGCGATTCAGCTGGTTTCCACGCCGTTGCATTTGATGGGTCTGGATCTATACAACCGCAATGGTGGCACGCCGCTTATGGACCGGCTGGCGAAGGTTAGGCTGGACTGGTTGAAGAGCAGCATCGCGAGGATGTGTAGGATTGTGCCGGCTTTTGGTTTCGGTGGGGTGGTCAACAATGGGTTGAGGAGGAAATTTATGGGACAGCTCGAGTAGAGAGTTACTGCCACCTGGCCGCGTGTAGTGGGCATGGTCGAACCGAAACAAGAAGAGCCTTTCGGTTGTGAAGCCGGTGGACTGGCTCAGTAGATGTGCAAGTGATTTTCTGGCGTGGCGTTTGGGTGGAGCATATGCATTTGTGGTGTTGCATTTTGCATTATAGTGACATGGACTTGCTGTTGTTTTGAGCGTTGCATCATACATGAAGATACTGTTATATATGTGTTGTTATAGATGAAATGCTGGGCTGGCCGATCATCAATGGCTGGGATGCTCAGCGGGTACACGGTATAGATCTCAGCTCTGGAGTCTTCCACCTTCCGCTCGGATCGTGTAAATGGTCATTATGGGACAAACATGCTACAAAGAGGCCCATGCAAAGTACGTTCGAAAGTGGAAGTTTTGCTCCTTCCGAATGCGGCGATGCGGCTTTCATGTGACAGCGGATTCGCTCACAATCCGTTGTTAGGCCATTCCTGATTGGCGTGACCCAGCCAACGCTAGCTACTGTTCACTCAACCAGCGATACCGGCCCCCACAATGTTTCATCCAATGTTTCATACACGATCTACAACTTCACTTCATCCCTTATGCGCGCCACCACACATCGCCTCTTCGTACTCCATATCCGGCTGTGCCTCCCAGTACAGCGCCTCCGGATCATGCGCATGCTCGAACGTATACCTCGCACTCTCCTCAGGCACATAGACCTTCGGCAGGCCATTCGCCGCCGCCGCCTCAATAAGCAGCTGCATCTGACAGCTCCGCTCCATCAGCGTGTACAAATAACACGCCTCATCCACCGTCTCTCCCACCGTGAGCAGCCCATGGTTTCTCAGGATCATCCCCTTCCCTTCCGTCCCGAGAGCGGCTGCTAATCGTTCGCCTTCCTCTTCTGTGAAGACCACGCCGCCGAACTCTTTGTACACCGCTTGCGCGGAGCCGTAGAAGTACGTGACATCCTGATTCAGCATCTCAAGCGGACGGCAAAAAGATGACCAGGCCTTGCCGTAAGGTGAGTGGGTGTGGCAGGCCGCAGTGACGTCTGGGCGTGCTTTATGTACGGCGCTGTGGATTAGGAAGCCAGCGGCGTTGGCGGGACGGGACATGTTGCCACCGATTGCGTTGCCGGAGTAGTCGACTAGGATCATGTCTGAGGCCTTTAGGAGGCCAAAGTGGCGGCCGAGAGGGTCTGGTGGCGGTTAGTGACGTCTTGGCTGATGTTTGGTGCAGGATATGGAAGAGGCAGACGTACTTGTCCAGAAGCTGTGAGGATTTTCTGGGTCACGAACGGAGATGTGCCCGCTCATGCCTTCGGTATACCCTTTTCGGGCGAATACGCGGAAGGCGAGGGCCATGTGCTCGAGCATCCATTGGCGGTGGGTGGCGAAGGACGGGTGCCTTCGGGTGTATATCAGCGTCGGCCGAGTTGTACTGAGCCTTTGAAGAGTTCCAAGAACGACTCACTGGTAGGGGTAATTATTATTAGTCAAATGGTCGAGATGATCATTGATGGGATGAACCGTACCTTTGGTATACCTGGCAGGCTAACGCCCTGGGATATCATCTCTAGTGGGCTCTTCTTCTTGGGCTGCACATCTTGTCCATTCTTTACCAACGACTTCGCCGTGACAGGGTTTTGAGACTCCGTCAGTGTCGTTCTTACTGCTGATGGTGCCATCTCTTCTTATTCGGAGAAATTTTAAGAGGACGAAACACAGATATCGAAACTTCAGCGACAAAGCAAAAATTGTTGAAGTTGTAAGGCTCTCTGATTTTAGCGAAAGTGTCTTATCTTAGGAGAAGAGATTGAATTAGGAAGTGCCGTCCTACACCTTACGCCTTGTCATTGCCACACTCGGTAAGGAGCGGCAAAGGAAGCTTGGTGTTCGGCCATCGACGAGCTCAACTCCACTTTGCCCGGGCAGCTCCAGCGAGCGAAGATGCTGGTCGCGAGAATCCTCTGAAGTGGTGGAGTAAGGAGGAATGAAGCTTGCTGTGACGTCTGCAGTCTGAGTTGAAGGCTGTATCGAGCACTGATCACTAGACGCCATCGCCTTAAACGCGTCCAACGATGGCAGAGGTTCGTAGTTCTGCTTGCGAACCACTGAGCCAAGCTGATTATTCGCCCAGAGCATCATTGAAGCAAGCATAGAGGACCTCCAGCATGCTCTATCTTCGGGAACAATCACGAGCGTTGAACTGGTCGCGAAACATCTCCTGAGAGTTTTCACGTATGACAGCAGAGGACCATGTCTCAACAGCATCCCAATCATCAACCATGAGGTCTTCGATGAGGCCACGGCCAGCGATGTCCGACGTCGAGCAGGGCAGCCTCTGGGCCCGCTCGATGGCATCCCATACACGATTAAGGACAGCATGATGTATAAAGGTCATACCTGTGCCGCCGGTTCTCCTGCCTTCAAGGATCTCGTGGCTACCAAGGACTCTTTCATCGCTGAGAAGTTACGTGCGGCCGGTGCGGTGTGCATTGGAAGGACCAACACGCCACCCATGATGGCTTCGGGCATGCACAGAGGCGAGTACGGACGAGCAGAGTCGCCATATAACCTTGAATACTTGACAGCAGCCTTCAGTAGTGGCTCTTCGAACGGCTCCGGCACGTCCACGGCCGCGAGTTTCGCAGCGTTCGGTTTGGGTAGTGAAACTGTTAGCTCTGGTCGTTCTCCAGCTTCAAACAATGGACTGGTTGCTTATACGCCGTCAAGGACGGTGATCTCGCCTCGAGGTGTATGGTATGTACCGCAGTAATGAGTACAGCTCTTTGAGTTGACTGATGGTCGCAGGCCTCTATACCCGACGTGCGACGTGCATGTTCCGCACACCAGGACTGTCAAGGACATGCTAACAATACTGGACACCATTGCCGTCGAGGACAGCACCACGGAAGGCGACTTTTGGCGACAGCAAACTTTCGTTGAGGTCCCAATGGTGCCGCGACCTCGCTCCTTTCTTGACCTCATCCAAGATGCCGAGGACTGCTTTCGAGGCAAGCGTGTGGCCGTACCAAAGATGTATATCGGAGGCAACGACCCAAAGGCGAAGCCAACAGCGGTCTCACAAGACGTCATTGGCCTCTTCGACCGAGCACGCAAAGATCTCGAATCGCTGGGAGCAACGATGGTAGAGACAGACTTTCCTCTGGTCACTAATTATGAAGATGACTCAGTGACCGGCCAAGCGAACAATGTTGTCGGTTTCAAACCAGACTGGAATGGCAAAGAACGCGGTGAGCTGGTGGCTTACCTCTGGGATGACTTTCTCAAGGCCAGTGGTGATACCAAGTTTGCTGTTGGCTTAGCAGCTGTAGACGGCACGCAGATGTTTCCGAGGCCGAAAGAATACATCCCGGATCGATATATGGAGACCAAAAACTTCATCGACTACCCAGGTATCGTGGAGCTATGCAAGCACCGCAACGACAAGCCAATATGGGAGATCGATGGCATCGCGGAAGCTCTTCCAGCACTCGAGGCTCAGCGAAAGCGCGATCTCGAAGCTTGGATGGACGACAACCGCATTGATGTTGTCGTATTCCCTGCGAACGGTGATGTTGGTAAAGCAGACCTCGAGTACAACGATGAAAGTGCAGAACATGCTCTGCAGAACGGAGTCAAGTACTCGAATGGCAATCGTGCTCTGCGGCATATGGGCGTTCCGACTGTCTCTGTGTCCATGGGCACTATGGCGAGGTCGAAGATGCCGATCAACCTTACCTTCGCTGGAAAGCACGGGCAAGACTCCGAGCTTTTGAAGTATGCTTTGGCATTCGAAGCGTCTACGAAACGGAGAATCAGGCCTCCGGTTGTGCCAGAGCTAAACTCTGATAAACTGGCAAGCAAGGATGAAGGTCTTTCGACAATTGGTGAGGGGGACCAGTCCAAAGTGCAGATCGGCAAGGTCGCTGTACATCGGACCAGTGATACGTCGATGAGCCTAACGGTACATCTGGAAGGGCCTTCGGCCGATGGGGTCAGCCTAGAGACTTTCGTTGACGGCAGATTTATATCCAAGGACAAAGTCACCGAGTCGAGCGGCGTCTGGACCATCAACGCCGAGTGTACGCTATTTGAGTCGACGAAGCCTTTGTATGGCGGTGTCGGGCTTGTCGTGGACAACTTCAACATCATACTACTTGCCCGTCGTGGTAAGAAGGTATCAGGGAAGCTTGTCATGGTGTCGCAATCGATGGAATCAGCATCTCGATAACAGGGTAGGGATCGGCACTTAGACCAACAGTTGATAAACTACCAAGTCGCTGATCCGTATTAGGCTACATATTCACACAGATACGTGTCAGTCTGCCAGAACAAGGCTGATCTTGTCTGCCTCATCAGCAATACCACGCTGAGACGCTGACCTCTTCTCGCGAGCTCTCGGTTTGCCACTGTTCAAATCCATGGCCCTTAGTGAAGATAGCTGCCTAGTCGTCCTCCGTGGGCACCCACTCCATCTTTCCCATTGCACGTACCTTGTCGACCCACATCTCATACTCACCCTCGAAGGCCCTGTCCTGACTTGCAGATCTGCCCAGAACATCTATCTGCCGCTGCTTGTATTGATCGAGAGTTTCATGGATTAGTGGGCTTTTGAGTCTACGGTTGTCGATGAAGTCCAGGCCTTCAACGTAACGATTCCGGGTATCTGGACTGGCCAGCTCGGTTGACCACAATATAGGGACGATCTGACCTGTGTGAAGCTTAGTGACAAGCTCGTTCTTTTCCAACCAAGCCGGACAATGGGCAAGCTGTCTTGCGAGGAAGATGTTTGCAGGCAACCCAGAAGATTCTCCGCCAGTCTGTATTCCTAGGCCGACCTGTCCTTCGTTCGGGAAAGTAAACACCTGGTCTGAAGTGATGGTGTCTTGGAAGCCGGAACCTGGGAGAGCGAGCGCTGGAGATGACATGGGCATGACTTCTGGCAGCTGTCTCAGGTTGGCACGTGGCACACCTGGCTGTGTCAACGCGAGATAATCAAGATAAGGCTGCATGTGGTCGTCATCTAGTCGATGTTCATCGGCATACAGCGGGTCGAATATTTCCTCGATCCTCTTCCGCACGTCTATCTGGTTCTGCCGCTTGATTTGTGCCTTCTCGTCATCGCTTGGGGAACTTTTCAACTCGCCTTGGAAGTCAGCGCAGTATGAGCAACGCTCCACCAAATCTGGACGTTGCTCCTTTGAAAGTGGAGGCCAATGACCACCTTCGCTGCACTTTTGCAGCAGCCCTAGAGACAGGCCATAACCTTCCGCCGTGATGACTCTCAAGTCTTCGGGAGTACCGCAGTGTCCATAGCCGACGTAGCAGCGGTCACAGATTACCATAGGCCTGACGCACATGATGTTCAGAGGAGTTGCGATGCTAATGTTGGGAAAGGGGATGCAGGTATGGCCAGGCCTGGAGTGGTTTAAGTGATGATGCGAGAGACAATGTTTGCCACTCTATCCACCGAGTCAATTCTGACTCTGCTTCTGACGTTGACCACCTCACATGCCGCCTGCGCAGGCTTTCATACCGACACACGTGAATGTGTCTTACAGGAATAAGCCAAGACATGGCAAGTGTTGGCTTCACGTGCCCTCTATTGAGGACTGGTGACGAAGTCAAGACCAGCTAGTCAGTCTATTTCTTCGAACCACAAAGTCAGAAGCCTTGCTTTTCCTTCAGCAACCATCGTTGTGGCGCTGTGCACCCTTCTGATCGTCCATATTCGTCCGCAGCTGTACTCACCTATGATTATATATATCAGAGCCGATTTTGGGCAGATAGCCGACCGTGGTTCAAAAAGAGAGGCAAACACTCATAATTTCCATATCTGCTGCCTACACACAACATCCAATACACCGACTAAATCACGCACCAAGCATCCATGCCCAGCAGGACCCAGGAACGGTTGGATCTGGACATACACGCACAATCTCAGTCAATCAATGCCGTGCACATCACCAATCTACTGAGGTTCCTTTTGCCGCTTTCGCTCGGCCTCCTCGACTCGTTTCTTCATGGCAACTATTTCCATAAACCTCTGTCTTTCGAAGCTGTTATCCTCCGGCATCAGGTCGGGGTCGTCCATTCGCCACAGTTCGTATTCCGCTTCAATTAGATTTTGCTCGTCCTTGCTACGTCCAGCTACATCAGCCTGGCGAGTGGCATACTGCGCGAACGACTCGTACGGGAGTGGCCATCGTTGCCTTTCTCGACCGTTAATCTTGGCGCTCCGACAGGCACTCTGGTAGCGAGATTCCTTAAGCTTGGGGTCGATAACACCCATGTCGTTGTTGGACCGGCTGTTTGCACGCCACTCTACCCATTCTGTCGGATCAGGCTGGAGATCGGTTGGTTTGGATACCAAGCTAGAATATACTGGCCAGTAGCGGAAGCTTTCTGTGGTGTATGGTGGCTTTGCTGTTGCATTATCAACAGATACTTCGTTGAAGTCCGCCGTTACTCGGTCCATCGAACCAGTGGTTTTGGGGTCCGATTTCTGTAGGCTCTCTGGCATGGTCGATCCGCCGTTGCGATCAGTGCTGTTCCTGCTCCTGCTTGTATCTACACTCGGCATTAGATTTTATACGTTGGCTATTGTCTAGAGCAACGTACCGCGCGATACGTCAGAGCTTCGTGTAGTATCTCTCGACTCCGTGGCAGAGCGGTCGGCTGAAATGGCTATCAACATATATCAGTGCGTGATGCTATGGCGAACGATATTGGCTATCAATTAACCTTTCG
>JAABUW010010174.1_pt1 | contig 10522 bp, 7 predicted proteins | sample 5560081 | NCBI WGS metagenome assembly JAABUW01 (sample SAMN10711882, study PRJNA513363) | rock metagenome | isolation source: Antarctica rocks | place: Antarctica: Victoria Land, Knobhead sud | reverse complement strand
AGGGAGCCGAGGGTTGAGTGAGGCAATGGCGGCGTACGTTCTTCCCAACCCGGACACAAAGGCATGTCAAGCTGACCTTCATAAAGTCGCAAGGGCGAACTGTGTTGATGACCGCGACTGCTGCAACAACCTGGCAACGTGTACAAGGTAAGCGTGCCCAGTAGACTTCAAAACAAACCATCTTAGGTCTCCTCTAACATCCGTCAGCATCTGCACACGACCGTGGTCCAGCAGCACTGCGCCTACTAGGATCAGGACGAGGACGGCATTATCTGGCCTGTTGATACGTATCGAGGTGTCCGAGCCTGGCGCTGGAACATCTTCCTTTCCCTGCTCGCCACGTTTATCATCAACTTCGCACTCTCATATCCCACCTGTCCAACCTTCATCCCCGACCCGTTCTTCAGGATCTACATCGCCAATGTACACAAGGACAAGTGAGCTCGATCTACTTATTCTCCGTGATGCCATTAGCTAACATGCAACCACAGGCACGGAAGTGGTAAGGAGCCGCCGAATGGGACTGATGAGAAAACTGTAAACGCTGACCCTCCTCTCCAGACTCTATGACCTACGATAACGAAGGCCGCTTCGTGCCCCAGCGCTTCGAAGACATCTTCGCAAAATACGATCGAGGCAATAAAGGCGGTCTCGATGCCTGGGATCTACTTCGCTTCCACAAGGGCCAGCGGATGGTATTCGACTTCTTCGGCTGGAGTGCCGCGTTCCTTGAATGTGTGTATTCCATATATATGTCTTTTATCTACTCTTGTACTGATGCACCGCACGTAGGGCATGCAGTGTATCTGCTACTCTGGCCAGAGGACGGCATCTGCCGCAAAGACGACATCAGGAGGATCTTCGACGGCAGCATCTTCCAACAGAAAGCAGACGAGTACGCTGTCAAGCAGCGAACTTGGAGCAGGCTAGAAGGGATTGAGAGTGGAGCTTAGCGAATATCTCGCGAGGGAGGATCGAGCTCGTCGCATTGAGGGTGCTGCTGATGTACCACGGGCGACGGAAAGCCACGAGAGACCACGGGGGCGATCAAAAAAGACGAACAGCCAACGCCAAGGTCACGAGTCCTGTCGAAACGGATTGGACCTTGCTAAAAGGCCAGATCCTGCGCCAGAGCGGCTGATCTTGTCGCACAAAGCTGACGGTTCTTCATGCCATCGAAGAAGCTGGGCCTCACGATTTTCCTTGGATCAGCACATGTCAGGCTTCAAATGCCACTTCGGGAGAACCCGTAGCTGAACAGAACTATTTGCACATTACACATCGTACTTGTGGTGCGCCCAGTCATATGGTTGCACAAAGGCTGATCTGGTCTTTGAAGAGGCTGAACAGCGGCCGCGAAGTGCTCACTGATAGGTATATTAGTATCTTTGACATCCCAGCTTGGGAAAGAAAAATAGATATCACAACCAAAGAATTTGAAGTTAACCCGTACCACTGACTGTTTTCCTCACAAGGCCGACTACACCACCCAGCGACCATGAAGCTCTCCACGAAGGCTCTCGCCAAATTTGCCGGCATGATGGCAGTATGGTGCTTGCGTGCAAGCCTAGTGAGAAGGATGAATGCAGATCAATGTGAAACGCAGCGCGGGACATAGTTGCTGCTCACAATCTTTGTGGTATGTAGTAACCTGGCACGTAGTCATACGACGTTGAATCCTTCGACGCCACAAGAAGGTTGACCACACGATGGACCTTCCTAAATCCTCAAGGATGAACAATGGTCCCGTCAATCTGCAGGTAATCGCTGCCGTCTGTTGCATTCTACGGCTGCCTAGACCATTGGTAATGGTATGAAGCCTCTTTCCGAGTAGATCGGCGAATCAGGAGGATTTTGAGTATGGAACTTACGTGCCGGAATCAGTGTTACCTGCAAACAGGGCACGATTGCATGCAGGTGCTAACATAGACTCGATCAGGTCGTATGGTCGTTGTGGTCGATGCCATGGCCCAACCTATCAGCTCCGGCTCGACCAACAGAAGCTTGCCGCCGAGAATCACATCAGTATGGCAATTGCCCAGCCGGGCGTGTTCCGCGCTGCTACCAGGTCTTTGGAGATGATTCTGGTTTCGGCAAGATAAGACCCTTTGCCCCGATGACTACACAGCTCGTGTGAAACGGTAAGGCAGTCAGATAATGATCTAGCACGGACACCGGATAAGCGGGTGACGTTTGGGGAAAGCGCAATGCTTCTCCGCCGCGGGGAGTAATAAGGTTGTTTTTTAGATGAGCATTCCCCGGTAACAGTCTCGGAAGCAATCCTGCAGGAGCGATCTGGTTGATAATGGAAGTTGTGCAAGATGATGGCGCGAAGTGAAGTGGAAAGTGGTCCATGCTCGCCCTGGTATGAAACAAGCTACTCGGCTGTCGGTATGCCAAGGCTCGCGCCGGTCCTCGATGGGATGAAGTCGATGTTGGCACGGCAGAGTACTCCACTCCATCATCTTGATCTACCAACCTCGACGGACTTCTGTTATCGAGACACCGCATGGACGTATAAGGTGGATATTGCACTCGAGCGCCACTGTTGCAGGCGCTTGATCAGGCACGATCCTCCGCTCTCAACGACACCGCGATGGCGAACAGGTAAGACGAGGTGTGGGCGGCCAGTGCTCGCCGCGAAAGCATAAGAGCGCTCGTCCCAGCACACGAGAAAGGTATCGACTCCATCTGCATCCCCAATCGTTCCATCAGTATCTTGCAAGACTACAGTCTGGTGCAATAACTCTTGTTACTTCGTTCATCATCCGTTCTCAGCCCCTCATCTATTATGGCTCGCATTACTCTGGTAGCCACCCTGCTTGGCTTGGGCACCTTCACAGCAGCCAAGCCCGTAGATGTCTCGGGCATGGTCCTTCCTAGAGGCAGCCTGCTACGAACTCGTCAGGATGCGCCGGCCAACAACACCGACCCCGTGGAGTGGTGCGAGAATATCGATCTGAACAATCCGGACGAGGCAGTCAAAGTCTGGGAGGACTGGGGAGTCGCCATGTGGATGGACACATACTTGCACTCGTCGATCTCTCCGGCGGACGAGAATTGGCCGTATAAGTTGACGGCCTTCTCTAACCCTGGCAACGCGGACGCTGGTGTATCTGTATGTGCTGTTCGGCCCTATCACTTACGGAGGTGGTCCTATCCTATCTATGTGACTAACAGTGGATGTAGGGTTGTGGAACTATCCAAGGCCAATGTGATCCGCCAATCGATTGCACAGACATGGTATAAGCTCAGAACCCCTTTAACCACTTTGAATACATGCTGATCTCTCTATCAGGTTACACGGGGCTATGCCCAAGCCTATTGGGTACACAGTCCCATGACAGATAAACGATAAAGACTTGTATTGACATTCATCAGGTGCTTGCTGCGTTGAGAGGCTTCCAAGCCAAATTGAACGTAGCGTAGGTCACCGTTGCTCATTGCCTCGCGGTCATGGCTCTCTCTCCTGACTCTATCCATTATACAGTTCTGATCCTGTGCTAATTATTTGTAGACACGAGCAGCTACAGGATACCGCGATAGCTCTTGTCACTCTCGGAAATCTCTGCCGACTTTACAGCACCAGCAAGCTTCAATACGATAGCTACGATTGCTGTGCTATTGAGCTCCTCGCGGTTTCTAGTCGGGGGTGTTGCCGGACTTGGATCCTCCCTGGGTGGCTTCTCAGGCGCTGGTGTCGCATCCAAAGTAGCAATTGACAAGCGTATTCTAGCCTGGCCTAACCTCGACGACTACACTCGCCTCCAGACTGAGGCTCATATAGCTGATGATCAGGCTCGTGCCGACAGTATTGCGAGCGCCAATCGAGGTGTCGGCGCTCTGTCTGCCGTACCTTACCTGAGTACGTCTGCTGAGATTTGGCACCGGCGTTCGGGTCCTTCTTTGCAAGAACTGACTTTGTGACAGTTGGTAGCATATTCAGCACTGTCTCTGCATCAACGGATGCTCAGGGTCAAGTTACTGGAGGCAAGTCCCTCTTGTATCACTTCATGGGCGTCAGACCATGCCGTGTGGTTGATGCGGTCGTGACTACCATCGAGATTCTAACAGATCGCTGCAGGGGACCTCGAGCCGACTTTGCACACGCTATTTGACACTGCTCGAACCCAACTCGAAGATTTGGGCAAGGCTGTTGTAGGCGGGATCCCAGGCGGGGATTACAACCAGCTTCCGCGCCAAGATGGCGTCGCTGGTGCGCTGGTAAAGCTGACCCGAATTCCCGCGCTGCGTGTAATTCTTCGCTAATCCAGTGACTAGTTCTACCAAGATCCGATCGCAGGGTTTTTCTCGAAGTTCGTATCCTACACCCTGTAGCCAAGAGACCGCTGACACGCATGCACAGCGGTAAATGGCTGATTGGGGAGTCTAACACTGCCTTCAATGACATGCTCTCTGCCACTTTTGGCCAATTCAAGAAGAAGATTGTTGACCAGGTCAATTACTAGGCATTGAGCGGACGTCAGCAAGCCATTGAAGCTAAGACAATTGACAGGCTCTCCAAACTGGTCTGTTCAAAGTGCTTGCAGATACCACTATCACAGACGTAGATACTTGTCTCACACGCTTCGGCGCGCAGTGGCTCAATCTCGACGGCACAGACTATTCTACCGGAATGCCGCTGAGACGACCGAATGTCCCGTTCTGACTGGGTACTTGTGCACGTGGGTACCAGCTAGCTTTGATGACTTTTCCAATTTGCAGGACAAGTAAGCAATCTATGTCCTCACTTGTTTTTTCCAGCTCCTGCTAATTCTTACCAGATATGGCTACAACATGGTCGAATACTACACAGCTGCTTACAACTGTGCCGCACGTGGATCTGATGGGTCGTAAGTTTTCTCCAGAAGCTATCTGGATGCGTTCCGCTAACGTTACTCCTCTTCGTACTACTAGGCCCGACTTCACCAGCTTGTTGCCGGACGACGGGTCTCCGCCACTCTGTCATTACAACATCGGTGCTCAGATGGCGGACATTGAGTATGACCAGGCCGGTGCCACTGGCGGAGGCGGTGTTCAGCGGATCACACTATCGGACTTTCCAAGACAGGTCTAGTAGATACTGCCCGCCCTGAAAGCAGACTTTACTACGAGACCTGTCTTGAAAGGTCCAAGCCCATTGGCACCATCACGTTTGATCCTCCGCTGAGTGAAGGGTCGAAGAGGAGCCGCCTCTAGGAGTTTATCCGGTCGAAGAGTTCTGATGCCAGAAATTGGTTGAGGTACATCCATAACACTCTCGTTCATATCTGACCTACATTGAGCATCCACATATTGAGGCATACCCAACTCATGGGAATAAATATCGACAGCGACTTGGTTTCTCCATCTGTATCAACAGAAGCACTCCCCTTCCGACCACCAACTTTCGTCGAGGAAGCACAGATGCGTCATGAAGCAACGCGACAGCCGGTGTACGATGTCCACCCTGGATGGATATGGCATTCTATGCTATCCACACTTTTAGACTCAATCATTGAGAATATTGCCAGGTCGCGCGCCGGTGGTAACAAAGGTAATCTCGAGCTGAAGCCCTCCATTTGTTGTCTTCTTCTGATTCACGGGAGTACAATGGCCGATCTTCTGTTGAGTCAAAGAACGTGCCTCTTTTTAGTGAGACATTTCTTTGTTCCGACAATCTCTTTCCAAGTAAGACGCACAAAGACTATTCACATATAGGTGCTCGAGATGTCTTACACACTCGGCTTCGATCTTTCAGCGCACAACTTTGCTTGCAGTTGTACCATTCAGTCTTCAAACTCTCTCAACGTTACCAAGCTGGGCCTTGATAACGTACCACAAGAAACGAACACCGCGAACGCAACCACGGCAACTTACCCTACCACAACCACTACTGTCGATACTTCTCTCAACATGAACTCGCATTTCCCGCAACCGACGCTTGCCGCCGGCAACAACCCTTCCGCCTACGACGCATTCCGCAACTACGATGCGCACGCTGCCTCGACATCCAATGATGTTCGCACAGCGAAACCGGGCTTCTTCAGGCGGCTCTTCCACAAGAAAGGGTCTCAGAAGGGCACCCAGGCTCCGAAGACAAGCTTCGTCATGCCACATGAGCGAAAGCAATCGCAGTCCGCACCCGCTCAGTCATCCGTGCGCTCTCGTCCCAACCCCCCGACGAACGTGACTGACAACACCAGCAATCCCATCCCGGTCAAGGTCACAGTGATGCACCCCTCCGTGCATGGACGCCGTCAAACCCTCAAGGTCCACACCTTCGACGGTGACCTCGCCCCAGCTCCTGCTCGTGACAATGTTCGCTTCTCGCATCCCGCTGTCAATGCAGTTAGGCCAACGACCCCGATGTCGATGTCGCAGCTTTTCAACAACTCTGATGAAGCACTCAGCACCCACTCTAAGCCTCCTTCGAATGAACCAAGTCCCGAGTCGAGCAGGACATCGTTGAACAACACTCTTCGGCCTGCCAATGTATGGCGCAACTCCGACCACTTCAAAACTGCAGATGGCAAGCTGGCCGACTTCCACGAGTTCAAGAACCGCCTCGATGGCCACAAGCTCAGCTCTTCCGGCCTTCCGCGCGCATCTGCGGCTCCAGAACCCGTTCAGTTCACGCCGCAGCGAGTCACCGAGACTCCACCGGTCCTGCAATTTATTACCACTGTTGGTCGGTTCACCATCGACGACGAGCCTGTATTCGACGAGAATGCGGAATTCAGCGAAACTACCAATGTCCACGAAAGGCGGAACAACGCTCGCAACATGCCGCAGCCCGCAGCTGTACCGCGAGCGACTCCGCCTCCAGCAGTCCTGACTCCAGCACAGTTCCCTGCACCCCTTCTGCCTGGACAGCGGCCTTTCTCGGTCCTGACGACGAACGCAGACAAGGCTCAATACCAGGCCTACAAACCTGCCGCAACCACTGCCGCTGAGGTTTTCGCTACAGCCACGAGTAATGTGCCCGCCGCTCCAGCTACTAACAACGACGCTCGTCCCAAGACTCCGAATTTTGACGCCGCCATCCCGAACCACCGTGAGCATTACGCTCGTGTGGAGTCCGGGCTCTTCGACGTCGACCCCAAGGAGCTTCTGTCCAACACACCGCCACCAGCTTCCACGACTCCCGAGTCTGTCCGCATCCGCCGGAAGCCAGTGCAGCTCAAGGACCCTCAGGCACCACCAAAACCTGCTGCAGCACCAGCTGTCAAGCCCACCGGACCTCCGCGTACCCGTGGCTTTTCCAAGCCTCTGCCGCCCACTCCGCACAAGATGAACTCCAACCGCTACCCGGTCATCGATCCTTCCGTCGCTAACACCTATAACACCAAGCCGGTATATGAGCGTCGCTCCATGGACTGCATCCAGGAGAAGCTCCAGCGTGACGTTCTGGTCAATGAGAAGAAAGGTAGGAGGGCTTCGAAAGCTGAGGAGAGTGAGAAGGTGAAGAAGTCTTTCGCCCGGCCTGTCAGCCCAGGGACGATGGAAAAGATGGTCCTCACTGGTATGCAGAAGGAAAAGGCAGAGTTAGAAGAGGCAATCGCGAAGCAGGAGGTAAGAGTCGCGGAACGCCAGAAGCAGAAGCAGTTGGCCGCGTGTGTCAAGAAGCTGGTCATCGACTAGTCTGTAAGATCGCGATCTGCAATCTTGGGAGGATGTACGATATGGGAGGGAGCTCTGCTGTTTCTGCGTGTATACTTACTGTGTGAGCATCGCATGTGTACATGGAGCTTATGGTAGGTATGGAAGATCAGAGTAATACAATAATAGTTGGTTGTGAGCCAACGAAATCAAAAGAAGAAGAATATGTCATCACTTTCCTTGTGCTCGTCTCGTTCGTGAAGTTCATGCTCATCCAACGGCGCTACCCAATAATCCCTGCGAGCGTACCGTGCTACGTCGAATCTGAAATGAAAAGCTGCTTGAGGGATCTCGATCTTGATCTCGTTCGTCCGTGCTGAGTTGTGTTGTGATGGTGTGGGCAGTCTGCAGGTGGCTGCAATGATTTGGTGGTTGATGTTTTGGTGATTGTCAGTGTGGCGGCCGTTGCATCGTCTCGTCGTCCAGTGTCGTTATGATGGGTGCGGTGAATGAGAGGCGAGCCTCTTAGATTGAAGTTCCGCATTGAGAAAGGAAAAAGCCAAGTGATGTCATAAAGGAAAGCCAGATCGTTGAGGGAGAAGTCGCTGAGCTAGCTTCTCGCCTTACGCGTGAATGCAAAGCTTTTTTGCTGTGCTTGTTGATGTTTGATGTTGTGTCGTGGTTGAAAGTGTAGTGCGAAGCCCGTGCCGAGAGGAAAATTCACTGCAAGAATTGATCCTCAGGGTCCAGCAGCTTCATGATCTCGCTGCCCAACGCTTCTCTCGCCTCCTCTTCCGAAAACTCCAGCTCTTCGATCACATGTTTCCGCATCCAGATGTCGACCTCGGTCGGGAGTGGAAACAGGAAGTCGTCGAATGCCCACTGCTCGACGATCTGCTTGTGCTGCCAGTTGACAGTTTCGTTGCCTTGCATCCGCGGTGCGCCCGGGAAGCGACCATGGAGACGATCAGTGGCGATGCGATCGTCACCTTCGTACTTCATCTCGGACTTCGACGGCCAGTCAGCGATGTCGTGCTTGTCCTCGGCTTTGCCTGTCTCCCACTGAGGGCAGAAGATCGTTGGTCGGGACAGCACGTTGCTGTGAGGAGTATCAAACTTCTTGCCATCGAAAGGCAGCGGGAGATTATGCGAGGTGCTCGCGGTGGCGGAAAGCTCCGCAATGTTGAGGTGCTCGAGGAGGGCGAGGGCGCACATCTCTTTGTAGCGGGCTTCTCGCTCTTTCCCGGCTGCCCAGTCGCGTCTGTGCTGAGCGAGATCGAAATCCAGGCTCCAGAAAGGGCTGTTCTTGCAGATGCGGCGGCGTGACTGATTCAAATTCTGCCGTTCTTGGTTGGCTTGGAGGCTGGGATTGACCCAGGTGCGGGAGCCTTGGGGTTGATTGTTCCGAGTGGACCGGTTGGATCGCCACATGTTGAAATCGCTGCGGTTGTATGGTCCTGGAGAACATTGTCAACATCATCCGCTGTATATCTGCATCGCAGGTTCATGCGCCCGCCTCCAAGCGCGGACTCGTTGAGATGTCCTTGTCTTGCGCACCGCCTGCATACCCACACTACCCACCATATGTGCTCGTGAGACTGCCGAGGGACCGCCGTCCTGCCGCAAAACACAGGGGAGAGAAGCAAAGCTAATGAATAGAAAGTTGCTTACCTTAGTGTGGGTTCTGGTGGGAGCCCTGCGGAGGCGTCACTTCTCCGCAGGCAGCTTGCTTAGTTGAGCTGCCGCGATCAAGGAAAGCTGCTGGTGAATGTCTTCGCGCTCAGGAGATGGTCTGTGATTGTGTTCTGTGAATGTAGGGTCTGCGCAAGTCAGTCTTTGTGGCATCTCGTGAATGTGTTGCAGTAGGGGTGCGCATAGCAATGGCCTAGACCCACAATCTCTGACTCCGAGTCGCCGAAAATGCCTAAGCTCGGTGGCAGTAGGCTGTGCTGCTATTGTGCAAGTAGACGCCAATAGCCGCTAGTAGCGCGTGTGTTGTCGTCGCCTGACACAAGGCTTGTGTTGAGATGTCGCAGTGTGGTTGTGCAGAGTGAGTTTTTGTGATCCGTGGACGATCGATAAAAAGAATGATCTGTGAAACCAGTTGTAAGCATCGCGAAGCTCGATGTGAAAGCAGGCGCTCTACTGCGGCACAACAGCAGACCGCACGTAGCGTGATACACACCTTGTGATGCTCTGAGCGATGGATGTGAAGCCGTCGAGGCTGACTAGTCTCAACCGAAAAGTGATCGGTGTATCGAGTGACGCCGATTGAGATAGTCCGCAAAGAATACTGGCCGTTGCCAGAGAGGTTATTGTTATTGAACCACTGAGCTAGGGTATGTCCACGGCCGGAGTATCATTGTCACCAGCGGTGGAAGACGGCCATCTGGAAGACTCGTTTTGATCGATGAAGGGGGGAGCAACTCAGACGAAGATATAGTGTTGGCGCAAAGGGGTGATTCTCGTTGAGCAAGTGATGTGTCAATGGTGGATGCAGTGATGGGATGGTGGATAGTATTGGACCTTTGCTACGAGACGAGTTCAAGATATGAAAGTAAGGACGACCTTGATGTGGTGAACGATATGGAGCAGAGATGCATTGGCGCATAGGCCTACTCAACTTGGATGGCGATCGCATGTGAATGCGTAAGCACAAACACAGCGCACTCGTGTTACCGTACTTCCAGACGAGATGTTCCCCTCCGCTCACGCCTCTCCTATTTCGCTACATTTCATGGTAGACGGTACTGGTCCATCCGCGACTAAACACCTCTTCTTACTTTTGCGAGAGGAGTGCGCTCAAGCCATGGAGTGATTCGGATAAACTCCACAATGGAGCTGCTAATCTGTGACCGACAATCGAGCCTCCCGACGCATCGCTGTTTTGGCAAGCCTGCATCGACGTCCATCTCTTCTGGTCGTAGCAACGCGCAGAGTA
>JAABUW010010170.1_pt1 | contig 10524 bp, 9 predicted proteins | sample 5560081 | NCBI WGS metagenome assembly JAABUW01 (sample SAMN10711882, study PRJNA513363) | rock metagenome | isolation source: Antarctica rocks | place: Antarctica: Victoria Land, Knobhead sud | reverse complement strand
GCGCCGTCCACGGCCGACGTGCATCCCGACACGATGATGAGGTCGTCGGTACGGATGGCGCGGCAGTAGCCGTAGGCGCTCTCCCACTCCCCGCCGTCGCGGAACCGGCGCCGCTCGCTCACCGCCGACCCGCCACGTCGAGCGCCTCGGGAAGGGTGAACGCCCCACGGTAGAGCGCCGACCCGATGATCGCTCCTTCGACACCGCTCCCGACGAGCTCACGGAGTCGGCGCAGGTCGTCGAGCGTGGAGACACCACCGGAGGCGACCACGGGACGGTCGGTGACCGAGCACACCTCTCTGAGGAGGTCCACGTTGGGGCCCGCGAGCATGCCGTCCTTGTTGACGTCCGTTACGACGTAACGGGCGCAGCCCTCACGGTCGAGGCGGGCGAGGGTCTCCCACAGGTCCCCGCCCTCCTCGGTCCAGCCGCGGGCGGCAAGCGTGGTCCCGCGCACATCGAGGCCGATCGCGATGCGGTCGCCGTGCTCGGCGATCACCGACGCCGTCCACTCGGGGTCCTCGAGGGCCGCGGTGCCGAGGTTGACCCGCCGGCACCCGGTGGCGAGCGCGGCCTCGAGGCTTGCGGCGTCCCGGATGCCGCCCGAGAGCTCGACCTGAAGGTCGAGCCGGCCGACGATCGAGCCGATGAGCTGCCGGTTCGCGCCCCTGCCGAAGGCGGCGTCCAGGTCGACGAGGTGGAGCCACTCGGCCCCCTGGTCCTCCCACGCCTTCGCCGCGAGCCAGGGGTCGCCGAAGTTTCCCCCGCTGCCGGAAACGCCCTGGACGAGCTGCACGGCCTGGCCTCCGGCCACGTCCACGGCCGGGAGCAGCTGCAGCCGGGCGCTTGCCGGGGTGTCGTTCACGACGAGCCCCCTTCTCGAGTCAGGCGGTTCGAGAGATGCTTCACAAGGAGGCCACCCAACTCTCGAGCAGGTGGGCCCCGGCGTCACCGGACTTCTCCGGGTGGAACTGGGTGGCGGACAGTGGCCCGTTCTCCACCGCCGCGACGAACGGCGACCCGTGCTCTGCCCAGGTGACGGTCGGCGTCACCACCTCGAAGGGTCCGCGTGGGTGCAAGGTCCAGGCCGACGCGGCATACGAGTGGACGAAGTAGAAGCGCTCGCCCTCGATGCCGCGAAAGAGGCGGGAGCCTTCTCCGGCCGTCACGGCCGACCATCCCATGTGGGGCACGATGTCGGCCTCGAGCCGGTCGACGGTCCCCGGCCACTGTCCCAGCCCCTCCTCGGGGTGGCCGCCGTCGGGCTCGCTCGAACCCTCGAAGAGGACCTGCATGCCGACGCAGACACCGAGGACCGGTCGGCCTCCGGCCAGCCGCACGTCGATGACGCGCGGCCCGTTTGCCTGGCGCAGCCCACGCATGCACGCGTGGAAGTTGCCCACCCCCGGGACGAAGAGGCCGTCGGCCGCGAGCGCCCTGTCGCGGTCGGCGGTGAGCTCGACCTCAGCGCCCACCCGCTCGAGCGCGCGGACCGCCGAGTGGACGTTGCCGCTGCCGTAGTCGAGCACGACGACCCGCTTGCTCATCGACGTCCCTCCATCTCGTCGTGCCACGTGTTCTCCTCGTGGACCAGTCGTTCGAACAACGCCACCTGACCGAGCGAGGGCTCGACCTCGCGCCCGTCCAGCAGAGCGCCCGCGGTGACGTCCCCGGTCAGCAGCGCGCCTCCCGGAAGGCCCAGCGCGGTGAGCAGGTCCCCCAGGACGGTGTGCGCGTCACCCCTCGGGTCGTGGACGACGTCGGCCACGGCCGCCACGGCGGACGGGTCGTCCAGTCCGGCGACCCCGACCAGGTCCGCCAGCCGGGCGGCCGGGAGGCCGCCGGGTCGCACGAGTCCCGTCCCGGGCTGCCACGCCAACCACCGCCGCACCGAGCGCCAGCGGGCCGGCGTGACGGCGACCAGAGCCTGCCCGCGGACCACGCCGACGCCCATGGCCGGCCGCAGCCGCGGCGGGAGCGGACGGTTGAGCAGCAGGGTCAGCGCGTCAGCGTAGGGCCCGGTGACCGCGCTCGCGCTCGTGGTGGGCACCACCGCGGTCCAGTCGTCCTCGAGCGGCGCGACCCCGACGGCGGTCAGACCGCTCCCCGCCCAGCGCACGACCGCGTCGGCCGTGCCGCGCACGAGCAACAGGCCCGACGGAGGCGGAGGTGCGGCACTCACGGTCCGGCCACGTCTAGAGGCTGCCCTTGGCGCTCGGTATGCCGGGCACCCGCGGGTCGAGCGCGACAGCGGCCCGCAGCGCCCGGGCCACGGCCTTGAACTGCGCCTCGACGACGTGGTGGGGGTCGCGGCCGGACAGCACCCGCACGTGCAGCGCGATGCCCGCGTGGTAGCCGAAGCTCTCGAAGACGTGCCGGGTCAGGGCGCCGGTGTAGGTGCCGCCGATGACGGCATACACCTGTCCCTCGGGCTCTCCGGTGTGGACGACGTAGGGCCTGCCGGCGACGTCGACCACGGCGTGCACGAGGGCCTCGTCGAGCGGGACGGTGGCATCGCCGAACCGCGAGATCCCGCGCTTGTCACCGAGGGCCTCACGCAGGGCGTCACCCAGGACGATCGCCACGTCCTCCACGGTGTGGTGCGCGTCGACGTCGACGTCGCCGGTGGCCAGGACGGTGAGGTCCATGAGGGAGTGCCTGGCGAGTGAGGCGAGCATGTGGTCGTAGAACCGGACGCCCGTGTCGATGTCGGACTCCCCCGTGCCGTCCAGGTCGAGGGTGAGCTCGACCGACGACTCGCTGGTTGTCCGCGAGATCTTGGCGCGACGCGGCGCCGTGGTTTGGCTGGTGGCCGCCATCGGTCAGGACTCCTCGCGGGTCGGGTGCTGTCGGCTCTGGTGCTGTCGGCTCTGGTGCTGTCGGTGCGAGTCTGGCAGATCGGCCATCGCGCAGAGGAACGCGTCGGTCTCCTCGGGAGTCCCGGCCGTGACCCGGAGGTAGTGCGCCAGGCCGACGTCGCGCACCAGGACCCCCGCGTCGAGCAGCGCCTGCCAGGTGCGCTCCTGGTCGGCAAGCCCCCCGAAGAGGACGAAGTTCGCGTCGCTCTGCACGGGAGGGAAGCCGAGGTCCCCCAGGGCGGTGACGATCCGGTCGCGCTGGCTCTTGATCGCCTCCACCGTGGCGAGCAGGCTGGCGTCGTGCGCGATCGCGGCCAGGGCGATCGCCTGTGTCGGGTCGGACAGGTGATAAGGCAGGCGCACGAGCTTCAGCGCCTCGACGATGTCGGGAGACCCGGCAAGGTAGCCGAGCCGGGCTCCGGCCAGGGCGAAGGCCTTGCTCATGGTGCGGGTGACGACGAGCAGCGGGTGGTCGGGCAGCAGCGTCACGGCGCTCGGCATGCCGGGGCGGGCGAACTCGGCGTAGGCCTCGTCGACCACGACGAGCGTCTCCGGCGCCACGTCCAGCACCGCCTTGACGACGTCGAGCTCGAGGGCGGTGCCGGTCGGGTTGTTGGGCGAGCAGAGGAAGACGACGTGCGGCTGGTGGCGGCGGACCTGCTCCACGACCGAGCCGGCATCGAGGTCGAAGACCCCTGTGGGCGCCCCCCGCAGCCCGTCGACCCAGGTCATCGCGACGGTGCGGGCGATGATCGGGTGCATCGAGTACGCCGGCGTGAAGCCGAGCGCCGTGCGTCCGGGGCCGCCGAACGCCTGCACGAGGTGGAGCAGCACCTCGTTGGACCCGTTGCCGGCCCAGACCTGTCCGGCGAGGACGTCCTGTCCGGTCTGGGTCCGGAGATATCCGGCGAGCGCCTCGCGCAAGGCGGTGAAGTCCCGGTCCGGGTAGCGGTTGAGGCGGCTGGCGACCTCCCCCACCGCGGCGGTGATCGCCGCTGCGACGTCGGCGGGCACGGCATACGAGTTCTCGTTGGTGTTGAGGCGGACGGCGACGTCGAGCTGCGGCGCGCCGTATGCCGTCCTGCCGCGGAGGTCCTCTCGCAACAGGTTGCTGACCGACGGGTTCACGGCGCGTCCGCGGGCGGCACGGCGTCGCCGAAGCGCGCCGTGACGGCCTCTCCGTGGGCGGGCAGGTCCTCGGACTCGGCGAGGGTGACGACGTGGTGGGCGACGTCCCGCAGGGCCGCCTCGTCATAGGTGACGACGTGGATGCCTCGCAGGAACGACTGGACGGACAGCCCGCTGCTGTGGGACGCGCAGCCCGCGGTGGGCAGGACGTGGTTGGACCCGGCGGCGTAGTCGCCGAGGCTGACCGGGGCGTACGGGCCGACGAAGACCGCACCACCGTTGCGCACCCCGGCCGCCACGCTCTGCGCGTCCCGGGTCTGGATCTCGAGGTGCTCCGCGGCGTAGGCGTTGCAGACCGCGAGGCCGACCGAGATGTCGTCGACGAGGACGATCCGCGACTGGGTGCCGGTGAGCGCGGTGGCGACCCGCTCACTGTGCTTGGTGGCCGCGACCCGGCGGGCCAGTGCCTCCTCCACGGCGAGGACGAGCTCCTCGCTGTCAGTGACGAGCACGGCTGCCGCGAGCGGGTCGTGCTCCGCCTGGCTGATGAGGTCGGACGCGACGTGCTCGGGGTCGGCGCTGGCGTCGGCGAGGACGGCAATCTCGGTCGGCCCCGCCTCGGCGTCGATCCCGATGAGGCCCTTGAGGAGGCGCTTGGCCGCCACGACCCAGATGTTGCCCGGGCCGGTGACGAGGGAGACCGGATCACAGACGACCGGGCCGGCGCCCGCCTCACCGTCGGGCTGGTCCTCGAACCCGAAGGCGAACATGGCGATCGCCTGGGCGCCGCCCACGGCATACACCTCATCGACGCCGAGCAGGGCGCACGTCGCGAGGATCGTGGGGTCGGGGTAGCCGACGAAGTCGCCGGTGTTCTCCCTCTGCGGCGGGCTGGCGACGGCGAGCGACGCGACCCCGGCGAACTGGGCTGGCACGACGTTCATGACGACGCTCGAGGGGTAGACGGCAAGGCCGCCGGGGACGTAGAGCCCCACGCGGTCGACCGGGACCCAGCGCTCGGTGACGGTGCCGCCAGGTACGACCTGCGTCGTCGTGTCGGTGCGCCGTTGGTCGGCGTGCACGAGGCGGGCCCGACGGATCGCCTCGTCCAGGGCGGCTCGCAGCGACGGCTCGAGCTGCTCGAGAGCCGCCGTGAGCAGCTCGGCCGGGACGCGGAGCCGCCCGGGACGCACGCCGTCGAACTTCTCCGAGAGGTCCCGCAGGGCCGCGGCGCCGCGATGCCGGACGTCCTCGACGATCGGGCGGACCTGGGCCAGGGCCGCCTCCACGTCGAACTCCGCACGGGGCAGGGCCTGCCGCAGGGCGCGCACCTCGAGTGGGCGGCCCCGCAGGTCGAGTCGGGACATCATGGGGACGATTCTAGTTCGGCCGGCGGTGGGGGCCGGCGCGCGTGTCGCGGTGGGGGCGCGGTCGGGGCCGGCAAGCGTCCCGCGGTGGGGGCGCGGTCGGGGCCGCAGCAGGCGGGCGCCTCGCGGTGGGGCGCGGTCGGGGCCGGCAAGCGTCTCGCGGTGAGGGGCGGTCCGCAGCCAGCACGAACGTTCATGGCGAGTACGGCGGTCACGAGCCGCTGACTCACCGCAAGGTATCGTGTTGGCGGCGCCGGCCGCAGCAGGCGGGCAGGCCCAGGCCACCCTCCACAAGGAGCGCCAGCGTCGTCCCGCCGTCCACAAGGCCCGAGGACGCGCGCTCGACGCAGCGTCCCGGCACCCACGCTGGACCAGTGCCAGCACCTCGTCCCGAGCCGCCGGCCGTGCCCCCTCTCGTCCTGAGCCGGGCCGTGGGGTACGACGCCCTCAGGCATCTGTACCGTGCCGGCGACCTCATCCAGGTGCGGCGCGGCGCGTATGCCGTGCCGCTCGGTGCCGCGGAACCGTGGCAGCAGGCCAGATACCTTGCGCTGGCTCGGTGTGCTGCGGTGACTCGAGCACTGACCTGCACGTTCGCGCTCAGCCACCAGTCTGCGGCCTTGGTCCACGGCTGCTGGACCGGCCCGCTCGACGGGCTCACCCACCTGACCCAGCGGACCCAGCCGAGCAGCTCCGGCCCACGTGGGGTCCGACGACACTTCGCCGACCTCCCGGACGAGGACGTCACCGTGGTCAACGGCCTTCCCGTCACGACGTTGGAACGCACCATGCAGGACTGCGCCCGGACGATGCACCCGCGAGAGGGCCTCTGCGTCGCGGACAGCGGGATGCGGGTGCTCGGGCGTGCCGACCGGGTCTATCGGGAGGCCTCCGAGGCGCGACTGGCGGTGGTGCAGGCCGCCCTTCTCGAGAGGCTGGCAGCGAAGGCGGGCTGGAGGGGTGCGGCACGGGCCCGAGCCGTCTTGGACTTCGCGGACGGCTTCTCCGAGTCGCCAGGGGAGAGCAGACTGCGCTGGGTTGCCGTGTCGCGCGGACTCCCCCGTCCCGTGTGTCAGCGCCCCGTGACCACCACTCTGGGGACCTTCTATGTGGACCTGGGCTGGTCCGTGGCGCGGCGTGAGGAGAACGGCGACGAGACGGTGACCCGGACGATCGTGGAGGAGTACGACGGCGAGTCAAAGTACGTTGCGACGCATGAAAGCCCGGCCAAGAACCCGCTCTACGCCGAGAAGCGTCGTGAGGACGCTCTGCGACGGACACCTACCTCGGTCCGCCGGCGCACGAAGCACGATCTCGTGGATCCCGAGGCACTCTTCCGGGACATGTGCACGCCCTTCCCGGCATCCGTCCGCAACGCGCTCCGGCCGGTCCCCGGTCTGATGTGGGTAGGGCCGGAGCCGGTCAGTGAGTGAGTAGAGACATGCGGCCATGCCGTCGGGCCGATGACCAGGGTCTCGGCGGTCGGGCGGGGTGGAACGGTTCAGGCGAGGACGTCGCGAGCGATGAGCTCGAGCGTGACCAGCGTGGAGACGGCCTGGACGACGAGGAGACCCACCAGCACCACCAGCTGGACCGCGGCGGCCTGCAGGGGGGTGGCGCCCCCGAGGAGCATCCCGACAAACGCCCCGGGAAGCGTGACGAGCCCGACGGTTCGGGTCTGGTCGAGGCCAGACATGAGCGCCAAACCCGTATCCTCTCGCGCGACGAGCAACCGGGCGTCGCGCGTCAGCAGGCCGATCGACAAGCCGGCCTCGAACTCACCGTGCCGCTGCCGCAGGGCGTCGAGGGTCCGCCGACCAGCCAGCGTCGTCGTCGTCATGGCCCCACCGATGAGGATGCCGAAGACCGGTACCACCGCGATCTCCTGCAGCGGGATGAGGCCGCTCCCGAGAAGGACAACGCCGACCGGTACCGCGCCGGCTGCGACCGGGACGGCGGCGAGCCACCACCGGCCATGTGGCACCAGACGACGCCCGGACGTCGCCGATGCGACCACGAGCATCAGCGTGACGAAGAGGCCCGTCAAAAACCACGAACGCAGGACGATCGCGATCACCGCCCCGACCAGGGCAAGCTGGAGGACGGCCCTGGCGGCAGCGGTCAGGTCGGCCCGGGCGAACTGAAGGCCGCCGACCTTCTGGACGAGGGCGGCGAGAAGGGGGAGGACCACAACGACGACCGCGAGGCGGACGTAGGAGGACGTCCCGTCGATGTTGACCAGCGACGCGGCGGGAAGGGACATGGCGCCATTATGGGTCGGTGTCCTCGAGAGGCCGCGTGCGGTTGACGGCACGCCCAGCGAGGAGAAGGGCGGCGAGCCAGGGGGACGGCGGTCAAGTAGGAGCGAGCGACCAGGGTGGTCACCACGCACGCTCGTGCTGGGGCCGCAAGGGTTACCGGGCGGGTGCGAGCGGCCCGGTCAGGTCGATGAGCACGGCCCACTCCCAGGCGGTCTGGCGCCACGCGTCGTAGCGACCGGACTGGCCACCGTGGCCGGCCGTCAGCTCGGTGCGAAAGAGGATCGGCGCCGTGCCGGGGTCGTTCGTCGCGACCTCCCGAAGCCGGGCCACCCACTTGGCCGGCTCGGTGACGTGGACTCGGGTGTCGTTGACGCTCGTCGTGACCAGCAGGGCGGGATAGTCGCGCGCAGCGACGTTGTCGTAGGGGGCATAGCCCTTCATCCGGGTGTATGCCGTCGGGTCGTCGAGCGGGTTGCCCCACTCCTCCCACTCCCCCACCGTCAGCGGAAGACCCGGGTCGAGCATCGTCGTCAGCGCGTCGACGAAGGGCACCTGTGCGTGCAGGGCCCGGAACCGCTCCGGAGCGAGGTTCGCGACCGCACCGATCAGCAGCCCACCGGCCGAACCACCTTCTGCAGCAAGCCGATCCGCCGCCACAAGCTGCTGCGCGACGAGATGGTCGCCACAGGCGATGAAGTCCGTGAAGGTGTGCTCCTTGTGCTCGAGCTTCCCGTCGTCATACCAGTGCCGACCCATCTCCGAACCGCCACGCACGTGCGCCACGGCGAAGACGAAGCCGCGGTCGAGCAGCGAGAGCCGAGTCACCGAGAACCACGGGTCCATGCTCAGGCCGTAGGCGCCGTATCCGTAGAGCAGCCCGGGGGCGGTGCCGTCGAGTGGTGTGGAGACGCGGTGGACGACCGACATCGGGACCTGGGTGCCGTCCGGTGCGGTAACCCACTCGAGACGCTGGGCGTAGTCGTCCGGGTCGTAGCCCCCGAGCACCTCCTTGCGTTTCACGAGCGTGAGGGCCCGCCGGGCGACGTCGTAGTCGAAGACCGTCGACGGCGTGACCATCGAGGTGAAGGACACCTGGAGCAAGCTCGTGGCCGGCTCGGGGTTGTCCCCGGTCGACACCGACCACACGGGCTCGTCGAAGTCGATGTCGTGGGGGGCGCCGAGGCCGTCGGGGGACTGAGGATCCCGGGGCAGAACGCGCAACCCGGTCTGACCTCCGGACCGGAGCGAGACGACGACGAAGTCCTGGAACGCCTCCACGCCCGTCACGAGCTCGTCCTCACCAGTGACGTCGAGGGGCACCCACTCCCCCGCGCCCTCCGCGGTGAGCACCGCACGGGCGACCTCGAAGTTGCGGCGTCGCCCGTTGTGGACGACGAGCAGCTCGTCCCCGAGGGGCTCCACGTCGTACTCCAGCCCGTCCCGGCGGGGGGCCACGACCCATGGTGTCCCGGTGGGCGCTGCCGCGTCGAGCAGGAGGTACTCGCTCGTCGTCTTCGACCCGATCCCGAGGACCACCCACCGGTCGTCCCGGGACGTGCCGACGCCGACCCAGAACCGCTCGTCGGGTTCGTGCAAGACACGGACGTCCTCCTCGGCGGGGCGTCCGACCTCGTGCCGCCAGACCTCGTGCGAGCGCCACGCCTCGTCCAGACGGGTGTAGAAGACGTGGGTGCCGTGCCGGGCCCAACCCACCCCGTAGCCGATGTCGGTCACCGAGTCGTCGATGACCTCGCCCGAGTCGATGTCCCTGACGCGTAGGTGGAAGCGCTCGTCACCGGTGACGTCCACGGCGTAGGCCAGCAGGCGTCCGTCGGGCGAGACGTCGCTCTCGCCGAGGGCGAAGAAGTCGTGACCCGCGGCCTCAGCGTTCTCGTCGAGCAGGACCTGTTCACCGGCAGGGTGGCCCAAGCCGTCGAGCACCGGGCGGGACGGGTGTGCCCCCACGCGGACCCGGGCGTCCACGGCATACTGCTCCCCCTCGATCGTGCGCGAGTAGTACCACCAGTCGCCGTGCCGCACGGGGACACTGAGGTCGGTCTCCTTGGTGCGGGCCTTGATCTCGGCGAAGACCTCGTCGACCAAGGGGGTCAGGTGGCTGGTCACCGCCGCGGCGTAGGCGTTCTCCGCCTCGAGGTAGGTCAGGAGCTCCGGGTCGCCCCGGTCCGCCATCCAGGCGAAGTCGTCGGCGACCGTGTCTTCGTGGAGCGTCCGGCTGCTCGGGCGACGCGGCGCTCTGGGCGGGCTCAGGGGGGCGTCGGGCACGCGAGCACTCTAGACAACGGCCTCGTCACTGCTGTGGCCAGCCCGACAGCCGGCGCCTCGACGCGAAGTGCCGCTCCGTGCCGTCCACCGGGTCGGTGAAGGCCAGCGACGCCGCGAGGAGCTGGAGGGGGTCGCCGAAGTCGTCGTCCTCCGCCCGACGCACCACGGGGTAGAGCGGGTCGCCGACGAGAGGGATGCCGAGGCCCGACAGGTGGCGGCGCAGCTGATGGGTACGGCCGGTCGTCGGCACCAGGCGGTAGAGGCCCATGGCCCCGCGGCGTTCGAGGAGGTCGACGTGGGTCTCGGCGTTCGGGGGGGCGTCCGGGACCTCGTCGACCTGCAGCCGCCCGCGGCGCTTGGCCAGGTGGTTGCGGAGCGTCAACGGCAGGACCAGGTCATCGCGCACCGGCGCAACGGCGAGGTACTCCTTGCTCACCGCCCGGTCGGCGAAGAGGCCCTGGTAGGCGCCCCGCCACCGCTGCTCCGTGGTGAGCACGAGTACGCCGGCGGTCAACCGGTCGAGCCGGTGGGCCGGGCTGAGCCCGGGACGCCGCAGCTCGTGCCGCGCCCGGGCGAGCGCGGACTGCACGACATGACGACCGCGCGGCATGGTCGCGAGGAAGTGCG
>JAABUW010010169.1_pt1 | contig 10525 bp, 16 predicted proteins | sample 5560081 | NCBI WGS metagenome assembly JAABUW01 (sample SAMN10711882, study PRJNA513363) | rock metagenome | isolation source: Antarctica rocks | place: Antarctica: Victoria Land, Knobhead sud | reverse complement strand
TTCCAAAAAGTCTCTTTTGATTCAGAAAGCTCCATTGTACAATGAAAATCCGAACTCAGATTTGCCTGGAGACAGTAAACACCTGTTTCTACATTGTAGATATGGTTTAGGTCTATCAATACACTTCAGTAACAGATCTCCATGTCTGGCGTGTTTGTGAAGGGAGCTGACATGAAAGCCTTGCTCGCTTCTATTGTTCACATTGTCAGCACTCATTGATAAACTAGTACCAAGCTTGCGATGCTGAGGCCAAAAGTAATCCAAACATGTCTTCTTGGTGCTGCAGCTGTACACCGTAGACTTGTCAGCTGGAGACATCATCGTGGCAGCTACAGATGGTCTCTTTGACAATGTGTACAATGAAGAGACAGCAGTCCTGGTTTCAGAGCTGCGCCGTCGGGGTCAGGAGCCTGAGGCAGCAGCATCTGGCGTCGCACAATTTGCCAGATCAAGGGCAGGGGACCCACATCACCCCTCCCCTTTTGCTCAAGGCGCAACACTAGCAGGCTGGCCTAATGTTCATGGTGGAAAGATGGATGACATCACAGTCTTGGTCGCATATGTTTATCCAGGTTCAGCCTCATCCAAGTTGTAGACAGACTGACTTACAACTTGGATCTATGCATCAATGTAGGCATCAATAGGTTGTATTCAGTACAATTTGTCAGGACTTTTGCTTCGTCCAATGGCGTAAGATATTATATTGACGTCCTGGTTGTGCCATCACAAAGCATAAAGTGTGTTTGTGATAGTTCAGGTGCTGCTGTCATGTTCTGCCTGTTTGTTTGCTCGGCAGCAGAACCCGCTTTGTCTGTGCTTCAGAAAGTCTGTTATGGAAAGGATGAAGCTGTCGTTCTCCCAGAGACACCTGACACTTACGTTATCAAGTTGACAATTATTTAAACACCAGATCAATGCCGTCTCTACAACAATTGTCTGCGACGAGTCTGTTGTTGGCATATAGCAATCAGGCGTGGACACTGTCTTATTATCAATAGTTATGTTGAATTTTTGGATGCTCCTTGTCTGCACAAGATGCTATGGTTGTAAACGTGGCATTCGTCGAAATTCGTTGATTCATTCAATGATATACGTAAACGTGTTTGACACTAAGTTAGTGCAACAATAGCCCTATCCTAATCAGCAGTGCAGCTGCTAACTTTGATTGTATACGTCCATCATGCTGCAGCATTGCTGACGCACAATCAACTGCAGCGCAATACTCACAAGCAAATCCTTGATGGAAGATTATCATTATGATGAACCAGACTAGGCTGTTCAGCACAGCCTGCAATTGCACACTGTTTCACTGACATATGCGCTTGCGCATTGACTGCAGTATAGCTGCGCAAGTCATTCAGGAACAGAGTGAGGCGGTGTTAGCAAATTGGTAGTCAGCTGAGACTGAGCCGATTACTGTTGACAGGAAGTATCATGTGTTGTTTCAATGTAATATATTCAATATAATATATGCAATAATTGTACAGTTGCATACAAGAACATCAAGTCAACCTAGTTTGCCAAGCACTTGTTGTCCAGAGTCTTTGAGACACATTTGGGGTGGTCATGCACAGGCTGACAGGTATGCCATGTGACACAAGACTGCTGTACCATGAAAAGTGTGCTGACGTAAACCATACCTGCTCATGCACCGGACACATGGAGGCTTGACTTCATGAAAGCTGCACTTGGCAGACAGGATCAAGCCTGCAGAGCCAGTGGCCAAAAACTCTCTATCATGCTAGTCTCAAACTCTACCCGCACCAGTATCTTAGTGTTGAAGTAAATTTGCGATGCTAGTTGCTGCAGTCGGGCTGCTGCTGGTGCAAACTTCAGCTTTGCATCTTTGCCGCATGAGCCTAAATCGAACTGTGCCGCCTCTACGCCTTGAAGCTGAAGGACTAGCAGCCAAACCAGCAGTGGTGGCATCGTTCCATACGGCACCAGAGCGCTTTGCATGTGACAATTCAGCTCATGGCACATCTTGGTAAAGTCTGGCTCAGCCCCTTTCAAGACTTGCTCCCATACATCCTCTGGGTTGACAGTGTTGTCCGTCAACATGGTCAGCAGAATTGTGCCTGCTTTGACCTTCCACTGCAGCGCTACAAGCTGCTCCACCCAGTGTGGCTTGTCCAGAGGCTGGGAGGTTGTCACTGGGTAGAGCAGTGGCAGTTCTGACATCTTGCGTAGTATGGCCTGTCGTACAAGCATCAGTTGAGATGCTGCCAAAAGAATGCTGTACTCATCAGACAATCATGGGCACAACTCCTACCCTTCTGTTGTGCCTGAGCTCGTCATTGAATCTTCTACAGGTTGTGGCAAGCATGAAGGCAATGGGTGGTGGAACAGATAGCAGCAACTGCTGAAGAGCTGTCCCAGGAAGGTCCATGAGGTGCAAGCTCCCCATGGCTTGAACCTGAGCTAGGTATAGTCAGCTGAGACTTTACTTTTGTGCTGCAAACCAGCGGCAATTGAGTCGTCAGCAGGTTCAAGGGGTGCTTGATTTGTCGGGTTGCACAAGGTACAGAAAACGTCCTGCACTCACCTGCTTAGCGCATCAGCTGGTTCTTGGGCTCAGCTTTCCATTTAGCGGGGTTGATGGCCAATACTCACGCGAAGATTGCCACAGCGCCAATAATCCAAAAACTGAGCAGAAGCTGGGCGGGGATACGTACCGTACAGCGGCCGAATTTGCAGTACCTGGACAGCACAGACGCGCAGTGTAGGACCTTGGTTTGACCACGAGCCGAGTCAGTTATCTGGTCCCCGCGGGTGTCCCCGCCTTGCATAAATGGCATAAATCTCAACATTGTGCCACAGTCCTAACAAAGTGCAGGTGTAAACGCTGATCCACCAAGCATACAGCATAAAAAACAACATTTGTTGAGCAAACTCCCCCGGTTCAGCACCTTCCAAGTCTGAGAGTTCGCTGATGACACGACCTGCACCCACATGCACTGATATCCTGCTATCAACAAGTCTGATACTTCGAAAGCTGACTGGCTCTGAAAGGTGCATGCATGCACTCATGCAAACGATTTAAGTCGACAGGGGGTCTATGAGAGAGAGAAAGAGAGGATTCTAATCCTCAGCCAATTAACTAGCTAGCCTATAGGTTGTACAGATGTGCCAGGTGTCAGTAACCTGGTCTGAACATCAGTACTAACTACTCTTAGAGCGTTTATCATAAGCGTTTATCATGTCTAAACAGTCTGAAATAAATTTGTAAACAACCAGTGGTATGACATGCCACTCGACAGATCTAGGACAGCCTCTTATTCAATGACTGGTCCCCAGCATGAGTCAACAGGCCCCGCAGGCAAGTCAATGGTCCGAATTTGCAGTATTGTGCTTGCAAGTCGCAACAGCACGAATGCTGGCGTTAGACGATAGGTGTACCTGCTGTAACTAATACACTATCGAACTCACAATTCCTTGCTGAAGCCAGTTGTCTGTCGGAGTGTGCGCCTTCATACTTTGTCTACTTCAGTCATCATGCCGCTCGAACACGTTAAAGTCAGTCGGTCAAGCAGCAGTACCATACTGATTCAAGGTCTCCAGGCTCAGCCATCCCAACGCTATGGTCAGGCTAGGCAGAACCTCCGCGTCAAGCATTCGGCCCTGCCGTCACTAGCAGGCCAGTCTCAACTTGATAATCGCTGATGGCCCTGCAAGCTTATGTTTGTTGCTGTCGATGCTTGATATTCTTGATGCAATTATCAAACACATTGTATAGGCATTCAAACTACGCGACATTCGAGCCGGAAGTGCCCGCTGCTGAAAATCGATATGGTGAGCGTGCTGCCTGTTGCAAGCTGGTGTATGCATTCTCACAGGTGCTTTCTTGCCAAGTCGGGTACTCAGACCATCCAGTCAATGTTTATGGCTGCTTTGCAGGCAATACACAGGCCGCTCACTGTGCGGGCCCAGGCAGTAGCAAGCTCACCAGCTGAGACTGCTGTATCTACTACAATAGTCCTGAAGCAATGTGAGCTATCATTTGGGGACACTGTCAAGGCTGTTGGCGAGTCAGATGCTTTCGGGTCATGGGATAGTGACAAGGCACCTGAGCTCCAGTGGCAAGAAGGTCATGACTGGCTAGCAAAGCTGGATGTCTTGCCTGGCAACTGCACCTTCAAGGTGCAATAACCTGTGCTGAACAGCCTGCAATGCCTGCGCATCACAGAATCCTGCCAACTCACATCTTGTACATGACATCTGCAGCTGGTGATTGTCAATGGCAGTGGCGCAACACAGTGGGAGTCAGGCGATAACAGATCTATCATGGTACGCATTTGAGCGTTTCTGTACAGCAGCTGTCACCAGCATGCTACTGCTGTCTGATTGATCTCTGCTTAACCCAAATTGGTTTGTTGCTTTCAATCCTGGCATAAAGCTTCAAATTGCACTGCGTTTTTGTGTTCTGAAGGCATCATTGAATGATATCACATCGTCTTTTAGGACTATTGACCGGCAACGTTTGCCCTGACCTTTGACAGGTACCAGCAGATGCATCTGGGGGTGAGGTCACAATTATGTGCCACTACAATCAAACAGGCAGCACTGAAGTGGAAGTAAAACCAGCAGCTGCTGCTCAGCAGTCAACTGCACAGCCACAATCTCCTGTAGATGATCTGACAGATGGCTTTGCTGCTGGCGATGCTGCAGTGCAAGTTCCGGTACATGCTGTTTCTTGAACTAAACACAATCATCGTGCAATGACCACATAAGAGATGACCGCTCAAGAATAAGACAGCAAACTGAGACAGACTGGACAGGATTTTCAAAAGTTTGACATGATGTGGTGAACATGGTCAGTTGTTATTTTCGCTACAAATACTGTTCCAGAGTGTAGCCCAATCTATGCATTGGCTGCAGGCGGTGCAAGAGCACGCAGAGGAGGTGCAAGAGCAGGCAGAAGACATGAGTGACAGTTCATCGCCTGCACAGCAGCAGGCTGCAGCTGAAGTGCAGGAGAAAGTGACTGAGGCAGCACCTGAAGAGGATCTTGGTGACACTCTGTCTATGCTCCAGGGAGCAGAATCTGCAATGGATGAACCAGAGTCCTCCCAGGTAAACTGTGTGCACAGTTTGCATACTTGCTGCTGCTGTCTATTTCGCAGTGTCAGGCTTCATTTTGAAGCAGAAGAGTGCAGTTGCATGTTTGCAGCTGGTTTGTCTCACAGATCACTGCTTGTATTATCGATTGCATGTGTCCTGACAGCAGAGATGCAACATGCATAGTTGCATGTATCAGTTGACAGCGCCAACACTGCAGTAATGCACACCCTTGGTGGTGCAAGACCACAAGGCATGTTGCAGGCATCAAGCAGCAAAGCAAACGCCGAGGTGGCTGGTGAGTCATCCACCTCGGCAGAAGCAGGGGCACCAGAAGCACAGGCCAAGGCAGGGGAGGCAGAACAGAGTGCCAGTTCTCCATCTAGTGAGTCGCAAGGTTGGCTGTCGCGGCTAGCTAAAGCATCCAAGAACTTTCTGTCTCTTGATTGAGGTTGGTGTCAGCCCTCAGTGCTTGAGGGTGCAGTATGTCATCCTTGAGAGCGAGTGTGAGAGAGAGAAGCTCAAATGTCTTGCTGCTGGCATCAGGCAGGAAAGACACACCTTGGTGTGTTACATTTCTGTGAGTGCATTCAGCTGTAAACATTGTTGCTTGTCAATAAGGCTGTTCACGAAGAATTTATTTGTGGCAAGCTTGCTAGACTCTGCAGCATTCTCAGGAGCACCTGTCAGCTACTGATTACTTCCTGCAACATCATGGCTCACAGCACTGTGGCTTGCAGGTAATCAAGATAATGGAAGAGAAGATTACAGTTCCTACAAAACCTTTGGCAAGAGCAAGGTCACTGACATTGCCAGAGATGGGTCCATCACATTTACGTTTGAAGAAGATGACGATGTTGATGCTCAGTCCTTATCCAGTCAGCTGCTTGGCTTATCATGATGCACAGCAGCAGCATATGCTTGCAGCCATGATGCTCAACTACACCACTGCAACATGAGATCCTTGCACGAATGGCTGACTTGAAATCTGTAATGGACAAAGCTTCCAATATGTGCTGCTTGCCCTCATGGCTATCAGGACTGCAAGAGCTCTCACTACTGTCTCAAACAGTCATGGTGTAATTACTTGTGATTTGCTGCTTGACCAGACAGAAAAAGATGCTGATTGTTGTAAGAGACAATCTCTGCTTGCTGACAATAACTGAACACGCAGAGTTGAGACCGTCTTCCATGCACTATATCTTGGAAGGTCCTCCACTATACTGAGAAGCCTGCTGCAAACTGCTGACGAGAAGCTGAGTAGGAAGACTGCAAGGCACTGGACAATAGGCACAGGGGGAAAAACATGATTGACAGTATGTTCAGAGTATATATATGGAGCCAGCTAGCATCAGAGCATTGGTTCAAGTCGTTTCCGAGCAGCTGCACTAGTGCCAGGAGCCTTGAAATCATCATCCGCATCATCTTCACACATGTCTCCAAAGTCAACATCGCCATCGATGTCATCAGCATCTGCATATTGTACAACCTGCATGCAAGGCAACCATTCGGCGTTTGCTGCAGTATGGCTTGCTGGAAAGGCCCAAACATCATTTTGGCACAGCTGCTTCACTGCAAAAGCAGAAGCAGTCATCCCATGTCAAGTTCAGCAGCTATGCTGCAGTGTCAGGCTCTACCTTATGTCGTTTGCGCGGTCGAGGTTTGGTCCTTGTGGAAGCCTTGGCCTTAGAGGAGCCCCCACAGGTGCCCCTGGCTGCAGTGCTACGTTGACCTTTGCCAGCCTTGGACTTGATCACTGCAGCGTGAAGGCTGAGTCTGATTCCACGCAGTGCATATCATACACAAGATGCACGCCTGGCAGTTTTGTCTGCTTCCATGCAGTGTAATTCATACACAAGACGCACACCTGACAGTTTGCCAAAGGCAATCAGTGAACAAGATGGTTCTCTCTGAGAGTGAACAACAGCAAACGAAGCACTGCCCTGCTGTGTTGAGTGCAGACCACAACTGATACCAATTGCACCCCATCACAAGGTGGGTCAGTTGAGGCAGGATCAGACCTGGTGAAACGCCTTCTGGCAGGAATGGGGTCCTGCCATCTGTGCTTCTGCCCTCAAACCCAGCACCGTCATCAACACCATCATTTGCCAGCTCTGCAGCTTCTTGCATGCTGTCGGTGCGCTGTGCCCGTTTCCTGGAGGTGGTGCGCATCAAAGTCGCACCCTCTCCGTAGTCTGACGCATCTGACTTCATGTAGAACTTGAAAACCTGAACAACCAAGGCAGCGTGTCTCTGTCACAGTGAAATGTTGTACAAGGCTTGTACTACAAGCAGAGCCTGAAACTACACTCCTGTACTCAATTCTGCATTGAGTACAATAGTGTAGTTTGTAGCAATGATCTGAGATGAGAATCAAAATAGGCAATGCTGGGGCAAAACTCACCGAAAGGGCAAGGCACCCTGTATACAATATCACTGGAATGACAAATGCACTTTGACATGCCCTCATGAACACAGAACTGTAGCTGTTAAAGAAAAGTGGAAATGCAACCTGTTATACCTTATACTGCTCCTTCCAAAGGTCAGGCTGCTGAGGAGCATCCAAGCGCAGGCAGTGCAGCGGCAGCTCTGCTCCTTCTTGTACAGTCACAGATATGCGCTCCTCCTGCACCACATCGCCATCCTTGGTTTCCATAGAAAGAAAAGAAAAGAAAAGTTTACGCCTTTCAGTGATCACAGCGGGAGCCTCCTACGGCGGCAGCCCGGAGCTCTTGGTTTCCATACCTCTGTTGGGCAACGCACAGATGTATGCATTGGGTTGCTTGGATGGTACCATGTTACCTTTATAAAAGGCAAGGGAGGGAGTACAGTCTTGATGCCAGGTGGACTGTTCAGGTGAGATGTCATGGCAGAGAACAGAGTCACACAGACAGACGCCAGCATGTGATAATAACAATACAATGGTGATAATGATGATAATAACAACAATAATAATAGTAACAATAGTGATAACAATAACAATAATAATGATGATGATGACAATGATAATAATGATAACAAAAACTCACTTTCTAGCTCTTGATGAGCTAGGTACGTGCAGGACATGTGCCTGGCAATATTTCAGATATGCATATACAGCCAAGCATAGATCGGATGATCAGCTTCTGTACACCTGCCTCACGTCCAGGGGAGTAACTGCCAGAACAAGTAATGCACAGGTTTGCATGACATCAACCAGTGCAAGCTGACCTGCTTGCGCTTCTCTGGTATGTCTGGCGAGAAGGCGGCTATGCGCTCCTCACTCATATTGTACGTGGCCTTCAGGAAGCGCTTCAGCATCAGCAACATGGTCAATGCCAATGACGCCGTGCATGCAGCCTGGCCAGCTTTGCTGTCACACTTTTTTCTAGCACTCCCAGTTTCGCCATGCACTTTGGCTGATGGTTGCCCCTGCAAATGCAACATGAGCGTGTGAAGATGAGGCACACAGTGCAGCATTGATGCAGAAGGGTATACCCTTGCCTGTTAGCTGGCAAGGAAACTGAAGCATTATGTGGCTATCCACAATCACCACGTTTAGTCATGCATCTGCACATCCCAGATCCAGCTTTTCAAGAAGATTGATCTTTACTGCCACATGACTGCTAGTTCCCGTTTTGACTGGTGACACAGCTTGAGCAACAAGCACAAGTACATTCACCTCAGCATCGCCAGGCAGCACAGCTGATGTTCCATCGGCCTGAATCCGGGCACTCAGACCATCACTCTGCTGTACCCCATTCATGGCATCAGGCACAGCATGGGGATCTTGTGTGGTGGTGGGGGCTGCATCAGTTGCAGACTCCAGGGAGCTCTTCTGGGCAGACAAGACAAAGTCTCCACGGCGGGAAATGGTGGTGTTGATGAGGTGCAGCAGGGAGTGGGGCTCATCGCATTTCTTGAAGGGCAGGCAGGCTGCCACATTGGCACAGAAGGACAACAGCCTGCAGGTAGCATACCGGGCTGCATGATGGAGGTTGACTGAATTGGGGTCTAATGCACACATGATGTGTGTCGTGTTTCGTTGAGTGATGGCAGCACGCCAAGCAAGTCATCTGGCGCTTCGTTGATCAGTTCCTGATTGGATTGAGCGCTGTTGACTTGTACTCGACCGCAGCAGCAGCCCAAACAGGCGAAGCAGAAAGCTCATTGGACACTTACAAACTGGTTGTGCATCTCAATTAATGGCAAGCACAGCTCTGCAAGCGCTCTCTGTGATGACCACTTTTGTTAGTGCTATGACATGAAGCTTTGACTGACCTGGGGTCAGCAGGGGCAGCTCCAGGGGTGAGCAGGTCTGAGGCTGAGTCAAAGCAGCGTATGAGGGTGCGCATGAAGGGCCAGCGCAGGCTGCGGTCTGGCTGCAACAGATGCAGGTACAGAGCTGCCATGCCTCGACTAGCCTCACTGGAGAAGCCTGCATAAGTGTCAGAAGTGGCATCAGCCTCTGCGTGATCCACCTGCCTGTGCATGCATCAGGATTGGTTTCAGCCTCTGCGTGAGCATCCATTGCCTGTGCGTGTATCATGCTGCATGTTTGTGAGCAGTGATGCTTATTCAAGCAGCCTTGCTGGTACTGTTGTGAATGAGCAGAGCAGATGATGCGGACTATAGGTGTAACATAGGCAAGGTGGCAAGAGGGGACGTGTGACGCGTTGTGAGCTATCAATACCTCTGTTTTCATGTTTGTGATATGCAGAATAGATCACAAACAGGAGGACGTACCAGGTTATAGACAGGGCCGTTGCAAGGATGCTTATGGAACAGCATGATGGGCGCTTTGTAGCGACTAATTTGAGACTCCCATGTGTATCACACATGACAAGATGTGCAAATGCATAGACCCTGCTGGGGTTTACCTTTGACAGGGGATTGTCCAGGCAGGGTGGCCTGCTTGAGGCCTTCTTGGAAGAGGGCAGCAGCATGCAGCCCCTCTGCAGTAGCCAGGCGACTGCGCACCTCACTATACTTCTCTGCCTCCTTGCGAAGAACCCTGAGCGCTCGCTCAGACACATCCCTACACAATGCAGGACTTCAGCATTCAGCTGTGATGCTGTCTGAAGCAGTCTCCTATTCTGCTCGAAAAGCTGCTCATAATGTCAATGACGCTGTCTAAAGTAAGCTTGTATCTAACCCAAATGCAGAAAGCTGTTGCCTGTAGATCTGCATGCCAATTGCATAGGCACAGCATTGCTATACGACAACAAGGAATGTGTATGCCAGTCCATCTGAGGGAGTCTGCATGCCTTGTTTGCTGGGTCAACATGCTGTACATGCTATCTGGAGGCATGGAGCAGAAGGGTACAGGGTAGTACCTGGTGGGGTCAGTGGTGAGGGCAATGAGGGTGGGCACAGCGCTGAAGGGTGGCATGACCCCACCCCGCAAAACAGCCTCCATCACCTCCAATGCCCTCCTCCTCACCTGAGCATCATGTCAGCTTCATACAACCAAAGCCTGCTGTTTGAT
>JAABUW010010167.1_pt1 | contig 10525 bp, 19 predicted proteins | sample 5560081 | NCBI WGS metagenome assembly JAABUW01 (sample SAMN10711882, study PRJNA513363) | rock metagenome | isolation source: Antarctica rocks | place: Antarctica: Victoria Land, Knobhead sud | reverse complement strand
GTCACGTGCTGACTTGGACAGACGCTGGGTTTGCGGAGGTTTAGGATTTAGGTGCGGAGGTTGTGCAGCGCCAATCGACTCACCTGTATAGAAATTCGCCAAATTTGCCGAACATGCCTGAACTGAGCCAGACCTGGCATGTAATATCATGTGGTGACTGTAAACTAACAAGTTCAGACTCAAGCGCCTGTCTTCATCCCCGGCAGGTGGTGCTCAGCCGGTACGACCTGTTTCACGCGCACATCTTCGCGTCGCATGCCTCCGGCGAGCTGGTGTGTGCTGTTCTTATTTCATTATTGTTCTGGTTTTTGCATTACTGTTATCCCTGTTTTTCATTTTTGAAACTCTGTGCCAGCTTGAGCCCGCCACCGGACCCGCGCCAGCAGCGGGTTCCGCGTCGCAGACAGACTGCCAGCAAGCAACGCCTCCCCTCCCAAGCCGCAGCTTTACGTATGTATGCAGGAAATATGGTGGCATCTGTAAGTTCGTGGTGTCGCGCAGGGGCTGCTGGGAAAATACGCGGGAAAATGCGCGGGAAAATACACTTGCGGACAACAACGACACCTGCCCCTGCAACCAGGGCTCTGGCTTTTTTTTCATAGGTTGGATGAGAGGCGTCCTGTGGCGTGTCTGCAGGGGCTGCTATTTCATGCGCGGGAATACCCTGCGGCCAACAACGACACCTTCCCCTACAACCTTGGCTACTGCCAGCAGGGGACGCCAATGGCCTTTGACGGCCTCACCATGGACCTGCGTAACATCCTGTACTTCCAGGTGCGCTTCCTTTATGTATGAAACCCTAGACCCTGGTGTACTCCATCTGCTGCGGAGTCAAATGGGGCACGCCACTGGCCTTACAGCCGAAGTACGGACTTGCGCAAGCTCCTGTGCTTCCAGGCACACGTGGCGCAGAATGCGGTTTGCGGTTGCTGGCTCTGCACTGCAGTGCGTAAAAAAATTGTGTTTTGTTGCGTTCACTGGTCACGAGCTCATGGTACGCACCTAAAGGGTGAGTTCAGGTGTGTTTCGATCGAAGAGCTGGCAGATGCTGATTTGCACTGTACGTGCTGATGCTCTTGGCAGGGGCACGCGGCGGTGCTGGATGTCGGGCCGAGCAGCGTCCTGCGCACACACCTCATCATGGACGGCCTGCAGGTGCGCCCTGCTGGTTGTAATCTAATGTCACACGGATACGACGGATACGAGGCGATACCGTATCAACGAGATGAGTTGATACGGTATCGCCTCGCGTCAGATCGTCGAAGCCGCATACCAGACTCAGTCGGCAGACACGCGGTCGCTGATCATTGCGCAATTTTGTGCATGAGCTCTGCGAGACAACCGTCTCAACCCTGTTTTCATTCAGCATCGCCACGCTTCAGAGACAACGCCACACCCCGCGTCCTGCCAGCCTGTTCCTTCCACACGGTCTTTCGCGAATGCTGCTGCGGCTCTTCATCGCACAGGAGGTGCGGACGGTGCAGGAGAACGACCTGGGCCGCCGGCTGCTGGATGTGAACTACTTCCACGCTCTGCCGGGCCGTCGACCGCGTCATCGCATCTTCATATGCCCATGAGCAGCCGTGAGAGATGGCCCGCAGTGGGAAGCGGCAGTCGCGGTCGCAAGTGGCAGGTTTCTGTACGGATAGGTAGACGTCGAAACGGCTACCTTGCGCTGCCGGGCTGCAAGCCCTGCCAACGTATGTTTATCTCTTTACATCAGCATTCTGGATAGGCGTTTGTCGCAGGTGGCAATATGTCCAATGCGCGAGTTGCTGTTGACAGATAGAAACAATCAATTCATTTGAATTGTGAAGCACAGAGTGAGTCTGAACGAAGCTCACCTGAATGCGCAAGCATGGCACAAGGTCGGTCATTGTGACTACATTTACGCTTTCGGCTATGAACATTCTGCTCGTTTGTGGTCCTGCTTTAAACACGAGCAGAAACAGCGGTGCCTGATGCTCCGGGGCCGAGGCAGGAGTGCAGAAACGTGCACGCCGCAAACAAACCAGCCGTCCGAGTCTCAAACCGGGATAGTCGCACCAAGCTGATCGGCCCTACAGTGCTGCTGAGCTCCCGCTTGCCGCGGCCTGTTTGGCAATATCGATTGCGCGGCCCAAGGCGAGGCGGCGCTGTGTGGCCTCGACTACCACACGCGGCGACTGTAACTCCAAACCGGTGGGTCACTTGCCAGAGTCGGCATGCGTACAAGACTGCCGGCTGCGGCCGGCACTCCGGGACTCTTCCAACCGTGATCAGGCGGTCACGGCGGCAGGCTGCGGAAGCTGGAAGCCGCTGTCGGCGATGACGGGCGCGCAGCGCTCGCACAGCTCCGGATGCCCCGCCTGCTGGCCAACCTGCAAAAGATAGGCGACACCAAAATGCACTCAGGCACCGCTTGGACTTGAAATTTGGTGAATGTTGGTGAAATTTGGGTGAAATTTGGATGCAATTATGCAGTCGGGAACTGATGTCCATGGTGGAACAGGACCGGCACACGCAGCAGGTTCGAGTTCAGGGTATTCAGGTTCACAGTTCGGTCCAGCACTATCGACAGCAACTGTGCAGCGGTTTGCCTCCCGTCTGCATCCTCGGCTGCAGGACAGGCTGTTGAGCCGATGTTTTGGCATGGTCTGGGCGCCTTCGATGCCGATGTTAACGACAGGATTTGTACTTTACATAATCACATCACCCACATGCACACATATTTGCTGTAATCCCAGCAGCGGGTGCACTTGAATCCCCTTGGCACCATGCGCGCGTGCACTGCCAGCTGAAGAACACTGTAAGAACTGCAGACTGCCACCCACCTGCTCGCTGTAGTTCCAGCAGCGGCTGCACTTGGAGCCCCGTGCGCGCGCGATGCCGACGGTGAGATCGCCAACGCCCTCCAGTTGCAGCGTCGCGGTGTGCTCCGTCGCCGCCGCCTCTGCGGCGCTGTCCACCAGCTCTACCTGTGCGTCCAGGTGTCCATGTGAGAAGGTAGGTTTCCAGGTTGTGTGATGATTGCTGACGCCCTCCAGCTGCAGCGTTGCGGTGTGCTGCTTCGCCGCCGCCTCTGCGGCGCTGTCCGCCAGCTCCACGTTCATGGGCATACGATGGAAGGGTTTAGACATTGCAAGAGGAGCTCCACTGGATCCCAGGGCAGCAATTTGAGTCGGAAGAGGGCAAAAATGAGGGAGTCGTCGAGTATTGACCTGTGCTCGCCCGGCGCAGGTCACATATATACAAGGAACAGAGCAGCTGGGCCGCGGAAGCCGTGCTGCATTGCGGTTGACGCCTCTGCTGCGCTGCTCAGCAGCTCCAGACTGGCAGAAACCCTAAACAGGCATGCAGCTCTATGTTCCCGGTTCGTATGTAGCGGCAGCGTTGTCGAATGCATTGTCACTACAAGACTCGAGCACATTCACTTTAGTGTGCTGCGTCACTACAGGACTCGACAATGATCGCACCTCGGACACGATGAAGGCGTATCGCAGCGGGTCGGCGCCGTTGTCTGATGCGTCAAGCGCCGCCAGCCGCGAGCGCAGCTCCCCATCCGCCACATGCAGCAGCACTCGCGCCTCCAGCGCCGAGCCCAGCAGCTTGGCGATGCGTGCCTTTTCCAGCACCTGCGGGTCGAGCGAGCACTTCTGATGCTCTTCTGATGCATTTCTGATGCAAATCTGATGACAGATTACCGAAAGCAGTTCGTGTGTTCCCAGGGCCGGCGTGGTTTGCCGTGGCCAGAAACTGCCCCAGGTGTCGGAGCGTGTGGTGACTGTGCAGTGTACCACCGCACAGCGTTTGGGTTTAGCCCTCAGTGTCCCTAAAACCCTAAACCCTAAACCCCAAAACCACATGCCCTCAGTGGCCGCAAGACTCGGGAGCTTGCGCTGTGGTCAAGGCTGATCGATTGGAAGCCGTTGTTTGATGAGGTGTTCCATTGACAGATGAGTGCTTGAGAGAGCGGCTGCTCTGTCACCAGTTCTGTCTTCAATGCTCACCCTCTGCACAGCGAGACGGGCGCAGTGTTTCATGGCGCCTCAGTGGCGGGCGGCTCAGCGAGAGTGCCTGAGCATTGGGGTGCAATCGACAGCGCTGCCCGTGAAGCTGGCGAGCTTTGGCAGAGCTGTGCCCGCTGCGGCGCAGGGTCTCATCATGCGAGGAGAGGGAAGCAAGATAACGACACCAACCTGGTTGACCTCGGCGCGGATGGCGCGCAGGCTGCTGAAGGTGGCGGCGGTCTCCGCCGACAGGTTCCGCCACTCGTCCGGTGCATGCTGCCATCCCGCCTGCACGTCCGATGCGATGGCTTGGTACAAGTCGCCGGAATGACCCAGTAAAATGTGTTGTGATTCAGCGCAGAGTATCCACCCCACTGCATCACGCCACGGAGTTTGTTGCTGGTGTGGAAGATGTTCAGGTTTTTAGGGTTTAGGGTTTAGTCGCACGTTGCCGCTCGTCCGGCACACACATGCCGTCCCAAGATGCAGGTCGATCGTGCAGGGTGATCGCCCAAGCAGGGTTTGACGTTGGCCGTTGTGACTGTTAGGCAGGCGATGTGGAGGGATAGGACCAGTGCCAACCGTTGCATACCTGGAAGACGGACTGCGCGAGCACCGGCCAGGGCAGGTGCTGCCAGGCGTCGCTGCCAGCTGGAAGAATGTGTGTTCATTCAGCAGCAGCGGCGGCAGCGGCAGCGGCAGCAGCAGCAGCAGCAGCGGCAGCCACATCTTGACGACGGACTGCGCGGGCCAGGGGCAGGTGCTGCCAAGCGTCCTCCGCCGTTTGATGGAGTTGAGGAATAGACGACAGCAACATGGAATATACCTGGAAGACGGACTGCGCGGGCGCGGGCCAGGGCAGGTGCTGCCAGGCGTCCTCCGCCATGTGCGGCAGCACCGGTGCCAGCGCCGGCAGCAGCCCCCGCAGCAGCGCCGCCAGCACCGTCTGGCAGGACCTGCGACATGTGCAGGCAGCCTTCAGTGCAGTCTCAGCCTCGGAAGTGAGCCAACAAGGGCAAGCGCCGGCAGCAGCCCCCGCAGCAGCGCCGCCAGCGCTGTCTGGCAGGACCTGCGGCACAAGAGATGGCCATTCAGTGAGAGTCGGAGTACAGTGTGATGTGCGGCAGCACCGGTGCAGTTGCCGGCAGCAACCCCCGCAGTAGCGCCGTCAGCACCGTCTGGCAGGACCTGCGACACAAGGTGAACGTGGGCCGAGTTCATGAAGTTTGCTGGTTTTTCAGTCAAAAGTCGACTTTGCTGTGCGCTGTGCATCGTCTACAGCCCCAGCAGCAGCGCCGCCAGCACGCTTGTCTGACTCGTCCTGCGGCAGAGAGGAAATTACATTCTACATGCTGCATTATAGTCTGAAGTGCGCTGCATAGGCAGAATTAGCGCCAGCAGCAGCGCCGCGGTAGGGGCTCGGGGTGTGTCCACTATGAGGCGCTGTGGCAAATCTTCTCTGCGTGCACGCTGACCAGGAAACCGTCCAGACAGCAGCGTGCAAACAAAAGCCGCAAGCTCACCTGCGGTCGTGCGAGTCTGTGCCTCGCACATACAGCCGGTCTTTTGCGACGTCCAGATAGAAGTTGGACAGCTCCAGCACCGTGAAGCGCTGGATGGCCTGCAGCATAGGAGCCATGAGAAACGTGTGGGAATAGAATGGAAACAGTGGCTTGTGTCCGTGACTAGGTGTCACACATCGACCCTGTAGGTCAGAGCAGGACAGCACCAGCAACGTCGGATGGCCTGCAGCCAGAAACACCGCAGATATGTGTGGAGCCATGGGTGAGAAAATCTTGAGAAGTCCGGCACATCCCGCTGCTGGATGTGCTGGGCTGCGGCAAAGGATTTGAGTTGTGGCATTGTTGCACATGTAGCACAATTCAGCTCGAGCGTCCGCGGCCTGCATCTCTTCTGCTGGCGCCAACATCAGAGAGCCAGCGGAGGGCGGAACCCCCGCGAGAGGGTGCCCACAGGTTAGAGTGAATGGCAGTTGATGTGCAAAACCCTGATCATGTTTGCCAGGCACACCTGGTAGAAGCGCGCAAACTGGTAGTTCTCGTACGCCGCCTGCAGCTCAGCCGTGAGCGCCGCGGCTCGGCTCAGCATGTACCTGTTTGATGCAAAACACCTGTCGAGATTCATCTTTGCGGGAGATCCCAGCTGGTGGAACAGTGACAGATGGTGCACCATTGCTGCCCCTCGATTCACCTCTCAGTGGCAGGCAGCTGCTCCCGGTTGGGGTCAAAGCCGTCCGGGTAGGCAGGTCGGCGACAATCGCAATGGCGATCTTGCTGAGTTGCTTAGTTGAAGCATTTCGCACCTGTCTGTCACCGGCAGCTGGTCGTAGGCCACCGCATCGCGGTCGGGTTCGAAACCGTCCAGGTTGCCCAGCAGGAAGCGCAGCGTGAAACGCAGCTTGCGGTACGTGTCCGCTGTCTGCATATGTAAAAGGCGCAAGTATTGGAGATGCTCACGCGACACATTAGCCTGCGGCAAAGGACGGTGTGAAGAGCGCAGCTTGCGGCAAGTTTTTGCTGTCTGGTGGCCAACCAGTATGATCAGCGTGCGTGCGGAGGGCATCTAGAGGTCCGACCGGCTGGCGCCGTCCACATGCAGGACAGAGCGCAATGCAAAACAGAAGCACGCCTGTCGCAGTGCCACCAAGCAAAAGCCTGCGGATGCCGGCCTTTGATGTGAGACATGTGCTGTTTGTTCACCTGGTTCAGGATGCCAGAGCCGATGGACACATCGCCCGAGGTTGCGTCCACGGATGCCACCCACAGCCGCAGCACGTCCGCGCCGTAAGGCGGCTCCGCCTGTTGCGAAGTAAGGAGACGCTGTCGAATGCGAGAACGGCGGACTCAGCATGTGCGATTGCGTATCTGACCAGGCACAGTGTTGCAGCGTTTCAATCGGCAAACTGTTGTGGTTCCTGTCACAAGAAGTGTGATCCTGTAGGACAGGATTGCGAGTTTGTCGTCAGTGCATTGTCCGCATTAAATCAACACCTTCTGGTCCTTGCCGCCCAGCATGACGGTGCGCGGGTCCACCACGTTGCCGATGGACTTGCTCATCTTGACGCCCCGCTCGTCCAGCACAAAGCCTGCAAAACAGAGGTGAACTGTTACATGCAAGCACTTGAGCTCATGTCATGTGGACGCTCATTTTCATGCTTGCTTGTCCAGCACAAACCCTGCAAAATTGCATGCAGACACACGAAACATCTGCCACGAACTTCATTTTGTTCATCTTCACACTTCCTTCCTATGTCGGCAGCCACCCGCACTACACATGGATCTAGCCAGCTCTTCTGCCCAGAGTCCGTGACCAAGCACCATTCGTCATCAGTATGGCTGTGGGGCTTTCGGCTACCTGATGCAGAGACAGTGATGGAACGTGTGCAGACTATTAGGGTTTAGGGTTTATAGTGCAGCGCTTGCGCTCAGGAGCTGGTGCGCATACCGTGGGTGAGCACGGCCTTGTAGGGTGCAACACCCGTCGCCGCCACGCTAGTAAGCAGCGAGCTCTGGAACCACCTGCAGCCGCACTCAGAATCGCTCAGAGCATCGGAGCCGGCTTGCAGCTCCAGTGCACCGGTGCTAATGCTCGTGCAGCTTGGACTCGTACACCGCGGTCGGCCTGCCGTCACGCTGTGATGCATCCAGCACGTATCAATCAAATTGCAATGACAGCTGCATGCAACGCATGGGCAGACCAGTCATTCCGCATACACGGCCTGCCCATGCGGCAGTCGAACGGCTGCTGCAAGGCTGACAGACATGCCGTAGAGGCACATGACTGGATGTTTTGAAGCACCGATGGCACAGACCCGACGCACCACGATTGATGTACCATCTCGAAGGTTATGAGATACGTGAAGCCTGCTGCGCGTGATTCGACAGTGACAGGGCAGCGAAGATTTGACAAAAGAGCGTTTCCCGCAGTTGCATTGTGACAGCCATCTACACAAAGGTCCGCTGGCAGCTGAAGATACACCGACATTTCGATTCAGGCACATGTCCGGGGCGTGGCGCATGGTTTTTAGGGTTTAGGGTTTCGATTCCTGCCCGCAATGGCGTTCGGAGCCAAGGCGACCAGACACATGGGCCCGCCACCAGCGACAACCGCAGCGTCGGCGTCCAGCCACCACGCATTACATCACATGTACATTCTTGAATGCCCCGTGATGCCAGACGTTATTATTTTCAACCCTTAGGGTTTAGGGTTTAGGACTTAGGGTTTAGGGCTCACCCCCGGTGCTGGTCAGAGCCCTCCAGGTACAGGTCCGCTGGGAGGCTCAGCGCCGGGTCGGCATCGACGCAGCCCGCCCAGCTGGTACCGCTGTCGAACCACACGTCCTGCATGGATCACAAGCACATCGATGAGGCACGTGTGACAGGTCAACACGATCACCATAACGTGGGGAAGCTGAGCAGCAGCACCGGATCCGCGTCCACACCACCCGCCCAGCTGGCGCCGCCGTCGAACCACGCGTCCTGCAGAAGATGGTGCAGGGTTTGCAGGAAGGTGGGTTCTCCAACAGTGAAGGTGCCCCCGAGACGGAGCAGGGAGTTTGGCAACGGCGACGCTACTGGCTGGCTGACTGGCTAAACGGCAGCCTTTCTATCACCACGCCCAATGCTGCATTTGCCATACACATGCCACGAGGCGCGCAAGCCACAATAAGGGTGGTTTCTCGCAGTGCAGCCTGCGATGTGTGCAAGGGTCAGCAGCCGCAATGCGATTTTGCCACCCAAAACCCTTGGGCCATAATGCCAGGTCCGGCAAGCTCCGGCGGCCGCAGCTCCTCCAGCAGTAGCCGTGCAGAAGCCGCCAATATCCATGTGGATCCTGATCTGAAAAACTCAGGTTGATGCTCACCATGGTGTCCTCGCCCTTTTTCAGCCGTGCAGCCTGGTCCCGCAGCTCGGCCGGCAGCAGGTCTTCGAGCGGCAGCTGCCACCAGGCGTCGGTGCCCTTTTCGGCGACCACCTTCTGCACGTGCGCAATGCTTGCCTCCGTCATCAGCGGCTCCCCTGCAGATAAGCACAGGCGGCAATTCGATCAGGAATGAGGAGCCTGTACCTCGTGAAGTCGTGCATGGACGACACTGGGACGAGTGGTACAAGTGGTACAAGCGGTACAAGCGGTACAAGCACGGTATTTTTCAGCTTTCATTTCAGCCCAGATGGTATGTCACCTGCAGTCTCGATGCAGACTGTTTTGTCTGAGACCTGGTATTCCACGAACAACAGCCAGAACGGAGCAGCTTTCTGTTCTCTGTGACACTCGCCGATCTCATTGTTGTAGAAGACGGGGATGGCACTCCGCACTGCACCAGACGATACCAGGAGTACTTCCGACGTCACGGACCAAAGTGCACCTGTCTCGGTGTCGTAGAAGACGGGGATAGGGACGCCCCACTTGCGCTGCCGGCTGATGCACCAGTCGTTGCGGCCCTGAGTCATGGAGGTGATGCGCTTCTTGCCGCTTGCCGGCAGCCACTGCACGCTGTCGATCGCCGCCAGCGCCTCCTTCCTGCAGACATATCATACATACAAACTTGGTACCCAGAAACCAGAGTGCAAAGTTTTGCGTCGCAGAGGTGTCGTGCGTATCGCTGCTCGCCGGCAGCCACTACACCCTCTCAATCGCCGCCAGCGCCTCCTTCCCTGCACATCAGTTACACGTTCGAAGTTTGCAATGCCTTCCGGGAATAGAGGCGTGCACAGTCGTACGTCATGGAGGTGCTGCGCTTTCTCGCCGCTCGCCGGTGGCCGGTGCACGCTGTCGGCTTTGCTGCGGGATGAGCACACAGTGAATCCAGTGATCACAGCTGTTGCACACTCCGAAGTTGCTGACGTCAATTGTGACAATTGATGGCATGCAGCAAGGCAGGGTGGGTCGGCTACGGACAATCTCGCTCCAGGCACATGGGATGCCCAGCACGGGACCCAGAACAGCTGCACGCCCTCGGCAGGATTGCACTCCGGCTGCGGGCGATTGTGATCGGAGTGCGGGCTATCAGGCAAGCAGTGTCCCGATGTTTTGACCCAAGGACTAGGGTGGTGCTGATCGTTCAACACAAGAACTGATATGACCGAGGGTGATGCAGTTTGCAACTCAGCCCAATATGCGAGAAATGGACCCGCACAAAAAAACCGCCCGCTCAGGCAATCCACAGGTTGGTCGCGCGGTAGGTACAGTTCTTTAGTCTTAACTGATATTGACCCTCGAAAGCACAAGATATGTAGTCAGCTTTCAGAGCAGCGAGCGCGCGCCGGGAGCCGTCCAAGGAGGCGGACCATTGGCTAAATGCGCGGTGGAGATAGACTCTTTGTGTAGCTGACACTGTAGCTCAAGAATGGCGGTGGATCAGCGCTTACCTGAAGCCGTCCACGGAGGAGAACCACTGGTCAGTCGCGCGGTAGATGGTGGGCAGCTTGGTGCGCCAATCGTACGCATAGCTGTGGGCGTAGCTCTCCTCCTGCAAACGGGGGCGCAGATGTCCGCACAACGTCCCAGCTTGAAAG
>JAABUW010010164.1_pt1 | contig 10529 bp, 16 predicted proteins | sample 5560081 | NCBI WGS metagenome assembly JAABUW01 (sample SAMN10711882, study PRJNA513363) | rock metagenome | isolation source: Antarctica rocks | place: Antarctica: Victoria Land, Knobhead sud | reverse complement strand
CTTGATAGACTCCACCACCACACATGTGGCTTGTATGACTGATGGTACCAGTCTCCTTCATCTGCACGCTGCTCTCTGCTGTGTGTACCTCTGTATGTCTGCAAAGGCTCTGCCAAATGGCATGGTCACCATTGCTTTGCCAGTGAGACAGTAGTGTATTTCTGAGGGAGTGGCTGTGCGTGATGCACACTAGCAACTAGGTGCCATGCAGCATACAGTGCAGCTGGCCTTTGTGAGAAGCAGGTGCATGGACTGCGATAAGTTTATATGCAGGTGTAGTTGTCTTTGTATGCATTCAGGTACCATATGATCCTGACCTGCCGTTCCTTTTCTTTGGGGAGGAGATGAGCATGTTGGCCCGCATGTGGACCAATGGATGGGACGTTATGGCACCCACTCAGGTACAGACATAGTATGTATGTACGTGTAATCACCCACATGCTGCTGATTTAGTCATTTATGGGTTGACTGGACAGGTATGGACTGACACCTGGTGAAATTTGCATAATTTGACAAGGTGGTTTGTGCATGCACATTGCAACACTATCTTCCAGGCTTTCAGGCCTCAACATGCAGTTGCATTGGAACAGTGCCTGCTTTAACACAAACTTATTTGTGCAGGCTGTTTGTTTTCACCTGTGGAGCAGAGCCTATCGACATACATTCCAGGCTGACTTGCCTGTGGACCATGCTGCCAAAGCTGCCTCACAAGCTTGTGTGAAACAGCTTCTTGGACTGACAGAAAAGCCAGCAGCACAGAGTGACGGGGCCACTGCACGAAATGCACCTTCACTAGTCCTCGGATCTACTCGTAGCATTCAAGACTTCTGGCTGCACTGTAAGACAATCCGATGTTGATGCACTTTGTCCCGTTTATAAACCTGTGATGAAGCACCAAATCTTTGGACAATCAACAAGACATGTCTGCCTGCGCGAAAACCTGCTGTCGATGGGCTGCATGCAAGTCTTGCCAAGACTGTCTTGTCAACAAGACTATCCATTTCGGGATCTTGAAGCATTAGTCAACACTCGCAAGATAATCCATCCATGCATGGAGGCTATAACGTATCGAAACTCGCGGCATCCGTCAACACTCGGCGTAATCGTACATCTTCGTAGCCTACCAAACGCTTGCGCAACTGCTGCCACTGCTGCGTATGTAGACAGCTTGTAGCTCATACCACACCAAACATTGCTTACTAAGCAATATTTACCTGGGCTGTCGGAATCGACGTGTCGGACGTCTGACAGACTGCGGCGATCCTCCACATCATGGCTGTCAAGACCGGTGAAGTTCGCGATGTCGAGTCTTTGAACAAGCCTGACGATAGCGCACATAACGCTTACAATGCTACGACACTGAAAGACGCGGACAACCTGGACGAGGATGGTCACATAAAACGCACAGGTGAGGGCACAATGGCCTCCACCCAACAGTGCTGTGGCTTTGCTCGTGGAGTGCTGTCCTTTGCTCTTGTGCTATACGGTCAGGTCGCAAGCATACCTTGTCTGCCTCACTTATCAACCCAGAAAAAAACTTTTCAAAGTGTGACACCGATTACTTTCCCCATCCTCTTCAGAGGAAAGCCCGAAATGAGAATCGTCAAGAACTGTTGCCTGTCACTTCTGACTGGAGGACCACTCTCCTCTGGTCAGAAGAAGTCAGTGCCTGTGTCAAATTGCCTCAGAATGCCTCAGACTAAGAGGTTCTCAGATACAGTACAAGTCTCATACCATTTGTGAGCTTGCAACAAAACCTTGCCATGTTCAATCTGGGCTGCTCTGGGTAGTGATGCTCAAGCTTTTGCTGGTTGGGGCATGATTTCTGCCATCATGCACAAAAGGACATGAAGCACTGTTTGGTGCTTCATGGCTCAATTGCTTGCTTGTGAGCTGCAAGCAGTACAGAAGTCAGTCTACACAGCAGCAGATATTCCATGCGCGTTTTTGTCATTGCAGGAAGTTGGATCACAGCGACAGCACACATTGTAACAGCTGTCATTGGGTCTGGAGTGCTTTCCTTGGCATGGGCTATAGCACAGATGGGATGGGTGGCTGGCCCAGTGATCCTCTTCTTGTTTGCTGCTGTCACGTGGTACATGTCGCTGCTGCTGGCCGATGCTTACCGTAACCCAAGAGATACCGGCAAGCGTAACTACACGTACCCTGGAGCAGTTTCAGCCATCCTTGGTAAGCATCTGAGATGCTTTAACAAATCTTGAGATGCATCTTTGTGTGTCTGAGTGGGTCCTGCAAAAGCAATCAAGAGCATGCATCAAACAATTTTCTTATACTCACGTTTTGATTACAGCTGTGAGTTCATTGTAACTGCAGTTGTTCACAAACATGTGCCTGGAGCTTGTGTCACATGTTTGCTGACCTTGTATAGTTTGATTGTGGCACTGTAAGGGTTTTTGCCCCTGATTCTTTTTTCCTTTTATTATTCTGTGTCATCTATGCACAATTGTGAAATTGTTGTATCAAATCCGCAAGACGGCATGCAGCGCCACATGTTCAGGGCATGCCGTGTCACATGCTTGGGCCATGCATGGAAATCTGGCATCCTGCCAAATTCAGACTCCCAGACGATCTAAACAGGTCATCTTCTCAGCACTTCTATTTGTGGTACAGGGGGATCATCTGGTATGTCCGGGTATGTGTGGTTCTGTGGCATCATTCAGTACCTGAATCTGGTGGGAACCGGCATTGGCTACACTGTCACAGCAGGCCTGAGTATGACGTAAGTGCCCCTTCTGCTTATGCAAGGTCTAAATCTGTTGAAAATTGCATGTGTTACAATGATAATGCAGACGTGAGCTCATTGTCAGCCATACGCAGAGAACGGTGTTGGCATGGCAGCTAAGCGTGCATGCATCATATCGCCAGCAGTGAGTACTGACAAGTGCTGTGTCTACCTCACAGCACATTATGCAGTTACAGCCATGCCTACAGTGGATCCACAGAGTACCCATGGACATACCTGTTGTACTGTTATAATGACAGGCCACTTTGATGAACCTGTGGTCAGTGACAGTGTATATGCAGCAGTAACTGGGTAGCAGTAATTGGGTGGCAGTCAGTGAGATGCTGCTCATTTGTTACAGGGCTGTTCGGCGGTCAAACTGCTTCCATGCAAACCAAGCTCAGCTGAATGCAAATGGAGGCGAATCAGCTGGCGACTCACTTTGTCATGTATGCCTCTGATTTCAAGAATGATCTTCTTTGAGCATGCTTTGCATGCTTGGGTGCCTGTCACCTTGAGCTGATGTAGCATGAGTTGAGGCTTGAAGTTGGTGCTGTCTCATCATGGTGCCTTGCTGGGCTGCTTTGCTTACCAATGACCCAGTCATGCTGCGTTGCTTTGTATGTATGCATTGTGGGATCTTCTTGCAGCTGCCTTTCTGGGCTGCTTGCTTACCAACGACTCAGTCATGCTGCTTTGCTCTGTATGCATGCATTGTGGGATCTTCTTGCAGCTGCCTTTCTGGGCTGCTTGCTCACCAATGACTCGGCCATGCTGCTTTGCTTTGTATGTATGTATGGTGGCATGCTCATGCAGCTGCCTTGCAGTGTGCAATCATGTTTCATATGATCACATTGATGCACGTGCATGTGAGCCCTGGTCACCATCATGCCATTGTTCATGTACCAAATGCAATCTCTATCTCAATCAATAAAGTCAAATTTTTCTCTCTCGTTCCTTGTGCTCATGGCTGCATGCACCGTGCAGGTTTCCAACAACCCATTCATGCTGATCTTTGGCGCGTTCCAAATCCTGCTGAGCCAGATTCCAGACTTTGACAGGCTCTGGTTCCTTTCCATTGTGGCTGCTGTCATGTCCTTCAGCTACTCCAGCATTGGTCTTGGGCTCGCCATTGGCAAAACCACAGGTACACTCTCTCCACCTTTTCCCATCAGTACAGTCCTTCACGCCCTTCCACAGACCAAGGCCCCCCGCCCCCCTTGCACACACACACAAACATACTAGTATTGTCCTTCCCACCCTCCCATAGCTACAGGCACAGCCAACTGATCTGGGTTGTCCTACTTTCTGCAGTCCTACTTTCTGCAGTCAAAGATACAGCGGGAAGGATACGACGGGGCTTACCGCAGCCATGCAATGTCATGCCAGACCCTGCTCTGGTCAACCCAGACTGGCTGCCCGATCACCTGGGCCATGTTTGCGTTCTTAGCCCCAAGGGCCTGACAATGCTCTTTCATGGCTTGGTTGCAGTGAATGATGGCAGACCCATCAGAGTGCTGGTAGACACCGGCGCTATTCACTGTTACATAAGCCAGCAGTATTCTGACACACATTTGAGCAACAGTCCCATTGGGATATGAGACGAACCTAGCTGGTTGACTCTCGCACATGGCTCCTCTACTGTCTCAAAAGGCAGATGTGTGGTGCCACTGGTCATACAGTCATATGATGTGACAATCAATGGCTGTCTGATATGACTGTATGTCCAATGGCACTACACATCTGTCTTTTGAGACAGTAGAGGAGCCATTTGCTAGAGTCAACCAGCTAGGTTCGTCTCATATCCCAATGGGACTGTTGCTCAAATGGCAGGGCACCTTTGATCACCTTGTTTTGATTCTCCATGCAACTGAATGCTGCCATGTCTGTGGTTGTGCATCATGTATGCTGCCTCGCTTTGGCAAAGCCGCTCAGCTATATGTACCATCGCCAGAACAGGGCAGATTTGATATTTGTAAGTAATGACGCAAAACAGCTCATCAGATCACTGGGGAGTGACCCTGCTGTGTGCTGCTGCCTCAGTGAAGCTTAAGTCATGAGCAGGGTATATCATTATGATTGAACCTTTCAAAGGTTGATATTCTGATACTTGACGGCATAGACTTTTTCTGTGCCTGGGGTGTTGGCAATGCTGATGTGGAAGGTGTAGCTGCCAGTGGGCACAGCTAAAAGGCACTGACCAGTGCCTATAGTTCATTGCATAGGATAGAGGTTGCCCTGTTGAGGTTGTTATGGTGCCATATTGACGCTGTTCTGGTTGCCCATTGAGGGCGTGCAGGTCGCCCATTGAGGTCATTCTGATTGCCCATTGAGGGTGTGCAGGTTGCCCATCGAGCTCATTCTGGTTGCCCATTGAGGGTGTGCAGGTTGCCCATCGAGGTCATGCTGGGTTGCCCATCAATGTTTTTGTTTGCCCATCAAGGTTGTTTTGGTTGCCTACAGAGAGTGGCCACTCCACTGGGTCTGCTGCTGGAGCAACAGCCAGCATGGCTGACAAGACCTGGAATGTGCTGAATGGCCTGGGCAGCATGGCCTTTGCCTACTCCTTCTCCTTTGTGCTTGTGGAGATCCAGGTTGGTGTACATCTCTCAAGCTGGTGACATGCAAGTTCGTGACATACAAGCTTGTGACATGCAAGTTTGTGACATGCAAGTTGGTGACATGCAAGGTTGTGACAGAAGCTTTCAGTCATTGTTGGCGTAGGCATGAAGCTCTGCTGTGCAGTGGATTGCTCAATGTCAGCGACCGGTATTGCTGCTTGTTGTCAACAACACTGTTTGTTCTTATTAGTGTCACCACAACATATGCAATGAGAGCCAGATCCTGTAGCCTTTGCATGGCCATATGTTTGCTGCTGACTACCTTTGAGTAAGACTATCCTTGTGCACAGTGAGTTCAAGAACATGTCAGAAGTGTAAAGATCACTGCGCACAAAGCATGGGGCTATAGAGTATTCAGAGGTCGCTTTGACAACCATTGATACAACTTTACAGGATACTATCAGGAAACCAAAAACTGGCTCAGAAGCTGGGCAGATGAAGAAGGCTACAACCCTAGCCATTTTCATCACCACAGGGTTCTATATGGCAGTTGGAACGATGGGGTATGGAGCGTTTGGGGATGAGGCACCCACTAATTTGCTGACAGGGTTTGGGTTCTTCAACCCTTACTGGCTCATTGACATTGCCAATGTCTTCATCATGGTACATTTGGTTGGTGCTTACCAGGTGAACATTGCTCCCTATCCTCTGCAAAGTCTACAAGACTTGCCAGGCATCATCATACTGCCCTGAGTCAATGTGTCAAACAGAGGGTACTGGACCTTATGACTTGCATCCAGGACTCAATTGCTGGGTGGTGTTTGCCAGTTCTAAAGCAGAGACAACAGTGCCACCCAGAGGCACAGCTTGTCCAACAGACTGTGTGCAACTAAGTGTGATGGTACCTAGCACCTCGCAATGTAAAAGGTGCTGGCCTTAGTTAGGCAGGGGGTCTTCCCGCATTCCCAACAAGAACCCCACTCTGTTTTTGGCAGAGTGCTCTACTTGATTCTGCTCTCCTGCCCTCTCTCAATCTGCCCTCTTCCTTCTGCTTGCATGTGTGCTGGGCGTGCTCCAAAGATATGTCTGTCAAAACATGGGAGTTCAGAACTCACATCATCTTGCGCATTCATAAATGTTGTACAGCTGACTCACTGCTGACCCACTGCTGACTCACTACTGACGAGGCTGGTTTGACATGATGTGCAGGTGTTCACACAGCCGTGGTATGCCTTTGTGGAGACAACAGTGTACAGATACTGCCCCAAGAACTTCTTCACCCACAAGGAGTTTGTGATCCGCATTCCCGGCCTAGGTGCTCTGCGGCTGACGCTGTTCAGGCTGATCTGGAGAACCCTGTATGTCTGCTTCACCACAGGTGTGCTGGTTGCATTCTTGAGTATCAATAGTATTGTCAGGAACAATCCTCTCGGTTTTACCTGATTCTGAGCGCTTGAGTAATGCATCATGCATTACGCTTTGTGTGTGTGTCAACACACGTGATGTACTCAGTGTGAGACCTTTTTTGGAGGCACCAATTGCGGCTGGGCATGTGGGTTGTGGTCTATGTGTTTCAGGTGCTTGGTCTCAGTAGAGACATTAACACTTTTTTTTCTTGGTTGCAGTGATTGCCATGCTGGTGCCATTCTTCAATGATGTGGTGGGCCTGCTGGGCGCGCTGGGATTCTGGCCCCTCACAGTCTTCCTGCCAATTCAAATGCACCTCAAGCAAGCAGGTATGAGGTCTCCTTTGCTGCCTTCCGATGACCATGTCTTCGAATTTTGCCACTGCTGCTGCTTGTTGCTGCTGTTGCCTATCATTTCTGATCTGTATGCACTACATCATCTTTTGCAACTGCTTCAGCAGTGCATTCCATTGCGTGGCCACAGCATCAAGTTTATTACTCTATTTGCTGCTTTGGTTTGCCGAATGTTGACTGAGGCATGTGACTGAAGCATGCATTGTGTTGCGGTGCTGCTGCTGCATCTTATAGCTATGAACAAGATGTCAACTGGAAGTGGTGGTCACAGCCAACGTGCGCGCAATAACTGCAACTGCAACTCTGGTTCCGATTCCGATGGTTTAGAGAGTTTTGCTAACAAGTGAAATGTTGAACATTACTGGTTGAATTGATACCAGACGCTGAACCTGCAGTTTGTTCTGATCAGCTGCTTGAAAGATCTGGCTCTGGTTTGCAGGTGTGCCAAGGTTTGGTCTGAAGTGGTGCATCCTGCAGTGTGTCAGCTTCATCTGTCTGCTGGTCAGCTTGGGCGCTGCTGTTGGCTCAATCGCACAGATTGTGCTCGACACTGAAGACTACACGCCGTTTGTGACCAACTACTAACTTAAAGCTACTTCATCAAGGATGAAAGCAGGCTGCATGCTGTCTTTGTAGCATGTGTTTCGAGTTGGCTATGACCTACGTGTGTGGTGAGCAGATGGTGATGCGCAGATGGTTATGCAAACAGTTCACCGAGTCTGGCTTCACTCTGTTGGCTTGGTTGAGCCACTGTGTTAGATGGTGTGTCTGAGCTGTTTGACTTCTGCTAAAAAATTGCTCAGCTAGGTGTCTTGAAGTGCTGCACATTTTCTCCTATACAATGTAGCTGCCACATCATGGCAATACATGGGATACAGTATGCATCGTTGAAACGACAAGTATGAAATCAGTAATCATGTATTCTAGACACAGCCGCAGATTTGTCAAATGTTGTGGGACCACGAGTCAGAAAGCGTGATATCATTGATGTCATAAATCAAGAATCTGCAAGATTGGTGGTAAGCAAGTTTGCTTGAAGCTGAACTATGACACATAATACGACAATACCTTTTATTTTGCATACAGAGCATGCAAACACCTGCAGACTCTGGGTGTATACATTGCCAAGCAAAACCAAGACATCGAATTTTGACTGTGCGCGCAGATGCAGCATGGCTGCATGCTATTCTGTTTAGCGACGCTGTGCTTCAATGCACAGCTTAGGTGCCTAGTCATTGTGGCGTAGCAAACACATGCAAGCTCATGCATGGTGACATCAACATTGCACCACTGCATTGCATTGTTCTGCGAAAGGCTCCAATGCACATGAGTGTAACTTGGCGTGGCACTCTCGCAACTGCTGCACACATTAGCGCTGATGTGTCACAGCTTGAGGAGCCGCAACTGTTTCTTGACTCAATTACTTTTGAGTTCCATTCATTTTTTGGACTCGTCCAGTTCCTGTGATGCCGCCCTCCCAAGCGATCTCTGCTTCTCAATCTCAAACACTTTGTCAACAGCTTCCCCAACACCTTCTACCACATAGTGTGCGGGGTCCTCTTTGTCGTTGCTCTTGACTCCCCCCTTGTATACACCAGTGCAGACAAGGATGGACCGCCAGATGTTTCCAGCAGAGTTTGCGCCTCTGACATCACTCTTGGGGTTGTCGCCCACAGCATACACATGCTTCAGCTTGTGCGACTTCTGCTCTCCCTTTGGTACCTCCTTTGCAAGGGCGTCCAGCTGTGCCTGCAGCTTCTTAGCTGCAATCTCATATGCTGGCTTGTTAGGCTTACCTGCAGCAGATAGAAGAGAGCTATGACCTCACAGGTGTCAAAATTGCTGTTCATATGTAACAACAATCAACCAGAATCATGTACTATGTAACTCGGTAATGGCGCATAGCACAAACAGTACGCAAGTTGCCAGCTCAGGCTTTGCAGCGCTGCAGAATGTGAGGTCATGTGGCTCAAGAGAGATGGCTCAAGATGTGAGATAGACTTCTCTGAGCTGCAAAGTGAGTCAGGCCGTCACGCCCATAGAGCAAGAGGCTGGCTGGTGAAAGTGCTTGCCAGTGAGGCTGCAGTTCATGATCATTGGACATGCAATGGAAGGCCAGCTGCAATTTGTTGCATCAACAGCATGAAATGTATAGGAGACTTGACCTCAGCAGCACTGGTGAGTCAAGCAGTAAACTGCAGACATAGAGCATTACTGACCATGTCTAATGATCTCAATATGCCGGCCTGTTGATTCATGGAACAAGACATCCAGTAGCTGGATGAAAGCTCCAGGGCCAAAGCGTGCCGTGTGGAAGTGCTCAGCGTATGTGAAGTCAAAATTGCAGTTGAATAGCTTCACATGCTGTTTGTTATCTTCAGCCAGCTCATTGATGTTGCCCGTGGACCTGCATCCAACATAAAGGTGGACCTTCATTCCAACATGTAGCTGTGAACCTGCATTCCTGCATGTACCTGTGGCAAGCTGAAGTGAGGTAAGCTACATCATTGCTGCTGCATCCCATGTTTCAAAAACCCTGCTGCAACTTTTGTATGAGCCATAAGGAAATGACAACTAATTGATTGGTTATTGAGGCGTTCTTGCACACACTCTGGCATTGCAATGTCAGAGATTGAACTCCAGATGTGTGTTGACAGAGTTTGGATTGGTTTGGACTGTGACAGGCACACTGAGTGTGCTTGGACTACAAAATACCATGCAGTGGGGATTAACAAGCAAGCTAACCATGCAACAAGAGATATGACTAACTAACCAGCCTGTCTGATGCCAATGGTGTGTCCAGCACTGTGCATGAAAATGACGAGATGCAGACGAAGCACACTGGGCTGGTAGCGCAGCTAGAACAGTGCTCTCACCTCAGCAAGTCACAGATGACTTGCAGGTCTTCGTGCCAGTTCTCTGGAGTCTCAACAACTACAACGGCTGCAACAGGCTTGTCTGCCCAAGCTCTGTCCTTCACCTCTGGGTACTTCTTGTTAGGCAGGGCGTGAGGATGGCAAGCTGCAAACTCAGAGATAAGAGCTACGTTTTTGAATCCATAGCCTGCACCACCATGTGCAGTTCAGGCAATGCTCAGTAAGGGTGCTGCTGTGCTGAAGTATGCAGAAGCGCATAGGTCTCCTACTTTTCAAGACTCCTTTCAGGCTGGTTCGGCTGTATCCTGTCACCAAGACAAGCTCGTCACCAAAGTCGTTAGCGTGGTTCTGCAAGCATCCAGGCACGGTCAAAAATATCAAACGTTTACAAAACGTTGTCTTCTGAAGTGGGGGCTGTTTGTCTGACCTGTAAAGCAGAGTGGTTCAAAACCATGCTCTTGTTGGTCACCGGGATGTCAAACTGTTTGGTTAGAATTTTGGCCCTCTCGTCCTCGGTATCCATGCCATTGTTGGTCACGAACAGATACGGGACCCCGCTATCGTGCACCTTTTTCAACGACTCTTTCGC
>JAABUW010010163.1_pt1 | contig 10530 bp, 17 predicted proteins | sample 5560081 | NCBI WGS metagenome assembly JAABUW01 (sample SAMN10711882, study PRJNA513363) | rock metagenome | isolation source: Antarctica rocks | place: Antarctica: Victoria Land, Knobhead sud | reverse complement strand
AGCATAAGCAAGCAAGGCATGCAAAATGGCACAAGCCCCACATGGCAGTTCATGGCAAGTGCGTCACACACCCTCACCTCTTGCAGTTTGCATGCCTTGTTGAGTGACATGCCTCCTGAAGGGAATGATTGCTTCAGGGCTTCTGCCTCAGACAAACCCTGTTTCTCTGACTCTGCCCCCTTCTTCTCCTTTGCCTCTGACCCCACCTTAGCTCCAGAATCTAAGCCACCCTTGTCCCCAGTCTGTGTTTCGCCCTTGATGCCCGATTTGCCTGCTGCAGTGCGCTCAGCTACAAGGTCAACTTCTGACACCTTTACTTCCTTCCAGTTGAAGGCGTCTGCATACTCTTTCAGAATGTCCTCTGCTTGCGCTGGGATCAGCGTTTTGGCCATGACTGTCAGCTGGGTATGATCCATACAACAGATTGCAGGGACCCGATTTGTATGCATGTACTGCTGGGCATTGACTTGCGCAGCAGCATTGATGCTTTTGTTCATCTGCAGGCATCACACACATGGGAGGTCTCTCTCCAAGCTGACTGATAGCAAGATCAGCACCTGCTGCTGTGTACATTGTCACACAGGCTTGCGGCATCCGTACACACCCCTTTTCTCAAGGTGGCATTTCAGGTTGCAAATGTACATTTGATCCACATGTGTATGAACACATAGATGAAGTAAGGCATGGTCACTGGTTAGCTACACAGGTTATGCTAGGCAGTTGTCCCCATACATAAGCAGCAGTGCCTATGTTTGTGGCTGACACACCTGCCCCAGGAGTTCAGCATCAAGCTCGCCAGGATACTGTGCTGCAAACCATGTGACCAGGCTTTGCAACCTTGCTTCCCGCCATTTGTGATATTCCTGGTAGCAAACAAGCTTCGCCGTCTGGTATTCTGCGTTTTCTGCAGCACCAGGGGACTTGAGGATGAAGGCATAGGCAGACATAAGACTTTGAGTGGATGTATTGTTGCCTGAATAGGCCGGACAGCGTGCCTACACAGCAAGTGATATGCAAGTAAAGATACATAACCCTTTACACGCGTGTATGGGTTTTGAAGCACTTTTGGCTGAGTAGCACTCAAATGTGCTTGCTTGTTGAAGCTGGCCTACATCCTTTGCAACACAGCTTACGACAAATGACTGTGTGTTCTGATCAGCAGTGGCATTATGATGGCATACGTTAGCAGAAAACAGCTGATGTGACCTACAGCTATTTCTGTCAGCTTGTTGCAGAGTGCAGAAGATGGAGACATGCAATACTCAGAAAGATCTTCCCCACTGGCGCCAAAGTTGCAAGTCATGCTCAAAGACTGAATCTTCAGTCCACACCTGTTGGGGCGCTGCCTGTCAGTTCCAGGCAGCATATCATCTGCCGGGGATTCTTGCCAGCCGCAGGCCTTCCAACTTTGTAGCTATAGGTGATTTCAACATCGAGACCTGTTCCTGCGCTGGCTGGAAAACCCTACACATCGTAACACTGCTGAGCAGCACTCTTTGCTGCAGATTTGGATCACCTATTTGAGATTCTGGGCAGATCATGTTTTGACAAGATCTCGCAACAGACATTCAGCAGACTGTAGGATGTCACTTGCACTGCAGATTGCAGTGCAGCAAGCATCAAAGGCTGTACCTCTGTGTTGCTGCTTGAAGGAATGGCCTGGTGATCCATCGCCGCACATTGGGGCGCATTGGTCTGCAGCACTTCCCCAATTTATTAGCATGTGCGAAGGTTGGTGGCACTTGCCAACTGGTTCAGATCAAACCTGCATACCTGAATACTCCGAACGTGCCTGGAAGCACGCACTGAGTGCCTTCTCAACTCACGTCTCAATCGCTTGAACGATTGAATTGAAGCCGCATGTGCGACTTGGCGTGGAGCACGGCGTCCTGTCAAGTCCTGTCTCGCTGTGCAAGGCTCACATGCCATTGTCCAACTCCCACTACCAGTCGCTGTGCAAGAAGAGGCATGCATAAAAGGTTTGTGCACTACTCGTGTACCGTCTACTCAAGTAAAGTGTTCTTGTGAACTTGCCTCGCTGCAACCGCCAACTTGTAGCACGGCATGAACATCAATCTGCAGTCGACGCTGGGACGCTAGGACGAGGGCGGTACTGCAAACTAGAAACCGCCCTGAGCGTTGACTTGTGGCTCAAACAGTGTTTCAGGAAAACTCTGTCGACGTTGACGACGCAGCAGCAGCTCCCAGCAGCGAGCTTTGCACTTGATTGCATCCCGCGCCTCGCATATATCCGCTCGTGTGAGAATCTGGCAACGTGCGACTCTCTTGACTGCAGCTTGCAGACACTTGCAGGGTAACTTTGAATACGTGTTGCTGCTGAGCACAGCCTGCGATCAACCCACACGTCCGTTGACAACACCTTGCGAGTGGGTGAGTGGGTGGCGACCGTCTTGTTTCACACAAAGACCTAACGAGCCCGATCGACCTTGTGATCTGCAAAGCCCACGTACCCACGCCGGTGGTATGGCAGGCCAATTACTGCGGACCTTAGGACATGCTCATGTTGTGAATGCTTTCAGACCAGCGGCAGCGCGCCAATGCGCTTACCATCGGATCGCAAAGTTGCAGCCAAGTACGTTGCCGTCAAGTTGCCCTTGCTCTGTCACGTTGCATAGCTGATACAACCTGCGACGTACCAGCACTTATGCAGACAGCCACAACCCGAGCAGAATAACTTGGCGGCGTCCAGCATCTACATGTCGCTTTGTGGTTCAAGCCAGTCAAAGCAGCACCTCTACAGCTGCTGAAGCTGCTCCTGCTGGAGTAAGTTACCAATTTCCTGCTTTCCTAAGGCAGTGACACCAATGCACAGCTGTGCTTTTTGATTACCTGCATGCTCTGTTCCAAGGCTTTTTGACACGGCTGTCTTTGTCACTGTTTGTGGGTCAACTCAGATACCACGTGAAATGCCTAGTCCTGGGTTTTTACTGTTTAGCAATGCGTACTGTTTCATCTGAACATAGCTCAGTCACTGCATGACATTGCAGGACAAGGCTCACCACGAGGGGCAAGACCTGCCCATGGGAAGCCTCACATACACTCCTCCAAAAACCATGCGCAAATTTTTGACAAGCTTGAAGCTGTTTCTGTCCCCATTTTGGCGCAAATTCAAGAAAGGATCTGTTCTAGTAATTGAGGTAACACCTGCATCTGTACTCCTTGTACTGTACAGTGCTTGCCCAATGATCGTAGCATCCTCTGATGCCTGATGGAATGCGGTACATTGCACATTATTCATGTTATATACAGGAGGCAGCAAATTTATATGCAACTGCAAAGCCCTGCTCAATAAGGCAATTTCCCCGTTTCCTTTTTTTGATGTCAGCACTGTCATGCAGCTAGATGGAGACATTCCAGAGCAGAGGGGCGGCAGGTTTGCGCCGCCACTCAGCGTGCCACAGCTGAAGGAAGCCTTGTTGAAGGCGGCATATGACCCCCGCATCAGGGGGATCCATCTCAAGATTGGGTCTGTCTCTGCTGGTTGGGCCAAGCTGCAGGTGACACACCTGTCTTTTCAACTGCTGTGAAGAGGCAACTGAGTAGCTGGCTTGGCCTTACACACAAACCTTGCTCTTGCAGCACTGTATGTTCCCTGGTGCCAATGCACTTGACGCCTGGCATGTTGCATGAGGACTGGCTAATGGGCAGTGCATGCTGAACCTTTGCATGACTCCTCCAGACTTTCCCGCAGAAACTTTTGCATATCATGTATGGACAGGATACAACATGTCCGCTCCAATGAAATGCTTTGCTTGCTTGTTCTCAAACCATGCCTTCCAATTCGTGATGTGTTTGCTGGAGCAAACCATAAACAAGCAAGCTCTGAATGATATTTTGCAGGAACTGAGGCGGTCTCTGGACTTCTTCCGCACATCTGGCAAGTTCAGCATAGCTACCATGAACAGAGGGGGGGAGAAAGAGTATTTCCTGTGCTGTGGCTGCGAGGAGATCTACATTCCACCCACAGCCAACCTCACCTTGAAGGGATTCATGGTTGCTGGTAAGCATGAGCATCATCCGTTATCATCAGCCTTGTTGCTGCTATGCCAATATGATTGTCTGTTCAGGGCTGCTTGATCCCTGTCTGGCACAATGAGTGCATCAAAGTTTCAGCGGCAAACTATTGTTCCAGCAAGGCTAGGCAGCCGCAAGGGCTTAGCAGCAAGTTTTGTACACACCGCTCAGAGATCCTGGGGTGTCTCACTGGGCTCAGCATGGTGCAGGTACATTCTTGAGGGGTGTCTTGGAAAAGGTTGGCATCGAACCTCAGGTAAAGCGCATCGGCAAGTACAAGAGCGCGGGCGATCAGCTACTGCTGAAAGACATGTCAGAGCCTCAGCGAGAGCAGCTGACAGCCCTGCTAGAAGATATCTATGAAGGCTTCACAAGCACAATTGCCAAGGACAGGAACAAGACTGTTGAGGAGGTGAGCTATGTTTTGTGCTGCCTTCGATGAATATGCAGTCACTTCAGATCTTTCTGCATGACACTATCGTACTCCCAGGAAGCTTTGATGAGGACAATGAAATTCTTGATTCAGCGCCTGAGCAGCTTCAGTATACGTCATATGGGCACACGGCTTTGACAACTGTTGAAAGAGGTTTGAGTTGTCTAACAAACAACAAGCCCGCCTTTGATTCTGCTCATGCACAAGAACACCACACAGCATTAGGACCCCTGATGCGCGCAATTCTGCTCTGTGTTGTTACTGTTCATGCTGAGTTCAGTGCATGAACAAAGCAGCTCACATTGCATGCAAGCATGGTCAAGAGCCAGCGTTGGGCAACATTCAGCCAGCATTGTTGCACATCCTCATAGCTGTCTGTACTGCTCAGGTAGAAGCTATGTTGAATGAGGGCATCTTTGACATGCAAAAGTATGTTGATGGAGGCTGGGTCACTGGCCTCAAGTATGAGGATGAGGTGATGGACGATTTGAAGAAGAGGACAGGTGGCAAGGCTGACAAGCTGCGCTCGGTAAGCATGTGTGTGATCTTGCATGTGATCCTGTATGTCCAGAACATGTGAGTCAAAACTGGATGCTGAAGTGGCATGCTGTATTTCTGCCATGGATGCATTGCTCTTTGCAAAAGCTTGACCACCACTTTGTATGTCTCTCAGTGCCTCAGCAGGAAAGACAAAACTATTCATCCCATCATGAAATACCCTCACCTGTATAAACAAGTTGCTGGGCAAGTTATGCAGCTTGATGCTACTGTGATGATCTTGATCATCCTGATTTGCCCTGAGACATTGGCAGTCATGATGCAGGTCTCCCTGAAGAAGTATGGGAAGACTTCACCAAGCGCCTTTGGCTTGACCGGCAGGAAAACCATTGCAATCGTGCGCTCATCTGGTAGGCTGCCTGCCTGCATGCTGTGCCTGACCTAGCTTGTCTCACCTCTTTCAATCGTGCACCTCCTCTGACTGTGATGGGCCAGTACCCTTGCACTATGCGTATGTCAAGCAACAATTTACCTACAGTCTCTGTGTACTGCTCAATATGTACAGGCAGATCTATACACCTCAGTTCTGGAGCATACCCAAGCTGCTGGCTACAGTCTTTGGCCTACATGCCTGTAGCTTGTACTGACTTTGTCATTGCAGGTGCCATTGTGGGGGGCGAGGGAGGAATTGGTGGCACAGGCAGCGTCATCACAGCAGGGGCTTTCATCAAGCAGCTGCGGTCCCTGGCCAAAGACAAGTCAGTGAAGGCCGTGGTGCTGCGGGTGGACAGCCCTGGAGGGGATGCCTTGGCATCAGACCTCATGTGGCGCGAAATCAGGCAGCTAGCTGCCAAGAAGCCTGTGGTTGCCTCTATGGGTGATGTGGCAGCTTCTGGAGGGTAAGCTGTAGTCATGTTAATGTTGCTGGCAGGCCAGGATGATGGCCAGCAGGAAGCTGGCGTCGCCTCTGAGATGTGCTTCTGCTGCAAGTTGTGATGGCAAAGCACAAAAGTCTGGTGTTTGCACACATTCTTATGTGGGACAATTTGCAGTTCATGCAAATGACAGAAGGATCTGTGTGGAGTGCTGAGTGGTGATGCTTCACATGTTGCAACAGCATCAGGATGTGACTGTCAGGGATGGCCAATCAATCTGTCTATGAAAGAGTTTTCAACGCTTGGGTTTGTGCAGCCACAACATCTCATTGTTCTTCCTTTTAGCAGCGCAGGCAGTGCAAGAGTTGCTCAGTGAGTCAAGTGATGAAGATGAGCCTGAACCTGCTTTTAGCCTGGAATAACAACAATTACAACAAACGAATGAATGCAATTTTGTCAAAGTTGGCCTTGCTGTTTTTCAAAACCAAGGGGCTGTATGTTGTTGCAGGTACTACATGGCAATGGGAGCCAGCAAGATTGTGGCAGAGCCTCTCACCATCACAGGCTCCATCGGAGTGGTGACCGGCAAGTTCAACCTAGAAGAGCTGTACCGACGAGTGCAGTACAGCAAAGTTGTCATCTCCAAGGGCAAGTAAGTTACAGTCATGCTGTGCGTGCAGCACACCTAGGTTGTTGCAATCATCCCGATTCAAGGGGGTCACCTCTGTCAGTTTTGGCTTGATTCAAGGTGCCTTGTTGCTAATACAGCTTATAGAAGTTCTCCTTGAGTCACTGAGTCCAAGAACAGAGCTTAGATTGCCTTGACACGAGTCATGAGTGTTGCCCTCTCTGTGTGGCCATCTCTGCTGATGTCTTGTGAGCAGCTTTTGGAACCCTGCTGCAACTGCTCACAGCTATGTAGGTAAATTAGAAACACATATTTGTGTGCTGTAGCAGTGCTGTAAGTGCATCATTGTATATCAGCTCCGGTCTGCTCTCCAGGTATGCAGAGCTAAATGGTGACACAAGGAGCTTCACACCCGAGGAGGAGGACCTCTTTGACCGCAGCGCAGAGTTTGCATACGCCTCCTTCCGAGACAAGGCAGCTGAGTCGCGAGGCATGCCCAAGGAAGAGCTGCAGCAGCACGCTCAGGGGCGAGTCTGGAGTGGCAAAAGGGCTCTGCAGAATGGCTTGATTGATGGTCTGGGGGGTATCGACAGGGCCATCGGCATAGCAAAGCAAGCAGCAGGCATTGGTAGGCACCCAAATACTGCATGTCGAACACGATCTGCATGCGATATCTGGAAACACTGACACACAAGCATTCCATGGTCTAAGTGAACCTCTTGTCAAGCGCAACTTGAGCGCTTGTTACATTGAGTGCTATGCCATGCGCTGATGTAATGCATACTGCTACAACCAGCTTGCAGCAGTTTGTTGCAGTCACATGCTGTTGGCTTGTGTTGCAGACCAAAACAAGAAGGTACGACTGCTGGAGGTATCAAAAGCTAAATCCAGTCCATTTGGGCTGTTGTCTGCCCTGGCTCTGGGTGGTGCAATGGCCACAGGGGAGCAGAGCAGCATGCACAACCTAGCAAGCATGCTGTTAGCTGGGCAGCTGCAGAAGGCTGCCTTCCAGAATGGCGTCACCTCAAATGGGGCAACCATGGCAGTCATGCCTGACATCCAGGTGAGCCTAGTTGCTGTTGGTACCATGGGGCTTGTCCATCTTGTAGCTCATGGCATGTAGCTTTGGCATTGTTGCCTTCGTCATGCTGATTGCACTGTCGGCTTGGCAGTTGCTGTCCCAACACACAGCATTGCTGCAGGTTGAAGGGGTGGGCAGCTTGAGCGCAGCACAAGCCTCGGGCGTGGATAGTAGTAGACCTGATGACTTGTCTTCCATTCTACAAAGACTTTTGTGACAGCTGCTCTGCTAACTTTTGCAGAGGCCACGTTAGCTGCTGTGCTACATGTGGATTTCAGGCATTTCTGATGCTTGATGCTGCTATGTTGGTGCAATAACGTCTTGACATTGCTAGCTTTTGACACCAGTCGTCTGTGTGATGTAGGTGTCGATTGCTTTCTGTCCTTCAAAGTAAGCTGTCGATCCCAACGTAACATTTTCGTGGTGCAAGTGGCATTTATTTTTTGGCTAATTTAGGTGTGGAATCATTACCAGATTTAGTGCAGATAGTCCTGTTGAATTGTCCTGTTGAGTACACATGACTGCCTCCCGACCCTAGATTTTCATATCTGATGAGTTGGCTACATCTTGTGCGCACTTGCCAGCCCAGAGCAACATACTGTGTACGATACATACACAAGAAGGAATAGCTTGACTGCCTAGGGGCATGAGAGATATGGAATTATGAGGTTGATGAATCAAGATAGATGACAACAGCTGCAACAGGTCGCCAGCTTGTATGTGCTGCTGCTAGTTCAGGTATTGCGGACAATGGAGCATCAAATGCAAAATTGAGTGCCTATGGTTCATACTTGCATGCACAGTGACAACTAAATAGCAAATTGCTTTTTACCCAGTGGGTGCTGCACTGAGTATGACCCAGGGGGTGCTGCAGTGGGTATCACAAGTACGTTCATAGCAATGTTGACTTCTCCTCACCACTGCAAGCTGAAACTGATCTGCAAAAGTATTGCACTTTGGCAGCTGTCCAGCTCATGGCAGAACTGTGGTCAGCCGTTCACACCAATGCTGTGTTGTCAGTCAGGGTCCATGTCATGGCAAAGGCCTGGCCACACTGCATCTCATGTTGTAGCCCATTCACAACAAGCTGGTCCTGCTGTCTGTCAACCATGACCTGCAGCAGCATGTCAGGTCTACAGCATTGCAAGAAAATGTGCTTTCTTGCTGCAGTGAATGCAGCAACATGCTTCAACAAAGTCTGACGCTCACTTTCAGTCCAAGCTAAGCATAAGCGTGAATGCAATGTACAACATAGGTGGCAATTGAGGCCATGCCTTTTTTATTGTTCAAGAGTCTGCGTGCTGACAAGCAGCATACAACAGCCAAAGCTTGCCTGTTCTGTTGCCACCACCGAAGTCATGCTGCTGGGTCCAGCTTGCACGTGCATCACCCGGGCATGCAGGGGCACGCCCTTCACCACAACACTGCCTATGTGTGGCCAGCTCATACTGCCACAATCATTATTTCCTGCACATAATCCACCGAAACTCTGGGAGGCGAAGATTGCGATGAGTTTGCTTGCAGGCATCCTGACAAATGCGTTGCTTTCTTGGCCTCATACGTACATGTGCCTTGACACAAAAGGACTAGACACATGTGTGCCTGAAGGTATAACAAGCATGCTGACCTGCATCTGTTTGTTGGAAGCTGACATGAAGCCGTCCATGCCAGCTGCCGCTCACTGCATCTTGCACCACTTCTGCGTACATGTCTGCCACATTGTCTCCAGCCTGTCCAACCTGCAGCATACGCCGTTCGTTACTATCTTGGCTTGTTGGATCAGGCCCAAGCAACTGCTGCAAAGCTGTCAACTACAAGCCAGCAGTGCCCCCTAAAATCTTGACACAGTGCCACGGGAACAAGTGAAGGCTGCCTAGAGTTGTGAAACCCAGGCGCAAAGCTATGCTATGAGTGCACTGCATTGACTTTAGCACAGGCTGTGCCAGCTCCTAATTACAACTTCGTCCCTAATGAGCTTAGGAAGTTCAAGCACATAACTATGCTATGCTGCAGGAGACACTATGTGAATCAGTACAGCACTGCATATTGTGCAAGTCAATGCAGAGTCAGGGTTACCTGCAGCTGGTGACCATCATCCATATAGATGTGACCACAGGCAGTCATCCTGCCGGCCTCTGATACCCCACACTTCTGCCCTGGGCTTGGACCCTCTACATCCCGCCCTTGCCGCATCACAGCCTGACTATCTGACTTGGTCAGGAGCTTGCGTCCAGTACCTGGCAGTGTCAGCTGTGCTTGCTTTGATACCTCTTCTGCATTGCTTTGCTGACTCATGCTGCTGTCTGCCCTGAGGCCTGTTTGCTGATTGTAAGATGGTGTCTCTGATGTGGCAGCAAAGGCTGGCAGAGGCTCCAGGTGGGGCAGGGCTACCAGCAAAGTGAGGGCACTTGTCCTGACATCTGCAGTGACTAATGCTGCTTGCTGGAGAGGAAGAATGGTACCACCAGGCATGTGCACTCCCACATGTCCCATGGGAAGATCCAGGGTGACTGATTTGCCCTCATCATGTGCATCAATTGTGGTGTTGTCGAATAGGTTGTACCACTTGCCCTTGGGGAAATAGCCCTCACGCTTTGTCTGGCCCTGCAGATGTTCACAACAAGCCATTGAAGCCAATGAAGATGCATGCCAGTGACTGCACATAAATTTGCAGGCAAAGGAGCTGCAGCGGTGATGGACAGCAGTGGCAATGTTGCAATCATGGCCAGTGCTGCTGACGGTGAGAATGCCAAAACCCTACCAGAGAGTGCCGACCCATCAGCTTCTCTGTTGGGATTGGCATTCTCACAGTCAGCAGCATTGGTTGTGGTGGTGACACAGCCACTGCTGTCTGTCACTGCTGCGACCCTTTTGCTTGCAAAACCACACAGAGTTGCATTTTAGCACTTGAGAGGTGCTTGTTATCTGAGCTGCATTTGCTGTCATCGAAGTTTTTCTCTTGCACCATCTTGCAGCTGCT